>OCIU01000081.1_pt1 | contig 101102 bp, 95 predicted proteins | sample 1538471 | NCBI WGS metagenome assembly OCIU01 (sample SAMN04571693, study PRJEB22368) | human gut metagenome | biome: human gut; material: stool | host: Homo sapiens | place: Luxembourg | collected 2012-06-01 | reverse complement strand
CTGTTCCCATACCGAACACAGAAGTTAAGCACTTCAGCGCCGAAGATAGTGATTATTTGCTAAAATAGGTCGTTGCCAATATTTTTTTATGTCCAATTACTTTAAACATAAGTAGTTGGACTTTTTTGTATATATATTTAAAAATAATAAAATTTATGTTATTATACTTGTAGGTGATTTTTATGTCTATTAATATTAGAGAAAGGTTTAGAGAAAGAAAATTTTCATTTCTTTATATTAAAAAGAAGAAAAAAGAAAATGACAAATTAGGGATATTAAAAAAGAAAAAAGAAGATGAAAGTATATTCAAAATAATATTGTTTTTACCATTAATTTTCTTTGGCTTTATTAAGAATATCATAGATCATTTTTCAGGTGAAAATAGTGTACAAAGAAAAAGCATTACATTAAAAAAAGAAGAAATAAATAGAATAAATATTGAAAAAAATATAGTAATTCCAAATAATGGTTATATAAAAAACAAAACTATTAATGAAACAATAAAAAGTAAAATGAGTCAAAATAAAACTAAAAATAAACAAGCAATTCGATTAAAAAGTAATACTAACATTTCAACTAATAAGATTAGTAAGGTTAACAAAACAGAGAATATAAAGGTCATAGATAATATGGAGATATCAATAGCACTAAAAATAAAGAAAAAAATAAATAAGCTAAGTAATGAGTATGACATAATAGAAAGTGAAGCCTATTTAATAAAAAAGTATGGTAACGATAAAAATCTTTTAGAAAGAGCTACTGCTATAAAAAAAGAAATAGAAGTTCTTGAAGAAAAATTAAGTAAAATCAATAAAAACATCAATAATATTAAAGAAAATATCTTAATAGAACCCGAAACAATAAATGATGAAGATTTAGTAGAAAGTATAATTAAATACAAAGAGTTAATCTCTGATATTGAAGAAAGTAAATTGCCAAACAAAATAAAATTATTTGATGAATACAAAAAACTTACCATTAAATTGGAAGAATTAGGGATAAAAACAAAAAATCTCGAGGAAGAAACAAAGACAAGAGAAAAAGAATTATCGGAAAGAGATAGTAGATACAAAGAAGCTAAAGAAAAAATGCTAAATTTAGATGAAATTAATAATAGATGTGATGATATTATAAAAAATAATAAAATATATTTAGATAAACTATCATTAAAAATAGGAACAATAAATAAAACAAAATATACTAAGTATAAATTGCAAGGTCTAAATAACCTATTATCAATATCATTAAAATATATAGGATTACTATCATTAACACCTTTAAGAGGAATCCTTCCTGGAATAGCTGCAAAAACATATGCTACAAGAAAATTAGTAGGAAGTATGTATCACAGTCTTCATTATGAAAAACAAGAAAAAATAGTTTACTCATTTGAAAACTACAATTTAGAACTTAATAATAGAATTTGCAGTATAAGTACAGTAGAAGAAAACATAGATTTAGCTCTTCAAGATATCAACAATCTAAAAGGTGAGTTTAGAAATAAGTTTCTAAAATACAACCTTCCAGAGTATAGCGAAGCATATAAAAAAATAGAACTATTAGAGCAAGATGTTCTTAATAGTAGAAAGAAAACATTCCTAATAAAAAATAAACTAGTAGAAAATCAAAAAGTAAATAAAGAAACTTTGACCAAAGTTCGTAAATTAAACTCAAATAGCAAGTAAAAAAGAAAGATAATTTTATTCCTTATCTTTCTTTTCTTCTTTTTTTTCTTCTTTTATTTCTTTTTTGCTTTTAGATAACTTATCATTAATTTCAGTAGTGTTCTTGCAGATTGTTAATAATAATAAAGAAAATTCAAATCCAATTCTTGCAAGTAGATTTCCTAAAGTTAATTGAAGTAAGAAACCGATAAAGCTTATAGATATTAATGAGAATGAAGACAATGTAATATATATAGCCACAATCATATATAATATCTTAAGTAAGGTTTCTAATAACATTTTTTTGAATGTAAAGAAATCATATATCCAAGCCATAGTACCAGTAAACTTATGCTCATTTTGCTTTGTAAAGACAACAAAGTATAAAACAATACCACCAATTATAGCAAGTATAACAGATACAATCATCCATACCCCAGCGGCAGCTACACCTCCGAAATTACTAGAAAAACCATCATTACTTCCTAATAAACCATTTAATCCCATAATTTACCTCCCTTAATTAAGTATAACATTAAATTATAAAAAAAAGAACTATTTTTTTCATAATTTACAAATTTTAACATATCCTTTATTGAAAGGAAGAGTGATTATGAAACAAATTATACCATTCAAAAAAGAATTACCATTTAAAACAAAAGTTAGTGAAATTACCTCTATATCATTAGAAAGAGACATAGAGGTAACCGAGGACAAAGTAGTATCCGGAGCTTTCCACATAACTGGAGACTACAAAATGAATGAAGGTTCCATCAGCAGAGAAGACTTCTCATTTGATCTACCATTTGATATCACTTTAGATCCTAGATATGACATAAGTACTGTTAATGCCGATATTGAAGACTTCTATTACGATATAATCAATGAAGACACTCTAAAAGTAAATATTGACTTATTTATTGAGGCAGAGTATCTACCAGAAGAACCAGTAAAAGATGAACCAGAAGACCTATTAGCACCAAAAGAATCAAAAGAAGCTCCAGAAGAGACGTTAAGAACTCCAAGTACACCAATGGACATTCCAGAGGAGGACGATATAGTGCCAGAAAAAGCAGAAGTAAAATCACCAGATACCAGCAGTACTAAAGAATCAAGAGAAGAAACAATAAATATCGGAACAGATTTATTCTCCAACCTAGATAGCACAGAAACATATACAACATATTATGTCTACATTGTAAAAGAAGATGATACTCTCGAGAAGATACTTACTAAGTATGAAATATCCAAAGAAGACTTCGAAAACTATAATGATATAAACAATATTAAGCCAGGGGAAAAAGTAATAATTCCAAAAAAAGGTGAATAACAATCTACGCGAAATACTTACTAAGTATAATATTCCCATAAAAAAAATTACCATTCTATCAAATGCCAAAATAATAGATGACAAATTAGTGGTTAAAGAAAGAAAAAAAGATGACATAGAAAGAACATATAGCTATTTAAAATCCCGTTCCTTTGACTATTTTCCCGAACCAGTTGCTCTTGATAAAAAATACGAACTATACCCATACATTAAAAATAGTTATGAACCAAAAGAACAAAAAGCCATGGACCTAATATATCTTCTTACTCTCCTTCATAGCAAAACTACTTTTTATAGAGAAGTAGACATCAACCACAACAAAGAAATATACGAAACTACTATAAACAACTTAGACTATCTAAATAACTATTACACCAACTTAATCACATCAATAGAAAAAGAAGTATATATGTCACCATCTTCATATTTAATAGCGAGAAATATAAATATAATATTTGAAAGCATCTATTATTCCAGAGACAAAATAGAAGAATGGTATAAACAAATAGAAGATAGCAAAAATGAGCGAGTGGTCAATATTCATAATAACATTACACTTGATCATTATATAAAAAGTGAGAAGCCCTATCTTATTAGTTGGAATAAAAGTAGAATAGATAGTCCTATATATGATTTATTATCCTTTTATAAGAATCACTATCTAGAATTAGACTTTGATGACTTATTCCATTACTACGAAAGTAGTTATCCATTAAAAGAAGAAGAAAGATTACTTTTATTCAGCCAGATAGCTATTCCCAGTAAGATAGAGTTAGAAAATGACGAATATAAAATGTGTATAAAAATAAATAAAATGATTGATTATTTATATAAAACTAGTAAACTAATAACGAACTATCAAAAAAAGTAAATGATAGTTCTCTTTCGTTTTATGAGATAGTTTTTTTTATTAATAACCATTCTTTTTTATTTACTTTACCTTCCTAAATTGATATAATTATTAAGAAGAAAGGATGTATCAAATGGAAGAAAATTTTGTCAAAGGAATGCTATATAAAGAAATATATCGTAATGAAATAAATAGTTACATGGTAGGACTATTCAAGGTAAAAGAAAGTACATTTTCCGAGTTTGAAGAAGGAGATGTAATAAATATTACTGGAACTCTTCCAAGACTTAGCGATAAAAAAGAATATATATTATATGGAGAAGTAGCTAATCATCCTAAATATGGTCTTCAAATGAATGTAAATAGTTTTAACATAAATGTTCCCACCAAAGAAGAAGAACTAATAACATTCCTATCAAGCGATCTATTTCCCATTGGAGAAAAAACAGCGGAAAAAATAGTAAGTATTCTAAAAGAAGATGTCATAAACAAAATACTCGAAGACAAATCTTGCCTCGTAGGAATACCAAGACTAACAGACAAAAAAATAGACAAAATATATGAAGTACTAAAAGACTATCAAGATACATCCAGTATTGTAATAGAACTAACCAAGTTAGGTTTTGAAATGAAAGAATCCCTAAGCTTTTTAAACAAATATAATAATAAAATATTAGATACAGTAAATACTAATATATATGAACTAATTGAAACAGATGAAATGCCCTTTACCAAAATAGATGAAATAGCCATAGGAATGGGAATTAATGAAGAAGATGACCGCAGAGTAAAAGCACTAATAATATATGTCATGAAAAATCTCTGCTTTAACAATGGGGACACCTATCTAACCGAAGAAGAAATATCATTCAATTTATCCAGTTACGTTAGCATTACTTCAGAAAAGTTTGATTACCTAATTCTACAGTTAGTCCGTGAAGGTAAAATAGTTATTGAAGAAAAAAGATACTATCTAAAACATTTTTACGAAGCTGAAAAATACATCTGTGAAAAAATCTGCTTCCTAAACGATATGCCAATTATGACAAATACCAGTATAATGAAATATATTGATAACGATAAATTTAATAAAATAACTTATGATGATATTCAGTTAAAGGCCATTGAAAGTGGTGTAAACAATAACATTACCATCATCACAGGAGGACCAGGTACAGGAAAAACAACCATAATCAAAGCCATTGTCAGTATCATTATGGATAGTAAGAAAGCTCGCGACACCGATATAGCACTCCTTGCTCCCACTGGACGAGCGGCAAAAAAAATGATGGAAACAACAAATCTTCCCGCCTATACAATACATAAATACCTAGGTTGGGATAAAGATACCAACACCTTTGCTACAGATGAATATAATCCAAATAAAGAAAAATACATCATCGTAGATGAGGTAAGTATGATTGATACTCTTCTTATGGAAGCACTTCTAAAAGGAACAAAAAGAGACATTCATCTTATCCTAGTCGGAGATTATTATCAGCTTCCAAGTGTTAGCGAAGGTCAAATACTAAAAGATTTAATAGATAGTGATTGTCTTCCAGTAATAAGCCTAAACAAAATATATCGTCAAACCGAAGGCTCGTACATATTAAATCTAGCCTATGACATCAAAAACAAAAACATTAGTGAAGATTTATTCATAAAAAAAGATGATTACCTATTCATAAATAGTGACAATGATAATACCTTATCCTACATAAAAGAAGTAGTAACCAAAGCTATCAAAAAAGGTTATTCCGATATGGATATCCAAGTACTGGCACCAATGTACAAGAGCATAAATGGCATAGACAGTCTAAATATTATGCTCCAAGAGTTATTTAATCCTAAAGCAAAAAACAAAAAAGAAATAGTCTTCAAAGATGTCATCTATAGAGAATATGATAAAGTTCTTCAACTAGTTAATGATCCCGACAATAATGTCTACAATGGCGATATTGGATATATTGAAGAAATCATTGTATCAGATGGCAAAAAAATACCAAATCAAATAAATATAAATTATGATGGCAATATCGTAGAATACACTCCTGATAAATTTATTAATTTTAGACATGGATATGCCATTAGTATTCATAAAGCCCAAGGTAGTGAATTCGATACCGTTATCATGCCAATAACTTCAAACTTTAAAAGAATGCTATACAACAAACTAGTCTACACTGGAGTTACTAGAGCTAAAAAAAGTCTCATCATTGTCGGAGAGCCAAATTCTTTTATCTATGGTATAAACAATGATTATATAGACAATAGAAAAACCACCCTAAAAGATTTAATAATAAATAAATACAACATCTAGTATAATTATAATAATTTAGTAAATAATATTATTGGTATTTAATAATACTTAAATACCTGTCATATTTTAAAGGGGTGATAAAATAATGAAATCCAAAGTAGGTATGGCTTTAATGGGTATGGGTATAGGAGTAGGTAGTGCCGCTCTATATCAAAACATTAAAAATGGTAATATTAAGAAGTTAGCTAGAAAAATGAATTCTGCTAAAACGAAAGCTATAGATAACCTAGAAAATATGATATAGGAAGAGATTTAATTCTCTTTCTTTTTATATTCCTCGTAAGCCTGTAGTCTTCCGAGGCAATTTGAAGCCTAAGGTCTTCAAATTGAAGTATTATTTTATTGCATAACAAGTGTTGACAAGTGTTAACGAGAAAGGTATACTATAAATGAAAGGAGAAAGTTAGTAATATATTTTAGAAAACTGGTTATGTTCTAAAGATATTATTACTAGACTACTAATAAAAAATGAAAAAATATTTTTATCCTGCAATTTTTTCCAAAGAAGGAGAGGTATACAATGTAAAATTTATTGATTTTGATGATGTGTTTACATATGGTGTTGGTTTTGATGATGCATATTATATGGCACAAGATGCATTGTATGCTATGTTACCAGAGTATAAAGATAGATTACCAAAACCAACATTCAATTATATGGACATCAAAGTAAAAGATGGCGACTTTATTACTATGGTAGAGTTAGATCCTGTAGAACACGAAAAGAAAATGTCTTCCAAAACAGTAAATACAACAGTAACTATGCCAGAGTGGCTAAAAAATCTTGCAGATATGAAAGGTATTAACTTTTCTAAATTATTACAAGAAAGTTTAAAAAATGAGTTAAACCTATTGTAGTAAAATAAATAACAATTATTATTTTTAAAATATTAAAAAAATTCCAAAAATTGTAAAAAAAAGTTGACTATTGTACAGAATAATGGTAACATATGACTTAGTTACTTAAAACTTACAAGTTTTTAAGTTTTGGAGGAGGAGGCCTTACTTTGGTTTCCTCTTTTTTAGATAATTTAAATAAAGAAGAGGTGTTTTATAAGATGAAAAAATATTTTATTGGTATAATTTGGAAAGATGAAACAACTCCACTTTTACATTTAAAGGATTATACTACATATAAAGATGAATATATAGATGTACCAAATAACTTCAATATTGAATTAATTAATAAAAAAATTTGTCTTGGAACAATAAATCCATACACTAGGCAGTATATTAGTTGCAATAATTTAGTTGATAATAGTCAAGTACAATGTGATAAATGTAAATATATGTATGATTTTTATAAATGCGTAAAATGTCACGGAGACAATTGTTATGCTAAAAATAAAGATGTCTTAAAATACTGTAATAGTCCACATTATGTTTACCTTGCTTATTTTAATGGAAATAAAATTAAAGTTGGAACAGCATCTGAAATTAAAAAGTATGAAAGATTATTGGAACAAGGAGCACTATTTTCTATTCTTATAGCTAAAACTCCAACTGGAAAAATTGCTAGAGTAATTGAAAAAATAATTATCGATTATGGAATAAGTGGCTTAGTGACTACTAATTATAAAATGAAAAATATCGTATTTTATCCAAATGATAAAGTAGAAGTGTTAAAGAAACTTACAGATAAATATAAAGAAATATTAAAAATAGTACCAAATGATTATCAAAAATATTTAATAGAACCAGAAGTCAATACTTATGACGATTTAGAAAGTAAAATAAATAATGCTATGTTAGTCAAAGAAAATCAATTGAGTATATTTAATTCAACAATGTTTAGTGCCAGAGAATATAATATAAAAAAAGACTTTAATACAATAATTGGTAAATATTTGTTTATTATTGGTAAAGTTTTAGCCATAGATAACGATGGTCTTATTGAATTAATCGATATAAAAAAAATAGAAGGTTATTTATTTGAATTTAAAAATATTGACCTATGTAATAATAAAAGAATTGGAGGAAAATAAAATGAAAAATATTATATGTCCATTTTGTCAAGAATTAGTTGAACCCAAAAAAAGCATAGTAGGTAAAAACAGAATTATAGCAGAAACACCAAAATTTGTCGTTTTTCCAACAACAGGTGGAATCGTAGACAATTATCAACTAATTGTTCCAAAAGAACACATAAATTGTTTTGGAGAATTAACCTTAGATGAATTGAAAGAGTTAAAAGAAATTATTGAATGGCAAAAGGAAATAAATAAAAAATATTTTAATTCTAGTTTTTCAATGTTTGAACACGGAGCATTATATCCATCAAATGAAAGTGGAAAGAGCATTATTCATGCACACTTGCATATTTTTCCAAACAATATATCACTACTTGATGAAATATCAAAATATAACTTTGAAACTGAAGAAATAGATGATATTAATGACTTGAGGCAAATATGTCATGAATATGAAAAATATTTATATTATCGTGATGTCAATGGTAAAAACTATATTATGACTCATCAAGGAATACCATCGCAGTTTTTAAGAATGGTTTTAGCTAATTCACTGCAAAAGCAAGAATGGAATTGGAGAGAATATCCTTTGATTGATGTAATAGAAAAAAACTTAGAATTTTATAAAGAAAAAAAATTAATTTATAGGAAATAACTACTAAGGAGGAAGATAAAATGATAGTATTACCTAACAAAAATTACAATGCCGCGAATAACGAAAAAATTTCCACATATCAATTTTTAGCAAATGTTGGTTGCCCAGTATTTGATAGTGTACTTTTTGAAGAAAATGAAAAGTTAACAAAAGAAAAAATCGTACAGTTAAAAGAGACATTAAAATCGGAATATTGTACTATAAGATATCAATATATAAAGCCATGTACAAATCCTATAAGAGGTGGCAATAAATCATTAATAGATTTAGAAAAATTAGAAGAGAGAAAAGTAGATGGAACACGAATGTGGCTATTACAACCAATAGATAGAACTAAAAACATATATGGAATAAATATGTGCGTTAATAAACCTTTAAATTCGTTTGTTATTGAAAGTGTTAGAAAAGGCTTTGATGTATCAGATATAAATAGAGGAGATATAACACCACACGAAGTTATTAGTTTTAATTATCCAATTGAAATGGGATGGCAAAATGAATGGTGGAAATATATAAAATTAGATTTTGTAAGTCGTGAACAGTTTGAAAATGATAAATTAATTAGAATCAATAAGTTAAAAAAGTTTGGATTGGAACCACAAATGGAAATATTTGATAAAGAATATAAACCACTAGATTATAGTTTGGTTAATAATTTAATATATTATGTTAATTTAATTGATGAATTTTGGGATAAGTCAGATGAATATACTATTTCTATATCAATGAATAACAATGGTAAATTAGTTTTTTGGGATATTCAAACACCAGTAGGAAAATCGAAAATTTTAAGGAGAACCATATGATTTTAATACCAATAACATATCATTCTAAAAAATATCCAGTAGGTATTACAAGTAATATTGATGAAATCGCCGGAAACTTTGATAAAAGTAGTATTTCACCAATAAGGAAGTATTCTCTTCATACAGAATATTCACATATGAAGAGAAAATTAGACAATAGCTTAATTAATAAATATCCTAAGCTAAAAAGTTCACAAAAAGATAATATACCACAATTATGGAAAGACAAAGAATGGGCACAAGAGTTTGCTAATTATATAATAGATTTGATAGGAAATAATCAACCACCAGAAATTATAGAAGTCCATCCACCTTTTAATGATTATTGCCTTGATTTTGATAATTTTTTTGATACATATATAGAGTTCGAAAGAATAATCCTACAAAAATATCCTAATGTAAAAATATTTATAGAAAATAGATGTGGAACCTTCTATAAAGGTGGTAAGTTTTTAATTTCTAATTGCAAGTCAATAATTAAATTTTTAAATGAATTATCAAATAGAAATTTAAGACTAAAATTAGTTCTTGATTACCCACAAGTATTCAGTGCCGAAGCAATAAAAATGGATGACATAAAGTTAAATAAAATTACAGATTTTAATAAAAATATTAATAAATATATTGAATATATTGGAGGTTTCCATTTATGGGGAAAAAGAAAAAGTGTAAAAGGAAGATGGACTCCTCATACCGGAAATTTAAATACATTTTTTAGCAACAATGAATTGTTAAAAAGTGAATTTATACTTTCGATAAATAAAACATTCAATGATGATAAACCTAGATATTTTGTTCCGGAAGTGAATAGCGGAGAGGAAGATTTACAATCAATAATTTATGATTTATTAAATTTTAATGTTATTTTTGATAAAAATAATTAAAATATTTCTTTTTCTGTGTTATAATTAACATAGAGAAAGGAATAGTGAATTCATGAACTGCATTTTTTGCGATAACTTTATTGAAAACAAAAAAGCTCTATTCGAAAACAAACTTGCCATAGCCTACTTTGATGAATTTCCAGTAAGTAAAGGTCATATATTGATAGTCACAAAAAGACATGCACCTACATTCTTTGATATCACAGAAGAAGAACAAATTGCAATATTAGAACTATTAAATAAATGTAAAAAATATTTAGATGAGAAGTTTTCTCCGACAGGTTATAATATAGGACTAAACTGTGGTAGAGATGCTGGTCAAAGTGTAATGCATATTCATATGCATTTAATACCCAGATATAGTGGTGATGTTAAAGATCCACGAGGAGGCGTTAGAGGTGTTATTCCAGACAAGAAGAATTATTAATTTATAAGGAGGAGAAAAAATGGAAAGAATATATAATAAATTAGTAAGAGACAATATTCCAAACATAATTAAAAGTAAAGGAGAAACTCCAGTTACTAGGATATTATCTGAAGATGAGTATAAAAACGAATTAGAAAAAAAACTTTATGAAGAATACAAAGAAGTAATAGAAGCTAGTGGAAGTGATAGAATTGAAGAACTAGCAGATATGTTGGAAATAATAAACGCACTAGCAAAGATAGAGAGCAAAACATTAGACAATGTTATTTTAGTTGCCGAACAAAAAAATGAGAAACGTGGTGCCTTTAATGAAAAGATATTTTTAGAAAAAGTAATAGAGTCTAATAAGTAATAAAAATCATTAAGATTTAACATATAAATGATAAAAACCTCATTTCTCATATTTTGAGAAGTGAGGTTTTTATATTATATTAAAAAACAAATTCACAAAAGATAGAATAGATATTTTATAAATTATGCTTTTGCTTTTAATATAAAAAAAGAAGTAATTACTTTACTTCCATAGTATTTACTTTTTTAGTTAATCTAGATTTTTCTCTATCAACTTTATTTTTATGTACTAAACCTTTTACTTTAGCGTTGTCTAAAGATTTGATAGCTAATTTTAATCTATCTTCAGCTCTTTCTTTGTTACCAGCGGCTACTGCTTTATCAGTTTCTTTAATAGCGTTTTTAACAGTAGATTTTAGTTGTTGGTTTGCTAAAGTTACTTTGTTAATTTGCTTAATTTTCTTCTTTGCATTTTTAACGTTTGCCATAAATTTCATCTCCTCCCAAAACTAATTATAATTTTACCAAAAAAATGCTAAAAAAGCAAATATTTTCGGTACTTTTTGTAAAAAATATTACTGGTGATAACAATGAATCATGAAATTGACCTAAAAAAGTATGATATACATACTGATTTAGTATTAGATACCATAGAAAATAGTAGTTTAAATATCAAAAGTGATACCTATAATGTTGATGATATTAAAGTAACAAAAGTAAATATTGATGAAGAGACAAGTAAAATATTAAATAAGAAAAAAGGTAACTATATTACTATAGAATTTGTAGATGTTACAGATATCACTAATAGAGAGAAAGTAACCAAAGTATTTGAAGATGAATTAAAGACTATCCTATCTAACTATGATAAATCTTCTATACTAGTTGTGGGCTTAGGTAATGCTAAGAGTACTCCAGATAGTCTAGGACCAAAAGCACTTGAAGATATTATTGTAACAAGGCATCTATTTCTTCTTGGAAGCCCAGAAGAAAGCATTTTAAAAGTATCCAAAATAGCCCCAGGTGTAATGGCAGACACAGGTATTGAAACGCAAGATATAATATTATCAATAGCAAAAAAAACAAAACCTAGTCTTATCATAGTAATAGATGCACTAGCGGCCTCCACAATAAGTAGAATAAATAAGAGTATTCAAATAACTGATACTGGTATCCATCCAGGAAGTGGTATAGGTAACATGCGTAAAGAAATAAGTAATGATACCCTTGGTATACCAGTTATTGCCATAGGTATTCCCACAGTAGTAGGTTCTTCCATTATTGTATATGATACAATAAATTATTTATTCAAACATATCTCTTACATTAAAGATAATTCATCAAAAAATAAACTAGTATTTAATAGATATAACTATTTAGATAAAATAAAAGATAAAAATCTAAGTACTGAAGAAAAGAAAGAAGTACTAGGTTTAATAGGAGAATTATCTGATACCGATAGAATAAGTTTAATTGAGGAGGTACTAAATTCACTTAACTATAATTTTATTGTAACTCCAAAAGAAATAGATTTCCAAATAGATAAATTATCATTAGTAATATCAAGTGGTATAAATAACATAATTTATGACAAAAAAAGTGTCAAGTAATAGTAAAATTCTTTTAATTTAAATTTATATAATATATAATTATATTAGGAGAGTGATAGACATGAGATATGTAGGAACTACCGCGAGAGGTATAAGAACAGGAATAATTAAAGAAGGAGATAATCTCGAAGAGATTGTTGTAAATTCAGTCCTTAGAGCCAGTGAAAGTGAAAACTTTAAAATACGCGACCGTGATATAATTGGAGTAACTGAAGCAGTTGTCGGTATTGCCAGTGGTAACTATGTCACAGTAGATGATATAGCGGAAGATATAAAAAACAAATTTCCAAATAAAGAAGTTGGTTTAGTATTTCCAATATTAAGTAGAAATAGATTTTCTATGATACTAAAAGGTATTGCTAGAGGAGTAGATAAGATATATATGTTACTTTCTTATCCAGCAGATGAAGTAGGTAATCATTTATTTAGTGAGGACTTATTAGATAAATATAATATTAATCCATATAGTGATTCATTTGGTATTGAGAAGTATAATGAATACTTTAGAAATATCGTCCACGAATTCACAGGAGTAAACTATATAGATGTATATACTGAGATATGTGAAAAAGAAAATTGTAAAATAGAATTTATTTTCTCTAATAATCCCAAAGAAATATTAAAATATACTAAAGATGTTTTAGCTTGTGATATCCATACTAGAGAAAGAACTAAGATGTTATTAAAAGAAGCTAATATTATATTAGGATTAGATAACATAATGACTCATAGTATCAATAGTAGCGGTTACAATGCTGAATATGGACTATTAGGTTCAAACAAGAGTACTGATGAAAAATTAAAACTATTTCCTAAAGATGGCTTAAATTTAGTTTTAGGTATTCAGAAAAGAATGTTTGAAGAAACAGGCAAGAAATTAGAAGTGTTAATATATGGCGATGGTGCTTTTAAAGATCCAGTAGGTAAAATATGGGAATTAGCAGACCCCGTAGTATCACCAGCATACACAGATGGCTTAAAAGGTACTCCAAATGAGATAAAACTAAAATATGTATCCGATAATACCTTATCAAACCTACGAGGAGATGCTCTTAATGAAGCCATGAAAGAAGAGATAAAGAAAAAAGAATCAAATCTAGTAGGCCAAAATAAGAGCTTAGGAACAACTCCAAGAAGAATAGTAGACCTAGTGGGTTCATTATGTGACCTTACTAGTGGTTCAGGAGATAAAGGAACACCTGTAATATTAATACAAGGATACTTTGATAATTATGCTAATGACTAAGAAAGAGGAGAAGATTATGAAAATAGCAATTAATGGTTTTGGAAGAATAGGAAGACTAGTATTTAGATTAATAGAAGAAGATAATTATTTTGATATAGTAGCTATTAATGACTTAAGTACACCAGAAGAATTAGCTTATCTTCTTAAGTATGATACTAATCATCGTAACTATAATAAAGAAATAACTTATGATGAAGAAAACATTATAATAGAGGGTAAAAAAGTAAGAGTATACAAAGAAATGGATCCAACAAATTTACCTTGGAAAGAACTAGGAATAGATTTAGTATTTGAATGTACTGGAAAATTTACTAAAGAAGAAGATGCCATGAAGCATATTACAGCAGGAGCTAAAAAGGTATTAGTAAGTGCTCCGTGCAAAGGAAATGTCAAGACTGTTGTCTATAATGTAAATGATGATATCCTAGACGATAGTGATAAAATAGTGAGTGCAGCTTCATGTACTACTAACTGTCTTGCGCCCGTATTAAAATTAGTAGATGATAACTTTGGTATCATAAAAGGATTTATGACTACAATTCATGCTTATACAAACGATCAAGTAACACTAGATGTAAGTCATAAGAAAGGTAGTCATTCCAGAAGAGGTAGAGCATGTGCTATGAATATTGTTCCAACTTCAACAGGAGCAGCTACTGCTATTGGAAAAGTTATACCAAATCTTGAAGGTAAATTATCAGGAGGAGCAATTAGAGTACCAGTATCAGATGGTTCATTAATAGATTTATCATTAGAGTTAGAAGAAAAGACTACTGAAGATGAAATAAATAGTATGTTCCTAAATAATGAAAGTGAAACTATTAAAGGTACTTTTGATCCAATAGTATCTTCTGATATAATTAGTTCTACTTATGGAGCAGTAGTGGATTTATCACTAACAAAAGTGCTTGAAGTAGATGGTAAACAATTAGTTAAAATTATCGCATGGTATGATAATGAAATGGGATATTCAGCTCAAATGGTTAGAACTGCTAAAAAGTTATTAGGAGAATAATATGAGTAATTATTTTAAAGTACCAGGAGATTTGAACAAAGAATCAAATAATAATAGTTTCTTTTACACACCTAATGATTTAGATAGTAGTGCAAATAAAACAGTATCATCAGCAGAAGAAATAAATAAGTTTATTAGTGAAGTGGCAACAGGAAAAAGAAGTGAAGGATTAACTGTGGGTGGTGCTACAATGTTTGTTAGTTTTGATAGATTAAAAGAGATGGTTAATGAAGGTTATAATATAATTAAAGCAAGTTATTTTGAACAAATGAATATGATTGAAGTAACGTTTGATGTTCCATATAAATCAAAAACAAGATAATAAAAACTTACCTTAAGTGGTAAGTTTTTTCTTGTGTTCACTCCAAGCCTTACTATGTAAGTCTTAGAGTGTTAAATTAAGCCTCATTTAAAGAGTCTTAATTTAATATGCCAGTGCATCTATTATATATAAGAGAGACATATATATTTAAATATATTTTAGTATAAATATTTAAACATATAATGTTGGCCATTTTCTCTTTTGATAAAAGCACTTGACAAGAGAAAAAATCTAAGATAAAATTAACTTGTATAGTTTAAATTAATATTTAATGATTTTTTCTATAAAATATATTAAGAATGGAGGTATATATATGGACAAAACTGTTCTCTCCATTTTGTTATTTGTTCTTGGATTGGGAATAGGACTTGCTTTAGTATTTTTATTTAATTTTTTAAAGAATAAAAAAGATAATAATAAAGCCGATACTATAATAGATAAAGCTAAAAAAGAAGCTGAAAAAATTAAAAGAGATTCTTTATTTGAAACAAAAGAAGAAATTCATAAATTAAAATTAGAAGCTGATAAAGAAATTAAAGAAAAGAAAAGTGAAGTAAAAGAGCAAGAAGATAGGCTTCTTCAAAGAGAAAATAATATTGATAGAAGGGATACTGCCCTTCAAAATAGAGAAACTGCTCTTGAAGAAAGAGAAAATAATTTACTTGATAAACAGCAAAAAATTCAAGAAGCTAAAGAAGAAATGGAAGAAATAAAAAGAAAAGAACTTGAAGAATTAGAAAGAATAAGCAAATATACAAAAGAACAAGCTCGTGATGCAGTTATGAAAATGGTTGAGACAAAGATGTCAAAAGAAATAGCGGCATACATAAAAGAAATGGAATCTGAGGCTAAACTAGAAGTTGATGAAAGAGCTAAAGAATTACTTGTAGGTACTATGCAAAAATATGCAGCAGATATTACAAGTGAGCAGACAGTATCAGTTATAGCACTACCTAACGATGAAATGAAAGGTAGATTAATTGGTAGAGAAGGAAGAAATATTAGAACTATAGAATCAGTAACCGGAGTTGATCTAATTATTGATGATACTCCAGAAGCTATTGTAATATCTAGTTTCGATCCACTAAGAAGAGAAATAGCGAGACTTACATTAGAAACTCTAATTAAAGATGGAAGAATTCATCCTGCTAGAATAGAAGAATTATATGCTAAGACTTGTGCGGATGTTAAACAAACCATAAAAGAATTTGGTAAAAATGCTCTATACGAATTAGGACTATCAAAAATGGATCCTGAATTAGTTGAAATAGTAGGCAAACTACATTTCAGAAGTAGTTATGGACAAAATGCCTTAACTCATTCAATGGAAGTAGCTAATTTAGCAGGTATTATGGCTAGTGAGCTAGGAGAAAATGTAAATCTTGCCAAAAGAGCAGGTCTATTACATGACATAGGTAAAGCAATTGACTTTGAAATGGAAGGATCACATGTTAAAATAGGTGTAGATTTAGCTAAGAAATATGGTGAAGATGAAGTTGTTATAAATGCTATCGCTTCACACCATGGAGAAGTTCCACCTACCAGCATTATATCATCAATTGTTGCAATAGCGGATGCTGTATCAGCATCACGCCCTGGAGCAAGAAATGATTCTAGTGAAAACTATGTTCAAAGATTAGAACAACTTGAAGAAATAGGTAACAAGATGCAAGGCGTAGAAAAAGCTTATGCTATTCAAGCAGGAAGAGAACTTAGAGTAATGGTTAAACCTGATGAAGTAGATGATTTAACTGCTCATCAAATAGCTAGAGAAATAAAAGAAAAAATAGAAAATGAACTAAAATATCCTGGAACTATTAAAGTTACAGTAATAAGAGAAACTAGAGCTCAAGAAGAAGCAAAATAGTTTCTCTTTTATTTATAAAGAAAGTGTCTTTGATTGTTAGAAATTAAAAATAGCGACTTAAAAATCATTAGGTCATTATAAAAATCATCTTAAAGGATTAATCTTTAAAATATTTCTTTGTTATAAATTTTTCAGTATCACATCTTTGACAATTTAATGTAACAATTCTTTTTCCTAGTTCTTTATTTTATCATTAACAATGTAACCAGATAATTTAGAAAAGGGTTTAGTATTAGAAAATCAATTAAGCCAACGACTTGCTTTGCATTATCTTGACAGAATTGATATGTTAGTTAAAGAAAAATTAGGAATAAAAGGTTATGTTAGATATATGGATGATTTTATATTGATTCATTGTGATAAGTGGTACTTGCAATATTGTTTAGAAGAAATAAATAAAGCTTGCAATGAGAAATTAAATTTAGAACTTAATCAAAAAACACAAATTGGAATTGCATACAATGGCATAGATTTTCTTGGATTTAATCATATTCTTACTGGTAGTGATAAGGTATTAGGAAACTTAGATTTTCTTCTAAACAAAGAATGAGAAAAGATATCAAAACAATAAAAAAATTGAAAAACAAATCTATTATTGATGAAGAATATATCAATATTGAAATTAACTTTTTTAAAGCACATTTAAAATATTCTAACGAAAAATGTGATAAATTATTATCAAATGTAAAATAAAATTTATGAATTTTCAAAAAACAGTAAGAAAAAATAAAATTATATGGTAAAATATAATTGTGGTGATGATTAAAATGAATAGTAAAGATTTAACTTTATTGTCTGAAGGACAAATTTGGGGAAACAGTAGTGAACCCCAATTAGAAGTAATTAGAAAATATGGAACAAAAGCTGCAATTACAGATTTATGTGTTTTGACAGGTGGTATTTTATGGAAAGATGCTGATTGTATAATAGATGAAGATAGATCTTTAACTGGTAGAACTAGTTATTTTTGGACTAGATCTAGTGATGGCAAAGAAAATGTCTGCGCGGTCAATGTACATGGTGATTTGGAAAACTTCTATAGGTTTGATTGCAAAGGTGCTGTTCGCCCAGTTTTGCAATCTTCTGTAATCTTTTCTCAAATCTCCCCGAACAGAGTGAGGGGATACAATGGAACAGAAGAAGTAGAATATGGAGAATATCCTCAAAATGCTGCTGACTCAAGAATGCAAAATATACTAAAGTCAATATATAAAATAGGAATGAATAAAACAGGAAGAAATTACACATTTAATTCTACAAGAGCTGATGACTATGATACAAAAAAAACTGTAACTTATGATGAATACGAATATCAAGGAAAGAAATATATTTGTATAAAGGCTACCCTTTCTTTTAGTAGTTACATGCTTTCAAATGGTGTTGAATATAGAAGTGGTGATTACGTTTGGGTAGAAGTATCACCAGTTAAATGGTTGATAGATGATAGAACAGGAATTTTAATTTCAAAAAAAGGATTGGTTTCTGGTATAAGATTTCTTGATAAAGGAACTAATTATGAAGGTGATTTTGATAGAACAGAAATGAAAGAATATCTTGATAGATATATGCTTCGAGATTTAACCCAATCTGTAACATTTACTCGTCTTCAAGATGTGACACTAGAAGAAAAAGCTCAATTTGAAGAAAAACAAGCTGAAAGAAGAAGAAATCCTTATGGTTTAAAATTTGGACAAGTAAGTGAAGAAGAAATTATAAGAGGAGCAATAGAAAGCGGTGTAGCAGTATTCTTACACGGTCCTTCATCAGAGGGTAAATCTGCAAGAGTAAAACAAATAGATCCTACTTGTGAAATAATATATCTTCGTAATGCGACACCAGAAAGTTTAAATGGTAAAAGTGTATATAATGGATCAACAGGAGAAATGATGGATGTTCCACCAACATGGCTTAAGAAATTACAAGAAAAATGTGAAAAGGAACCAGATAGATTTCATGTAGTATTCTTTGATGAAATAACAAATGCACTACCAAGTATTCAAGGTATAGCATTTAATATAGTTTTAGATAGAGAAGTAAATGGTATTTGGAAATTACCAGAAAATGCTAGAATTGTAGCGGCAGGAAATGATATGAAAGATTCATTAGCTGCAAATCAGTTAGCAGAACCATTATTCAATAGGTTTGCTCATGTATATATTAAAACAACAACCGAAGGTTGGTTAAAGTGGGCAAGTGAACATAATATACATCCAGCAATTTATTCTTATATTGCTTATAAGAAGGGTGAAACACTTCGAAGTAAGTATGATGGTGAGAAACCTAATGCTGATCCTAGAAAGTGGGAAATGGCCTCTAAAATGCTTTATGCAACAGGAAGTCCAGAAATGTTAAGGGCATTAGTAGGTGAAGATATAACAAGAGAATTTGTACAATTTTGTAATCAACAAGTAATAACATTAGATGATGTAATAAATGGAAATTATACCGATAGAGATATACAGACATTAAATACTGCTGAAAGATATGCAACAGCTATGGGATTAACACTGGTAGATGATGATAATTTAGAAAAAGTTAGAGGATTCGTTACAAGATTAGGAGCAGAATTTGTAGCAATTTTTGATGCTTTATGGACACATGGCGATGAAAGTAAGTTAGAAAGACTTGCAGAAGCAAAACTTGCTGAAATGCCAGGAGGAGGTATAAGAAGATGATGGAAAATAAGAAAGAAATATTATTATCATATATTAAAGCAAATGTTGCACCAATATTAGTTGATTTTATATCTAGTAAGGATTTTGATGATGCAGTTGTAATACCTGCCAATGTTGATATTAAAGAGTTAAATGGTCATTATGATGGAGCAGATTTTGTACCTCCTAAATGGCTAAATGAAATATTAAATACAAATGCCAGCAGAATATTAGTAATTGATAAAATTGATTCGATTTCTAAAGAAGAACAATTAAAGTTTTGTGAATTATTAGAACATAGGAAAATATCTACATTTGAATTACCTAAAAGCTGTGTAATAATTGTTACTGCAAATAAAATAAATAAAAATAAAATAAGTGAAGAAATATTTTCATTAGTTGCACGAATTTGAGGTGTAAGTTATGAAGTATGATATAGCAGCATTAAAAAGAAAAATGCTTGTTAAATATCCTTTTTTTGGGAGTGTAGTAGCAAGTGTAGGTTATGAGGAAAACAAAGATATTCCAACCGCAGCTACAGATGGAGAAACAATATATTATAATTCGGAATATTTAGAGGGATTAAGTGTTGAGGAACAAACTTTTGTATTTGCTCATGAAGTATGTCATATTGCATTCAATCATATATTAAGAAGTGAAGGTAAGAATCCTGAATTATGGAATATTGCTACTGATGGTGTTATTAATCAATTTTTAAAACGAGATGGTTTAAAAATGGCACCGGGTGGTATTGATATGGCGGAAGCTATTAGTTATGATGCTGAACAATTATATGAAAAATTATTACAGGAAAAACAGCAAAGACAACAACAAAGTGGACAAGGTAATAGTCAACAAAATCAAGAAAGTAAACAGCAAAGTAATGATGGAAAGCAAAGTGGTGATAATCAGCAACAATCTCAATCACAACAGCAAGGTAATTCAGGTAGTGGAAGTTTACAAGAACAAAAAAAACAATCACAAGAACAGAGTGGTGGTGAATCTGGGGAGGATCCACAAAAAGAAGATGAATCAAAACAAGATGTTGGGCATGATACTCATAGTATGTGGGAACAAGCAGTAAAAAAACATAAGGAACAACAAGAAAAAACTGATAAAAAAGTTGAAGAGAAAGATGAACTTGAAAAGAAACAGGAAGAACTTGAAAGTATGGGAGAAAAAGATGCTTTTAAAAAGAACCTTGAAGATAAGAAAAAACAGCTACAAGAATTAAAAGAGGCAATTTCGAAACAAGCATCACAGGCTGGTGCATCAACGAATGGAGATATTAGAACAGTTAATGATATAGGTACTGCTAAACCATTAATTGATTGGCGTTATGTTTTAAGAGAGGCAATAAAATATGATGTTGATTGGTCCTATAAAAATGCTACTATTGAAAATGGTGTAGTTAGTGCTAATTTAGAAGAACAACCAATGCCGGAAACTGAAATTGTTCTTGACACAAGTGGCTCAATAAATGAAGTATTATTAAAGAACTTTTTAAGAGAATGTAAAAATATATTACAACATACTAAATTGAAAGTTGGATGTTTTGATACGAGATTCTATGGATTTCATGAGATTAGAACAGAAGAAGATATAGAAAATATGCGATTTGAAGGTGGTGGAGGTACTGACTTTGATGTTGCCGTAGGTGCTTTCTCGAGACGAGTTGAAAATAAAATAATTTTTACTGATGGTGAAGCTTTAATGCCAAATATGTCACTTGATGCAATATGGATAGTTTTTGGTGGTGAAAGAATAAATCCTAAAGGTGGTAAAGTAATTCATATAGACAATGAACAACTTAAAAGACTATATAACTATCAAATGACTAATGAAACAAAAGGAAGGTCAAGGTAAAACAAAGATTTAGAAAAAAATTCTGAATCTTTTTTTATTTACAATTTTACTTAAAAATGTTATACTTTAGAAGTAAGGAAGTAAGGTTATGAATATAAGTTGTAAAGATAATGAAAAATTTGAGTTTGAACGAAGAATAGATAAAGGATGTGGATTTAATTTTGAACTATCATCAGATGCAGTTTATCAAATTAGTTATATGAATTACATTGGAGAAATTGAAGAACAATTTTATACTATGTGTCCAAGATGTGGTTATATAATACCAATAGATAAATCTATACTAAATGATTATGAAATTGGTTTGGCAAGAAGAAAAAGTATTGATGATAGAGATTTATATCTAAAAAACAATATTCTATCAGAATATACTAATGTTACAGAAAGAGGAAGAGTAAGAAAAAAAACATTATAGGAGGTTTATTATGGGTTTATTTAATAAAATAAAAAGTGTCTTTAGCAAAGATAAAGATATAGTTAAATATGATGAAGCACTTACTAAAACAAGAAAAGAGTTTTCTACTAAAATAAGTGATTTATCAAAGAAATATAAAAATATTGGTGAAGATTATTTTGAAGAACTAGAAGATATTCTTATAATGGCGGATATTGGAATAAATACCGTTATGAAGTTTGTTGATAAATTAAAGAAAAGAGCCAAAGAAGAAAATATTAAAGATACTGACACACTAAAAGAAATAATTGTTGATGAAATGCTTATTATGTATGTAGATAACAAAGTACTAAATACTAAGATAAAGTATAGTGAAGAAGGTCCAACTGTTATCCTTTTTGTAGGAGTAAATGGTGTTGGTAAAACAACAAGTATTGGTAAAATAGCAAATAGAATGAAAAATGCTGGTAAAAAAGTTATTCTAGTAGCAGGAGATACCTTTAGAGCGGGTGCTACCGAACAATTAGTAGAATGGGGTAAAAGAATTGATGTACCAGTAGTTACCACAAGCAGTAAGGATCCATCAGCAGCCGTCTATGATGGAATAGATACTGCAATTAAAGGCGAGTATGATGTTGTTCTTATAGATACCGCTGGTAGATTACAAAATAAAGTTAATCTAATGAATGAATTATCAAAGATGAATAAAGTAATAAAGAAAGTAATACCAAATGCTCCTCACGAAGTATTATTAGTCGTAGATGCTACTACCGGACAAAATGGTATCCAGCAGGCTAAAGCCTTTAAAGAAGTAACTGATGTCAGTGGCATCATCCTAACTAAACTAGACGGAAGTGCTAAAGGTGGAATAGTTCTTGCTATTAAAGAAGAAGTAGATATACCAGTAAAATTTGTTGGACTAGGAGAAGGAACTGATGATTTAGAACCATTTGATATTGAAAAATATATCTATGGCTTATTTAAAGATTTATAGAAAGGGATTGATAACATGAAAAAAGAAGTTAGTAAAAAAAATACTAAACCAAAGAAAGAAGAAAAGTACAAAATATTTGACTCTGTAAAATTAAAAAGGACTGAGTTTATAATAACTCTAGTAGTAGGAGTAATATTTTTAGTACTATTATTCTTTGCTATTACTAATGAAGTATTTATGCCAGCAGCACTTATTTCTTTTGCATTATTTCTATTTTGTATCTGTTACTATTACATCGATGACGAAAAAAAGAAAAAATTAGTATACACATTATTTGGACTTGGAGTATTACTTATCATAATTGAAGTAATATATACAATGGTAAAGATAAACTAATATGGAAGAAAGAAATTATTTAATAATTTTATATGATTATTATGGTGAATTATTAACAGATAAACAAAGAATGTATTTTGAAGACTACTATTTTAACAATCTTTCACTAGGAGAAATAAGTGAGAATGATGGTTATAGTAGAAATGCTATTCATAAAAATATTAAGACTGCTGAAGAAAAACTATACTTCTATGAAGAAAAATTAGGCTTATATAAAAAGAAAAAATTACTTGAAGATATCATTAAAGATATCGATAATGAAGAAATAAAGAATAAAATAAGGGAGATATTATGACAAGTAGAAAATATAAAATGTACTATGATTATAGTAAGAGAACGAGTGGTGGATTTTTAGATGCTATGTTTTTATGTGGCATAATGATTAGTGCTTCAGTTTTAGTATTTCTCGCTTTATTAGGAGGAAAATAATATGGATTCAATATTAGATCGTTTTGCGGATAACCTAACCGAAGTTACATATATTACAAATCCCGCAGTAGCTAGAGATGATGAGATAAAAAAATTAATATTAGTGCTTTTAACACCGGAAAAATCAGCCGTTCTAGTAGGTAAGCCAGGTATAGGTAAAACCGCTATTGTTGAAGGACTTGCTTATCGTATTCAAAGAAACGAGGTACCCGATGCCCTTCAAGGATATACTATATATAGAGTTAATACCACTGCATTAATTAATGGTAATGGGGAAGAAAATAGAGTGCTAAAACTAGTAGAAGAATTAAAAAATAGAGAAAAAGTAATTCTTTTCATTGATGAAATACACACTTTAATAGGAAATGGTGCTTTAGATTTAGCTAATATGTTTAAAGAGGGACTAAGTAGAGGAAGTATTAAGATAATTGGAGCTACAACTACATATGAATATGAAAGATATATAATGAGAGATAAAGCTTTCTTAAGAAGATTTGAAAAAGTAGATGTATCTGAACCTACTGAAGAAATGACCGTAGAAATATTACTTAAGACATTACCAAAGCTAGAAAAACAAACTGGAGTAATTCTTCCATATACAGATTTTATCAACGAAAAGATAATGAAATTTATTGTTAATATGACAACTGAATTTAAAAGAGTATATGAAATATCATCAAGGTATCCAGATATTGCCTTAGTTATATTAAGACAATGCTTCTCTAATGCTATATATGAAAATAGAAGAACTATAAATTTAAAAAATATATATGATGCCATAAAGACTACCAAAGCAGTATATCCTGATGTTATAGCCAAAGAACTAATAGAATTCAAAGAAATATTTAAAGATGAATTAAAGATTGAAGGAACTATCTTAGATTAGTTCTTTTTCTTTAAAAATATATTGACATATTACTAATATTATAATACCATATATATCGTGAGTTTTATGGAAGAAGAAATTAAAGAAATAAAAGAAATATTATTAAAAATAAATAACTTAAATAATGAAATATCATATTTAGATACATTAATAATTAAGTATGAAAAAGAAATAGATAGCCTAGAAGAAAAAATTAACAGCTATACAATTAATATTAGAGATAGAATAGATTTTTTGTACAAAGAAAGAGCAAAATTAAAAAATAGAATAAATGATATCAAAGCATCAAAAAAGAAATTAAAATTAAAAGTAATTATAACATTAATTAGTGCTATCTGCTTAAGCACATCGCTAGTATTTAATAATATATCAAGCATAATATTTTTACTAGCCACTATTGTAGGTACAAGTTCTATAATATTAAATGTTTTATTTAATAAAAAGAAAGAAAAAGAAATAAGTAATTATAGCCTAGAAGAACTAGACAAGAATATTGAAGAAGTAAATAACAAGTTAAATAAAAAAAATAGTGAAACATTAAAACCACTTATTGAAAAAAAGAAAAAATTATCTACTCGTGAATCAATGTTAAGAAATGACAGAACACTTAAGAGAAGGGAATGTGTACATTTAGAGAGAGAAAAAGATAACAAATATAAAGAATTATTAGAAGTAATGGAAGAAGAAGTTAAGTTATCAAATAATGAAATGGAAGGTCAGCTAGAAATACCAGGAATAAAAAAAGTAAGAAATAGGTAATATAAACAAAAATATTATCTATTTTATTTTCCAAAATAGCAAAAATAATATATAATATTATCAGAGGTGAACTAATTATGAAATTAGAAAAAGTATTAGAAAAAGTAGAATATAGTATTATTAATGGTAATACTAATACAGAAATAACTGATATTTGTTATGATTCTAGGAAAATAAAAGAAGGCTGTTTATTTATATGTCTAGTAGGTTCCTCATTTGATGGCCATGACTATATAGATAGTGCTATAGAAAAAGGTGCTAAAGCCATACTTGTAGAAAAAGATATTACTAGAGAGGATACCACAATTATAAAAGTAAATAATACAAGAAGAGTATTATCCCAAATATCAATAAATTATTTTAATAATCCAAGTAGTAAATTAACTACTATTGCTATTACTGGTACTAAAGGTAAGACTACAACTTCCTTTATGATAAAAAACATTCTTGAAGAAGATAATAAGAAAGTAGGAGTAATAGGTACTATGGGAGTATTTTTTAAAGATAAACATTATAGTACAGTAAATACGACTCCCGAAAGTTATGATATTCAAAACTATCTAAATGAAATGGTAAATGATGGTGTAGAATATCTAGTAATGGAAGTATCGTCTCAAGCATTAAAAGTAGGAAGAGTAGATGGAATGCTATTTGATTATGGAATATTTACTAACTTAAGTGAAGATCATATAGGAGAAAATGAACATAAAGATATGGAAGAATATATATATTGCAAAAGTTTATTATTCAAAATGTGTAAAAATGGAATTTTTAATATAGATGATACTTACTACAATAATATGATTAAAAATAGTACATGTAATATATATACCTTTGGTCATAACAAAGAAGCAAGCCTAGTAATAGATAAAGTAGAATTACTTAGAAAAGAACATTTTATTGGCTTAGAAATGACCACTAGTGGAATAGTAAATGATAAATTTCTAGTAAATACACCAGGAGAGTTTTCAGCTTACAATAGTGCTTGTGCAATTCTTACTACTAGTTTACTTGGTTGCAATATAAATAGTATAAAAAATGCTTTGTCACAAGTAGCGGTAAGAGGTAGAGTAGAGATAGTACCAGTAAGTAATAAATATACCGTTATTATAGATTATGCGCATAATGGTGTATCTACTGAAAGTATTCTAACTACTATGAGAAAATATAATCCCAAAAGAATAGTAAGCCTATTTGGATGTGGTGGTAATAGAAGCAAAGATAGAAGATATGATATGGGGGAAGTATCAGGAAAATATGCCGATTTATCTATCATTACTGAAGATAACTCTAGATATGAAGATGTTAATGATATAATGAATGACATTGAAGTAGGTATAAAGAAAACAAATGGTAAATATATAAAAATACCAGATCGCAGAGAAGCTATAAAATATGCCATAGATAATGCTAAGGAAGGAGATATCATTCTAATACTAGGAAAAGGTCATGAAACATATCAAGAAAAAAATGGTGAAAGAACTCATTTTGATGACCGTGAAGAAGTATTAAAATTATTCAAATAGCATTGAATAGTTAATTAAATTGTGATAGTATATAAATTAGAAAAGGAGGGTATAAAAATGATACCATTTAAAAGAGCAAATATATTATTGCCAAAAAACATTGATATGACAAAGTGGTCAGTAGTAGCTTGTGATCAGTATACTAGTGAAATGGACTACTGGAATGAAGTAGAGAAGATAGTAGGAGCAAGTCCATCTACACTTAGAATAACATTACCAGAAATATTTCTTGAAGATAGTGATGTTAATGAAAGAATAAATAAAATAAATGATACTATGAAAGAATACCTTGATGAAGATTTATTTTATGAATTAAAAGACTCTATGATTTATCTAGAAAGAACACAAGCTGATGGAAGAGTAAGAGAGGGACTTATGGGAATGGTTGACCTAGAGGACTATTCTTATGAAAAAGGATCACAAACCCTAATTAGAGCAACAGAAAAAACAGTAATAGAAAGAATACCACCTAGACTTAAAGTTAGAGAGAATGCTTTATTAGAACTTCCTCATATTATGATTCTAATAGATGATGAAAAGAAAAAAATAATTGAGGATTTAAAAAATGAAGTTACAGATAGTGATGTAGTATATGACTTTGACCTAATGGAAAATGGCGGCCATATCAAAGGTTATAAACTAAATAACGATAGTATGACTAAAGTAGAAGAAGGTCTTGAAGCATTATGTGACAAAGAATATTTTGAAAAAAAATATAATGTTAAAGATAAAGGAATACTATTATTTGCAATGGGTGATGGAAATCATTCACTAGCTACTGCTAAAGCAAACTATGAAAATGTAAAGAAAACTATGACACCTGATGAATATTTAAATCATCCATCAAGGTATGCACTAGTAGAATTAGTAAACCTACATAGTGAAGCTTTAGAATTTGAACCAATACATAGAGTAATATTTGATACAGATGTTAATAAGTTAATTGAAGAATTATATAAATATTATGATATTAATGAAGAAGGAAATGGGCAGTATTTTGAATTAGTAACAAAAGATATTGATAAAAAACTATATATATCTAATCCTAAATCAAATATTGCCGTAGGTTCTATTCAAATGTTCTTAGATGAATATCTAAAAGATAATAAAGGAAAGTTAGATTATATTCATGGAGATGAAACTACCAAAAATATGGGCATGGAAGAAAATAATGTAGCTATACTTTTTGAAGCAATGCCAAAAGAAGAATTATTTAGAACAGTTATATTAGATGGAGCATTGCCTAGAAAAACATTCTCTATGGGACATAGTTATGATAAGAGATATTATCTTGAAGCTAGAAAAATTAAATAAAAATAATATTGAAGTTAATCAAATTAACTTCTTTTTTTATATATTTTATGATATATTTATATTAGGAATGGTGAAGATATGAAAAAGTTAGATATAATATGTATTATTATTGGAGTAATATGTTTTCTACTAGCGGGTTATATAGTTTACAGCAAGTTTTTTAAAGAAAACAAAATAGATTTTAATAAAGAAGAAGAAATAAAATTATTAGATGATAAACTAGCTAAAATAGGTACTCCTTTAGGATGGCTTATTATTACAGATGGAATAGACCATCAAAATGAAGATGGTACAAAGTATAATATTAGTTATGGTACTAATTTATTAAAAGAATATTCAAATAGACAACTATTTACAATGAAATATATATTATCTACTAAAAACGAAAATGATAAATTCATTTTATTAAGTAGTTTTGATAATAATAAAATAGAAGGTGAACCAACTGACGATTATACCTTAGCATATCTAGATTATGATACTTTTAATAAATATTATAAAGATTTATTTGGTGAAGACTTTGATTTAAATAAACAAGATAAAGGTAATACCACTTATGATAAAGAGTATGTTTATTATAGAAATAGAAGAGCAGGTAGTAATAATGTATATGTACCAATTATTAAAGCAATTAGTGTAGAATATAAGAATAATAAATATATAGCGGACATTGAAGTTACTTATAGTACTAGAGCTAGTGAGTTAATAGGAGTACCTAAAAGTAATGGAACAATAACTTATACTAAAAATATTGATAATAATATATTACTAGAAGACTTTATTATTAACAAATAATAGTATTTCATAATTGGGGCATACAAATATTTGACAAAAATAACAATTCGTGTTAAAATATGTATCACTTTGAAAGGAGTGAAGACTATTATGAAAGATTATTCATTAAATGAAGAAGAAAGAAAAAATTTTATTTTAAACTATACTAAAGAGGAAGAAACAATAACAGTTAATTTTGCAGATGGAAGTAATTATACTATTCCTAATACAGAAAGCAATGAGAACAAACTAGAAGGAAAGATGATAGAACAAGTTGCTAATAGTAAAGAAAGAAAACATAAAGCAATAAGCTCAACTGGTATAGCAATTGTCATAATATTTTTATTTACCGCTGCATCTTTAAATGGAGCATATTGGCTTGGTAATATGCCACAAATTAATGAGATAGCACTTGGACTAGGAATAGCAGCAGTAGTAAATATACCAATGTTTGCAAAAATAATTAAAAACAATAGTTTATTAAGAGATATAGAAAAGAATAAATTTTTTGTTAAGAATCAAGAAGTAATCAATAGAGGATTAAACAATACTAATGTTCTTGTTAATTCTAATGTACCAGAAAAAGAAATAATAACTATTAATGATATGGATTATAGTTATAAATATAATGAATTAAAACAAATTGTTGCAAATACAGAAAGGCAAGAGACATTTAGTTTTGATACATTTTCAGAAAATGATGTAGAACAAGAAAAGCCAAAAGTAAGAAGTAGAAGAAGATAAGTTTTTCTTCTTTTTTCTTTTTCACTCTAAGCCTGTAGTCTTAGAGTGTTATTTTAAACCTTATTCTAAGTTTTAAAATAAAAACTATTATATATAAGCCAAAAGAGATTACCAAAAAATTACAAAAAGAGAAAATATTTTTACTTAATTACTTGTAACTATTAAAAAAATATGGTATACTTACAACAGAATAGAAAATAGTTTATATGGAGGAAAGATTATGAATAATAAGTTTACACTTAACGCTAATGGCATAAAAAAAGATGCAGAGATGATAGTTAAATTTAATTTAGAAAACAAAGATTACTTAATTTATTGTACTGATGAAAATGAAAGTAATAAGCAAGTTTTTGTTTCAAAATTAACTTTAAATTCAGAAGGAAAATATTTTATAGATGATATTACATCAGAAGAAAAAAATAAATTAAGTGGAGTTGTATATAATATTGTTATATTGACACCAAATGAAGCTAAAAAGGGAGTAGAGGCAAAAACATTAATAGATAAGTTAACAAATGAAAATAAAGTTATGTTATCAGTTGAAATGCCAATACTTAATGAACAAAGCTACTATAGTAATTGCTCAATAGCTATTACAAGTAAATTACTAGTAGAAGAAGCAATAAATTTCTTTAAAACAAGCTTAACTAGCAAGGTTGAGGAACCTGTTCAATCAGTTCCAACTTGGTCAGTTCCTACAATGGGAGCAGCAGAAGTTACTCCAAACACTCCAATTGCTGAAATGTCAAATGTTGCTATTACAAGTGCTCCAGTAGTGAATGAAACTCCAACACCTGTAGAGCAAGCACCTATTTCTAATAACATACCAATAACTCCTGAACAACCATCAGTTTCTGCAGAGCAAGTTTTTAACACTGCTCCAGCTCCTACAGTGACACCGGTACAAATGCCAAATGATGGTGCTATAACAAATGAACCTAATCCACAGGCTGAGAAACTAGCAGTAGTTTCAGATCCCAGTTTAAATAGTGCTGGATTAAATCTTCAACCAAATGTAGCAAGAAGAAATAGTGCTGGAAATGCCAATACAAAATATATTATTATTGGAACAATATGCCTAGTACTAGCAATAGCAGTAGTAGTAGCAGCATACTTCTTAATTAAAAATATGAAATAAAAAAATTACTGTGGTTTAGAATATACACATCCACAGTAATTTTGTCTATACAGATTATATTTTTGTGATAACAAGATGGATTTTTTATATCCATCTTTTTTCTTAAAGTCAGAATATAACCATTTAACTTTATACTTATCTTCTAGTTCCCTGCCAATTTCATTAATCCAAAGAGCATTCTTATAAGGACTAACAGATAAAGTAGTACAAAAATAATCATAACCATTATCTTTAGCAGTACTAGCAGTTTTTTCCATTCTCATTCTATAACATACGTAACATCTTTTACCTCTTTCAGGTTCTTTTTCTAGTCCTTTGATTAATTCTTCATAATTCTCATTATCATAATCACAATCTAATATATCAACATTATTACTTTTATCAATTTCCTTAATAAGTTTAATTTGTTCTTCTTTTCTTTTTAAATATTCATCATAAGGATATATATTAGGATTATAATATAAAATAGTAATATCAAAGTAATTAGTAAGATAACTAATAACATAACTACTACATGGACCGCAACAGCTATGAAGTAGTAACTTCTTTTTACCATTTAAATTATTCAAAATATCTTCACACATAATACTATAATTTTCTTTCATAATTCACCTCAAAAAGCACTTATATTATAACATTCCTTATAATAAAAGTAAACTAAAAATAAACTATAGGTTATCATTACAATAAATGTATAAAACAAATGTAAAATCATATAATTTTCTTGAAAAACCAATAATAAATTGTTACAATATAAAAGGAGGCATCAAAATATGGAAAAAAATAGAAATATACCATTTAAAAATTATATTTTACTAGCAGTAACCCTTATATTAACCGTAATAGTAGTAGTCTATTTCTTTGTATGGCATAGTAATAACGAAGAAAATAATTTAAAAATACCAATAATGGATAAATATTTAAGAGTAATTAATTATAACGAACTAGATGACTTTCTTGTAGAAAATAAAGATTCGGTTATTTATGTTTCAAAACTCAATAACAAAGAAATACGAGAGTTTGAAAAGAAATTAAAACTAATAATTAATGATTACTCACTAAATAATACTATACTATATTTAGATTTAACTGATAAAAACATAGATAAACTAAAACTAGAAGATAAAAATATCAATTATCCAGCAGTACTTATATATAAGAATGGTAAAATAATCAGTTACTTTGATATAAAGAAAAATAATTATGATATAAAATTACTAAAAGAATATTTAATAGAAGAAGGAATAATAAATAATGATTAATATAGTTTTATATGAACCAGAAATACCAGAAAATACAGGAAATATAATGCGAACTTGTGCAGGTACCAATAGTAGATTACATTTAATAGAACCATTAGGATTTGTACTAGATGAAAAAAGAATAAAAAGAAGTGGAGTAAATTATATTGATAAAGTAGAATATAAAAGATATTTAGATTACGAAGACTTTAAAAAAAATAATGAAGGAGAATATTATTACTTTACTAGGTATGGTACTAAATCATATGATGAAATAGATTTTAGTGATAAAAATAAAAATCACTATTTAATATTCGGAAAAGAAAGTACAGGAATACCTAAAGAAATATTACATAATAATTTAGACAGATGTTATAGAATACCCACTAGTGACAATATAAGAGCTTTAAATTTATCTAATTGCGTAGCCTTGGTAACATATGAAGCACTAAGACAACAAAAGTTCCCTAATTTACTAAGAAGCGATCCATTTAAAGGAGAAGACTACTTAGAAAAAGAATAACATAATATAAAAGAATGACTTATTTAATAAAGCCATTCTTTTTAAATTTATCTATAGTTCTTTCTATGGATATATCTCCTTCAATTCTAGTAGCAGTAGTTTTTTCTTCACCATCTTTAAAGAATATTGTTGTAGGAGTTCCACCATCAAAACTAAATTTATCTTTAAATTCTTTATAATCATCATCCCTAAATTTATCAACATCAGTATAATATATCTTAATATTATAATCATTAGATATCTTTTTAAGCTTTGGTCTATAAGAATTACAATGTATACATTCACTCGCAGATACACATAATATAAAACTTTCTTTATTATTAACTTTTTCTAATACTTCGCTATAATTAAGCTTAATAAAGTTTTTACTTTCAACAGAAATACTATACCAAATAATAACTCCAATAATAATAACAATAAATATAATACCACTAATAATTAAATAATTTTTCTTTTTCATATTTAAAATCACCAATATAATAATATCACTTTTTATAGAAAAAATCAAAAAATACTTTTTTTTTAACAAAAAAAATGATATTATTATATATATGATAGAGTAGTGTGAAGGGAGTATTGAATATGAAAAAAATCAAATATATATTATTTACATTTTTAATATTATCTTTAAGCATTCTATCAGTAAATGCTGAATGTACTAAAGAAGAAATAAATACTCTAAAACAAGAAGCAAACAAAATAAAAGTAACATATAAGCATTTAGGAGCTATTGAAGTAGAAGGTGGGGCAAAGGAATACAATCATTTTACAATAACATTCAAAAATATTAACGAAGATTTTTATATAAGTGATGTTTATAATGAAAAGTATGAAGCAGATAAAGATAATTCTTTTTCATTCGAAACAACAACAGGAAGTTATAAATATTTTATTAACTCAAAAAAATGTGAAAGTAAAATAAGTGAAATCAGAGTAAAAATACCTAAATTTAATACTTATTCATTGGATCCACTATGTAAAAACATAGATAGTACTGATTTTCCATTATGCGGTAAATATTATGATTATGAAGTCAGTTATGATACATTCAAAAGAAAAGTTGAAGAATATAAAATGGCACATGAAATAAAAAATGATGATGATAAAAACACGAATGAGCCTTTTTCAATAAAAGTGATTTTAAATAAAATACTAGAGTTTATAACAATTTATCAAATCTATATAATAATTGCATTAGGAATATTATTATTAATCCTAATAATAATTATTATGATATCGAAGAAAAAGAAAAGAGGTGTATTAGAATGAAAAAAAGATACATCTTAATAGCGATAGTTTTATTTATTGGCTTGACGATAAAAGTAAACGCAGAAGTTGGAGATTTAATTTATGAAATAACAAAATTAAATATAAGTGATACTGAAAATGGAGTAAAAATAACTTTTGAAGGATGGGCTTTTATTCACTTGACAAATAACTTCAGAGGAGATTTTAGGGCAGGAAAAAGTAATTATCAGGGAGGCCCAACATATGAAGGCGGGCAAGAGGTAATGATAGTAGCAGAGGATCAAAATGGGAATAAAACTTATTTAAAGAATATATTATATGATGGTTATAATGGTGAAAATGCAGAAAAATTAAAAAAATATAATTTCTATTACATGCAGTTTTTTGATAAAGCAAATGCCGATGTTAGTAAAGAATATTATACAAATTATAATCATTTAACAAACAGATATGATTCAAACACTTGCGGTATAAATGATGATTATTCACAATGTATACATGAAGACATAGGGTTTCATATAGAATTTAATATTGAAAATTTAAATTCAGATACAACATACAAGTTTTACCTATATGCCACAAATACAGATTATAATAATAAATATAACAATTACCCAAATAAAGCAAGTGGAACGCCAGGTTTAAAAGGCAAAAAAAGTAATTTATACTATGACAAAAGAAACTGGGCTGGAAGTGATATGTACTTTTATGAAGATGTATTAAGAAATATGGCTTCAAGCAAAGCAGAAATAATAGGAAAATCATATTCTAAAGATAAAGTTTTTGTAACAGTTCATAATGGTATGCCTAGACTTTGCAACGGAACAATAAACAATTGCCAAACAATACGCTCTTATATAGAGAATAATGAATACAGTCTATTTGGCAGCAAAAGGATCGAAGATAGTGAATGCAACATCGAGTATAAATGCGGTCCAGGGGACTATGTAATCAGTGTAGATAGTACTGGACTCCATCCTGGAACAACAAATTATGATAGAGTATATAGAAGTTGGGCAGTTCCAGCAGGTAATACTACAATAACAATTAAAGTCAAAAACGACAAAAAGTGTGCAGTATCAGAGCCTGCATCTAATAAGACAATGAAATGCAATGAATGGAAAGATTTATCTTCTAAATGTGATGGATTAACAGTAAGGAATAACGGAACAAGTGAAGTAGTTAAAATAGAACAAAAAGGATATATAACAAATATATTTAAATCTAACTTAGTAAATGAAGATAAAAATTATAATGCTAATAGTTATAATGGTGGTTGGCTAAAATATGGAATTACCTATTATAATGAAGTTAGTTGGAATTATACTCCAGAAAAATTTAGAAGTTCTGAAGCACAAGAAAATATAAATTATGCTATGCAGAAAAAACTAAAATCATTATCTGAATTCGAAGAAAATATAAATTTAACAATAAATGGATTAGATGGTTCAAGACTTGTAAAAAAATGTACCCAATCAGGATCATTTACACCAGCCAATAAGTTAATAACTGTTTGTACTTTCTTTCTACCAGAATCTTATTTAAAAGAACTAACTGGTAATGTAAGCTACTCAGAGTCAAATGATAATGCTAATATAAATAACAAATACTATATACCATTAGATGCACAAAAACACAATATAAGTGTAAAACTAGAAAATTTAAGTGTGCTATCTGAAGAACAAGCAAAAAAAGATTCGCAAAATAAAAATAAACCATGGATTGGTACATGGACAATTGATACAAGCTGTTCATTAAAGGTAACTAATAGAATATACGAACCATCAAGTGGTGGAAAAGAAAATGGTAAAGTAAAATATAAATTTATTTATAGACCTATAAATTTAAGTAATCCATTTCCTAATAGATTCCCAGGAGTCAATTGGTATACTTGGTATATAGCAGAAAGAAATAAAGATAAAAAGACTCTTGAGGACTCATATAAGAAATTAAATTATTATTCAGAATTAGATAATAAGACTATAAGTGAGATTAAAAGTTATAATAAAAATAATAATTATTTTAAAGAGGTAGATAAAGATTTCTTTAAAACTTATATTAAAGAGGGTGGTAATCCATGAAATGGTCGTTTGCAAGTGTTGGATTAATTGTTTTGGGATTAGTTGGTTTAAGTATAATTATATTATTTCAAAATATAACTACTAATAATGAAAATGATTATTACTTACTTAAAGAGGTAACTGAAGCCTCTATGATAGATGCTATAGATATGGATTACTATAGAGAATCTGGAGAATTAAAAATAATAAAAGATAAGTTTGTAGAAAGTTTTACTAGAAGGTTTGCTGAATCAACAGTATTTGCAAGTAGTAATTATACAATAAATTATTTTGATATTATGGAGGAACCTCCTAAAGTAACAGTATCTATAAATACTGGAATAGGAGAATATACAATATATCAAGATACAACTGATTATCATGTAGCAAATACATTAAGTGCTATATTAGAATATTATGGTAAAGATGGATCAAAGACTAGTAGTAGTTATATAGATGGTATGCCGTTAGTAATGAAAACATTTACTAAAACTTATTATTCAATACCTTATAGTAAGGATGGTAAATATTCAGTAAAACAACCAATTAATTTACCTGAAGAATTAGAACATAAAAATATATATGATGCACAAATATTTAAAGTGGAAAGTAAAGGCTCTATAACAGAACAAGGAGAATTACTATATGCTTTATTAAATAGGGATATTGATTGGACGAGAAGTAGTACTGATTCAACTAATTTTAATGCTAGCAATAGTGGTGTAGATATAAATAATATTCAAAAAAATATTACAGTAAGTAATATAAAGGGAAGAGAGTGTTTGACAGCTGACGAATGCAGAGAATCAGATTACTGGGTAGAATGGGATGGAACTGGTAATCCTGGAACGGTAGTATTAAAATTAGAAATAACATGGAGATATAAAGAATATGAATATGCAGAATGATAAGAATTATTTAAAAAAAGGAGGAAAATAATATGAATAATTTAAAAGCATCAATGAAGAAATTCTTTGGTAACAAAAATACAGTTACCATACTAGGGGTAATATTATGTTTAGTAATATTATATATTGGTTATAATTATAGAATAAATTCAAAGACAGAATTAGTAGCAGTACCTGTTGCTAAACAAACAATACAGCCAAGAACATATATAACAGAAGATATGATAGAAATTAGAAATGTTCCTGTAGAATTACTTAATACTAGTAAATATTATACTACATCAAAAAGTATTGTAGGAAAATATTCTAATTATAATACTATGATAGCTAAAGGAAGTTTATTTTATACAGATTTAGTAGTAGAAGAAAAAGATTTACCAGATTCAGCCTTTTCAGGAGTACCAGAAGGATATACAGTAATAAATTATCCTGTTACAATAGCTAGTACTTATGCCAATTCAATGGCACCAGGTAGTCATATCAATATCTATTACAAATCACTAAATGATGATGGAGAAGTAATGTTTGGTAAATTCATTAGTAATATTGAAGTACTAGATGTTAAAGATTCATCAGGTAGACATGTATTTGAAAATAGTGATGAAGCAAGAACACCAGCTTATATGTTATTTGCTGTACCAGAAGAAACCCACTTATTATTAAGAAAAGCATTATATCTAACAGATTATGATGTAGAATTATTATTAATACCAAATACTGCAACATTATCTGAAGATCAAAAAGTAACAGTAAGTAGCCTTCAAATAGAAGAATTTATAAATTCTAAGACAGCATTTGTATCAGTAGATGACTTACCACAAGTAAGTGATAATGTAACTGAAGATACAAGCAATACAACAAACAATGAATAAGGAGGTGTAACATGGACAATCAGTTTAGTCAAATAGACTTTGGTCCATTAAAACAATTCCTTGATAATGATGATATAACCGATATATCATACGATAACAATGGACAAGTATGGTTAAAATCATTATCTAAAGGAGTATATAGAGTAGAAAATACTGGAATAGATAATGCTCTAATGGAAAAAATAGCCTTTCAGTGTGCTAATTCAATGGGTAAATCATTTAATATGGCTAATCCCTTTCTAGATGCTGAATCAGCTGAATTAAGAATGAACTTTGTACATGATTCTATAGCTAAAAACGGAATAGCAGTATTAATAAGAAAGACTCCTGCTAAAATAAGATTACAAAAAGATAAAATAATCGCAGAAGATTATATAAGATTAAATATTCATGATTTTCTACTTAAATGTGTTGAAGGACATTGTAATATCATGGTAAGTGGAGAAACAGGTAGTGGTAAAACAGAGTTCATAAAGTATTTAGCAGCCCACACTAAAGAAAATGAGAAAATAATTACTATTGAGGATACTTTAGAGTTACACTTAGATAAAATATTTCCACATAGAGATATTGTAGCCATGAAAACAAATAATATAGCATCATATTCAGATGTACTAGTAACATGTATGAGACAGAACCCTAGATGGATATTACTATCTGAGGTAAGAAGTGCCGAAGCCGTAATGGCTGTAAGAAACTCAATATCTTCTGGACATAATATTTTATCAACAATTCATGCTGATAAAGCAGAATCAATTCCAAGTAGAATGTATAGCCTACTAGAAACAAACCAAGATATAGATCAGTTTCTAAAGACAATTCATAGATATGTTCAATTAGGAGTACATATAAAAGGTTATTATAGTACTAAATATAATGCTTTCCATAGAGAAGTATCAGAAGTAGTAGAATTCTATGTTACAGATGATAATAAAGCGGAATATAAAATACTATATAAAAAGACTCCCGATGGAAAAGAAACAACTGCTAATCCATCAAAATACTTACTTTCGTATCTAGAAAGCCAAGGAGTAATAATGCCTCCGGATATTTTAATAAAAGAAGAGTTTACTAGTTTAGAAAATAATGATATAATTAATAATGATAAAGTAGGAGAGTTTGTTGTAGATAATAGTCTATATACTGAGAGTCAGAATATTACTTCTGGTAATCAGATAAATAATACTATACCAAATAATTATATGGTAAATAATATGAATACTAATAATGTAGTTAATTCTCCGAATAATATACCAAATATTTATACTAATGCAGTGGAGGTTACACCGAGTGTTCCTAATAATATTAATGTTACAAGTATAAATAATAATCAAAATATAAGTTAAGGTGGTGATAGAAGTGGAAATCATCCTAATAGGTTTAATAGTAATATTTATAGTATCTTATCGTACTAAGCAGGGAGAATCAGTATATAAATTTATCTCCCAGCAGGCTGTAAATACTTATAAAAAATTAGAACCATACTCATTTAAAATAATGAGAGAAAAAGTAAAAGAACTAGGATTAGAATATACTCCAAGACAATATTTATTCCAAATAATAGCCTTTGCTGGTTTAGCAGGTGGAATAAGTTATCTATACTTCTATAACATAATAATATCATTAGTATATATCATAATAGCAGTATCTTTCATTCCATATATAACATATTTAAGATGTAAAAGACAATATAGTGAATATATATTTGAACAAGTACAAGTATATTGTACCAATACCATAATGGAATTTGCTACTACTCAGGCTTTTGTTAAGTCACTTGAAGGAGTAGTAGAGTCAGGAATACTTGAAGAACCACTTTTATCTGATGTAAAAACAATGATAGCCTTATCTTATGAAAAAGGAGATGTTTATGATTCCATAAAATATATGGATACCAAGTATCCATACTATATGGTAAAAAATATGCATCAATTATTTCTACAAGTAACCAAAGAAGGCGCTAAAGATACCGCTGAAACATTTGAAAATATGTTATCAGATATAGATATCTTAGTAGAAGGAGTATATCGAGATAGAACCGATAGAGCAAACTTCCATAAACAGTTCCTAACATTTGGAGTAGCTCTATATGGTATGGTAGCTCTTATCCAAATACTAATAGGACAAGAAACATATATATCTATGATTGATAATACATTAATTCGAATATTAATACATGGTATTGTCTTAATAAATAGTTATTTTCTTCTATCAGGAGAAAAATATTATAACGAGAATGTAGGTGCCGAATAATGTATATAGAAATGCTAATAATAGCCATAATAGTAATATATATGTTTATGGTAAATGGAAAAATAGATAAAGATAATATCTTTACTAATAATAATAAATTATGTAATTTATTAAAAGAAAAAGATTATGATTTTCTTTTGATAGCTAAATATGGTGATAGAGTATATAATCCAAATGAAGTATTCATGAAAAGAATAAGAAATGGTCTTATAGTAGCGGCAGCATTAATATTCTTATTCTTATCACAAATGAGTTACTTAACAGTAATAGCCGCTATTGTAGTAGGTTATCTAGTATATAAACAACAATATACTTCACTTAGAAGTTGGTATAAAAAACATCTAAATTATATAGATTCCTTATTACCATATTACTTAAAAAGTTTAGAAGTACTAGTTCATCACTATACTGTACCAGTAGCTTTAGCTAAAAGTATAGATGATGCCCCTGAAGTATTTAAGCCAGGACTAAAAAGACTAGTAGAAAAAATAGAAGCTGGAGATTCATCAATAGATCCATATATGGACTTTGCCAAAGAATATCCAGTAAGAGATTCAATGAGAATGATGAGATTATTATATAGGTTAGGACTAGGAGAACAAGAAAAGAAGCATCAACAATTAGTATCCTTCTCTAAATCCGTATCATCTCTTCAAGCAAAATCAAGAGAAATGAAGTATCAAGCAAGACTTAATACTATGGAGAGAAAAACCATGATTATGATGTGTGTAACAGGTTTTGGTTCTCTTGGATTATTACTGATTTCAATCTTTATGATAATGAGTTTATAAAGATTTGAATATAAAAAGAGAATAAAAAAATAATTTATGAAAGAAGGTGAGAAATAATGAAAGAAACAACAGGCGAAGTATCAATGACCGTAATAGTTATTGTAGCAGTAGCAGTAATAGGAGGTATTTTGGCAATATTTTGGAAACCAATCAAAATATCAATAGCTTCAGCTTTTGCTGGTACACAAGAAGCATGTGAGGCAATAGCAGATAGTTCTAAGGATAATAAAATTAGTTGCAGTTGGTCAGATAATAAATGTAAATGTTCATAATATTAAAGTAGGTGATATAAATGAGAGAAGCATTTGGTGGAGCTTTTACAATAAAATTAATGTTAATATTTTTAGCTATTTATATAGCTTTTATAGCGGTAGCTCTAAACTATGCTAAAGCATTTAGAGTTAAAAATAAAATAATAGATATCATAGAGCAAAATGAAGGAATAGATAGTTATAATGATACCAAAGAAGGTTCAGTAATTGGAGATATTAATTCATATTTAAATACAGTTAGTTACTATGTAAATTTAGCTAATATTAAAAATAATAATACTGAGAATATTAATTGTTATGATAGAGGTTATTGTATTGAAGAAACAACAGCACCAGTTACTGATGGTATAACAAGTAAGTATTATAAAGTAACAACATATATAAATATTAATTTCCCATTCTTTAAATTAAACTTTAATATTCCTATCACTGGAGAAACTCGTAAAATAGAAAGGATAAATAGGTAATGGATACAGTAATAGCAAATAAATATAGTGACATATTAAGTACGCTAAATATAGAAGTATCTAAGAAATTAGAAGGAGTCTACGAAGTAGATGAAATAATATCTACTTTCGGAAATTATTTCTTTAATAAAATGTTTTTAGATATAACTGCTATTAAAGATTATAAAGATTTAAATAACTTACAAAAATTATCAATGAGTATTAATATGGATAAAGTTATATTATTACTGGATAAAGATGATCAAATAAGTGATTCAAAAGTTTTTCTATCTAGATTAGTTAGTATGGGAATATATAACTTTACTAAAGATTCCAATGATCTAATGTATCTATATACTAATCCTAATATTTATAGAGATGTAGCTCACTATCAAGATATAGATAGCCAATTAGAAGAAACACCAAATGCTTCTCCTAATTTATCTACTAAAAAAATACTAGGAGTTAAAAATGTAACTGATTCAGCAGGAGCGACAACCCTAGCATACCTACTAAAAAAAACATTAAGTGATTACTATAGTACTATGGCTATAGAACTAAATAAAAGAGATTTAACATACTTTCATGATAAAGATTGTTTATCAATAAAAGAAGATGCTCTTGAAGATACAATAAATAAATATAGTAGTATAAATACCTTTGTTATAGATTTAGATAGAACTAATAAAGAACATATATGTACTGATGTATTATATTTAATAGAGCCTAGTACTATCAAATTAAATAAATTATCATTAATAAATCCTAAAGTATTTAGTGAATTAAAAGGTAAAAATATAATATTAAATAAGAGTCTATTAAATAATAGTGATATAGCTAATTTTGAAGTAGAATCAGATTTAAAAGTATTTTATAATATGCCACCACTAAATGATAAAGAAGATGTAAGTAAATACATTTTACCTCTTCTAGAAAAATTAGGATATATTAAAGTACAAGAAGAAATAAAAGAAGAGCAATCTAAAAGAAGTATATTTGATATATTTAAGAGAAAATAATAATGATAATGGCTAATAGCCATTTTTTTTGGCAAAAATATTTGACAAAAGCAAACAAATGTGCTAGAATATGTAGCAATCAAGGGGAGATAGAATGAAAAAGGGGCAAAAAATAGAAACTAAGTTGTATGAATTACTTGGTATAAAGCTATTTAGAAAGGCAGTATTTAGATTAGAAAAGATAGTTCATAGAAAAGATAATGGTAAGAATACTAATTATCATATACAAAGTAATAGCATTAATTCATTAGAAGAGTTTAAAAAATATTTATATTATAATGGGACTATTCATACTAGTAATTTAATAAAGGGAATACCAATATTGGCATTAATGTTTATATTTAAGTTTAAGACATTATCAATAATAACACTTAGTGCTTGGCTATTAAAAGATGCTTATTGTGTAATGTTACAAAGATATAATTGGATAAAATTATCTGAGAAAGAAAGATTAATAAAAGAAAAACAGAATATTAAAATAGTTAATAATTGTAGACAATATGGTAATGAATTGGTTGAAAGAATATCTATTCAAGAGAAGATATGTTTAAAAAAAGAAGATACTTCTATTAAATGTATAGAATATAATAATACTTTAAATTATAATAAGATAAAAGTAAGAAGATTGGAGAGATAAATTATGAAAGAACGTTTAAAAGGAACATTAACATCAATAGGATGTGCTGTACCAATAGTTGGTACTAGTATAGTATCACTTGCTAGTCCTGATACTACACTTAATACAATTGGTGATGGTACTGTGTCAGGTCTTAATGGATTATCTAGTTCTGCTAATGGGACTTCTGTGAAGTCTATGGGAACTACAGAGGTTAATTCTGGGGATGCAACTTTAGGTGTTTTGGCTGTCGGTTCTTTAGCAGCAGGTGTTACTGCTATATCACCTACTTCTTTAAAAACTAAAAATGATGCTCCATTTGATTTAATGGAAAAAAGAGCAAATAAAGTATATGATAAGTATAATAAAAATCATATACCAAGTGATCAAAGAGGTAAGGGTATTATTATTGCTGATAATCCTAAGACAGCAACTATATGTAATGAAATATTTAATAAGACATTTGTTAGTAGAGATCATTTGATATTAAATATTAAATCATTTTTATCAGCAGTAGAAGAGACATTAGTAAAATATGATTTATCTGTAGGAGATAAGGAAAAATTAGAAAATACCGCTAGTTTATTGAAAGAATTAGATGCTGCATTTACTAAGAAAAAAATGATTACATTATCCACTAAAGATAATGAGATGTTGTTATTTGTTCTTGATAGTTTTAGAAAACATCAAGAAAACAAAAAAAGTACCGCTAAAAAGTTAGTGAAAGAAAAGGAATAAAAATGAATAATATTTATAAAGATTATTGTTATGCTGTTTTTAGTATTGAAACTAAGAAAGAAAATATTAATAATGTTTCATTAAAGGTAGTATATAATCCTTTATCTAAATCCTTTGGTAGTTTGAGTCCTAATATTAATAATAATAAGTATTTGATAGTTATTAATTTATTTAATTTTAAGAATATGAGTCACGAAGATAAATTGTTTTATATATATAATACTATTTGTCACGAGATAGAACATATAAAAACTTTTGAGAAAACTAAGAAAGATGATTTTTATAATTATAATCATATTATGACATTAATGGAATATATTACTTATTTGTCCGATTTAAAAATATCACCAAATAAGATTAATATGGGAGTTAAAGCTAAATTATTAATTGGAAAAAGATTAAATAGAAATTATAAAGTATCTTTAGGTGAAATTAATAGTTTGTTAGTTGGATATAAAAATGCTATTAGTATTAAGAACTTTGAAAATAAGAAAGAGACTATGGATAAAATAATAGAGGCATTACAATTATTAAATAATTCATTAGAAATTAGTTATGGTAATCAAAATGAAGTATTAGATAATTTTGGTGTGTATTATATTGGTACAATAAATTATTTAAAAGAATATCCTGAAATATTAAAAGTGTATAAGGTATTAAATAATTTCTTTTATCCAAATGGTCAAGCCAAAGATGTTTATACTTTATATAGAAATAGAAATAAAGATAATTATGTTTTATATGATAGATTTATTCTTAATATAATAATGGAAACTATAGATAATAGTTATGTAATAGAATGTATGAAATTAGATAGTGATTTTAAAGAATATATTGAAGTATTAATACATCAATATATAGATAATTCTATTAACTTTATTAATAATTTAGATAAATGTAAGTTAATTATTCCCGAAGATGAAATATTAAATGATAATGTTAATATGATTATGAAAAGTCAGGCATTAATTAATAATTTAATTAATGAATCTAATGCGGAAATTAAGTCTTCAATGATATTTTAGTGTAAAAATAATTAATAAGTAATCGTCAAGTAATTGACAATTACTTATTTTTATTGTAATATAAAGGTATAAGTAAGGAGGAAAGAATATGTATTTTTTAGATGGATGTCCTGCAGGATTAGCCCCAGTATTAGGAATTGTTAATGTTGTTATAAATGCAATAATGATTGGTGTTCCTATAATATTAATAGTATTAGGAATGGTTGATTTAGGTAAAGCAGTAATAGCAAGTAAAGAAGACGAAGTAAAGAAGGCTACTAAAGCATTTGGTAAAAGATTCTTATATGCTGTTGGAGTGTTTGCAGTAGTATGGTTAGTTACATTTGTATTTGATACTGTAAATAGTGCTACTGGTGGAGAAATAAATCCTGGACAAGCTAATTGGAGAACTTGTTGGGATCAAATAAGAAATTCTTAATTTAAAAAAACTAAAAGAAATCAAAAAAAATGATTTCTTTTTTATTATTAGTATGATATAATTTAAATGTGATAAATTAACTTTTTTTGAAGGAGAAGATATATATGAATAAGAACAAAAAAATATTATTAACAATTTTAACACTGTTTGTATCAATGATAGTTTTTATTAATAAGGCCGAAGCAGTAGTTATGTGGATGCAGTGTACTTCTAGCCCAGAAGAAAAAATGGATTGTGGCGGAGACTGTAAAGATTATGGTCTTTATAATACATTTGCATTAATACATTATGAAGGAGATGGTGTAAGAAACTTTGCATACAATCCAAATAATTTTTATAGTGGCCAATATCCTGTTTATATTATGGCAGAAGATACCAGTGGTGCTCTTGTTGGCAACAGTTGCTGGTATAAAAATTATTTTAATGATATAGAAGAGTGTGAAAATGAAAAAGATCAAATGATTCCAATTTCAAAGATGCTTGAGGGTAATTGTCCAACAGGGGTAAGAAAGAATGATCATTATACTGCTGGCTTTTTGAATGTTGTGGGGGCAGGATGGGCTTATAAAAAAGTAGTAAAAGATTTTATTGTTATATATGGTACAGCTCCTGCTTATGAAAGTGAGCGTTTGGATAATAATATATTTGTTATTTATAGCTTTCAAAAGAAAGGCGAAGAAACAATTAATTATATGATTGAGGGATATGATTCTTCGGGTAAATATGGTTATGCAACAACCTGGAATGATATATCTTCATTTAGAAATAATTTAAACTTAAAAAAAAATGATTCAGATTATGATTTGATAAACAAGGAAGAATATGCTACTAATCATATGACTTGGGCTGGTATGACACAGGCACGTAGAGTGGCTAATTTAGGTAGGAATTATTTCAAATTATTAGATACTGAGGATGCTTGGCTAATTAATACTCAGAAAGATTCTAAGTTTGTAAAAAAAGAAGAATATGATGATAATAATAATTTAAAGATGTATCGTAGTGATGATAGTAATGAAAGTTTTTATAATTGGGTTTCTTCTTGGTATGAAAAATATGATGAAAAATTGTCGGGTCAATTAGAAATAATAAATGAATTACAGAATAATTCAAAATATGTAAAAGCATTAAAAACTGCTAAAGAAATAAGTAATGCTGTTGATAACGGTAAAGAATATCGTTTTGATGGTGATTATGCTTCTAAAATGGTTCTTGATATGGAGGAAGCATTTGATTTGCTAAATCTTATTTTATCTGATGATAATCCTATATATACTGCTTATGATGATAATTGCCAAGAAACGACAAACAAAACTAATGACCCATCGGCATCAATATTAACACAATTTAGTTGCGAAGTGTTTGGAAAGTCACGACTAAGTAAACTTGAGAATTCAGTAAATGCAAATATGTTGTTTTCAATGATTAATTCGTCATTAAGTGCTGCCGTTAATAAATACAGTAAATCTGATGTTTCAATTGATAGTATACGTAGTACTGCTGAAGAATATGCTAAATATTATACTATTGCTATTAAATATATTAAAAAGTATAATTTGGCAACTGGTGATGCTGCTGTGGTTATTGATGAACTTACAAATAATTATAATGAAATGTCAAAGAGTTTTGGCACTGAAACAGTTATTAGTTGTGATGATCTATTTAGTGACAATTTAAGAAACAAAATAGGCAGTTATCTTAATATAGTAAAAATTGCAGTACCCATAATATTGATTGGATTTGGTATAATTGATTTTACAAAGGCAATATTTGCGGGTGATGAAGATAAAATGAAAAAGGCTCAGAAAGATTTTATTGTGAGACTTGGAATTGCAGTTTTGTTTTTCTTGGTTCCAACTATGGTAGATCTTTTGCTAGGATTAGCTAATAAAGTTTGGTACTTTATTGAACCTGGATCTTGTGGCATATTTGATGCATAAACTTTAAATAAGGAGGTATATTATGATTTATTTCTTAGGCTTATTTTCAAATATCGGTTTTTCTATAAAACAAGCACTTAGAACTTTTTCTTGTAAAATCGCTTGTGTATTATATGATTTTATTGTCGACTTATATAATGTTTTTATGTATACAGCTAGAGCAGAGGTATTAAGTAGTGATTTTGTCCAAGGAATATATAATAAAATAGGAATGATATTAGGTCTTTTTATGGTATTTAAATTATCATTTTCATTAATTCAATCATTAGTCGATCCAAACAAATTTACTGATGAAAAAAGTGGATTTGCTGGTATTATTAAAAGAAGCGTTATTGCAATTGTTTTGCTTGGTATAACGCCTTCACTTTTCAGAGCAGCTTTTGATTTTCAAAATCTAATTGTTGGTACAGCAAATAATACTGATAATATTATTTATAAAATTATCGTAGGTACAGCACCATCTAAAGATGCTGCAAGTTTTGGCAATGTAATTGCTTCAGAATTGTATTTTGGTTTCTATAAAGAAAACTCTCCTTATGTATTGGATGATGGCATTGATATTGAATATCCAGAAGATGGAAGTGTTAAAATAGTCTCAAAGGATTATCAAAGTTTAAAAGACGAAGTAAATGCTGGAGCATCTTTTAATACTACTATTGATTATTTGTCTATTACGAATGGTGGAGAATATGTTATTGATTGGAATGGTTTATTTGCGATAGGAATGGCTGCTTTTATGATTTTTATTCTTGTTAATTATTGTATTCAAGTTGCAACACGTGTCATACAACTTGCCTATTTACAACTTATAGCACCTGTACCAATATTATCATATATTTCTGATCCGGAAGGGACATTTAAAAAATGGACTAAACAATGTACTACTACATATTTGGATTTATTTATTAGACTTGCTATAATATATTTTGTCATAACGGTTAGCACACAGATATTGGAGGCATTTGGTGATCAAGTTGGTGGTATATTGTGGCAGAGTACTGGGCTTGATCCTACAAATACAAAAGATGCCGCTACAATGTGGTGGGTAGTAATATTTTTAATTATTGGTTTGCTTATGTTTGGTAAAAGAGTACCTGAATTATTAAAAGATTTATTTCCTAATCTTGGTGGTGGTGCTGCTAGTCTTGGATTTGGTCTTAAGAGTCCTAAAAAAATGTTGGAAGATATACCTTTACTTGGTGGTGCCACTAATAAAGTATTAGGATATGCTGGTAAAGGTGCTAAAAAAACTGGTGGCTTTCTTTGGAAACATTCTGGTGCTAAAGGCATAGATGCAATAAAGAAAAAGTATAATACTCATAAAGAAGATAAAGAAGCATATAAAACAGGAATGGAGGCAGATAAAGAGGCAGCTAAAGCTTGGAAGAGCTATGGCAATGATTTTGAAAGCGGAAATTATGAAAATGCTTTTAAGAGTAATAGAGATAAAAATGGTGATTATGCAAGAACGTATAGAGCATATCAAGAAGCTAAACAAGCAGTGGATAATTATACTGGTGATACTAGTTCCGATGAATATGTAAAATTGGTTAATGCTATGAATAAAACTGAAAAGAATCATAATGTTAATAGAGATATATATAAAGATCTTGCAAGAAGAGAAGATCAACTTAAGAGATGGAGAAATAGACATCCTAGTTCAAATAATAGTAATTTAAATAATGTCAATGTTCAAGATAATAATCAACAACATTACCAAAGTTTAAATTATCAAGGAGCGAATCAACCAATTAATGAGCAAAATTCTATGTTTGCAAATATGAGTGATGAAGAATGGAAAGATAGACAACGTCAAAACAAGCAGGAAATAAGAGAAGAAAAAAGAAACTTAAAAGAAGCTAATAAGAAACGATCCTAATGAGTATTTTGACAAAATGGATCAACAATATGCGGATGAATATTTGAAAAATGATGGTGTATCCGATGATTTTGATAGACAGTACGAAACAAAAAGAGGGCAAATGGAAGAGGCATATAAAAAGGCTGGCTGGACAAAAGGTGATGATGGTAAATGGAATAAGCCACAATAAAAAAGGAGTGTGATACATAGTGAACGGATATTTAGTACCTGCTAATGCTAAGAGAGGTACACTTATATTTAATATATTTAGACCATTTGATTTAATTATGTTTGGTACAGGAATGGCAGTAACTTTATTGTTATTAGTACTTGTTGATTCTAATGATACTATAATGATATTGTTATCATGCCTACCAGTAGGCGTAACTGGCCTACTGGTAATACCAATACCTAATTATCATAATGTCTTATGTGCTATACAAAGTATATTTAGATTTTTCACAGAAAGAAGAAATTATATATGGAGAGGTTGGTGTTTTTATGAAAAATTCGGCGACGACAAAAAATAGTTCAAAGTATACTGAAGATTGGTTACCAATTAAAAGTATTGCCAATGGTGCAATAATACTTGACAACAAACAAAAAGTAACAGGAATCAAAATTAAACCCAGAAATATCTTTATTCTAGATCAAGGTACTCAAGATAATACCATAATAGCTTTAAAGAATTTCTATAACACAATTGACTTTGAGTTTTGGTTAATATCTGCAGATAGGCCAGTAGATTTAAATAATTATCTTGCTAGATTACAATTATTATATAATCAAACTCCTAATCCTGCTGTTAGAAAATTAATTAATCAAGATATAGACAAGGCTAATGATTTTATGAATAATAATATTACTGATACTGAGTATTATATATTATTTAAAGATAAAAATGATGATTTAATTCAAAAAAGACTTAGAACTCTAATTACAGGACTTGCTAGTGCAGGATTAGAAGCTAAGCAAGTATCTAATGATGATTTAAGAATAATACTTGATAATTTCCTTAATAGCGGAATGACAACTAATTTTGGGACGGTGATTGCATAATGAATTTTAAAAGTGAACTAGCTCCGAAAGGATTGCAATTTAATCCAGCAGACTTTGTTATTAGTGATAGATATGCTACAATACTAACAGTAATATCTTATCCAAGATTAATTGGTCCAGGATATTTATCTAATTTAACTAATATGTCTGGTGTAAAAGTAGTTATTAAACATATTCCATTACCATTTTCAGTACTTGCTAAAATGTTAAATAAAGAAATAGCAGACTTAAAAAGTAGATATCAACAAGAAAAAGATAGAACTATTCAAGAAAGAATAAGACAAGATGTTGATTCATTAGAATATTTTATTCAGCAGTTTACTGCTTCACAAGCAAAAACATTTGACTTTCAAATGCATATCATGATTACTGCTGATACAAAAGAAGAATTAGAAAATAAAAAAGTTAGTATTAAGAACTATCTTGATGCTATGGAAATGAGAGCAATACCTCTTAGATTTGAACAAGAAAGAGTACTAAAATCTATACTTCCTATATTTGATAAACAAATAATAGAAACTAGAATAGGTACACCTATGCCATCTCCAACAATGGCAGCTATGTATCCATTCATCTTTGATAGTATCAAAGATGATGGACTATCAACACTTCTTGGAGTAGATTTCTCTGGTGGTGTAGTGTTATTTAATCAGTTCTTATATCAAATAAGAAAAGAAAGTAATAGAAACAATGCCAATATGATCATATTAGGTACTTCAGGTTCAGGTAAATCAACAGCAGCTAAACTAATACTTCGTAGTCATATTAGAAATGGTTACCAAATAGTAGCAGTTGATCCCGAAGGTGAAATAAGCGAAATGACAAGAATGTATGGAGGAGATGTCATAGACTTAGGTAAAGGTGGAGAATACGGAATGGTAAATCCACTTGAAATAATAATGGATGCCGATGAAAATGAAATAAAAACAGGATTAGGATATACTGTACTTAATAAAACATTACAATCATTAAAAGCATTCATGAAGTACTATGCACCAGATATTGAAGATGATGTATTAACATTATTTAGTGAAGTAGTACAAGATACATATGCTAGATTTGGTATAACATTTACTTCAGATTTTACACAGTTTACGTCAAATCAATTTCCAACGTTCAGTGATGTATATGTAACAGTAACAAGTAAATTAACATCAATGACTGAGAAAACTCATGAAAGAGATGTTATGGAAAGACTAGAATTAAAATTAAGACCATTTGTAAGAGAGTTACAATATTACTTTAATGGTCATACTTCAATAAATACTGATAGTGATTTCTTAGTATTTAATATAAAAGAATTAATGAATTCTGACGCTAACATAAGAAATGCACTATTATTCAATGTACTTAAGTTTGCTTGGGGATTATGTTTAGACCCAAGTAAAAATACAGTATTATCAGTAGATGAAGCTCACGTATTATTAGGCGCTAAAAATGAACTAGGTGCAGAATTCTTAGCACAAGTTCAAAGAAGAGCAAGAAAATATAATACAGGAACAATAATAATTACCCAGCAGCCATCAGACTTTGTTGCAGATGGAATATTAATGCATGGTAAAGCAATATTTGATAACTCTTCATATTATTTAGTTATGGGACTAAAGAAACAATCAGTTGAAGATTTATCTATGTTAATAGATTTAAATGATAATGAAAAAGAAGGCATAAAGAGATTTAGCCAAGGTGAAGCATTATTTGTATGTGGTAACAGAAGAATGCAAATAAATGTAATTGTAACAGAAGATGAATTAGAGTCATTTGGCTCAGGTGGAGGATTATAATACTCTCCATTAGGTGGTGATATTAATGTGGAAAGTTTTATTAAAAAAATGGAAAGGTTTAAGTATTAAACAAAAAGCAGTTATAATTGGTATAGCAACATTAATTGCTTTTTTTCCAGTAATATTTATTGTAATATTAACATCACCACTTTGGATAGATAATCTAGAAATTGGTGGTAGTTCAGGAAATTCATATGCATATAATGATTATTCTAAGATAAAAGAAAAAAATACTTACTGGTGGCCGGTAGGTAGTTCTGAAACAAGAGAAGAAAATGGAATAATTTATGCAGATGGAGAACCAGTTAGTATAACAATAACATCAGAATATGGTGGTGATGATGGCTTTAGAACGAGTGATCACAATGGACTAGATATATCACCAGGTACTGGTGGAATAGGAACAGTAAATGTAATTGCAGTAGAAGCCGGAACAATTATATATCCAAATAATGATACCGATATACAATATGAAGACAATGGCTATTATGGAAATACTGATGGTGGTGGATTTGGTAATTATGTAATGATTGCTCATGACGATGGTACAACCACAGTATATGGGCATATGGCCAAAAATAGTATTATAGTTAGAACGGGAGACAAGGTAGAACAAGGACAAGTTATTGGAAAAATAGGTAATAGCGGTTCTTCGACTGGAGCCCACTTGCATTTTGGAGTTATGATTAATGGTAGTTATGTTGATCCATCTAACTACATATCAGCAACAAACACAAGACCAAAAAGTAAGTATGGCAATACTATAACTGGTGATTCAAATAAACAAAGTGTATGTCTAACATTAAAAGCAAATGGAATATCAGAAAATGGTGTAATAGCATTAATGACTAATATTAATCATGAAAGTTCATTTAATTATGAAGCATTAGGAGATTATAGTAATGGTGTAGCCACAAGTTATGGATTATGCCAGTGGCATAATGAAAGATGGAACAATTTAAAAACAACATTTCCTAACAACTATAATACAATAGGTGGACAAATAAGTTTTCTATTGTATGAGTTAGAAAATGGCTATTCTACACTTTATAATAATCTTAACAATGGTAATGCGTCAAGTGGCGATTTAACATATGATTTTTGTTATAATTTTGAAAGACCTGCAGATACAAAAAATACTTGTACAAAAAGAAAAGAAAGTAGTAGTAGCTTTGTTGACTATGTTAAAAATGGTTGTAAATAAAGGGTGATATAAATGAAAAAGGATGATTTGAAAACATTAGTAGTGGTAATCTTGGCTTGTGGTATACCATTAGCAATTGTACTAATACTAAATATAAAAAGTAATAGTGATAAACTAGAAGTAGTAAATGAATATAATGATTATTTTTCAATTGTTAGCAGTGTAAACAAATATCTAAATTACACAAGTACCAATAATAAAGAAGCCATATACTCATTACTAGATAAAGAATATATAACTAATAATGAAGTAACTATTAATAATGTATTAGATAAAGTATCAATATACCCAATAAATACATCGGTAAAAATAACTACAATGACTTCGGTAAATATTAAAAATAGTTATGCCTATTATTTAAAGGGAAGTATTATACAAAATAATTATAGCACTACTGAAGAAATAACTAATAATTTTGAAATGATAGTCTTAAAAGATTTAGAGAATTTAACAATATCACTTTATCCAATTAACAATACAAACTATAAAAAAGTAATAGATCATATAAAGAAAATAAATATTGAAAGTAATGACTATAATAAGATAAATAATTCTAGTATAGTAACTAAAGAAGAAATATGCTCCCTATATTTATCAGATTATTTAAATAGAATTAGAAATAATATAGATTCATCATATTCATTATTAAGTGATAATATGAAAAAACAAAATGATTTCAATTCATTAGAAACGTATAGGAATTACATCAATAGTAATATCAATAAAATGTCAACATCAGCAGATAAATGTTTTATGGAAAAAATAAAAGATAATAGAGTATACTCTGTTATTGATAAGAATGAAAATAAATTTGTATTTAATGAAGAATCTATTATGAATTATAAGGTAGATATATATTTAAAGTAAGAACTTCAGACAAAGTTCTTATCTTTTTTGTATCTTTTAATATTGATATTTATGATAATTATTTTTTATTTGATAAAAGATTAAAAAGCATTAAAAAGTATTGCAAAAGCCAAGCTTTAATGCTATTATTAAAGCATAAGGTAAGGAGTGAAAAAATGATACAGAAAATAAATTAAGATCCATTTGTATAGGTTTATCAGCATTTTTATTTGGATTTATAACAGTAACATTATTTAATAATATAAATGATACATATGCAGTTAATACAGACCCTATATGTCCTGCTGGGTGGCAAGCCCCAATAAGCGATGTTAATGCCAAATATTGCTGTCCTAAAAAGTTTACATATAATGGTACAGCTTGTATAAGTCAGCAATTAATGACAAAAGAAGAATGTAGTCTATATGGCGGAGAAACTGATGGTGTAAATACTCTTTCATTATGTGCTACACAGAGGAGATATCGTGAAGCACCAGCATGTTATAAGTGTAATAGTAGTACATATTTATGGGGTAATTATTCACCGGTTAGTTCTTGTACAAAAACATCATTAACTTATGAAAATTGTAAGGCACCAACATATAGTTGTTATATATGTGATGTTAATTCAAACGGAAGTAAGGGTTATAGCTGGGGGACTAGTGCACCTTCAGAGACATGTAAATCAGGTGGCTGGTATAAATCAAATACAATTACTGCAAAAGCAGATTGTGCTGCACCAGCATGTTGGATATGTAATGCTAGTTCAAATGCAGCAGCAAAATATATTTGGCAAGCCGCTGTACCATCAGCATCTTGTTCATCAGGTAGTTGGTATAAATCGAGTACAATTACATCAAGGAATAAATGTACTGCTCCAACAACAACAACTTATTCAATAACATTTTATCCTAATGCATCTTTAACTGGCAATAATAAAGCAACATGGACTAGTCCAGGTAGTGGTTATTATAGGGAAGGAACCGTTATAACTTCTTGTAGTGCAACATCAGGTTCTACATGCTCAATATCTTCATTACCAACTATTTCTAGGGATGGATATACTTTTAGTGGATGGTCAACAAATTCTAGTTGTTCAGCAATTGCAAATTTAAGAACACCAATTAGCTTGGGAAAGAATTTAACTTATTATGCTTGCTGGAAAACAACAACTACTACACCTACTGCTTATAAAGTAACATTTTATGCAAATGGTGGAACATTCAGTGATGGTTCAACAACATGGTCTAAAACAATTTATAGCGGTGCAAGAAATTATTTTAGTCAAATGGGAATACCTACATTAACTAAGTCAGGATGTACTGCAGACGGTTGGTATATGACTAACGCCTCAGGAACAGTTTATAGACAATATTTTGATACAGGCGATGCTACGAAATTTTATGCTCATTGGAATTGTAGTTCTTCAGGCGGAGAAACTGGTGGAGGAGAAAACCCAACGCCTACTACTTACACAATAAAATATGATGCTAATGGAGGAACTGGTGCACCTAGTAATCAAACAAAAAAACAAGGAGAATCTTTAACTATTAGTACTGCAAAACCTACTAAAACAGGTTATACATTTACAAGTTGGAATACAAAGAAAGATGGAACAGGAACAAAGTATGATATAGGTGCTTTATATACTGTAGATGCAGAACTTACACTATATGCTCAGTATAAAGAAAATACAGTTACTTACACAATAAAATACGATGCCAATGGAGGAGAGAATGCACCAAAAGAACAAACAAAAACTAAAGGTAAAGAATTGGTATTAAGTACAACTGTGCCAACAAAAGAAGGTTATATATTTGTAAACTGGAATACAAAGAAAGATGGAACAGGTTCTGCTTATGCAGCAGGAGGAAAATACAGTAGTAATGCTAATGTAATTTTGTATGCACAGTATGAAAAAGAGTTAAATGAAGATGAAGTACAATATACAATAACCTTCTATATGAATGATGGTACAACTGAAAAAAGTACTAAAGTGGTTAACAAATGGAATAAAGTAGTAAAACCTGAAGATCCAACGAGAGAAGGTTATACATTTGATGGATGGTATGACAAAAAAGAAAACGGAAAAGAATATGACTTTACTAAAGAAGTAACATCAGATATTAGTTTATATGCTTACTGGAGTAAAATAGGCGATAAAACTAATGAAGATGTAGATAAAAATAGTAAAACAGGTGATATATTAATATTCATCGCTTGGACTGCAGGTATTGGAGCATTAACATACTCAGTATACTATTTCAAAAGTAGAAAAGAAACTATATAATAGTTAAAAGGCACTCTAACAAGAATGCCTTTTCTTTTCCAATAAACTTATTTACAATTCAAATTATTAATGCTATAATATTGGTAGTTAATTGGAAGGAAAGATTTTTATATGAAAATTAAAGTAGAAAAAAAGGATTTAATAATATTTATAATTTTTTGTGTATTTTTATTATATCTATGTGCAATAGGAGTATTAAACGTAAGTAGTTTAGCATCAAATAGTAAATTTTATGGCTTTTTACCTTTTAAAGCATTTACTTCTAAATACATAGGAATGACTTTATTTTTATTCATAGTTTGTTTGGTTGGAATTTTTCTTGCAGTTAAATCATATATTTTTGACCATGAAAAAGGATTTGGACTAAGTGTTGGTTCAAAGAAAGAAAAAGGATATTCAAGATGGGCTACAGATGCCGAATTTAAAAAAGGCCTTGAAGTAGTTAATATAAAAGATCAAACAATACCTGCAGCAGGTATAGCACTTTATAGTAAAAAAGGTAAAATGTGGGTAGATAATGGTGAAGATCACTGGTTAGTTATGGGTGCTACTGGTTCTGGTAAAACAGTAATCGTAGCAAAACCAATGATTAAATTATTAGCCAAACATAATGAATCAATGATATTAACTGACCCTAAAGGTGAATTGTATGAAGAAACAGCAGCCTTATTAAAAGATGAAGGCTATAATATAGTTACATTAAATTTTAGAGATCCACAACATGGCAATGCATGGAATCCAATGAGCTTACCTTATCAATTATATAAAGATGGTAATACAGATAAAGCCATAGAATTACTTGATGATTTGGCCTTAAATATACTATATGAAGAAAAAAGTAGTGGTGATCCATTCTGGGAAAAAACAGCAGCAGACTATTTTACAGGACTTGCTTTAGGTTTATTTGAAGATGCTACTCCAGAACAAGTAAACTTAAATAGTATAAACTTAATGAGTAGTTTAGGCGAAGAAAGATTTGGAGGACCAAACAATAACTACATAAAAGAATACTTTAATGGTAAAGATCCTTCTAAACCAGCTTATATTAATGCATCAGGTACAGTATTTACTGCAGATGAAACAAAGCAAGGTATTATTGCAACATTTAAACAAAAAATAAAACTTTTCTCATCAAGAGAAAACTTATCAGAAATGTTATCATATAGCGATTTTGATATGCGTGATATTGGTAAAAAGAAAACAGCAGTTTTCTTAATAGTGCAAGATGAAAAGAAAACATTACATCCACTTGCTACTATATTTATTAAACAGTGTTATGAAACATTAATAGATGTTGCTCAAGAAAGTGGTGGAAAATTACCATTTAGAACAAACTTTATCCTAGATGAGTTTGCTAATATGCCGCCTTTAAAAGATGTTACAACCATGGTTACTGCCGCAAGAAGTAGATTAATCAGATTTACATTTATTATCCAGAACTTCGCACAATTAACACAAGTATATGGTAAAGAAAACGGAGATACTATTCGTGGTAACTGTAATTTACTATATTTAATAAGTAGTGAGATAGCGGCCCTTGAAGAAATAAGCAAAATGTGTGGTGAAGTAAAGTCAAAAGAAAAAGATAAAACCGCATCAACACCATTAGTAACTGTAAGTGACTTACAAAGATTAAGTCAGTTTGAAATAATCGTTTTAAGAAGAAGAATGTTTCCATACAAAACAAAGTTTCAAACAGACTTCCAAGTTGACTGGGGTAGAACATACCCAAAGAGCACTCCAGAAGCTAGACCAAAGAGAGAATTACAATTATTTGATATAAGAGAATTTGTTAAAGCCAAAAAACAAGAAAAAATGGCTTCAATGGGAGAGTTTAGTCCAAACATGTCGAATCCATTTATTAGTTCTTCCAATCCATTTATGGGTGGTATTCCATTCGGTGGTTCTAATCCATTTGCAGGACCATCATCAAATCCATTTAGTGGAGGTATGCCTGCCTTCTTAGGTAATCAAGGACAAAGTGAACCTGAAGAAGATAGTTTTAATATAGATGACTTAGTTAAGAAGATTGATGCTAAAATAGCAGAACTAGAAAAAGAAGAAGAACAAACAAAAGAACCAGAACAAGTTCAAAAACCAGTAGATGTAGTTTCAGAACCAGTTACTCAGTCTACTGAAAAAGAGAATGTATCATTTAATGATTTAACTCAAAGTAATCAAAGTATACCAGCACCTAAAGAAAATAATACTAATGAAGATAAATTACAAAATATGTATACAGATAATACAAATGATGATGATTTCTTTGATGATTTCTTCAGTGATGACTAATATAAAACCTTTAATTTCATTATTAAAGGTTTTTAATATATAAATACCATTATAATCTAAATATATATATTTTTTGCTTATATATAATAGCCCTTTGTTTAAGACTTAAATCTAAGGCTTAAACAAACACTTCAGAACCATAGATCTGAAGTGAAAATAAAATAAAAAATATTGTGTTTATTAACTTTCCAATATTATAATAATTTAATATATTATAGTGAGGTGTAAGTTATGAATACAATATCATTAAATGAATTAAAAAAAATTTCTAACCCAATTATAATTGATATTAGAGATAACTATTCATACAATATCTCACATATAAAAAATTCAATAAACATACCATACTATAATCTATTAAATAATTATTCACATTATTTAAATAAAAATAATACATACTATCTTTATTGTGAAGAAGGAAAACAAAGTCTCGAAATAAGTAAAAGATTAAATGAATTTGGTTATAATACAAAATCAATAAAAGGTGGATTAAATGCTTTAAAATAATTTAAATATCATATATTTTAGTATGAGAATGATACTAAAAAGAAAAAATAAAAAACATAATATATTATTATTAATTTTATTAATATTAACATCTGTTATAATATTATCACTTATATTTATAAATTATTACTCAAATAAAGCATATCCCATATTAAAATCATATGCTGAATCCGAAACAAAAAAATTAACAGTACTAATTATAAATAAAGCTATAACAAAACAGTTATATGATATAGATGTTGAAGAATTATTCAAAATAACATACAATAAAGATGGAGAAATAATTCTAATAGATTTTGATACCAAAAAAACATCCAAAGCATTAAGCACAATGACAAGTCTTGTAGAACTAAATCTTCGCGCAGTCGAAGAAGGTAAAATAGATATGTTAGAATTACCAGAAAATAGTCTAAGCAACTATAACATGGAATTACTATCAAAAAAGATAATATGTGAAATACCCTTTGGACTAACTACAGGTTTTAGCTTGTTATCTAATATAGGTCCTAAAATACCAGTAAAAATATCCCTAATAGGAGATGTATCAACAAACTTCAGTACTGAAGTAGTAGAATATGGTATAAATAATGCCTTATTAAAAGTATTAGTAAATATATCAGTAACCACTAGAGTAATCTTACCAATATCCACTGAAGATTTAAATATAAGTGCCAGTATTCCCATTGGAATGAAAGTAGTACAAGGAAAAATACCAAATTATTATTTAAATGGTTTTGAAGCAAAATCAAATATAGTTGAGTGAAAGTAAAAAAACTGTCTATCCATGTAAATAGGCCGTTTTTTTCTTTACATAAAAGATATTTTCATTTATAATAATGGTAGAAACAAGGTGAAAAAATGAAGTTAACAAAAGAAGTAGTAAAACAAATATCTGAGATAAAAAAAGAACCCTCCTGGATGTTAGATTTTAGATTAACAGCCCTAGATGCTTTTAATAAAAGTAGTAATCCGAATTTTGGACCAAAACTAGATATAGATTATGATAGTATAAATTATTATAAACAAAGAGAGGATAATCTAACTGATAATTGGAATAATATATCATGTGAGGTAAGAAATCTCTTTGATGATTTAGGAGTAATATCCGCTGAAAAGAAATATCTAGATGGAGTAGGAGCACAGTATGATAGTGAAGTAATATATCACAATATGAATGAAGAATTAAAAAAGAAAAATGTTATCTTCTGTGATACAGACACCGCTCTAAGAGAACATCCTGATATCTTTAAAAAATATTTTAATACATTAGTTAAATATAATGAAAATAAGTTCACTGCCTTAAATGGTGCTGTATGGTCAGGAGGAACATTTATCTATATACCACCACATACTCACTTAGATAGACCACTCCAAAGTTACTTTAGAATAAATAGTAAAAACATGGGTCAGTTTGAAAGAACACTAATAATTGTAGACGATGATAGTGAATTGCACTATATAGAAGGATGTACTGCTCCAACATACACAGAAGATTCTCTTCATGCTGCTGTAGTAGAAATATTTGTTGGTAAGAATTCCAAATGTCGTTATACTACCATTCAAAATTGGTCCAGTGATGTCTATAACTTAGTTACCAAAAGAGCAATAGTTGAAGAAAATGGTTTAATGGAATGGATAGATGGAAACATCGGATCAAAAACCAATATGAAATATCCATGTTGTATTTTAAAAGGTGATTATTCAAGAGGAAGTTGTATTACAGTAGCAGCTGCAGGAAAAGGACAAATTCAAGATAGTGGTGCCAAAATGATTCATCTAGGCAAGAATACCAAAAGTAATATTGTATCCAAATCAATAGCCTCAGGTGGTGGACTAGCAGTTTATCGTGGTACAGTAAAAATATCAAAGAATGCAATAAATTCCAAAGCCTCAGTAAAATGTGATACCCTAATACTAGATGAAATATCCAAGAGTGATACCATCCCAACCAACATAGTAAATAACAATTCATCATTTATGGAACACGAAGCCACAGTATCCAAAATATCTGAAGATAAACTATTCTATCTGATGAGTAAAGGCATAGATAGTGAAAAAGCCAAAGAATTAATAATAATGGGCTTCATTGGAGCTCTTAGAGAAGAACTACCAATGGAATATGCTGTTGAACTAAATAGATTATTAAAATTAAATATAGGAGATTAAAAAATGAAAAAAATAATAATAACAATAGGAGTATTAATAGTATTAGGTTTTTTAGGTTACTTTATCTATGTCAATTACATAAACAAAGTTCCCAAAATAACCCCCGAACCAGAAAAAGTATCAGTAGAAGAGTATTACATGTATGGAAATCACTTCAATATCAAAGGCACTCTAGAATTATCAGATAAAAGTTATGAAGATATAAAACTAACTCTATATAATGGAGAAGATAAAGACTTTGACATAGAAGTAGATAGTGAAGATAATAAAATAAATTTCTATACTAGTGAAGAAATAAATGAAGGATTATACCTAGATGACATACCAAGAGATACCTATTATTTATTCTTAAAACTAACATATAAAAACGAAGAAAATAAAGAAGAACCCATAGTAAAATACTATGTTCTAGATAATAAAACCGAATACAAAGAAAGTACTTATTATACATTATCAAAATATAATAACAAGATATTAATAAATTCAAATAATGACTATAAAACAATGATGTTTAATATAATAGAAAACAAAGATAAAGATATATATGATATAACCATTGATCCAGGTCATGGAGGAATGGATGGAGGTGGTGCTTCAGGTGATTATAAAGAAACAGACTTCACTATGGATATCAGTAAAAAGATAAAAGAAAATCTAGAAAAGAAAAACATCAAAGTAAAATTAACTCATGATGAAGGCGATTTAACTAAAAATGAAGTAATGGATGAATACAATAAGCATGGAAGAGCAGTAATACCAAATGAAGTAAAATCAAAATACACATTCTCTATCCATATCAATAGGAGTACGTCATCGAAAGTAAGAGGAATAGAAATATATACTGCCAAAGGGATAAACTATGACTTAGCCAAATCACTCGCAGATAATATTACTTCTTATACTGACTTAGAATATTCAAGTAATAAATTATATAAAGAATTTAATGGTATCTATACCCATAACTTTACTGCTAAAGAAATAGAATCATCGCTTGAAGGCTATGATGAAAAAGGATACAAGCCATATAATGTAACCGAAAAATCTAACTATCTATATATGATAAGAGAAACTGGAGGTTACTTAACTGGAGCCTATGTTGATGATAGTAATCCTGATAAAGTAGGAGTAAATCCATACTACAAAAACAACATAGCCAATGAATCATATCTACTAGAATTAGGTTATCTATCAAATCAAAGTGATCTAGATATCCTAATAAAAAGCCAAGATAAACTAGCAAATGCCATATCAGATGCCATAATCAAAGAATTAGGACTATAAAAAGTGTCAAATTTGTGTAAAGTAGCAAATTTACCCGAAAACCTCTTTTGAGGGCATCAAAAAAATAAAACAAGAACTTTTAGAAATCTAAAGGTTCTTTTTTTTAACTTTTTTAACCCCCAAAAACCATTTTTACCAATTTGCAATCAAAAACACAGTATGTTATATTCACTCTGGAAAGGAGGAATACTATGGTTAATCAAATAGTTCTAGTAGGTAGAATAGCAAGAACACCCGAAACAAGAATTACAGAAAATGGTAAAAAGATGGCCACTCTAACACTAGCGGTCCCAAGAAACTATAAAAATTCTAATGGTGAATACGATACAGATTTCTTAGATTGCACTCTATGGTCTGCAGTAGCAGAATCAACTAGTGAATATTGTGAAACTGGTGATATGATTGGTATCAAAGGCCGTCTTCAGACAAGAGTAGTAGAAACACCCGAAGGAACTAAAAGAAAAAAAACAGAGATAATTGCTGAAAAAGTCACATTTCTAACATCCAACCCCCAACGTAGAAAAAGCGAATCATCAGTCGAAGAATTATCTGAAGATCAAGAAGAGAAAGTAGAAGAGTAATCTACTTTCTCTAAATTTATTTAAAAAATAATAATAAAAGTAAAAATATAGAAAATAATAATTAAAATAAACAAGTAAATCCCCATAAAACCTATATATTTTAGTAAAATTTAGTAAATAAATATGTACTTTTTACCTATTTTGTTATAAAATAATATTAACAAGGAGATAACTAATAAAGAAAGGTAATAAATACAATGATAGGAAAAAGATTAAAAGAGTTAAGAATGAAAAGAGGTTTTTCCCAGCAGGAATTAGGAACAGCAATAGGAGTTACCAAAGTATCAATTTGTGGTTATGAAAATGGAACAAGACTTCCAACTTTAGACAATTTAGTAAAAATATCTGAAGTATTAGAAACAACTGCAGATTATCTATTAGGTAGAGAAGTACCCGTTATGAATGAAGAAAATAAAACATACATAGGGGCTATCTCCTACGAAGATGTTCAGTTTATTCTGGCATTAAGACATTACCCTAATCTATATAACAAGTTATTAAAAGATGTTAATAGATCTGCTAGTATCATAAATAAAAGATTACTAACAGGAAGTACAAAGTAGAAAGAAGGAATTATTATGTTAGACATTAAAGAATTATATTTAAAAGATTATATAGACCAAGAAATTACTGTAAGTGGTTGGATTAAAAATCATAGAAAGCAGGCTCATTTTGGATTCATAGACTTATCCGATGGAACTTACTTCAAAGGATTACAAGTAGTCTATGATGATAACCTAAAAGATTTTGAAGAAGTAACAAAATTAAAGTTAGGTAGTGCCATTACCGTAACAGGTAAATTAATAAAATCACCAAAAGAAGGTCAACCATTCGAATTAACAATGACCTCATTTGTTCTTGAAGGTGACTGCCCAGATGATTACCCACTTCAAGCCAAAGGTAGACCAACAAGAGAGTTTTTAAGAGAAATAGCTTATTTAAGACCAAGAACAAACCTATTTAATGCTGTATTTAGAGTAAGAAGTGTAGCAGCTTATGCTATTCATAAATATTTTCAAGAGCGTAATTATGTTTATTTCCATGCTCCATTAATAACAGCATCAGACTGTGAAGGAGCAGGACAAATGTTCCAAGTAACAACACTAGATTTAAACAAAGTAGCAGAAACAGGAAAAGTAGACTATTCAAAAGATTTTTTTGGAAAAATGTCTGCTCTTACCGTATCAGGACAACTAGAGGCTGAAACATTTGCTATGTCTTACAAAAAGACCTATACATTTGGACCAACCTTTAGAGCGGAAAACTCTAACACCAAAACCCATGCTTCAGAATTTTGGATGATAGAACCAGAAATAGCCTTCTGTGACCTTGAAGGCGATATGGACATCATGGAAGATATGCTAAAGTACATAGTAAAATATGTCCTAGATAATTGTCCAAACGAGATGGAATTCTTTGATAAATTCGTCGAAAAAGGCCTACTAGAAAAATTAAAAAAACTAATAAATAGCCATTTCACTAGAGTAGATCACGAAGAAGTAATAAGAATACTAAAAGAAGCCAAAGTAAAATGGGAATTTGAACCAGAATATGGTGAAGATATTGCTAGAGAACACGAAAAATATATAACAGAATACTTTGACGGCCCAGTATTTATAAAAAATTGGCCAAAAGATATCAAAGCCTTCTATATGAAACAAAACCCAGATGGTAAAACAGTCGCAGCAGTAGACCTAGAAGTTCCAGGAGCAGGAGAACTAATGGGTGGTAGTCAAAGAGAAGAAGACTATGATAAATTATTAAATAGAATGAATGAACTAGGAATGGAAGAAGAATCAATGCAGTGGTATCTAAATCTTCGAAGATTTGGTGGATGTACTCACGCAGGATTCGGCATGGGCTTTGAAAGACTACTTATCTATCTAACAGGAGTAGATAACATAAGGGATGTAATACCGTATCCTAGGACTCCAGGAAACTGTGATTATTAAAATGATACCAAAGGTAGTTAGCAATAACTACCTTTTAAAATTACCAAAAAATACCAATACTATATTACTAACAATTGTCAATACTAATATTGGAAAGGAGTAATAAATATGAAGAAAGTACTACTAATAATTGCCGTAATTGCAGTTCTTTCAGGATGTACAGCCAATACCAAAACACTAACTTGTACTAGTGAAACAAAATCAGGTAATATCACATCAAAGACAAAATATATGATAGACTATGATGGTAATGATGTAAAAAAACTAACAGCAACTTATGATTATAAAGACAATCATACTGATGGAGTAGGAACAGGTACAGACGGTACAACGAGTGATAAAGATCCTGATAGTAATGGTATCGTAGATGGTGTAGTAGGAGAAGCATTAGACGATGTAGTAACCGGAGTAACCGATACAATTTTAGATATTTCAGGTATAAAAACTAGACATAATACTAGATTTGGAAGTTATACCAACACAGAAGGGTTTACTACTAAAATAGATAATGATAACGATAATGATTATACAGTAACATACACCTACGATTTAACTAAATTAACAGATACTGATATAACTAACTTTGGTATAAGTAGAGATTTTAATACTCTAAAGAAAACATATACAGACCGTGGATTAACATGTAAATAAAATTAAAGTTCTATTACTAACAATAATAGAACTTTTTTCTATTCCTTTCACTAAAAGCCAAGGTCTTTTAGTGTTATTCTTAGCCTAATCCTAGTCTAAGAATAATGCATCAGTATGCCTATTATATATAAGCAAGTATTATATACTTGATTGTAATTTAGTACATATATTTAATATATAAAAATCTTATAAATACATATAAATAAAGACTTTACAAAGATATTAAAAAAATAGTCATATTTTGCTTGACTATAGTATTTAAACTAGTATATAATGTTGGCGTGGTTAATACTTATGGTGTTCTCTTCTTTTTCTAGGGTATATTTACTTTGGAAGGAGAGGTGATTTTATGATAGAAAGTAATTTCTTAACCTTAGGGGGAGGAGGTTATTAGTACATGGAATTAGTTATAGCGTATGCTTTAACTATTCTTGTTACCATAGCATTAATAGTGCTAGGTAGCCATAGAAAATAGATAAAAAATCGGGGCACCTCAGGGGGTAGCTCCGATAACAACAGTTTGAAGAGAACACCTTTAGCAAATAGGTGTTAGCCATTTTTATTATGACTAATTTCTCTTTCCATATACATTATATGATAATTTTAATAAAAAAGCAATAAAATTTTTTTCTTATACATATTCAGTTGTTATTTTAATACATTTATGATAAAATTATATCGTATAGTTATAATAAGAAAAGAGTGATATATATGACTAAATATAAAGTATTAGATGCCAATGAAGCCGTAGCTAGAGTAGCCTATAAGTTTATTGAATTAGCAGGAATATATCCAATAACTCCAGCTTCACCAATGGCCGAAAAAATAGATGTATTAAGTAGTAATGGAGAAATAAACTTTTTTGGAAATAGAGTAAAAGTAGTAGAAATGCAGTCTGAAGCTGGAGCAGTAGCTACAGTTCATGGTGCTTTGCAAAGTGGTATTTTAGCAAGTACCTTTACAGCAAGTCAAGGTCTATTATTAATGATACCTACATTATACAAGTTATCAGGAGAAATGTTACCAGGAGTAATCCATGTAGCTGCACGTAGTTTATCTACACATTCCTTAAGTATTTTTGGAGATCATCAAGATATTTATAGCGTAAGAAGTACCGGTGTATGTATGTTATCATCATCGTCAGTAGAAGAAGCCTGTCATATGGCTATGATAGCACATTTATCAAGTATCAAAGCATCATTACCTTTCGTTAATTTCTTTGATGGCTTCAGAACTAGTCATGAAATAGATAAAGTAAAAGAAGTAGATTTATCACGTTTAGAGCCACTTATAGATAAAAAAGCTTTAAGAAATTTTAGAGAGAGAGCTCTAAATAATGAAAATCCAAATGAAAGAGGAACAGCAGAAAATGACGATATTTACTTCCAAAATACCGAAGTAAGAAATAAATATTATGAAGCCGCTGTAGATATTACTATAGATTACATGAAAAAAGTAGGTAAAATAGTAAAGAAAGACTACAAACCATTTAATTACTATGGTAGTAGTACTGCTAAAGAAGTAATTGTGGCTATGGGCTCAGTATGCGAATGTATTGAAGAAACTATAGATAAACTAAATGATAATGGCTATAATGTTGGTTTAATAAAAGTTCACTTATATAGACCATTTAGTATTAAACATTTACTTGAAGTATTACCAGATACAGTAGAAAAAGTCGCAGTACTAGATCGTACTAAAGAGCCAGGCTCTTCAGGTGAACCTCTATATCTAGATGTTGTTAATGCCTTAAAAGATACTAATATCAAAGTAATTGGAGGAAGATATGGATTGTCCTCTAAAAATACAACTCCAAGTATGATAAAAGCAGTTTATGATAACCTAAATAAAAATATGAAGAATAATTTCACTATTGGTATAAATGACGATGTAACTAATTTGAGTCTTGATATAGATAATAATTTTAAATTAGATAACCATAATTACCAAATGCTAATATATGGCTATGGTTCAGATGGAATGGTTGGAACATCAAAAGATATTCTAAAAGTAATCGGAGATGCCACTCCAAAATATGTTCAAGGATATTTTCAATATGATTCCAAAAAATCCGGAGGAGTAACACGTAGTCATCTTCGTATTTCTGAAAGTCCAATAAAAAGTACCTATTACATCGATAATCCAGATTTCATTGTAGTATCAAAAGATACATATATTTATAAATATGATATCATAGATAACCTAAAACAAAATGGAATACTACTATTAAATACTAGTCTAAGTAAAGAAGACTTTACAAAAACATTACCAAACAAAGTAAAGAGACTATTAAAAGATAAAAATATCAAAGTATACATAATAGATGCTTATAAAATAGCCAATTCTCTAGGTTTAAAGAACAAAATAAATACTTGTATGGAAGTATGTATATTTAAAATAATGAATATTTATGATATAAATAAAGTAATAAAAATACTAAAAGAAAATAATAAACTAAGATTTGCCTCAAAAGGAGATAAAATCGTAGAAATTAATAATAAAGTAATAGATAATTCTCTAGAATATCTAACCACTTTTGAAGTACCAGAAGAATGGAAAGATTTAGAATACAAAGATAATCAAAAATTAACCTTTAATGAAAGTATAAATTTACTTAAAGGAGATACATTACCAGTAAGTAGTTTTATAAAAAATAAAGAAGGAATCTTTGAAGGAACCACTACTAAAGAAGAAAAAAGAAACATTGCCGAAGAAGTCCCTTGTTGGATAAGTGAAAATTGCATAGAATGTAATCAGTGTGCTTTTTCTTGCCCACATGGTGTAATAAGACCATTCCTTCTAGATAAAAAAGATAGTAAAGTAGAAAGCATTCCATCACTATTACCAAAAGATAAAGAATTTACTATTGGAATAAATTATGAAGAGTGTACAGGCTGTGGTGTATGTACTTTAGCTTGCCCGGGAAAACTAGGTAAAAAAGCCTTAGAAATGGTACCAAATAAAGATAAAGAAAATAATTTTGAATACTTACTTAAAAACAATGTTAATGATAAATATCAAAGTAATTTATTAACAGTAAAGAATGTAAGTTTCAAAGAGCCAAAATTTGAATATTCTGGTGCTTGTGCAGGCTGCGGTGAAACACCATATATAACAAATTTAACTAGAGTATTTAATGATAATCTAATGATAGCCAATGCTACAGGTTGTTCATCAATATATTCGGGATCAGTTCCAAGTATGCCATATAGTATACCTTGGGCCAGTTCACTATTTGAAGATAATACTGAATATGGTTATGGTATTCTTCAGGGTATAAATATAAAAAGAGACAAAATCAAAAAATATATGAAAGAATATCCAAGAAATAAACTATTCAAGAAATGGATAGAAAATATGGATAATTATGATATCTGTAAAGAAGTAAAAGAAAACATTGATTATAAAAAACATCCATATTTAAATGATATGAAAGATTATATTTTACCTAAACAGTTATGGGTTCTAGGAGGAGATGGCTTTGCCTATGATATTGGTTATGGTGGTCTAGATCATGTATTATCAAAGAAAGACAATATAAATATTCTAGTACTTGATACCGAAGTATATTCAAATACCGGAGGGCAATCATCAAAATCATCAAATATCGGATCAGTAGCATCATTTACCTCAAATGGTAAAGATAATTATAAGAAAGACTTAGCTAGAATAGCAATGTGCTATCCACATGTGTATGTAGCCTCAGTAAATATAGGATATAACAAAGAGCAGTATCTAAAAGCTATCAAAGAAGCAAGTCTTCATAATGGACCATCATTAATAATAGCATACTCTCCATGTATTGAACATGGCATTAAGACAGGCATGCAGCATTCACAGTCAAATGGTTATCTTGCCACTAAATGTGGATACTTCTTAACATTTAGATATAATCCAGATACAAAGAAATTTAGCCTAGATTCTAAAGAACCAGAATTTGATAAGTATGAAGATTATTTAATGACTGAAAATAGATTTGCTAGTCTAGTAAGAAAAGATAAAGAACGTGCTAGACTATTATTAGAGGAACAAAAACAGTGGGCTATAGATAGATATAACTATTACAAAAAGATAAGCGAGGAGTAATATATGAAGGAAAAAGAAATAGAAATAAATGGTGAAAAAATCAAAATAGCACTAAAATTACCTAAAGAAGAAATTGAAGACAACAATATAAAAATATATCTAGATGATACAATAGATCTTACTAAAACCATAAAGGAAGTAAAAGAGGAAACTAAAAATGAACAAGAGAAGTGAGCAGGAATTATTTCTTAATTACATTAGAGATATTTATCTAGCTTATCCTAGTTTAGAAATAAATGACGATACTATCTATAATGAACTTTCCCACTTTTATGAAGAAAATGGTATAAGAAAAAGAATTGGTAATAATGGTTTACTACTCAATGTTCAGCAGAGTTTAGCCAAAAAATTTGGTTCTAAATTTAGTTCTGGTGGTTATTTCTGGTTTTATGAAAATAGAAAAAATTATGGTGATACCGATTATTATAATAAGTTATATGATGCAATAAAACTATATATTTCAGTAGATGCTGAAAACTTATATGATGTTACAAGAAAAGTAATTGAATATATTCAAAAAGAAAATGTTCTTACACAAACTAAAGTAGCCAAAAATATGCGCAATGATGTTTTAGTAGTCAGAGTAGCAAATGGTGAAGAAGCAAAAAAAGTAATAGATTTTGTAAATGGTCTCGGCTATAAAAGTAGTATTAAACCCAACCCATTTGTATTTTCTAGTGGTAAGGCAAGTATAACTAGGGATGGTAGTTTATCATATAATGGTACTGTTTGTAATATGATTACCAATTACCTAAGAGATTGTAGATTTAGAAATAAGATGGATAGTGCAAATATTGATGGACTATATAAATATGTTAATGATACTATTAAAAAATTAAAAGGTCCATATAAAAAAGAAGCTATGCAATTATATCAAATAGATACAGAACGAAAGTATAAAGATATTTTAATGATCTTTGATATTATTTCAAAGAATCTAGATGGTACAATTACCTTAGAAGAAATCTTTGAAGAAGAAAAAGGTAAGAATGTAAGTAGTACTAGTACTATTAAGAAGGATGATAAGGATAAAATCAAATATGTTTTAAGTGGTTTATCAAAGTATTATAGTACATCTGATATTCATAGCATTATGATTCAGTATATTTCTGATGGAAGATTAGAACATTTCACCAGAAGAGATAACATTAGACAAGTAATGTCATCATTCACTCCTGAAAAGTTAGATGCTTTGCTTACTGAAATGAGTTATAATGCTTTGATTGATGCAGTAATTGCTACTAAAGAAAAATATCCAAATATCAATCAGGCTGAGTATGCCATAAAGTTATTTGTTATAAATAGTGATTTATCAGGATTTACTAATGATAATAATTCAAGAAGTTACCTTGGACTTGTTTCATTACCAACAAAAATAATAGATGCACTAACTAAAGATTTACCAGATTCATATAAAAATGCACTATATAGTATAATTAATTTAAACTATGAAGAAAAAAGCATAATGAAAAAACTTCTTGATAAATCTGATGTATCAAAAATACCAAGCGAAGCCTTATCTACTGCTAGAGGAAACCTAGCATTACTAGATAATTTAACACGGTTTATAACTAACAATATTTATGAAAATAATAAGAAAGATGTTAAGATTGCAAGAGGTTATTAGAATAAACTAATTAAATAAAATCATTTAAAGACAATTAAAATTGTCTTTTTCTTTACATTTTAATAAATTTATTATATAATATTGCCGTGAAAAAAGGAAGCGTGATTATATGAAAGAAAAAATAGGAAGTGAGCCAATAAATAATAGTTATAGTTTTTTAGAAAAACATCCTATTATACCGAATCTAAGTATCTATAATGCCATTAGTTTACTTAGTAGATTTTATAGAAATGTCGAAGCAATTGATTGTTTAGATTTAACGGTAAGCTATGATGAGATGATAAATGACTCAATAACTATGTCTAAAGCTTTAAAGGAATTAGGAATAAAAAAAGGAGATATAATATCTGTATCAATGCCTAATTACTATCAAGGGGTAATAACATTTCTTGCAGCCAATCGAATAGGAGCCATAACTACATTTATTAATTCAATGTCATCAATTGAAGAAGTACTAGGATATTTAAATGAGTTTGAATCAACACTATTTATAAACTACGATAAAGATGAAGAATATAATAGGAAGATTACTGCCGGTAGTAGAGTAAAAAATATTCTTACATTAAAACATGATGAAATAAATACCAAGAATTACAGAAATATAATTACTAATGCTAATGGATATAATAATTTTTTAACATTTAGTGATATAGGTAAAGTATCAAGTTATTACAAAAAACCTATTTATACACTTTATAGTGGTAAAAATGATGCTCAAATACTATTTACCAGTGGTTCAACTGGCAATCCTAAAAGTGTTGTTTTAACAAATGAAAACATTCTAGCTTCAGGAATCTATATGAAGAATACTGGAAGAATAAAAATTATACCAGGAGAAAAATGCTTAGTATGTGTACCATTTTCTTATCCTTACGGTCTAGATACATCTACAGTAATGAGCCTATTATGTGGTAGAACAGGAATACTTGCTCCAAGCTTAACTAAAGATAATATTAGATATTATTTATCAAAAAATCCAAATTATATTTTTGGTAGTCCAGCACTTCTAGAACTAATAAAAAGAAATTCATTACCAAAAGATGATTTATCATCAGTTCATACCTTTATATCGGGTGGTGATTTTTTAACTCCAACACAAAATGCTGAAGGAGTAGAATTCTTTAAAAATCACAATGCCAATACTACAATATGTAATGGTTCGGGAAATGCCGAAACTTGTGGTGCGAATACCAATGCGGTTGGCTTAAAAATTAGACCAGAGACAGTTGGTAGAGTACTTGTAGGTCCAAAATCAATTATAGTGGATCCTAATACGATGGAAGAATTAGATTATGGAAAAGAAGGAATGTTATGCCAGTCTGGTAAGCATGTATTTAAATGCTACTATAATGATGAAGAAAAAACAAAAGAAACAAGGTTCAAATATAAAGGTAGAGAATACTATAAAACAGGTAATATGGGCATTTTAGATGAAAATGGATATTTTACACTAACAGGAAGAAGTTCTAGATATTACATAAGATCTGATTTAAATAAAGTATACTTAGGACATATTCAAAATGTTATATCATTAATTGATGTAGTAGAAGCTTGCTGTGTTGTACCAAAACCTGACAAAGATTTACTATTTACAAATAAAGCCTATATAGTACTAAAAGATGGTATAATGCCTACTAAAGAGATAAGTGATTATATTATGAATGAATGCTATAAACCAATATATAATAGTGTAACAGGAGAGACTATTCAATTAAAACCATTTGAAGTTCCAGAAAGTATAGAATTTTTAGATAAATTACCACTAACTAAAGCCGACAAAGTAAACTATGCTTTACTTGAAGAAATGGCTAAAGAAGAAGCTAATACCAAAATAAAGAAGAAAGAATTAAAATAATTTTTCTTCTTTTTCTATTGTAAAAAAGTAAAAACTTTTGTATACTTATTATAGATAAAATAAGGAGTTGGTCTTATGTATACTGGTATTTTCTTTTCAATAGAAGCACTTTTCTACCTAGGATTATTGTTATTAGTTTATTTTAAGAAAAAAGTATTTAAAAGTAGAGAAAATAAAATTTATTCAATTTTAGTTATTGTAACATTTATAGAACTTTTAACTGAAATAATTTTGGATATTGTTGGCCCATTATATCAAGCAATACCAAAAATTAGCTATTCAGTAGCAAAAATATATTGTATATTTATTATATTATGGAATTGTTTACTTTGTACCTATGTTTTTCTAGTAGCCCTAAAAATGAAAAACAAAGAACGTTATTCTAGTAGTACAAAAACATTACTAATAAGTTTTGGAATAGCTTTATCTCTTGCTTCTGCATTACTTCCAATTAATTTCTACTATTCCGGAAAAATAGCATATACATATGGTCCAAGCGTTAATGTAGTATATATATCCGCTATTGTATATTCTTTGATAGGAGTATTTTGCTTACTTTGGAATGCTAAAGAATGGAAAGATAAAAGATTTATACCAGTAATTATTCTTGTTACTCTAGGTAGTCTTTGCTCATACATTCAATATATGAATCCTGGTTTATTACTTGCAACAGCGGTTCATTCCTTTATAACATTCATAATGTACTTTACCATTGAAAACCCTGATGTAAAAATGATTGAGGAATATCATAAAGCCAAAGAAATTGCCGATAACGCTAATGAAGATAAAACAATGTTTTTATATAATATGACTAACGATATAAGAGCAATTACTAAAGATATAAATAATGATGCCAATAATGCTATACTTGAATTAGATAGTAAAAAAATAGACAAAGACTATATGAGTGAATGCTTAAGAGGTATCAAAGAAAATACCGCTAGATTTACAACAATGACTAATGAAATATTAGATGTATCTAGTATAGATAATGCAAATATCAAAGTATATGATGAGAAGTATAGTATAAAACTATTATTAAGAAGATTAGTAACACTATATAATGATAAATGCAAAGAAAAGAATTTAACTTTCAGAAGTGATATTGATAGTACTTTACCAGAGTATCTATATGGTGATAGTCTCGGACTTAAAAATGTACTAACTAGTATTCTAGATAATAGTGTTAAATATACAAGTAATGGTTATGTAGAGTTAAATGTAAGTACCATTATAAAAAATAATATAGTAAGACTAATAATAACCATAGAGGATTCCGGTATTGGTATATCTCCTGATAAATTAGATACCATCTTTTATAAAAATAGGGAAGAAATAGATGGAAGTAATATTAAGAATAATTTATATACTGCTAAAAAATTAATTACCTTAATGGGTGGTACTATAATTGCCAGTAGTAATTATAATGAAGGTACTACAATGAAAATAGTTCTAGACCAGAAACTAGGAGAACAATATGATGAAAAACTAAATAAGTATGAAAATACCTATGATAAAAAAAGAATCCTACTTGTAGATGATAATATTTCTACTAATAAGATAATAAGTAAATTACTTAAAGATACCAATATAGAATTAGATTATGTAGGTTTAGGTAAAGAAGCCCTAGATAAAATTAGAAGTAAAGAAAAATATGACTTAATTCTATTAGATGAAGTAATGGATCCACTAGATGGAAAGACAGTTATGAAAAAATTTAAAGATATCAGAGATTTCAATACCAAAGTCATATTACTAACTAGAAATAACGAATACGAATATAACGAAGAATACCTAAAGTATGGCTTTGCTGGTTATCTCTTAAAACCAATAAATAAAGATAAATTATTAGAAATAATAGATAAGTACCTATAAACCATGGTACTTATCTTTACATAATAATTGGTAAAATTTTTCTACCATATTTTTTTGACATTATTACATATTTGTGGTAGAATTATAACTAGTTAAAAAGAACTTCTTTTTAATTGACAAATAATATTTTTTTTGAGATAATTTTATTATAGAGGTGGTTTAAATGAATGATAGAATTACTTTAACTATGCAAGATATTTTAGAGAAGGAATTCAAAATAGATGCCAGAGGATATAGACCGCAAGAAGTAGATAAATTTTTAGATATTATTATTAAAGATTATAATGAATATAATAATATTATAAGAAACCTAGAAAAAGAAAAAAGAGCTCTAGCTCTTGAAAACCAAAATCTAAAAAATGAAGCAAGAAATTTAAGATCAAGTATTGAAGCTGCTAGAATTGGCGAAAAAGAAATAACAAATGTTGATTTATTAAGAAGAATATCTCAGTTAGAGAAGATAATTTTAGGAAAATCAGAACAATAATTTATCTGGGTAAATGCTGCATATAATTATGTAGAGGAAAGTCCATGCTCGCACTATCTGTGATGATAGTAGTGTTTGTGCTTAGGGAAAAAATAACCTAAGGCAGGTAACTGACGGCGTTCGTTTTATCTAAGGGAAACTATGATAAAATGGATATAAAGTGCCACAGAAACGAGTCTATGAAGAAATTCGTAGAATGAAACGAGGTAAACCCCGCAAGCGAGAAACCCAAAATATGGTAGGGGAATCTTCCGAAGAGAACAAGAATCCAAAGAAGAATGACATTATGTCATAGATAAATATTTACCGCCTAGCAATAGGTACAGAACATGGCTTATAAGATTTATTATTATTAAGGAGAAGTATGAAAAACATTGGACTGAAATTAAAAGAAAAAAGAATACAAAATGGTTTGTCTATTGATGAAGTAGCAGAGGACTTAAAACTAAGACCTTCACAAATAGAAAGTATTGAAGAAGGAAGAAAAGATGACTTCAAAGATATATTCTACCTAAAGTATTTTATTAGAGACTATGCCAAATATTTAGGCTTAGATAGTGATAAGATGCTGGATGAATTTAATGAATACTTGTTTGACGAAACATCAAAGATACCAGTAGATATGATAAAAGAGGCTAAAAAAGAAAAAAGTGAAGTAGTCTCAAATGAAAAAGTATCACCATATACAAAGAGTTCTAAGAAAAAACTAGGAGTACCAAAAATAATAATTGGTTTAATAGCCCTAGTGGTTCTAATTATAGTAGGATACATTTTAGTAAGTAACTATAAAGGCAATGACTTTAGTGATAAAAACATTACATATAGTATAAGGAGATAAAATGAATAAAGCAAATAAAATAACAATGAGTAGAATTATAATGTCATTGATAATTATAACAATAATGCTATTTCCTTTTGACCAAGTTGGTTTAGAATTTCCAACATATATACTAAAAGGAAATATTGTTATAGACTTAAAATATATACTAGTAGGAGTACTATTTGTAATAGCCTCATTTACTGATTTCTTAGATGGACATGTGGCTAGAAAATATAATATGGTAACTGACTTTGGTAAGATGATAGATGCTATTAGTGACAAATTACTTACTAATTCAGTATTAATAATTCTTGCTTGTAATGGTAAGGTATCCACTATAATAGCAGTAGTAATAGTTATGCGTGATATCATAGTAGATTCTATAAAAATGGTAGTGGGTAACAAAGGAACTGCTGTAGCGGCTATTGGAATTGCCAAAGTAAAGACAGCAACATTGATGGTAGGTATAGTTTTAACACTATTCTATAATTTACCATTTGAATTAATACCACTTAGGGTATCAGACTTCCTATTAGCAGTAGCGGCTATACTATCTGTAATATCAGGAATAAAATATTATATAATGGCTAAACCATATTTAAAAGATAGATAATACTTAGGTATTATTTATTTTTTTACTCACTTCCAGCCTAAGGTCTTCCAGTGCTATTTTTAGTCTTTATTAAAAGTCTAAAAATAGTATGCCAGTGCATCTATTATATATAAGCCATAAATAGATATTTATATGTTAATTGGTATTGTTTCTAAAAAAAAACAAAAAAACACGAACAAATGTACTAAAATGTATTGACAACCAAAAAAATATATTATATAATTGTTTTGTAATTAAGGAAAGTGTAGGAAAGAGAGGAATTATGGCAAAGACAGTTGAAAAAGATTCTGCATTAGAACAAGTATTAGCAGACATAGAAAAGCAATTTGGAAAAGGGGCAATTATGAAACTAGGAGAGCAGGAACATAAAGAAGTAGAAGTATGTCCTAGTGGTTCATTAAGTTTAGATATAGCCCTAGGAGTAGGAGGATATCCTAAGGGAAGAATAATTGAAATATATGGGCCTGAATCTTCAGGTAAGACAACATTCGCATTACATGCAATTGCTGAAGTACAAAAGCAAGGAGGAAGAGCAGCATTTATAGATGCTGAGCATTCACTAGATCCAGTATATGCCCACAATTTAGGAGTAAATACTGATGAATTATTATTATCCCAGCCAGATACAGGAGAGCAAGCTTTAGAAATTTGTGATGCTCTAGTAAAGAGTGAAGCTGTTTCAATAATAGTAATAGACTCAGTAGCGGCCCTTGTACCACAAGCAGAAATAGATGGAGAAATGGGTGATTCACATGTTGGATTACAAGCAAGATTAATGAGCCAAGCATTAAGAAAATTATCCGGTTCAATTAACAAAACAAAAACAATTGTAATATTTATTAATCAGCTAAGAGAAAAAGTAGGAGTACTATTTGGTAATCCCGAAACCACACCAGGTGGTAAAGCATTAAAATACTATTCTTCAGTTAGACTTGATATAAGAAGAGGAGAACAATTAAAAGTAGGCTCTGATGTAGTAGGAAATAAAACTAATATTAAAGTAGTAAAAAATAAAGTAGCTCCACCATTCAAAACAGCTACAGTTGATATAATGTATGGTGAAGGTGTATCAAAAGAAGGAGAATTATTAGATTTAGCCTCTGATGCTGGTATTGTTGAAAAAAGTGGTGCTTGGTATGCCTACAAAGGAGACAAAATTGGTCAAGGAAAAGAAAATGCTAAAATATATCTAAAAGAAAATTCAAAAATTGAAAACGAAATAGAAGAGTTAGTTAGAAAGCATTATAATATTTCTTTAAATAAAAAAGTAGAGAAAGAAGCTAAAACTAAAGAATCAAAATAACTAAAGGAATAAAAATAATATTCCTTTTTTCTATGTCATATGATAAAATGTAAGTAGGTGATAAAATTGAAAAAAAGCATAATAATATATAATCCTAATTCAGGAAAATATAATAAAGAAAAAACATTACCAAAATTAAAAGAAGTATTAAATGATTATAATTATGAAGTAGAAATAATGGAAACAAAAAGGAAAGGTCATGCTACTATGCTAGTAAAAAAAATTCCTTATGTAGATTTACTTATTTCAATAGGTGGAGACGGAACATTCAATGAAGTTATGACTGGTAACTTTGCTAGAAAGAAAAGACTAACCCTATGCCATCTTCCATCAGGAACAACTAATGATATTGGAGCTATGTGGGGATATGGTAAAGACATAGTATCCAATTTAAAATTAGCTTTAAATGGTGAGATAAAAAGAATAGATGTATGTACAATAAATGGCAAACCATTAGTATATACTGCCGGTTTTGGTAAGTTTATGAATATCCCATATGAAACTCCAAGAGAATTAAAAAAGAGACTGGGACATTTAGCTTACATAAAAGAGGGTGCTAAAGATTTCTTTAGAAAAGTAAAACTATATGATATAAGTTATGAGATAAATGGTGAAGAATATCGTGGACTATTCTCATTTGCCATTATAACAAATGCTAATAGAGTAGCGGGTATTAATAATTTTTATAAAGATATTAAATTAAATGACAATCAGTTTGAAGTTTTAATGTGTAACATCACTAAATTAAAAGATGTAGTAAAGACATTGTATTTCTTTGCTAAATATGATGCCAGTAAAATACCGGGATTTTATTTTTATAAAACAGACAACTTCAAGTTCAAATTTAATACACCAATAAAAAAACCACTATGCATAGATGGCGAATCATTTGATGATTTAAGTGGTGAATATAATGTTAAAATAGACAAAGATGTCTATGTCTTAATGCCATCAAAAAATATAAAAAGTTTATTTACAAATGAAGAGAAAACCTAAAAATATAGTCTTCTCTTCTTTTCTATTTACTTATAGCAGCCATTTCTAATCATTTGTCTTTTCCAGTTAATATTAGCCATAAAAACATATAGTCTCTTAGTCATTGGTCTAATTGTAGTCTCTAATATAATTTCATTACCATTATCTATACATTCTTTGAACTTCTTAATTTTAATCAAAAAAGGTATAGAAATCAATTTATATAACCAAAACTTTTCACACTTACCAACAATCTCTCCAGCTCCAATATTAAAAGAGCCCATATATTTTGCTTTATTTTTCTTGGCAAAGTTTTCTATAATTAATGAAGCAGTTCTATTATGTTTAGCCTCCCAAAAACCACAGTTAATAATTGTATAAATTTTTTTATTACTAATATCAATCTTGTTACTTAGAATATATTCCATAAATTCAATTATTTTGCATGTAGGTCCATCAACATATAAAGGAAAACATAAAATAATAGTATCCACCTTTTTAATGTCTTTTAAAATATCGCTAAATCTATCCCTATATACACATTTAATCTTTTCCTTGTCTTTAATTTTATTCAGAAAATAATTAGAATTACCATTTTCTAATTTTGGACTACCATTTACATATAATTTCATATATTTATCTCCTTATAATCATTATAAAAATAAATTTCTGGATAATTAGTATTCAAATTATTCATATTAGCCTCTACAAACCTAGTGGCAATTTTTTTATCTTCTTCAGTAATATTTTCACCATAAAAATAAACTTTAAAATTGATTTTTTTATCTATTCTAACTTTATGATGTATCTCACCATTTCTAATAGTAAAGAAAGGTTCAACAAATGATATGCTTCTTTCAATAATCTTTTTAACTTTACTACTATAAGTACCATAAGTAAATTTACTAATAATAATAAGTTCATCACTTTCTAAAATTTTTTTACCATTATAAGTAATATTATCCTTATGTACACATTCCAGTGGTTTTCTAACCCAGCAAGAAAAACATCCTATACAACTTTTTTCAGCATCACTAACTAAAACATCAGTATCATTTAACTTCAAAAAAGAGGTATCCTCTAAATCATGTATTATTGTTCTCATAATAAAAAATATGCTAAATTAAAATATTTAGCACTATAATACTAGTAACTATTATAAAACCCACTTCAAAATTACTCCGAAATGAGTAAAATGAGTGGAAAATTGGAAGTAAAAATGGAAAAATCAAAGTAAAAAAGTCTTATTTTATAAGACTTTTGCATTCTTAATGGTGGAGCTGAGGGGAATCGAACCCCTGTCCGCAAATACAGCAGCTTAACCTTCTACAAGATTAGTAAGTTATTAAAATTCATAAGCAAGTAGATAACTTACAATCATAATTGCTTACTAGTTTATGTTTATTCGTTATGAAGTCTAAACAAAAATCATAATATAGTCTGCTTTATAAGTCCTATCTAATTCTCACAGACAAAGAATTAGTAGAACCTGTCGCTACCTACAGGTTAGGCATAAGCAACAGCGTTTGTATAGCTGTTTCCAGTTATATTTAATTTCACTCTTGTAACGTAAGAGATACTCGTCTTGCTAATTAAGCCCAAATATTTTCGTCGAAACCAAAGACAGCCCCAAATACATATATAATTTTACCAAACAAATGTTTCTTTGTCAATTTTTTATTCAAATTTTATTGTAATATTACAAATTTTAATGTATAATTACTATAGAATAGAAATAGGGAGCGTTAGTATGGATTATAACAATGTAGAAAATAAAAATTATTTTGGAGTAAGACATTACAATGTTAAAATAGTAAAAGAAAAAATAAAACCATTAAAATTCATTTCCAGTGTTATATCATATGCTATTTTTATATGGTTATTATTAATTGGATTAACACTATTAGTTTATATTGCAGACATTAAAATTCGTGCAGCTAAAGGAGATAATACTCCACCTAAATATAATGCTTATGTAGTATTAACAGGTTCAATGATACCAGAAATAATGCCTAATGATGTAGTAATAACAAAGAAGAGAGATGCTAAAGAATTACAAGCAGGTGATATTATAACATTTGTATCATCCGATCCAAGACTTTCAAATATAATAGTAACTCATAGAATAAAACAAGTATTTACTAATTCAAATACTGGTAAACGTGAATTTCAAACTAAGGGAGATAATAATAATGTTGAAGATTTTGTTTTAGCACAAGAGCAAAATGTAATAGGAGAAGTAATCTATAAAATACCAAAACTAGGTTACGTACAAGCACTATTAGCTTCAAAAGGAGGATTAATAATAATAGTCCTAATACCATGTTTAGCAATATTATCTTATGATATAGTAAAATTATGTAAGAGAATAGCCACTAAAAAGAAAAGTAAATCTACCGTTGTAAGAAGGTGATAAGTTATGCCAAAAACCAATAGATTTCATGTCAAAGAAATAGATAAACAAAATGTTACAGTAGAAGAAGAAAGAAAATATCGCTCACCATTTATATTATTTCTAATAAGAAATGGAAAGTTAATACTAACAATATCTCTTCTTTTTTCACTATCAGTATTTATAATAGCATTTTCACTTATTATGAAAAATATAAAAGATTCATCAATTTTAACATATGAATCAAATGGAGTAATAGTAAAATTTACTTCAAGTGATGAATCAATATTAGATGGAACACCAATAACTCCAGAATATGCCGATAAACTATTTACTAATAGTGTTCAAAATAGTAATAATGAAGGTGTAGTTATAAAAATTAATGAAGAACCATTTAATTACGGTAAAGTAATATTTTATTCAGATAAAACAATTCTAATAAAATATAATGACGGCACATACTTACGAGTATATCCTGTTAATAATAATTATGCAGTAGATGAAGAAGGTGTATTAAATTCAAATGCAGTAAGAAAAAGTTTAACTGGAGAAATAAAACAAAATGCTTTAGGTATGAATATATTATACTTATCAGATGGAAGCACTGAAGTAACATATCAAGATGAAACCATCCTTGTAAGAAATGGTGATATGACAAGTACAAACGATGAATTCTATACTAATTTAAGTTTAGTATCAATAAAGAAAAAAGAAGAAAATGGTAAAATATATTATTCAAAAAACATAATAAAAGAAAATAATACATTAATTGTTGATAATAAACCATATAAAGTAAAAAAAGAAGTGGATACCAAACAAGATAATATAAAAATAATATATTATGAAAATGATTATGCTGAAGTAATAAAAGATGACTTAAGCATAATAGTTGAAAAGAGTGAACATATTAGGTATGATGGCTATATATTTGAAATAGTATATCAAAACAAAGAAGAAGTTAATATCAAAGATTTAATAGATATAAAAAAGATAACTCTTAATAATACTAATCAAAAAGAAATAAATTATATCATAGTACTTGAAGAAACAAGTAACTATGAAAAGTACAATTTAAAAAAATTACCAGAAGAATGTTTAAGATTTAGTATCTACAATAATGGCAAAATGAATAAAAATAATCTTTTAAGTAATAATTTAAAAGGAAAAGAAGGATATGAATTTAACAACAATACCTACTTACTATATGAAGGAAAATTAAATGAATTAAGCACTACAGATATAGATATAGGTATGTGGATAGATTATGAACAAACAAACAATGAAAATATGAATTCAGCATTCATAGGAACAGTAAGAGTATATATAGAATAATAGGAAAGGTGGTATATTATGAAAAAGAAAAATATCATAAAGATAAGTGCAATTGTTTTTTCAATAATACTTGTAATAGTGGCAATAACAACTACTACACAATCATATTTTAATAAAGACAATTATGCTAAAAATCCAACAGAATATCAAACAGGATTATTATCAATTGAAGCAGTATCTAAATCAAATAATATATCACTATCAAATACATTACCAATGAGTGATACTGAAGGAGGGCAGATAGAACCATATGTATTTACAATAAGAAATAATGGTAATGTCGACTATAAATTTAATATAAAATTATTATCCACTAGTGATAATACATTTTCACCGGAATATATAAAAATAAAAATAGATGATGAAGGAGTAAAAACTTTATCATCATTAACAGATAGTATCATAAAAAAAGATATCATATTACCTGCGGGAGAAACAATAGATATAACTCTTAGAGTATGGTTAAGCAGTGATACCAAAAACACTCAAATAGGTAAAACATTTAATTCTAAAATAGTAATAGATGGACAATCAATATACACAAGTACAAATTAAGAAGTACAAACATATACAATAGATTATGATGCTAATGGCGGAACAGTAATAGCCTAATATTAAGATACATACTAATATATGTATCTTTTTCTATTATTTGTTAATAATACTAATGGTGAAATATATGAAGAAAAATAATATAATACTAATAAGTCTAATAATAGTGGTATTAACAGCCTTATGTACAATTGCGGGAACATATGCAGTAATAATAAATGTAACAAATGAAAATGGAACAGATAAAATAATAAATAATATAGATATCAAAGACTTATTAACTAATGATAATGGTACTTATAATAATACCTATTATCAAATAAAAAATGAATTAAATGTAACCGAAGAAGAAATAAATATATTAATGAATTCAGAACCATTAAATAATAAATTAAAATTAGTACTAGACTCTATAGTAAAATATAGACTAAGAAATAATAAAGAAGCAAAATATAGTAATGATGAAATGTATAATATGATAATTGAAGGTATAAATTCTACTCCTAATATAAGCGAAGAATTAAAAAATAAAGTAATAATATCTTCAGATAGACATAAACAAGATATTTCAGATTTTCTTTATGATATAGAAGTATCTCTAAAAGGAGATTAATTATGTATATAGTATATTTATTAATAATATTATTAATGGTACTATTATTTATATTAGTAAAAGATAAAATATCAATACTAAAAATAATAGGAATAACATTAATATCTTCAGGAGTATTAATAACTTTATTAGCAGTCGCCATAAAAGTATTAATTAAAACAACAATTTATTATATAAACTTAAGCAAAGTAACTAGTATAATACTAAGTAATTTTCTTATCATAAGTACAATATTTATATTATCAGGATTATTTTCATATATAATGTATAAAATATTAAGACCAAAAGAAATAGTAAAAGTATAACAAAAATAGTTATATTTTTTTCTTATAATTATATATTTTTTTTCTCTAATGTGATAAAATTAATATGGAGATGATAGTATGACTATAAAAAAGAATGACATTAATAAAAAAGAGAAAAAAGAAATATCAAAAACAAATAAAAATATCAAAGAAAAAACAAATACAAATACTAAAAAGAACACACAAGAAAGTAAAAAAGGTATAAAAAAAGATAATAATTTAATAAATAAAATAAAAATATCAAAAAATAAAGATAAAGATTTATATAATGTTAAAGAAGTAGTAATAGTAATGATATTTTCTATAGGTATAGGTTTCTTAATGTGCTTTGGAATAATTAGTATTTTTACTGGTAAAAATTATTTTAAAGTAACTAGAGATTTAGATAAAGTAATAGATACATACTATGCAATCGTAGATAATTACTATGGCGATTTAGATAAAAGTACTATCATCGATGGAGCAGTAGAAGGAATGATTTCATCAGTTGGTGATACCTTTACAACATACACAAATACAAATGATACTGAAGCCTTTGATGAAACAATAAATGGAAGTTATGAAGGAATAGGATGCAGTGTAGCTACATATAACGATGGCAAAATAGTAGTAATAGAAATATTTGAAAATTCTCCAGCAGATACTTCAGGACTAAAAGTAGGCGATGTAATTACCAAGATGGATGGAGAAAGCCTTGAAGGAAAGACTGGAAACGATGTATCAAGCTACATAAAGAACAGCGGTAAAAATAAAGTAGTATTAACAGTAATAAGAGATAATGAAGAAAAAGAAGTAACAATAAATTTAAGTAAAGTAGATATACCATATGTATCTGGTGAAGTGATAGAAAAAAACAATAAAAAAGTAGGATATATAAAAATATCACTATTTGCTAATAGTTCTTATAAACAATTCAAAAATAAACTGGAAAAGTTAGAAAAAGAAAATATAGATAGTCTTATCATTGATGTTCGCGATAACAGCGGTGGTTACCTAACCTCAGTAACCGATATATGTAATCTATTCTTAGAAAAAGGTAAAGTTATTTATCAACTACAAGATGAAAATGGTACAGTAAAGAAAAAAGATACCACTAAAGAAAAAAGAACTTATGATATAGTAGTTCTAATAAATGGTTCTTCAGCCTCAGCCTCTGAAATATTAGCTTCCGCAATTAAAGAAAGTTATAAGGGAATGGTTGTAGGACAAAACAGTTATGGAAAAGGAACTGTTCAGCAAACAAGAAAATTATTAGATGGAAGTATGATAAAATATACTACTCAAAAATGGTTAACACCTGATGGTAACTTCATAAATGAAATAGGGGTAAAGCCAACTAATGAAGTAATACTATCTGAAGATTATTATAAAAATCCAAGTATAGAAACAGATAATCAATTACAAGAAGCATTAAGTTTATTAACAAAGTAAGACTTTAATAGTCTTATTTTCTTTTGGTTTAATATAATATAATGGTGATACATATGATTGTTAAATATACAGAAAAAGAAAAAGAACTGCTAGCAAGATTAATGCGTGCAGAAGCGGTTGGTGAAGGTAATCTAGGCATGTTAATGGTAGGAAACGTCGGAATAAATAGAGTACTCGCAGACTGCTTAACATTTAAAGATATTAGAAGTATATCCGAAATGGTTTATCAAAGTCCTGGTGGTTTCTCGGGAACTTCAAGTTCTTTATTCTATGGCAATCCCACAGCTTTAGAATCTTCTCTAGCAGAAAGAGTTATCCGCGGAGAATATTACTATCCTGCAACTAATGCCTTATGGTTTTATGCTCCGCCAGAAGGAACATCATGTAAAAGTACTTGGTGGTATCAATCCCTTTCTGGTAGATACAAAAATCATTGTTTCTATAAGCCAGATAAAGGAGTATGTAAAGAAATACACTAATGTTAAATCTACTAAAAGGATTCATAATCGGAATAGGTAAAATAATACCAGGAGTATCAGGATCTGTACTTGCCATAACACTAGGAGTATATGATAAATCAGTAGAATATATAAATAACTTTAAACATAATAAAAAAGAAAGTTTAAAATATCTCTTACCACTTGGTATAGGAATAATAATATCTATAATTATATTTAGTAAAATAATAACCATACTATTAGATAAATACTATCAAATTACTATGTTATTTTTCATTGGATTAATAATAGGTGGATTACCAGAAATAATAAAAAAAGTAAAAAAACAAGATAATATAATTGTGGGAACTAGTTTTATAATATTCTTTATAATATCAATTTCTAATTTAAATAGTAACTATATATTAAAAGGAAATATTTTGGATATTATAATACTATTTATTTCAGGTCTTCTTGAAGCCATAGGCACAGTAGTACCAGGAGTATCTTCTTCAGCCCTTCTTATGATACTAGGAACATATAATATAATATTATCTTCCATAGGTAATATTACTTCTATATCTGTAATATTAACCAATATAAAAATAATAATACCATTTCTATTAGGAGTATTTCTAGGTATCATTACTCTAATAAAGATAATAGATTATCTTCTAAAGAAGCATGAAAATAAATTATATTCCTTTGTACTAGGAGTATTATTATCAAGTATAGTACTCTTAATAATAAAAGTATTTAAAGAAAAAATCACCATTATAGAATTAATATTAGGAATAATATTCTTGTTACTAGGAGTTTTAATATCAAACTTAATAAAAAAATAAAAAAGCCACAAGGCTTTTTATTATTAAAATTGGTGACCAGTATGGAATTCGAATCCATGAATGCTGCCGTGAAAGGGCAGTGTGTTAAGCCACTTCACCAACTGGCCAAAAAATGGTGGGCCTGAATGGACTTGAACCATCGACCTCACGCTTATCAGGCGTGCGCTCTAACCACCTGAGCTACAAGCCCATCTGCATTGCTTTTTAATTATACCATACAAGAAATATATTTGCAAGTATTTTTTAAAACAATAAAAATGGTGGGGCGTTAGGGATTCGAACCCTAGACCCACTGATTAAGAGTCAGTTGCTCTACCAACTGAGCTAACGCCCCAACAATGTGTTAACAATCAAACACAATCAATATTATACCATATATTTTTAATTTGTAAATAAATAAAACAAAATTTATTGAAAAAAATAATTCTTTATGTTATCATCTAAATATAAGGAAGGTAAAACATATGAAAAGCAAATCAAAAAAAGAAGATAAAAATCTAGTAATGCTATGTATCTACATAGGACTTGCAGGTACACTTACCATTTTAGCAATATATTTCTTAACTAAATATGTATTTTAGAGAGCACACTCTCTATTTTTTATTATTTTAATATATAATATATTACTCTCTTCTATATAATAGATATGGTTGATATATCATTTATAGACTATAGGCTATAAATGACACTCTAAGATAATAGCTTAGAGTGAACATTAAAAACAATATTTTTCTTTTACAAATTATAGTAATAAAATTGACTTTTAAGTACGCATTTGCTATAATTTATATGATAGGTAATGGTGATAAAATATGAAAAAAATCGGAATTAAAGATAAAAGTTTTTGGCTAATCTTAAGTTTAAGTATAATAACTTTAATAATTCTAACAGTAGGAGTAATCTTTCTAACAAGAAAATCCTCTAAAGAATTTTATAGTGCAGGATATATTATAAATAGTACTGCCACAAAAAGCGACAAATATTACTTTAACGATAATACAGTCTATAAAGAAAATGTATTTAATGAATATACATTTAAAGATGTAGACAACAAAGAAGTAGCCACTAGCAAAGAAAACTTCATTCACTATTTAGATGAATCATTATCATTTATGAAAAATGGAGTAATTCTAGATTTAGATAACTTTAATCAAAAACTAGTACCATACTATAATGTTACAGATAAAGTAATCCTAAAATATAGTAATGGCGGTTATATAGTAGAAACAGCAGATAAAACTTTAATATTTGGAAATCTACTAGGTAGAATAACAGATAATAAATATATAGTTATTGGTAACGATATAAGAATAAAACTAGCGGGTAACGAAGAACCAGTAAAAGGAAAATACTTTGAACTATTATTTGTTGAAGATGGTATTGTCAAAGTAGAAAACAATGAAGGAAGTTATCAAACCACTACCGAAGGAACAACAATCTTTGCTGGAGATAAAATAAAAATAGAATTAGGTAGCAAAAAAGTCTTCTATGACGAAGAAGAAAAACTAACTCTTGATGAAATGACTATTGATGGTAACGAAAACATTAATTTAGATACCTCAAAAGTAAAAGATAATAAAGATGGAAATGGTTCAGGAGATGGTACAGACAGCAATACACCTAATGATAACAATAACCCTAATAATAATAATCCAGGAAATAATACCGACAATCCTAGTGATAATACTGGTAATGGCACAGATGGTAAAGATAACAACACCACTGAAATAAGAAAAGAAGTATCAGTAGACTTAGTAAAAGCACTATTAGATATCAACAGTCTAAATGCCACAATTCAAGTTATTGACACAGCAAATCAAATAAAAGGAAACTTAATTTTAACATTATATGATGTAGATAATGCTGAAACAGTATATACAAAAATATTACTAACATCATCAGATCTTCAAGAAGTAGCAGTTACCTCACTATCACCAAATACTAACTATTATATGTCAATAAAAGATTCAGATAACTATGAATACTTATCAAGAAACTTTAGAACAGATAACTTAGAATTAAGTTTAAAAAGAGAAATGGTAACTACAAGCTCAGTTACATATTCCGTAGATTTTAGCAGTGATGAAAACATAAAATCCGCTAAAGTAACTCTAAAAGATAGTGAGAATAACATAATAAATAACCACACCTTCATAAATGGTGAAGATGAAGAATTTACATTTAGTGGTCTAACAAAAAACACTTCATACAAAGTAATTCTAGATGAAGTACTATTCAAAAATACCAATTACTCTAAGGTATACACAATAAACACATCGGTTAAAACATTAAAAGCAAAACCATCTCTTGGAGAAGTAAATGTAAAATCAAATGAAGAAAGCAAAACATTTGAACTATCAATGGAAAAGCCAACAGATGAAGATGAAAGCATCTCAAATTATATTTATAAAATATACGATTTAGATACTATAACTGAAGAAAATGTAGATACCTTAACCCCAGTATACACATTTAGTACAGTAAATTTAAAAAATGAAATATTAAAATTAGGTGAAAACAATTTAGCCTCAAACAAAAATTATGTTTATAAAGTAACAGTAAGATACTATGATAATTATAAAGAAAATGAAATAGATTCAGTATTAAGTAGTCCCTTCATTATCGCTGGTTTACCTTCAGTAACTTTCGAAGAGAAAGAAGTAGACTTTAACTCAATGCATTTATTACTAACATTAAAAGATGAAGGCTGCACAATACCGGGAAGAAGCTGCTACCAAGGAGATCCTTCTGATAAAAGTGATATTTACATAACTTATAAAGGAGCCAATGACAAAGAAAGTAAATATATAAACAACATTACATTCGATCCAGAAACATTAACTTATGATTTAAGAGTATCAGGATTAACAGAAAATAAAGATTATAAGTTTGAAGTATGGGGGAATTATGATTTATACAATGGCAAAGGATTACAAGTAAATAAACCATTAGGATCTGCAATAATAACTACTGCCGGTATAGAAAACCTTACTATGTCAGAATGGACTCTAAATAACTATTCTAACGAATTACCAATATCAGTAAATACAAAATTAACTGTAACCAAACCAAGTAGTACAATAATCGATAAACTAGACTCCTTCAAAATAAATCTTTATAAAGGAAGCGAAGTTAAAAAAGAAAATCTTTTAGGTAGTTATCCTGTTGAGGGAAACAACAACATCAAATCAAATTATTACAATAAATCATTCAATATTAATTCAAGTCAGTTTGGTATAACAGATATAAATAATCTAAGAGAAGTATCAGGTGGAAAATTAAATAGATATTACACTATAGAAGTAGCAGATGCTTATGATGCTGATAAGACAAATCAGTTCAAAATTCAAGATAACATATTTATATATGAAATACCAGCAATACTTCTACTTGAAGATGAAGTGTCTTCTCCTGAAGTAATTGTTGAAGAAATAACTAAAAAGCAAGCCCAATCTGGAGAATATGGTGATTTTAACGAATTAGGAATAAACAAAAATCTTTCATCAAATACCGTAGTAGGTTATAAAGTAACCGCTAACTTCGATAAGAAGAAAGTAGAATCATATTTTCAAGGAGATAATCCAATCAAAGAGTTAAACTTCTATGCCAATATGGATGGTAAAGTAATAGAAAAGAAAACCATAAACTTCGCTGAAGAAGAAAATTATACTATATATTTCTTCCTAAAAGATGGAACAGATTACAACACTGTAGATACAGAATTAAGAAGAGGTAATAACTATACCTTCTCAATAGATTTAAGTTTAGATACAAATAACGATAAAGAAATAGATACTAATTATCCAAGTAAAAAACCAACTAGTGAAACCATAACAAGTATTAAAGAAGAACCAAAAATAAAAATGTATATTGATAGTAGTACTTCAAACTCTATAACCTACAAGTATATAGTAGTAGATTATGATAATGCCTTGGTAAAAGAAGAAGATAAATATCTAATACATTACACAGTAGGAGAAGATTCCACTGAAGAATATACTACTGAAATATCAAATACCGCTAGTATGGAAACTTTTACACTATCAAATCTAACTAATGAAACCATCTATAATATATATTATAATAAAGCACTAAATAAAAAAGAAAAATCAAGTGCTATCAGCTTTAAATACTACTTTGATGGCTACCATAATGCCAGTAAATATGGACTTAGTTACATACTAAAATATGATGAATTTGATAATGAATTAACCCTAAGATTAAATAATAATGATTTCTTAGATAGAGTTTCAGCATATCTAGTAACCTTAACTTCAGGTTCACTAAAATATGAGGAAGTAATAACAACCCCATTAGAATGTGGTACAGAAGAAGAACCAAGTAAATGCATAAAAATAGATTATGCTAATATAAAAGACTTTAAAGGAAAAGATATAACAGTAAAACTAGAGGCCTTCTATGACACAGGTTATGTAGGCTTTGGTAGCAAATCATTACTTGGAGATTACTTTACTTCTCGTGGACTAATAGATGATAAAAATGCAAGTAATATAGGATTTATATTACAAGAAATAGGTAATACCAAAGGAAAATACTATTACATATATAAAAATTCAAATAATAAAGTAGAGTCAATAATAAGTGATACACCAAATGGAATATTTGGAATAACACCAACTATATATACTGAAAGTCATAAACAATCAAGTTTATCTACTACTAATGTTGTAGATATCATAAATAAAAGTTTCATAAATTATGGTGAAGTATCCCTAAATTCTGATATAGATGTTTTAACAAATGGTATTAAACTAAAGAGTCATAACATATTCATAGCCCCTAAAGTATTAGACAAAACCGAAATACAAACAACAAATAATAAATTTAAGTTTAACAGTATCATTCCAAAAGTTGATACAAAATTAACACCGCTAATAAATGGAGCAATAATTAATATAAACTTATCAATAGACACTGACACTTTAGAAACAGACTATGTAAAAATAGACGGAAAATATATGTTTTATATAGATATTTATACTAAAGATGAAGAAGGTGAACTAGTGTTCGTAAAATCAGTATCAACGGATTATGAACATTTAACAAATATTTCTTTCGCAGGCCTAAATCCAGATAGCACATACTATTATAAGATCTCTGCATATATGAATGGAAGAGATGAAAAAACACCATTATTTGCTTTAGGTAAAAACGGCTATATACAATATTTAAATACTCTAAAGACATTAGGAAAAGATGATATTTTCAAAAATATTGAGTACTCACACAAATCAACAAAAGGTGAAACAGTATATAGTGAAAGAACATTAAATATAACAACAGGTCTAAAATCAAAAGAAAACTTCAATGTAAGATATGAATTATATGATCCTGAAGGCAACTTGGAAAAATGGGGCGGAACAGTATTAAACAAAGATATAACAAACAAAAATAATGCAATATTTACTGCCGATATTACAGGTAATGACTTCGTTTTTGGAGGAGATTATCATAGATTAGTAATAACTGCAGTAACAACAGATGACGAACCTAAAGAACTAGAATTATACAATGACACACTAAAAGCAACAACATTATTTGGCGAACTAAAAGAACCAAACATAGTTCTATACCAAAGTACCGGAATAGACAAAATATCCGGAAATTATGATTATTACATTGACTATAATATAAATATCGAAGATACAGATAGAGTAATAAAAGATGGAAAATTCTATGCGGAACTTAAATATTCTCCACAAGAAAAAGTCTGTCCAAATGAAGAAGATTGTAAATTAGAAATAGATTTATATAACTTAAAATGCAATTCAAATGGTGCTAATAGTAAAATAGCCTCATGTACCATAATTGAAAACAAAGTAAATAATACATTTACACTAAAAGTTAGATATGCATCTTTAAAACCTAATACTGAATACTATATTTCCACAAGTGCTAATATATATCGTAATAATGTTTCATTAGACACCAAAGAAGAAGTAGTAAAATTTGGAGCATTTCAATATACAAAAAGTGAACTTGGTTTTTCAATAGGAGATCCATATTTAACAGCAGTAGGAAATAATTTAATATTAAAGTTTAAAGGTGCAACAAATAATATTAAAGAATCAATAAAAGGTATCAAATATAATCTTTATGTCAACAGACAATCGGAAATAAAACTAGATTCAAATGAAAAAGGATTAATACCAAGTATGACATCAAATTTAGTAAAAGATGCTATAAATTACGGGGACATTATATATAAAGTAGATAAAGATAATTACCCATATATTGAGATACCAATACCTGACGGAGTTAAAATAGGAACAAACAACGATTTATATGTAAGATATTACTATGAAGATAATGGTGAACTACTAATGCTGTCAATAAACGGGACTACGACTCATAGGTATCAAGTTGGTACTGGTGATAACTAAGAAAGGAAGTAATTATGAGAAAATATGATATAAAAAATAAGAGAAACATAGGAATAATTATAGGGATTTCAATTATAATTATTATCATGTTTTTTCTAGTTATAAAGTTCTTCTTATCATTAAACAAAGAAGAATACATTGTATCAAAAGGAAATATCGTTTTTGATAAAGATAAAACCACTATAAAACTAAATAGTGAAGGAAAAATAAAAACAAAATGGAAAGGAGAGTATTACCTAACATACGATGGCAAAGACTATGAGTTAGGTAATACCGCCCTTGCCTTTAACGAAGAAACAACTGAAATAAAACTATATGGAAGATATTATGAAATCTCCAGTGGTAGTGAAATAAACATAACAAGTAATGAAACAACAATAAAAAACTCATTACTTACTAAGTTCTACAAACTAGCAGATCGCAAATACCTTATCATCGATAAAGAAATAAAGTCTGCAGATAACCTTTTATCAACAACCGATTTCCTACTAGTAGAATTAGATAAAGCCGGAAATGCAACACTTACTAATCATAAAGTAAATTTAAAAACATTTTCCGAAACACAAATAATTACTTCTAACTATACATTTGATATAGCAACCGAAATATTGACCTATGGAAGCGACAAAATAGATCTAAAAAAGATTATTGGTTCTAGTAATAATTACACCAAAGAAGATTTAATTCCAGACGAAAGCAAAAATATCAATGACAATGTTACTAACATAGGTACAAATGGTAATAATGGAAATAATACAACTGGTGGAAATGATGGAAACAATACCGGTGGCAATGGAAATACAACCGGAGGAAACGGAGGCACCACCATTGAAGAAATTAAAAAAGCCACTAAACAGACATCAGTAGTATCAGTAACATCCACAGTAAATAAAATTATTATAGACTATGTAATCTACGATCCATATAAAGAATACACATCAGTCTATATGGAAGTACAAAAAGAAGATTCAGATAAAGTAGAAGTAATATATCTAAATGCAAACAACACAAGATACGAATTAAAAGACATATTACCAAATACCAAATACAATCTAAAATTCAAATATACGGCTACTGAAGAAGGACAAACTATTATAAAAGAATTTTCCAATACCACCATATCCACACAAAAACCAAAACTATCATTGAAAGTAACCAGAACAAGAGCGGGTGAGATAACATATGTCATAACAACAGATAATAGTTATAAATTAACAAAAGCAGATCTAGTAGTTACCATAAAAGATAGCAAAACAGGTGAAACAAGAAAAAAGACAATATCTGATGTATCAATTGATAGCAAAGAAAAAATAGTCAAACTAGACAAAATGACAGATGGCGATATCATCGAATTAAAATTAATAAATGTCAAATCAGAGGATACCATCATCAAAGGCATTACCGCTAGTGATAAATTCATATATTAGGGAGGTACAATGAAACAGTTCATAAAAGAAAAATATAATATCTTAATACCAGTCTTTCTTGGAGTAGTAATACTAATAGCCCTATTCCTATATGGAAGAGAATATCGAAATAATAGATATGCCTATGAAAAAGAACAAGATGTTTACCAGTACTTCTCAAAAAACAAAATAGAATACAAAGCCACTATCAGTAGAAATAGAAAAGATGTCGTATTAGATATCAAAAGCAAAGACTTTAACGTCAGCCTAGATAGCACACCAATATACATAAAAGATAGTGATAAAGTAATATTTCCTAAAGAAATGAGTGCTGTCTTTCCAATAAAAGATAGACAGTATGCAGTAAATGCCCTAACAGAAATATACAAAAAAAATGACTTATATTACCTAAATCAAAAAGGAATAAATAAGTCATTCGATTATATGTTCCTATATGATGGTAAAGACCTATATTTCTTTATCGATACCGTAACACTAAAAGTGGGAGATAAAGAAATAACCCTAAGTCCAATGTCATATATAGATTGTTCATATCTAAACCTATTATCATATTATGATAAAGAATCCGATACATACGAAATAATAGAATTAAATAACACCAACAGTTCAGTACTAGTAGAAACAAAATATATGACTATCGATGTGTCCAGTGATGAAATAATATATAAAGACGATTTCACAATGTTAATAAATAATTTCAGTTCACTACCAAAACTAGTGGACAACATAGAAAATAGCGGAGCTTCAAATTAAGCTTCGCTATATATTTTTTTATCAAAATTATGCGTACCATCATTAAGTTCTTCCAAAGTCTTTGTAGTTATCAAGAAATAAGTATCTCTATTAATATTAGTCTCACTAATAGGATCATCCCAAGTCAAATCCAAATGATACCATTTACCATCTAAATAAACTAAATTCCAAATATGTTCATCATTACTAATCTTATAATTAATAATATTAAGTTTATCAAGAAAGATAGCCATTGCATCAGCATAACCATTACAAGTACCATATCCCTGTATCAATACCCCATAAGCCGTATTAGATTTATAAGTAGTATCATTCTTATTATTATACTTAAGTTTATCATATTCAGCATTGTCAATAATAAAATCATGAATAATCTTAATTTTCTCTCTAGTAGGAGTACTATTAGTAATCTTCTCACTAATAACCTTATCAACTACTTTATTAATTTCCTCAATTTCCTTATCAGTATAAGCCTTGTTAACACTAATGCCAATCTTATAATCACCACCATAAGTAAGTTTAATATTATTAGAACTATTATAAGGATGAACAAAGTTATTCAAAACAGAAATAACATCCTTAAATTCCTCACCATCATTACTCGTAAGTCTATTAATATCATTACTATATGATGTATAATCTCTATCAATATATCTTTCCAAATAATCAGAACCACTATTAATAGCATAATACACAAAATCAATAAAGTCCTTCTTATTTATTATACCAGTACCAGTATAATTATTAACATATTCAAAATTATCTTCAAGATAATAATCATTAACTTTAACATTAGTACTAGAATAATTCTTATTTACCGAATATTCATAGTACTTATAAATAATATCTTTTCTAAAAAAAGCACCAGCAGTAACAGTACAAATAGCTATAGCACCAACTGCAATAATTAGTTTACCACCTTTTTTTTCTTTTTTCATCTATTCACCTCTCTTAAATTCATTATACCATTTAAAAACTATGTGGTAAAGTTAAAAATAGTACTTTTTCAAAATATTTTACTAACTTTTCTAATTCCCACTTAAGCCTGTAGTCTTAAGTGGAACAAGGAAGCCTAAATAGTCTTCCTTGTTTCAAATTTTATTCATTATCACATAATTAATACTTGCTATAAATCTAAGAATTGTTGGTAATAATAAAATAATTTAAAAAAAATTTCGAAAAAATGGCAAAATTAGATATCAAATCTTGTATATAAGTATGAGAGGATAAAAAAGGGAGAAGGGAGGAGTATGACATAAACTAATCAAAAATAAAAAGAACACTTAGGAGAATCAAGAAAGGAAAGAAGAAATAATGGTAAAAGAAAAATTAAAGGTAAAATCTAATATACGTGTTTTGCAATATGGCTCTTGAAAAGTGCAAAAAACTTGTGTATAATGTAAATGTAACTAATTTACCCAATGATTATCATAATGATATCAAAAGATATATATAATGCTTATAAATTACTTGATAATAATATACTAAGTACTAAAGAAAAAGATAGGAAATTGCATTAATAGTTTATAATATTTAAACGCAAAAATGTACGGTAGTTCGTATCGGAGTTTATGTCTGTGGAAGACTCTAATTACAGAGTTTATGGAGCAGAAATCGCATCACTGCGAAGTGATGTAAACAATTATATTTGTTTTTTATTTTAAATTATCTATACTTATTATTCATTATTTGGTATAATAAAAAAGAAATATGGAGGTAATAGACATGGAAGTAAATTATAGAAACCCAAAAATATACTTATTAAGTGGAAAAGCTAGACACGGTAAAGATACAATAGCTGGATACCTAAAAGAATTCTACGAAAAAGATGGCAAAAAGGTTATCTTTTCACGAGCGGGCAAATATATAAAGTTCTATGCCATGGAGATGACTGGTTGGGATGGCAGTGAAGAAACCAAACCAAGAACGTTGCTTCAGGAGTTAGGCACAGATGTAATAAGAAATAAATTAAACAAAGCAGAAATGTTTATAGATAGGCAGATAGATGATATAGAAATATACTCATATTTTTATGATGCTATCATTGTTCCAGACATCAGATTACCAAGAGAAATAGATAGTATCAAGGAAAAGTTTGATAATGTAGTAACTATCAAAGTAGAAAGAATTAATTTTGAAACCAATTTATCAGGTAAAGAACAAAAACATAGTACAGAGACTGCCATGGATAGTTATGAAGATTTTGACTACGAGATAACAAATGATACACTAGAAAAACTAAAAGAAGATGTATATAAGATATACCAGGAGGAAACCAAATGAAAAAGCTAAAAGGTAATGAAATAATAAATATGTACTTAAATTTCTTTGGAGAAAGAGGGCACACAATAATAGAGTCAGCCTCACTTATTCCCAAAGATGATCCGACAGTACTTTGGATAAATGCCGGTGTAACACCATTAAAAAAATATTTTGATGGAACAATCGTACCAAAAAACAAAAGATTAACTAGTTGTCAAAAATGTATTAGAACAGGAGACATTGAGTCAGTTGGACACACTGCGAGACATCATACTTTTTTTCAAATGCTAGGTAACTTCAGTATTGGTGACTATTTTAGGGAAGAAGCCATCACTTGGGCTTATGAATTACTTACTAGTCCTAAATACTTTGATATAGATAAAGATAAATTATATGTAACAGTGTATACTCACGATGATGACACTTACAACTTATGGTTAAAATTAGGAATAAAGAAAGATCATTTAGTAAGGTTAGATGGCAATTTCTGGGAAATAGGTCCAGGACCATCAGGCCCTGATACCGAAATTTTCTACGACAGAGGAGAAAAATATGATAAAGAACATAAAGGTATCAGTCTATTACAAAATGAAGAAGAAAATGATCGCTATATAGAAATATGGAACAATGTTTTAAGCCAGTTCAATGCCACTGAAGGATTAAAAAGAGAAGACTATCCAGAACTACCTAGTAAAAATATCGATACAGGTATGGGCGTTGAAAGAATGGCATGCATTCTTCAAGAAACCGAAACAAACTATGAAACAGATTTATTTATTCCAATAATGAAAGGAATTGAAGAAATATCACATTTACCTTACACAGGACAAATAGAATTCAAAGTAATAGCAGATCACATAAGAACCCTAACATTTGCTCTAGCAGATGGAGCAGTATTTGAAAATGTTGGAAGGGGCTACGTTCTAAGAAGATTATTAAGAAGAGCTTCGCGTATGGGAAGAAAACTAAATATAAATAGAGAGTTCCTAAGTGACCTAATAGATATCGTTGTAGAAAATTACAAAGAAATATATCCATATCTAGTAGGAGAATCATCCAAAGTAAAAGATCTAATTACCAAAGAAGAGTTACTATTTCAAAAGACACTTCTATCAGGAGAAAAACATTTAGAAGAATTATTCCAAAATAGTACCAAAGTCATCAGCGGTAAAGATGCTTTCAAATTATATGATACCTACGGTTACCCAATAGAACTTACCATAGAAGCCGCCGAAGAAAAAGGCTTCACAGTGGATACAGAAAGTTTCAAGTCCTATATGAATGCCCAAAAAACACTAGCAAGAAACAGCAGAAAAGTAGAAAGTAGCATGAACATTCAAAATGACGCTCTAATAAATTATAAAGAAGAAAGCAAATTCGTAGGATACGATAAATTAGGATTAGAAACAGAAGTAACATCCATCATGAAAGATAATCAGTTCGTTGATAGTTCCAGTGATGAATGCTACATCTTTCTAAAAGAAAATCCATTTTATGCCGAAAGCGGTGGCCAGGTAGCGGACTCAGGATACCTAAAAAACGACAAGTGTAAACTGGAAGTATTAGATGTTATCAAAGCACCAAATGGTCAGCACATGGTATATGTAAAAGTTCTTGAAGGAACAGTAACCAAAGGAGATAAAATTTTAACTCATGTATCCAAAGAAAAAAGACTAAATACCATGAAGAACCACTCTTCAGTTCATCTATTACAAAAATCACTACAAGAACTACTAGGAGACACCGTTCATCAGGCAGGTTCTAAAGTAGATGACAAAATGCTAAGATTTGACTTCAACTATCATGGTAGACTATCAGATGAACTAATATTAAAGGTAGAAGACTTAGTAAATCAAAAAATACAAGCAGCATACGAAACAAAGATAGAGTATATGAGCTTAGATGAAGCTAAGAAAAAAGGTGCTATGGCTTTATTCAGTGACAAGTATGGAAGCGTTGTAAGAGTAGTAACAATTGGCGATTCTGTAGAACTTTGTGCCGGAACCCATGTAATCAATTCAAAAGATATAAACAAATTTGCCATAGCAAGCGTTGAAAACAAAGGCTCAGACACATTCAGAGTAATTGCTGCTACTGATACAAACATCGAAGAAATATTAGGAGAAGAAGTATCAAAATATAACGAGCAGATGTTAAAACTATTAGATAAAGCCAAAAAAATCGTATTAGCGGCTAAAGAATTAAATATAGACCTAAAATTCAACTTCAACATAGCAAACGATGTCCCTACTAGTTATAAGGATATCATAATAAATAAGAACGAATTAGAAAGTCTAAAAGATAGTATAAAAGAGTTAGAAAAAGAATTTATTATTAAAAAGAACGAAAAGTCCATAAGTGATTTAACAAGTTTCTTAAGTATTAAAGAAGAAATAAATGGTATTACAACAATAATAAGCATTACCAATGACTATGATATATCAACATTAAAACAAATAGTATCTGCTTTGAGTAATCAGTTGGATAATAGTTTTATCTTACTTGCCAATCAGAATAAAGATGATAGTGTTAACTTCATAGCCAAGTCAACCTCAAACAGAGTAGACTGCGGTATGATTATTAAAGAATTATCAACATCATGCAAAGGTAACGGTGGTGGTTCCAAAGTATTCGCTCAAGGTGGTGGAACAGACGGAACTAACATAGCAGCATTACTTATAAACATTAAAGAAAAAATAAAAAAATTATAAAATACAAAGATTTCACTCAAATTATTAGGTTCTTTGTCAAATAATGGGTGAAAACCAGAAATGATAAAGAAATTTGAACGAA
>OCIU01000063.1_pt1 | contig 113608 bp, 100 predicted proteins | sample 1538471 | NCBI WGS metagenome assembly OCIU01 (sample SAMN04571693, study PRJEB22368) | human gut metagenome | biome: human gut; material: stool | host: Homo sapiens | place: Luxembourg | collected 2012-06-01 | reverse complement strand
TTTGCCCATAAAAATATGCACCTCCAAAAGCGTCTAACTTTTGGGGTGCATATCATTTCGGTTCGTCACAGCCTTTTAATTATTAACTATGCAGTTTTAGCAGTATAATTGCTTTCGGGGTCACAAATTATTTCTCAAAACAATAAAGTTATTTAAACATATCCTTAATAAGCTTATAAATATTATCAAAGAATACAATTATAAATGCCGACCTTTCTGCAATCCTTGTCTGAGAAGCGCCGCAATGGCAAAACCTTGTTTCTGTGCCGTTAGCAAACAGCTTAGCATCGCCGTTCGACTTCCAGTCACTGAAGTTATGACCTGTCGCCTTATGATTCGGGTCATTTACGGTATCCGTCACCCCGCAACTCTTGCCTGTACATACAGCCGTCATCGTGCCGTTCTTCTCACAATCCGCATCTTTGTTATATGTGTAGTCACCAAAGACATGGGTATGCGGCCTTGTAAGCGTTTCGCCGCATTCGCAAACACCCGTTTCGGTCTGCTTATCTTCATTGACAATATATTCACCGAAAACATGTTCGTGAGATCTTGTATTAATGCCGTCGCAGTTATAACACAAACATTTTGCCGTTTCCGTTCCGGCAGAATCGCATTTATAATCTCCCCAAACATGTTCATGGAACATTGTCAGCTGAGGATATCCTCGGTTTAAACCGGCCGCATCTCCCACATAATCATCAAAGCCAATATATTCGGGACACCAATCATGTTTCAAGCTGTCAACCTTAATGAGATGTAATCTCTCTATGCAATCATCTTGAGCAGAAATGCCCGAATGAGACCATTCCCAGTACTTTTTATAATCTTCATATTGACCAATAATCTTATATCCGGCATCCGAGTCGGCATCGGACAAATCATTTACTTCTTTGCCTTCATAATAAACACGAACCATTGCAAAAATATCGCCGCTGTAATTACTGCAAAACTTTCCTGCATCATATCCGATAACATCACCGGCAGTGTAGCAATATTTTATTGTTGATCCATAGGTCTCTTTCGACAATGCTGCGACATAACAGGCGAATCCGCCTGCGGCACCGTCTTTTTCATTCGCATTTACGTCTCCGGAATTGTAACAATCCGACACATTACAGTAGTTAAGATTTATTGCCAAACCACCTGCACTTTTGTATCCCCAAATCGAAGCTTTGTTGTAGCAAAATTTTATTGTAGAATTCTTTATATATCCAAACAATCCACCTGCGTTTGCTCCGATTATCGATCCCTCATTTCTACAAGCACTAACTATACAGTTTAGAGCCTCGCCTACCAATCCTCCTGTGTATTTTCCACTTCCTATTGCATAAGAATTTAAATAACAATTTTCAAACGTTGTATTTTCTGCAACAGAACAAATCACCGCCGTAGATTCAGATGTTTTATCTGCGACCAATGAATTAACAACATTCAGGTTCTTAATTACAGCGTCTTTACAATTTTCAAAAAAGCTCGAGTTCAAAAACAAACCACTTATTGTGTAACCCTGACCGTCAAATACGCCGTTAAAAGTTTTAACAGGTGAGAAGCTTTCAGGCAACTCAGACGAACCGTTATACAATGGATTATTGTTCTTGTCAATCGAAAAATCTCCGTCATTGACAGTAATATCGTTTAGCAAAATAACTTTCGTATCGCTGAAATCAGTATCAAGCTCAGAAAGCCTTTTCAAATCCTCAGCAGAAGATATTTCAAATGTATTATTAATTGCATTTGCTGACATCGGAATAATTGTAATGATCAACACCATTGAAAGCAAAAATGCTGATATACGTTTTGTTATTTTCATATTGTGAACCTCCATTCATATTTATACGCTCATGTGATTCATCTTAACGATTAAATAAATATATTATTTTCCCTAAATATTGCATAAATCAAGCAATCTCCTAATCTGTTTAAACCATTATAATCACAACCTTAATTCTAATAAAAGTTCCATAACCTTGAATTATTCGCCAAAGCATGATACAATAATTCAAACAACAACTTTTGTTATATTATACTACTAAAACAAAGTTATTTTTCGATTTTTGGTTTAATGGTCGAATTTTATTATTTATTCCCGTTATTTATAATCAAGATTTTTGAAAGTACATGATTTGTTGCCGTTCATGCAAACTTTCAAAGAACAATTTTTTCTGAAGTTAAAATTCAATGAGTAATTATTGCACCGTTTAGAAAAAGGAGATGAAATATTTATGATATGCATTCATATTTGTGACGACAATTCTTTTGATTTAAGTCAAATACAAGACGAATTAATGTTATATATGAAAACAAATAACGTTTCATTTAAGATTGATTCTTTTCTCAATCCCGGAAAATTAATATATGAGCTTCAGGACAATAAAATAGCCGATATATACATATTGGATGTCTCTATGCCTTGCAAGAATGGCTTTGAATTAGCCGAAGAAATACGCAAGCACACCCAAAAATCCATCATTATATTTTTAACTTCAATAGAACATCAGGCCTCTCTCGGCTACAAAGTCAAAGCATTCAGATACATTGCAAAAATCAATATGCGCTGCGAACTTCAGGAAGCAATAAAAGATGCTGTCGATGAAATAAATACCGATGCGAGTAAGGTTCTTACAGTCCGACATTACAATGATTTCTGGAGAGTTCCATACAGCGACATTATATCTGTATCCAAAATTTCCAGACAGCTTCAAATCGAAACAGTTTCATTTGGCACATTAACAGACAATCGTGGAATCAAAGAGCTGTACAACCTCCTTGACGACGATAATTTTTTGTTTATTGATCGAGGCTCATTTATCAACATTGATTATATAAAACAGATAAGTGGAAATATAATTACGCTAAAAAACGGTAAATTCCTGTCGATAAGCCGCAGAACCGTTCAATCCTTTAAACAAGAATTGCTAAATCGCTGGAATTAGAAAGGGACGAGAAAAAATGAATGTTATTTATACCCTGTCCGAATATCTCGCAACCTTTATCGAGGGATTAACTGCGCTTTTTGTCGCCGGCAGTCTATCCGTTCCGAAGTATAATTACAAAAAGCATATTCCCATTATTGTTTTTTCAAGTGCAATATACACTGTTTTAATTTCTCTTTTAAATCAGTGGAAAAGCTATTCAATCGTCACCCTTGCATTCGCAATTATTTACACTTTTTTGATATTGCTTTTTGTTTCAAAAGGAAAACTGTTGTTAAAAATAACATCTTCCATAACAGCGTGGTTTTTTATAATCGCAGTGGATTATGTTCTTACCTATACAATTATGATGATTATCGGCGGCTCTCTTGATATATCAAAGGGCTTTGCCATAATTATGCAGCCCGGTAAAATCAGAACAATATTTATACTTACAGATAAGATTTTACAAGCGGTGATTTTTATTTTATGCCGAAGATTTTATAAAAAGCTCGGCACGCTAAACCAACGCAGTCAAATAATGATTCTCATTGTTTCGACATTTTCTTACATTGTAATGCAAATTCTTATGAATCTTGCAATCAGCGATTCTGTTCTCACGTTACAAATTGCTATAATTTTTTCTATTTTCTTTTTTGTTTTAACCGTCACCATCTCTATTGCTGCAATAGTCCTCAGTTCGGAATATCAGGAAAAGAAAAGTGAAACGGAATTAATGCTTCTTTCAAACTCCATGCTTGAGAAAAATTATTCGGAAATGAAGACTGCACAAGGTATAATTTCACAACAAGTACATGATTTCAAAAATCACCTGCGAATACTTAACGGCTTGATTGAAAGGGACGAAAAAGCCAAAGAATATATTGATGAGCTTGTCGGTGAAATTTATAATAATTCAAATCGCTGTAATTGCGGAAACGATACCATTGACTCAATTATAAATTGCAAAATGAACGAAGCCGAGATAAACAAAATCTCATTTAGCTATTCCATTGATTAATACAGCTATCAAAATTTCATCAGTTGACCTATGCGCTATTTTAGCCAATCAGCTTGATAACGCAATCGAAGCTTGTTTAAAAATATGCGATGAAAGCAAAAGATTCATTAAATTAAAAATAAGCCAAAAAGAATCCATTCTATTATTCAAGGTCACAAATTCCGTTAACAGTAATCCTTTTGAGAATAATGCACTATTAGAAAGCACCAAAAGCAATTCCAACCAAGCCCACGGTTATGGAATAAAAAATATTAAAGCTACCGCTGAGAAATACAGCGGAATATTAAAGAACGAATATAAAGACGGTATGTTTACTTCTTCTGTTATGATTTCTAAAAAGCATTATAACACACAAAAATATACCATTTAGACAAATCCCCCCATTTTCAATTTCTAAAGCGTTACGATAACTATAGAAATCGATGGAAGGGATTTTTTTCATAAAAAAAAGACAGGCCTTTCGACCTGTCTCTTATATTGAATAATTTAATTATTCGTTGATAGCGGTAACAACGCCTGAACCAACTGTACGTCCGCCCTCACGGATAGCGAAACGAAGACCTTCTTCGATAGCGATCGGAGTGATGAGCTCAACGTTCATTGTAACGTTATCGCCGGGCATGCACATCTCGGTTCCCTCAGGAAGAGTGATAACACCTGTAACGTCTGTTGTTCTGAAATAGAACTGAGGACGGTAGTTGTTGAAGAACGGAGTATGACGGCCACCCTCGTCCTTAGTCAGAACGTAAACCTGACCTGAGAACTTTGTGTGAGGATGAATTGAACCGGGCTTAGAAAGAACCTGGCCACGCTCGATGTCTGTTCTCTGAATACCACGAAGAAGAGCACCGATGTTGTCGCCTGCCTCAGCATAGTCGAGGAGCTTACGGAACATTTCGATACCTGTAACAACAGTCTTCTTCTTCTCGTCGGAAAGACCAACGATTTCAACTTCGTCAGACATCTTGAGCTGTCCACGCTCAACTCTACCTGTAGCAACTGTACCACGGCCTGTGATTGTGAATACGTCCTCAACAGGCATAAGGAACGGAAGATCAGCCTTACGGTCAGGAGTCGGGATGTAAGTATCAACAGCATCCATGAGCTCCCAGATGCAAGCAAGCTCAGGAGCGTTTACATCGTCACCGTCGTACTCAAGAGCCTTAAGAGCAGAACCCTTGATGATCGGTGTGTCGTCGCCCGGGAAATCGTACTCGTTAAGAGTCTCACGGATTTCCATCTCAACAAGCTCGATAAGCTCAGGATCGTCAACCTGGTCGATCTTGTTCATGAATACGATGATGTAAGGAACGCCAACCTGACGTGCAAGAAGAAGGTGCTCCTTAGTCTGAGCCATAGGACCGTCTGTTGCAGCGATAACAAGGATAGCGCCGTCCATCTGAGCAGCACCTGTGATCATGTTCTTGATATAGTCAGCATGGCCCGGGCAGTCAACGTGAGCATAGTGACGTGTAGCAGTCTCATACTCAACGTGAGCGGTGTTGATTGTGATACCACGCTCTCTCTCTTCAGGAGCCTTATCGATGTTAGCATAGTCAACGAAAGCAGCTTCGCCCTTCATTGCGAGTGTCTTTGTGATAGCAGCTGTCAAAGTAGTCTTACCATGGTCAACGTGGCCGATAGTACCGATGTTGACATGGGGTTTGGTTCGATTAAATTTTTCCTTTGCCATTTGGAATTTCCTCCCTTTGGTATTAAATAATTTTATTCAATGCATACTGCATAGTTATATTGTAACAATTTCCATTCAAAAAAGCAAGCCTTTTTTGAAAATAATTAGCCCTTAGTTCTTGCGCTGATGATGTCATCTGCGATAGACTTCGGAACAGCCGTGTAGTGGCTGGGTTCCATTACGTACTGACCACGACCCTGAGTCTTGGAACGAAGGTCTGTAGCGTAACCGAACATGTTGGAGAGCGGGATATTAGCGTCAACCTGAACGGCACCCGTTCTCTGCTCCTGACCGAGGATCATACCGCGGCGGGAGTTAACGTCACCCATAACGTCGCCGAGATAATCGGACGGAACGATGATGGCAACCTTCATAATAGGCTCCATGAGAACAGGAGATGCCTTTCTCATAGCGTCCTTGAATGCCATAGAACCGGCAATCTTAAAGGCCATTTCTGAGGAGTCGACCTCATGATAAGATCCATCATAAAGAGTAACCTTAACGTCAACAACAGGATATCCTGCGAGAACGCCTGACTGCATTGCGCCCTTGATACCGGCCTCAACAGCAGGAATGTACTCCTTCGGAACAGCACCGCCGACGATAGCGTTAACGAACTCGAAGCCTTTTTCCGGATTCGGCTCAATCTTAATTTTAACGTGACCGTACTGACCCTTACCGCCTGACTGACGTGAATACTTGCAATCAACGTCTGCCGGGGTTGTGATTGTTTCTCTGTAAGCAACCTGGGGCTTACCGATGTTAGCCTCAACCTTGAACTCACGGAGAAGTCTGTCAACGATGATCTCAAGGTGAAGCTCACCCATACCTGCGATGATCGTCTGACCTGTTTCTTCGTCGGTGTAGCAACGGAATGTCGGATCCTCTTCAGCAAGCTTCTGAAGTCCGATACCCATCTTTTCCTGACCTGCCTTGGTCTTAGGCTCGATAGCAACACGGATAACAGGCTCCGGGAATTCCATTGATTCGAGAATAATCGGATTCTTCTCATCGCAGAGAGTATCACCTGTTGTTGTGTTCTTGAGGCCTACGGCAGCGGCGATATCACCGGCGTAAACAACATCAAGATCCTGTCTGTGGTTAGCGTGCATCTGAAGAATACGTCCGAGACGCTCATCCGTGTCCTTAACAGAGTTGTAAACGGTTGTACCTGCCGAAACAGTACCTGAATAAACTCTGAAGAAGCAGAGCTTACCGACAAACGGGTCTGTTGCAATCTTAAATGCAAGAGCTGCGAACGGCTCTGTATCGGAAGAATGACGATCTTCCTCCTCACCTGTCTCGGGGTTGGTGCCTCTGATAGCCTCAACGTCCGTCGGAGCAGGCATGTAAGCAATGATATTATCGAGGAGCATCTGAACACCCTTGTTACGGTAAGATGTACCGCAGCATACGGGAACCATTTCGTTTGCGATAGTCGCCTTACGGATGCAGTTCTTGATCTCGTCGACCGTAAGCTCCTCGCCCTCGAAGAATTTCTCCATAAGAGCGTCATCCTGCTCGGCAACAGCCTCGATAAGCTCCTCGTGATACTTCTGAGCAAGCTCTTTCATATCATCGGGGATAGGCTCGATTCTGATATCGAGACCCTTATCGTCATAATAAACCTCAGCTTCCATTGTAACAAGGTCGATGATTCCTCTGAACTCGAGTTCACGACCGATGGGGAGCTGAATCGGAACGGCATTACACTTGAGACGCTCCTTCATCATGTCGATAACATGATAGAAATCTGCGCCCATAATGTCCATTTTGTTAACATATACCATACGAGGTACATGATACTTATCAGCCTGACGCCAAACAGTCTCAGACTGAGGCTCAACGCCACCCTTTGCGCAAAGGACGGTAACGGAACCGTCAAGAACACGAAGAGAACGCTCAACTTCAACAGTAAAGTCAACGTGACCCGGGGTATCAATGATGTTGATACGGTGACCCTTCCAGAAACAGGTGGTAGCAGCAGAAGTGATTGTGATACCACGCTCCTGCTCCTGAGCCATCCAGTCCATTGTTGCTGCACCGTCATGTGTTTCACCCATCTTGTGGTTAACACCGGTGTAGAAAAGGATACGCTCGGTCGTAGTTGTTTTACCGGCATCGATATGAGCCATGATACCGATGTTTCTTGTTAATTCAAGTGGTACTTGTCTTCCCATATAAACCTCCGTAAATTTAAATAAGCAATTAAATCCCTGAAATTTTCGGGAAGATTACCATCTGAAATGTGCAAAAGCCTTATTAGCCTCTGCCATCTTATGAGTATCTTCACGCTTCTTGAATGCCGAACCTGTTTCGTTAACAGCATCCATGATCTCGTTAGCAAGACGCTCTTTCATAGTTCTTTCCGAACGAAGACGTGAATAGTTGGTGATCCATCTGAGTCCGAGTGTCTGTCTTCTCTCGGGACGAACCTCCATCGGAACCTGATAAGTAGCACCGCCGACACGGCGAGCCTTAACCTCGAGAACAGGCATTACGTTTTCCATAGCGGCTTCAAAAACCTCTACAGGCTCCTTACCTGTCTTCTCCTTGATGATGTCAAATGCGTCGTAAACAATCTTCTGTGCGACACCCTTTTTACCATCATACATAACATTGTTGATAAGTCTTGTTACCAACTTTGAATTGTAAAGCGGATCTGGCAAAACATCACGTTTTGCAATCTGGCCTCTTCTTGGCACTTCGCTTCCCTCCTTCATAGTAATGATATCATAGGTACTCAAGTGACAAAACCCTGTGGCGCCAATGGAGAAGCACATACATTATATATATACACTCTCACATTGATACGCAGCGTACCTTACCCTGCGCAGCCTGCAAGAAGATTCTGTCTTTCAAACTTTCCTTTTAAAAAGAGGAATTACTTTTTAGCAGCCTTCGGACGCTTAGCACCGTACTTTGAACGGGACTGCATTCTTCCGTTAACACCCTGAGTATCGAGTGTGCCGCGGATGATGTGGTAACGAACACCGGGAAGGTCCTTAACACGACCGCCACGAATAAGAACAACGCTGTGCTCCTGAAGGTTATGACCTACACCCGGGATATACGAAGAAACTTCGATACCGTTTGTAAGACGAACTCTGGCGATCTTACGAAGAGCCGAGTTAGGCTTCTTAGGTGTAGCAGTCTTAACTGCTGTGCAAACGCCGCGCTTCTGAGGTGAATTCTGGTCGGTAACAATGTTCTTCTTAGAATTGAGACCCTTGAGAAGTGCCGGAGCCTTTGCTTTCTTTTCGATAGTCTGTCTGCCGTTTCTAACTAACTGATTAAAGGTAGGCAAAAACTACATCTCCTTTCTTAAAAATTTTGAATATTGACAAATCATATGCCCATGGGGACACATAATAAATCACATTATCAATCTTTGGTATTCTATCACTTGTGCATATATATTGTCAAGTGTTTTTGTAAAATTATTCTAAATTTTTCTTTTTCTTTCGTCAGTTTACTCCGATACGGGTCATTTAGGGTTCCAAAGAGACTGAAAAATCGGCACGAACGTCAATTCATGCCGATTTTTATTTTATTCAGCCTATAATAGTGACCTTATATGCTTTGATCGTTTTAGGATTGTTCTTTGCGAGCTTTCCGTCGTAGGAGATCTCAAGCGTTGCTCCTATGGTGAGATCCTCACGGGTCAGCTCATTTCCGTTGGCATCATATATTTTATCCTTACCGCCGATGAACTTGATATACAAGCCGTCCTTATCGTAAAGCTCTTTATATACGCCGCCGAGATCCTGAACCTCAACAATAAAATTCTTATCGTCACCGTTCTTGATGCTGTAGTTTGCAATTATCGTGCTTGCGTTTGCTTCATCGTTCGCCGTCATTCCGCATGACGAGAGCATAAACAAGCCAATTAAAACAACAAGTGTCAAAGAAACAAATCTTTTCATTACTCAGCCTCTTATCTCCAAGACATATAAACGGTCTTACCGTTCTCGCCTACCGCATATTTTGCGCTTCTTGAAGACTTCTCGTACTCTGCAACCGAAAGACCCACAAATTTAATGCTTCTTGATCTCTTCGGGGAGTTGTGTTCTATCGTTGTTGTTTTCTCAAGTCCGCCGATAAATGCCTGAGCCTGCTCAGCGGTCTGGAAATTGATTACATACTCAGCCCTTAACTTTGCCGTCTGATCCGGATTTACAACATAGCTGCCTGCGCTGAGTGTTCCGGGGGTGAAGCCCGTGAGCCACCATGTTGTTGTCGGCGATCTCTGGAATAAAAGATTGTATTTATTCTGATCGTCTGCATCCTGCCTGTAAACCTTAACGCTCATGTTGAGTTTCTCAGCATCCGTTACACAGTTGTAATATGTGCTGTTTGTAGAGCCGGGGTCACGGTTGTAAAGGCCAAGCTCCGCACCGATGAGCACAAGACCGTATTGACCCTTCCAGTACTGCATCATCCATTCCTTGTTGTTGTAGTTAAACTTAACACGAATGGTGTCATAGGAAATTGCGCCTGCGCCGGAAACATTATCGTATGTCTCCTCAAAGCCGAAGTTTCTCTGCCATGCGTCCTCAGCGGTATAGAAAACCTGATCCTTATTGCTGTACTTAAATCCGAAAAGACCGGTATCCTTTCCGTCCGGACCTACAACCGTCCAGCTGTCGGTTTCCGGGTCATATTTGAATTTGAGCGACTGTGAAAAACGCTTAAGGCTTGCGTTGAGATCCTTTGCAAACTGCTTATAATCAAACTTTGTTTTGTCCGTCTTATTGTTTGACGAATTGCCGCCGTTCGAGCCTCCGTTTGAGCCGCTGTTCGAGCCTCCGTTTGAGCTGCCGCCGTTGCTCGGAGTGTAGCTGCCGCCGCTGTTGCCGCTGCCGCCTGTTCCTCCGCCGACATAGCCTGCGTTTGTATCAAGCGTACCTATTGTGTTACCGTTTTGGTCGATAACATCGATCTGATTGACGGTCTGATCATATTTCCACTGCTTTCCGCAGTCGTTACAGGTATATGTACCGTCGCCGTTGTCCTTAATATTCGTTGACTGACATACAGGGCAGCAAAGCTGATTGCCCATCTGGTCGATCACAGGCTCTGCGGCTCCGTCATTTTTCTTAGTCTGACCGATAAAGTTACAGCCGGGTAATATAGTAAGAATAATGAGCGTGAGAACACAGATGATTGAGATCAGCCTGGTCTTTCTTCCTTTGTTTTCCATCTCTTCTTCTGAACCTCCGTAAATTTTTTATCATTATATCATATTACTTCAAAAAAAGCAACTGAATATTTTGCCTGCAAAAATCATTGACTAAAATGATAAAAAAGTATATAATAAATCAAATAATGGTTAGTGTGCCATATTGTAATAATTGTTAGGAGTTTTTTTATGAAGGAGATCGAGACATCGTCCTTGAAAAATATAATTGACACTTTTCCGTTCAGCGGCGAGCCGATAAGCATCAAGTCAACCGATACCGGTCTTATTAACTCGACCTATATGCTCACCTTTTCAGACGGGAATCAGGACTTTCAATATGTTCTGCAAAGAATAAATACGAATGTATTCAAAAAACCTGACGAGCTTATGTCAAATATTATGAATGTAACGGGCTTTCTCCGCAATAAGATAAATCTTTCGGGCGGAAATGCGGCACGGGAAACTCTGACGTTTCTTTATACCAAAGAAAATACGCCCTATTACCGCGATGAAAACGGCGGCTGCTGGAGAAGCTATAAGTATATCGGAAAATGCTATACATGCGACAAAATCGATTCCGAAATCAAGGCTTTCCGTTCCGGCAAGGCTTTCGGTAAATTTCAAAATATGCTCTCGGACTACCCTGCCGCGAATCTTTTTGAGACTATCCCCCATTTTCATGACACTCCTTCAAGATATGAGGCACTGAAAAAGGCTGTTAAAGATAACCTTTCCGGCAGACTTCAAAGCGTTAAAAACGAGCTTTCATTTGCTCTTGACCGTGAAATGGACGCTTCAAAGCTTGTTGACCTTGCCGCTGAGGACAAAATACCGATGAGAGTAACTCATAACGACACAAAAATAAACAACGTCCTTTTTGACAGCATCACAAACGAGGCTATTTGCGTTATCGACCTCGACACAATCATGCCCGGTCTTTCTCTCTATGACTTTGGCGACAGTATCCGCTCCGGCGCCGTAACATCGGACGAGAACGAGCAGGATCTCGATAAATACGGTCTTGATATTGCTCTTTTCAAGAGCTATACAGAGGGTTTCCTTTCCGAAGCCGGACATGCTCTCAACGATGAGGAGATTGCAAACCTTGCCTTCTCTGCCAAGCTTATGACCCTTGAATGCGGAGTAAGATTTCTAACCGATTATCTCAACGGAGATACATATTTCAAAACCGATTATCCCGAGCATAATCTTGTCAGATGCAGGACACAGTTCAAGCTCGTTGAGGACATAGAGAAGCATTTGGACAAAATGAACGCTTGCGTTGATGAGATATACAGGAGGAGTTTGATTGAAGGCTGAGAAAAAAGGAATTGTCATTATTTCGGCGGTCATAGCGATAGCCGTTGTCACGACAATAATCCTTATTCCTCTTTTAAGGCACAATTCCGTATCGGGATATATGAAAGAGGATATAAAAAATGTTGATAACATTTCCCTCATCTCCCGATGCAGTGAGATCGGCGGTAAAAAAAACTCCGTTGCCGGCGTTAAGGAAAGCGTAAGACTCGGCGCAAATGCAGTTATTGTTGACCTTTGCTTTCGCAAGGACGGAACGCCCGTAATCACCGATAACTATTCAAATGCCGACAGTGCCGAAACCGTTGAGGAGCTTTTCAAGGCGATGAGCGAGGATAAATTCAGGAAAATCGGAATTTATCTCAACATTGTTCAGCTTTCGGATATTTCAAAGCTTAACACCCTTGCCGTGAGCTATAATATGCTTGACAGGCTGTTTCTCATCGGCATTGATTCCGACCGATATGATCTCATAAGCTCGGACGATACAATAATTCCCATTTTGCTTGACTACACATTCGGCTCCGATGAGCTTGCGTCAGTTAAAAGCGGCAAATTCAAAAGACCCGATATTCTTGAAGAAAAGGGTGCGTCGGGACTTGTTCTGGACAATTCGCAAATTACACCCGAGCTGGTTGAGACTCTGAACGATTACGGCATTATTTTCCTCGTCGACGGAGTTGACGGTACTGCGGAAATGTGCAAAACCATACTTAACGGAACGGGAAACATCATTGTTACCGATATCAAAGAAGCGAGAGAAACGCTTGACAAATGGACTGAAAAAATACAGGAACGCTACAAAAAGTCCGTGGATAAATCAATAAAAGAGCTTTCAAAAGAAGCAGAATAATATTAAACTGAAACAGGAGTGGTAAACATGGCAAAAATTCTTATTGCAGACGACGAAAGCAAGCTTCGCAGACTGGTCTGTGATTTTCTCAGACGTTCGGGTCACACCCCCGTTGAGGCAAGCACCGGTCGTGAGGTCCTCGATATTTTCAATTCTGATGAAAAAATCGATCTTTATCTTCTTGACATCATGATTCCTGAGGTTGACGGATGGGAAATCTGCCGTCAGATTCGCAAGACCTCGTCTGTTCCCATTATCCTCCTCACGGCAAGAAGTGCCGAATACGATCAGATTATGGGCTTTGACGCAGGCGCCGACGACTATGTTACAAAGCCGTTCAGTCTTGCGGTTCTCATGAAAAGAATTGACGTTCTTCTCAAGCGTTCGGCTTCGGGTAAGGTAAGAACGGATAAGGACATAATCTCCCTTGACGGCTTGCTCATCAACAATGACGCTCATCAGGTTACAATTGACGGTAAGCCTGTCGAGCTTACGCTGAAGGAATACAATATTCTTGAGAAGCTTATTTCAAGCCGAGGAAGAGTATATACAAGAGAACAGCTCCTCGATGATATCTGGGGCTATGATTATGTCGGCGACACAAGAAACGTTGATTCCCATGTTGCACGTTTGCGCGGCAAGCTCGGCGTATGGGGCTCAAATCATCTTAAAACAATTTACGGCATAGGTTATAAAATTGAGGTGAACTGATTTGAGTCCTCCGAAGAATGCAGAGGACAAGCCGCTTGTCCGCAACATGAAAGCACAGGTATTTCTTCAATTTGTGCTCATATTCATGGTTATTCTCTGCGTTATCCTGCTGACTTCAACCTCGCTTTATACCAACATCATCACAGGAATGACGCTTTCAAATCTCCGTGATGCGGTCGATGAGGTTAAGCTTATTGATGTTACAAGGACCGACAATGTCACCCACAGCGTTGAGGAAATCGAGCGAAAGCTTTCTGTTTTCATTGAGGTCTACAGCAAAGACCCGGGTGACAAGGATGACGAATACTCTCGGATTATTTACACTAAATTCGCCTATGACTGTTTCTATGACCGCGAAGGAAAAAGATCCTACAGTCAAAGCACCACCTCATTTGTCGGTTTCAGAGACGGCATTTTTGAAATCGACAGAAAATACGGAGACGGAAGCTATGTCGGAAAGCTGGAAAATCCCAACAACACATATGAGTTCTATGTCCTTGCGGCTCCCGGCAGAAAAACGTCAACGCAGATTGTTGCAGCCGTTCCATTTTCTACGATTGAACAGCAGGCAAGAACCGTCAGCATAACAATGGGGCTTATCATACTCGTTGTGTTTATTGCCGTAAGCATCGTTGTTTATTTCTATGTAACACAGATTACAAGACCGATCAAGAAAATCACCGAGATCACGCAGCGAATGGCAGTTGAGGACGATCCTAATCTCCGAATTCCTTCAGGCGGAAAAAGTGTTAATACCGAGGTTGACGCTTCCATCGAAAGCATCAACGCCATGTATTCATCATGGATGATAACCAAGGAAAAGCTTGCCGAAAGGTCGGAATTTCTGCTCGAACAGCTTCACGAAAAAGAGCTTGAGAAAAAATACCGCGAGGATTTTATTGCCGGCACATCCCATGAGCTGAAAACACCGATAGCTATTATCCAGGGCTATGCAGAGGGAGCAAAATATGCGCTTGACGATAAGGAAACGATCAACGAATACTGCGATACCATAATCGACGAATGTACAAGAATGAACGACCTTGTTGTTAGCATGATGAGTCTTTCGAATATCCAGCAAAACTCGGATTCTCTCAACTATGAGAACTTCTCAATCACCGATTTTATCGCGGACGACCTTGCTTCCCATTCAATTGTGTTCAAAAAGCACGGGATTAAAGTTGAAAACCTCATTCACAAGCAAATAATAGGAAAGGCGGATTTGAAGAAGCTTCCGTTTGTTTTAAACAATCTTATTTCAAACGCAATTTCCTATATTGGAGGCGACCCGAAAATTATCCGCATCCGCTTTGAGGATGTCGGACTTTCCTACAGGATTTTTGTTTTCAATTCGGGCGACAATATCCCCGATGATGTTCTTGAAAAGCTTTGGTTCAGCTTCTACCGCCACGATGCGGCAAGAATGAGAAACGAGGGACATTTCGGGCTCGGACTTTCAATAGTAAAAGGAATTCAGGACGCTCACTCCGAGCAGTGCGGTGTCAACAATGCTGAAGGCGGCGTCGAATTCTGGTTTGATATCGGAAAAGGCTCGTTTGACAGCGACGAAGAATAACAAAGCAACAGACTGTATCGGCATTGATCTGCTGATACAGCCTGTTATATTTTAGTCTATCTTTTTCTGAATAATTACTTTGCAAAATGCTCGACGATTCTCTTTGCCGCTTCTTTTGTATCGTCGGGATCACCGAAAGCGGAAAGTCTGAGGAAGCCCTCACCGCATGAGCCGAAGCCGACACCGGGTGTTCCGACAATTTGAAGCTCGTTAAGAAGATAATCAAAAAATTCCCAGCTACCCATATTGTTCGGACACTTCATCCAAACATAAGGGGAATTCTTACCGCCGACGTACCAAAATCCGCACTTGTCAAGAGCATCCATGATAACCTTTGCGTTCTTTTTGTAGACCGAAATACTCTCGTAGATCTGCTTCTGTCCTTCTGGAGTAAACACAGCCGAAGCACCCTTTTGCAGAATATAAGAAATACCGTTTGTTCTTGTCTCACGGTTTCTCGACCAAAGTGCATTGAGGTTCACGCCCATACGCTCAAGCTTTGACGGGACGATCGTATAGCCTACCCTCGTGCCAGTGAAACCTGCCGTTTTTGAGAATGAGCAAACCTCGACGGCACAGGTATCCGCACCCTCAATCTCGTAAATACTATGGGGAACGTCATCCTCCTCGATAAATATTTCATAAGCAGCGTCGTAGAGAATTACGGCGTCTTTTTTATTTGCATAATCGACCCATTTTTTGAGCTTTTCACGTGTATAAGCCGAACCCGTCGGGTTGTTCGGGGAGCAGATGTAAATTATATCTGCGTCGATACTCTCGTCGGGAAGCGGTAAAAATCCGTCCCCCTCGCCTGCCGGTAAATGAATGACCTTTCTGCCGTAGAGCAGGTTTGTGTCCACGTATTCGGGGTAGGCAGGTTCGATTACAAGAACCGTGTTGTCACGGTCAAACATCTCAAGCAAATCGCCTAAATCATCGCATGCGCCGCTTGAAACAAAAACCTCGTCGGTCGTCATGTCAACATTCCAACCCGAATAATACTTCGCAATCGCTTCACGGAGAAACATTGCGCCGTGCTCGGGCATATAGCCGTGGAAGGTTTCTATCCTTGACTGGTCGTCAACAGCCTCATGCAAGGCTTCTATGACCTTTTTGCAAAGCGGATATGAAACATCGCCGACACCGAGCTTCAAAACGTGTTCGCCCGGGTGAGCGGCAAGATATTCGTCAGTCTTTCTGTAAATAGTGTTGAAAAGATATGTGTCCTTAAGCTCCGTATAATGCATATTCGGCTTCATTATATATTTACCTCGCCTTCAAAAGATATTCTTGCCGGGCCTGTCATCGTGACTGTATTATCCTCGGCAATATTTATTATGAGCGTTCCGCCGTCAAGCTCAACGGCAACATCGGCATTGTTGCGGCAAAGACCGATTGAAATTGCCGCCATAACCGTTGCACATGAGCCTGTGCCGCACGCCATTGTTATTCCGCTTCCTCTCTCCCAAACTCTCATTCTCAGCTTGTTTTCGGAAATCGCCTGAACAAATTCAACATTTACGCCGTCAGGGAACCTGTCGCTGTGCTCCATAGCGGGGCCGACAGTTGTTATTTCCGCCTGACCGATATCGTCAACAAAGACTACGGCGTGAGGATTACCGACCGAAACCGGTATATATTCAACGTCCTTACCGCAGACATCAATTCTGTTTACAAGGCCTGCAACTGCTTTACCCATGTTGACCGAAACGGAATCGACCTTGCCCTTTTCGATTTTTAAATCAAGGGTTTTGATTCCCGAAAGAGTCTCAACGGTTATTTTTGTTTTTTTAGTCAAGCCCTTATCGTAGACATATTTTCCGACGCATCTGATTCCGTTGCCGCACATCATCGCTTCACTGCCGTCGGCATTGAAAATTCTCATCTTAAAATCGGCAATATTCGACGGTAAAATCCAAATCATACCGTCCGAGCCGATGCCGAAATGGCGATCGGAAAGCTTAATAGAAAGCTCATCGGGATTCTCGGGTTCTTTCTTGGAGTAAACATAGACATAATCGTTGCCGAGTCCCTGCATTTTTGTAAATTTCATTGCTGACGCCCCCTGAAAACAAAAAAGTCTTTAAGGGCGCAAAATACCCTTAAAGACGTCATTGCCTTTTATTTTATAATATGAGTCGTAAACCTTTTTCGCAAATATTTTAACCTTGCTTTACCGATTTGTCAAGTATTTTATTCGTCTTACATAACAGACGAAATAAAGGAAAACATATTGACGGATAATTCCAATTCTGTTATAATTTTTATGTACAAAACAAACAGTACAAAAGCTAAATACGGAGGTACATTATGAAAACTCGTGTCGCAGTTATGGCAATCATACTTGAATCAAAAGAAAACGCCGAGCAGCTCAATACCGTTCTTCACGATTATCGTGAATATATCCTTGGCAGAATGGGGTTGCCCTACACAAAGCATGATATCAACATCATCAGCGTTGCGCTTGACGCTCCGCAGGATATAATCAACTCCCTCGCAGGCAAAATCGGCAGAATCAAAGGAGTAAATGTAAAAACAGCCTATTCAAACAACGAATACAACGTTTAAGAGCTTTCAAAAAGGGGCCGTCGCTAAATGCGACAGCCCCTCATTTTTTGTTCACTGTTACTCTGTATAAGCAACGGAATTGTCATAGAGTTTTTCAATATCCTCGCTCGGCTTCTTTGTGATAAGCGTTACGACAACAGCCGCAATCATGCTTGCAACAAAGCCGGGAATGATTTCATAAATACCGATATCCGAAAGGAACACAAGCCAGCAGATATCAACAACTGCACCGACAACGATTCCGGCAACAGCACCGCCGAAATTGAAGCGCTTCCAGAAAAGGCTGAGCATAATAGCCGGTCCGAATGCCGCACCGAAAACGCCCCATGCGTTTGAAACGAGCGACATAATTGAGCCGGAGCTCGGGTTTGATGCAATAAGGAGAGCGCAAACGGCGATTACAAGAACAACAATTCTGCCGGACCAAAGCATCTCTTTGTCGCTTGCCTTGTTTTTCCTGATAACGGGCTGATAAACGTCTGCAGAGAATGAGGACGCGGCAGCAAGAAGCTGACTGTCCGCCGTGCTCATCGAAGCGGCAAGAACCGCTGAAAGAAGAATGCCCGAAATAACGCCCGGGAAAATCTTACGAACCATTGTAATAAATACAAGTGAGCCTTCATTGATCTCCTCGTTAAAGCCAAATGCAAGACGTCCGATGATGCCGATAAGCGCAGCAAAGATAACAATGAGAACAGTCCATGAAATACCGATTTTAGCCGACTTCTTAAGATCTTTTTGAGACTTAAGAGACATAAATCTGATTATGATATGCGGCATACCGAAGTAGCCGAGGCCCCAGCCGAGACCCGAAGCAATGTCCTTCCAGTTTGCAAAAGCGTTCCAGAAACCGGGAGTCTGCTGAGTAGCAACAGCTGTGTCCGAAAGAGTAAGAACCGATGCTGCGGCAATCGGAGCGATAAGCATAGCCGCAAGAATAAGCATACCCTGGAAGAAGTCCGTCCAGCAAACGGCGTTAAAGCCGCCGAGGAAGGTATAGCCGACGATAATAACCGTTGCTATATACATAGCCGTGCTTTCCTTAATACCGATAACCGTATGGAAAAGTGTTCCGCAGGCCTTAACGCTTGATGCGGCATAAACCGTGTAAGCGACGAGGAAAACAACAGCGCAAATGACCTGCAAAGCCTTTGACTTTGAAAGGAATCTGTTTGTAAGATACTGCGGAATCGTGATTGAATCGTTCGCAACAATAGAGAAGCGGCGCAGTCTCGGAGCTTCGACAATCCAGCTTATAGTATAGCCGATTGCAAGTCCGACGGGAATCCAAACCTGACCGAGACCGAGAGCATAGATTGAGGTCGGGAGACCCATGAGAACCCATGCGCTCATGTCGGATGCGCCTGCCGAAAGAGCCGTTACCCAAGCGCCCATCTGTCTGCCGCCGAGGAAATAGGTCTTTTCGGAGCCATCCTTACTCTTGAAGAAGAAATAGAAGCCTATTCCAAGCATAAACAAGAGATAGATGACAAAAACTACAATTTCTGAAATCTTCATATAAATACCCCTTTATGTACAATATCTTTATGATTATATCACAACGAGGTTAAATTGTAAACAAAATTTTACTGTTTTTGTCATTATTCCGTGAAACGTAAATACAGAAAAGCGAAAGATATTGACTTTTACCGTAAAAGTGCTATAATAGCACCGATATTTGCGGATATGGCGGAATTGGCAGACGCGTTGGATTTAGGATCCAATATCTTCTGATGTGCAGGTTCAAGTCCTGTTATCCGCACCAGATATCAGGTGCAGTTTTCTGTACCTGATTTTTTATGGATTTATTTATTTTTGGCATTATTAGATAAATTAGCCCTGCTGTATTTGTAAAAAAATTCTATTGACAATATCATTACGCAAAGTATAAAATTACATTGAATTCAGCCTTTTAGCTGAAAGGAGGTTGTGAAACAGTCAATGTCTTGTTTCACTCAGACTTAAAATGTTTCATAATATTCGTTTCAAAAAGCATCTAACAACATTTCAAAGTATTTTTTTAGGATTCTTTTTGATAATTATTATCGGTTCCTTGTTGCTGATGCTCCCGATATCCTCGGTTTCCGGAAAAGTGACTCCTTTTAACGAATCTCTTTTTACTGCGACTTCCGCGGTATGCGTCACGGGACTTGTTGTTCAAGATACAGGAAGCTATTGGTCAACATTCGGTCAGGCAATTATACTGATTCTTATTCAAATAGGCGGTCTCGGCGTTATTACCGTCGCCGCATCTTTTGCCCTTCTTTCAGGGCGCAAGATTTCCCTTATGCAACGCAGCACGATGCAGGAAGCTATTGCGGCGCCCAAGATCGGCGGTATCGTTCGTCTTACAGGCTTCGTTTTAAAAGCTACGCTTATTTTCGAATTAAGCGGCGCTGTAATAATGATGCCTGTTCTTTGCAAGGATTATGGGGTCAAAGGAGTTTGGCTTGCTGTTTTTCATTCGATCTCGGCTTTTTGCAATGCCGGATTTGATATTTTGGGAACAGACGCTTCGAAATATGTTTCTCTGACGCAGTACGTAAACTGCACTTCTATTAACCTTGCCGTTATATTTCTTATTGTAATCGGCGGTATCGGATTTTTGACATGGGAGGATATTTATACAAATAAGCTTCACTTCCGGCGATACCGTATGCAAAGCAAGGTTATCCTTATTACTTCGGCGATACTTATAATTGTTCCGGCTTTATATTTTTTCTTTTTTGATTTAAATAACCTTCCGATAAAACAAAGAATTCTTTCTTCTCTTTTTCAGTCGGTTACAACAAGAACAGCCGGATTCAATACTGTAGATTTAACCGCGCTGCAAGAACCTTCCGTTGCAACAATGATAGTTCTTATGATTATCGGAGGTTCCCCGGGCTCAACAGCCGGCGGTATTAAAACGACAACCGTCGCAGTTCTCATTGCCAATTCTTTGGCAACGTTCGGTCGCAAAGATTCCTCCCATTTTTTTAAACGAAGAATTGATAATCAGGTTGTAAAAAACGCATCAACAATACTGATCATGTATTTGGTTCTTTCATTTACAGGTGCCGTAGCCATAAGCACGGCAGAGAAAATACCTTTTTTAAAATGTCTGTTTGAAACGTCATCTGCAATAGGAACAGTCGGATTAACACTTGGCATAACGCCGGAATTAGGTTTATTCTCTCAACTGATTTTAATACTCTTAATGTTCTGCGGAAGAGTCGGAGGCTTGACTCTGATATATGCCGCAATATCCAATACAAAGAAAAATATTTCAAAATACCCCTTAGAGCATATCACCGTAGGATAAAGGAGGATCATACATGAAGAACGTTTTACTTATCGGTCTCGGCCGTTTCGGAAGACATATGGCTATGGATCTCAACCGTCTCGGTCATCAGGTTATGGCTGTTGACTTAAATGAGGAAAGAATCAACGATATTCTTCCGTACGTCACAAATGCCCAGATCGGCGACAGCACAAACGAACAATTTATCAGATCGCTCGGTGTGAATAATTATGACCTCTGCATCGTGGCTATAGGCAACAATTTTCAAAGCTCACTTGAAACTACATCGTTGCTCAAAGAGCTCGGTGCTCAAAAAGTCATATCCCGTGCCGAACGGGATGTTCAGGCGAAATTTCTTCTCAGAAACGGAGCCGATAACGTAGTTTATCCCGAAAAACAGGTTGCGGAATGGGCTGCTATACGATTTACGGCAGATCACATTTTGGACTTCATTGAAGTTGACGATTTGCACGCAATTTGTGAGGTTGAAGTGCCAAAATCGTGGTACGGAAAAACCGTTGGTCAAGTTGATGTTCGACGCAAATACAATCTTAATATTATCGGCATCAAAAAGAATAATAATATCGACATGGCTATCTCATCTGAGACTTTATTCAATAATGATGTCACTCTTCTTGTTCTCGGCGACTATAAATCTTTACAAAAATGCTTCCAAATCTAAGGTCATATTATTTGTCTTACGGCTCCCCTCTTTTCCGAATCTATTTAAGTCATATATATCAAAAGGATCTGTACTTAATTTACATATCTCAATTGTGAGATACAACCAATAAGTAACTATACAATTCTATGAAAGGCAGAAATTGAGTGAAAATTATTGTTGTCGGAATCGGCAAGGTCGGTTATACTGTTGCAGATCAGCTTTCAAACGAGCATCACGACGTAACCATTGTCGACACCAATGAAAAAGTTCTTAATGCGGTTCTAAATAATCTTGACGTAATCGCCGTGCACGGTAACGGAGCTTCTCGCAAGGTTCTCTCCGAGGCAGGCGTCGAGGAAAGCGATCTTGTTATCGCCCTCACAGGAAGCGATGAAATCAACCTGCTTTGCTGTCTGCTCGCAACAAAACTCGGAGCAAACGGTACAATTGCACGTGTCAGAAATCACGAATATTATGAGGACGTTCGTCTTATAAAAGACAGTCTCGGTCTTTCAATGGTAATCAATCCCGAAAAAGAAGCGGCGGAGGAAATTCTCCGTATTCTCAAATACCCGTCGGCAAAGAATATTGATACCTTTGCAAAGGGTAAAATCAATATTGTAAGCTTTACAGCTACTAAAAACTGTACTCTCTGCGGTCAGGCGGTCAAGGATTCATTCTCGGGACTTAAAGCGAGAGCTCTTGCCTGTGCCGTTGAACGCGAAAACAAGATTTTTATCCCGTTCGGCGATTCCGTAATTGAAGAAAATGACGTTGTTGCCGTGCTCGTTTCGCCCAACGAAACCCCGATATTTTTTAAGGAGATCGGCTTGCCCGTTAACTCTGTGAAAAAGACAATGATTATCGGCGGCGGCAAAATCGGTCATTATCTTGCAACGGAAATGTGCCGCCTTAATATGGATACGACGATTGTTGAAAGCAATCCAAAAACCGCTGAAGAGCTCAGCTACCTTCTTCCGAAAGCAAACATCATATGCGGAGACGGAACAAACCGCGCTCTGTTGATGGAGGAGGGCTTGCGTGACGCAAGCGCAATATGCTGCCTGACAGGTTTTGATGAGGAAAATCTTATTCTTTCTCTTTTTGCCAAAAAGGTTGTTCCCAATATAAAAACAATTGCAAAAATCAACAGAACGTCTTTCAATGAGGTTGTGCGCTCACTTGACATCGGCAGTGTTATATATCCCAAATTCATAACAGCCAGTCAGATTCTTCAGCACGTCCGTGCAAAGAAGAACAACATCGGCAGTAATGTTGAGACGCTCTACAAAATAATCGACAATAAGGTTGAGGCATTGGAATTTCATGTCAGCGAGGAAAGTGACATTGTTAACACTTCTCTTGAGGATCTGCTTCTTCACAAAAATGTTATTATCGGTTCAATTAACCGTAAGGGCAATGTTTTCATCCCCCGAGGTAAGGATATGCTTCAGGTCGGCGATTCCGTTGTTGTCGTAACTACGATCCAAGGCCTTTCCGATCTTGACGATATCATTAAGGACTGATGCCATGAACAAAAAAATGATAACCTATGTTTTAGGTATTCTTCTTATCACGGAGGGAGCACTCCTCCTTTTGCCGACATTGATTGCTCTTTATTATAGGGAAAATGTTGTTCCTTTTCTCATAACGATAGCGGCGACCGTTGCTTCGGGCTTTGTTATGACCAGATTTAAACCGCATGACAAAACGATCGTTTCAATGGACGGCTTTGCAATCGTTTCGCTCGGCTGGATCCTTATCAGTCTTTTTGGAGCTCTGCCCTTTTTCATCAGCAAGGAGATTTCGAATTACCTTGATGCCGTTTTTGAGGTCGTTTCAGGCTTCACTACAACAGGCTCAAGCATACTGACGGACGTTGAAGCACTGAGCAAGGGAATGCTTTTCTGGCGCAGCTTCACTCACTGGATAGGCGGTATGGGCGCACTTGCGTTCATCATGGCGATTCTTCCGCTTGCAAAAGGCGGCGGTAATCTTCAGCTTATGAAGGCGGAAAGCCCCGGTCCGGACGTTGAAAAACTTGTGCCGAAATCAAAAAGCACGGCGAGAATTCTTTACGGAATCTACGTTATAATGACGATCGTGCAGATTCTTCTGCTTCGCTGCGGCGGACTTTCGTTCTTTGAAAGCACAACGCTGAGCTTCGGCACGGCAGGTACCGGCGGATTTGCTATCGTCAATTCAAGCATTGCCGATTACAGCCTATACACACAGATAATAATCGGCGTTTTCATGATGCTTTTCGGTATCAATTTTAACTTCTATTTTCTTCTGTTCTGCGGAAAACTGAAAGCAGCGTTCAGAAACGTTGAGGTCAAGTCCTACATAGGAATAATGGCAACGTCAATAATTCTGATTGCATTGAATATCCGACATATGTTCGGCTCGTTCTTTGAGGCGCTTCATCAGTCGGCATTTCAGGTCAGTTCGGTAATGACCACTACGGGTTATGCAACAACCGATTTTGATAAATGGCCTGTTTTCAGCAGGACGGTAATGCTCATCGTTATGTGCGTGGGTGCATGCGCAGGCAGTACCGGCGGCGGATTCAAGGTTTCGAGAATTGTCATTCTTGCCAAATCGGCAAGGCGAGAGCTAAAGCGCCTTGCTCACCCAAGAAGCGTGAGCGTTATCACAATGGACGGCAAGCGTATCAGTGATGAGGTAGTAACGGGAACAAATGTATTTTTCTTCATTTATGTTGTAGTTTTTGTTGTTTCCCTGCTTATTATCTCAACCGACGGTAAGGACATGGTTACAAATATTTCCGGAGTTATCGCAACGCTCAACAACATCGGTCCCGGACTCGGAGAAGTCGGACCGACGGGCAATTTTTCCGATTTCAGTTGGTATTCAAAGGTCGTATTTATTCTCGATATGCTTCTTGGCAGGCTGGAGATATTCCCATTTCTTATGCTTTTCACTCCCAAGCTTAAAAGAAGTAAGATAATTAAATAATGCTAATTCAAAACGGTTGTGTATACAAATTTTTTGTGTGGCAGGAAAAGGCGTGGCTTCGGTCACGTCCTTTTTCTTTTTTAATCTTGTAAAAGATTTTATAAAAACCACTCAGCCGGCTTCCATACAGGGGCACCGAGATTAAACTTCTTCTGACCTTGGGTCGATGTGGTCATCGACAACACCTACGAATTGTGCCTTTATTCTAGCAAATCGTGGCGTGCGATGCCCACATCGCACCAAAAAAGTTTAATGAAATCGCTTTCGGCGCAGAAAAGCATCTTGCCTCCTATACAGGGGAGGTGGCTTCGACGGTTTGCGCCGAAGTCGGAGGGGTTTATTCAAATTTCAGCAAACTCTTTACAAAACCCTTCAGTCGGCTTCGCCGCCAGCTCCCCTAAAAGGGAGCCCACGAAGTTTCATTGAAACCTACGAATTGTGCCTTTATTCTAGCAAATCGTGGCGTGCGATGCCCACATCGCACCAAAAAAGTTTAATGAAATCGCTTTCGGCGCAGAAAAGCATCTTGCCTCCTATACAGGGGAGGTGGCTTCGACGGTTTGCGCCGAAGTCGGAGGGGTTTATTCAAATTTCAGCAAACTCTTTACAAAACCCTTCAGTCACAGACAAACCGCGACACCGTCTCGCGGCTCGATCACGCTCCGGTTATGAAGGTCTACCTGACGTTCATTCACTACCCTAAAGGAGTGACCACGCTCAAAGATAATTTCTTTACAAAACAGGAAACCCGCCGCACCGCATAGCACGGCACAACGGGCTGGTGATTACCTGAATTAAAAACTAAACACCGAGGATGAATTATACGCTTAAAGAATAAGAGCGGCTTTAAGCGACATAGCGATAAATCTTCGCACGTCTCTGTGTCTCAAGCTCACGCTCACGCTGACGGCGAGCCTGCTGAGCAGCACGCTTTCTTGCAATTGCCTTCTTGCGCTTGCGAAGATAAATTCTCTTTGCGATAAAGCGAATAACCTTATCCTCAAAATCAATGAACTTCTGCTCGTGTAAAACTCCGAATATAACAAATAAAACTGCTGCTATCTCGATTAAAGTCCTTATTGCAAATGCTGTTGTCATAATTAAAACCTCCTGAATATAGCCGAACATTTTCCGAACGTTTGTTCTTTACAAGTCATATTATAACAGATTTTTTGCATTTGTCAACACATTTGTTCGATTATTTTCGCTTTTACAGTCCTACTTTGCGGACTTTAAACAAGTTTTTTTGAATTTTCAAGTAAAATTTGATTGTCAAGTGACCCGTCGGCGAAAAATTCGCTGATATTTTCAAGCGTTGTCGCCGCAATATTCGTCAACGCCTCCCCTGTCAGAAAGCCCTGATGCGAGGTCACTATCACATTCGGCAGACAGATGAGCCTTGTCAGGATATCGTCCTTTACTATCACTGTTGAATTATCCTTGTAAAACAGCTCCGACTCCTCCTCGTAAACGTCAAGGCAGGCACCGCCGATTTTTTCATTGAGCAAGCCGTACAGCAACGCTTCGCTGTCAATAAGCGCTCCCCTCGACGTATTCACGATGAACACGCCTTTTTTCATTTTGTCAATGCTCCTTGCGTTTATCATATGCCTTGTCGACGGATTGAGCGGACAGTGTAACGAAATCATGTCCGACTCTTTAAACAGAGTGTCAAGGTCCACGTATTCAACCCATTCGTTGTTTTGAAACACATCATATGCAAGAATTCTCATTCCGAATCCGCGTGCGATATCAATAAAAGCCGCTCCGATTTTGCCAGTTCCGATAACGCCGACCGTTTTTCCGTACATATTAAAACCGGTCAGTCCGTTCAGGCTGAAATTGAAATCCCTTGTTCTGAGAAATGCTTTGTGGATTCGCCTGTTTAATGTCAAAAGCAAAGCCATGGCATGCTCGGCAACCGCATGGGGTGAATAAGAAGGAACCCTGACAATAGGAATTTTTCCGTCGGCATAAAGAATATCGACATTGTTATAACCGGCACAGCGCATTGCAATTAACCGAACTCCGATCTTATCAAGAGCGTCAATTGCAGGCGCGGAAACATCGTCATTGACAAAAGCGCAGACGGCATCAGAACCCTCGGCAAGCTTTGCCGTGCGTGCGCTGAGCTTCGTCTCAAAATAGTTTATCGTGAAGCCGTACTGCTCGTTTATTAAATTAAAATACTCCCTGTCGTACGGCTTGGTATCATAAAAGCTGATCGTTATCATACAATCCCCTCCGGAATTAGCATAAACGGTCAGCTTTTATTTATTCATTTAATTATTCTATATATAAGCTTTTGTGCAGGCGGCTTTTTATTGCCGAAGGTGAAAGCCTCAAAAAATTCTCGCTTCGCTTCTTCGATTTTACTTTCATCGTCGGTGTAAAATATCGCCAGCGTATCTCCCTTTTCAACACGGTCCCCTGTTTTCTTTTTGAGGACTATTCCTGCGCTCAAGTCGATCGGGTCGCCTTTTTTCTCACGTCCTGCGCCGAGGATTACAGACGCAAGCCCAATTTTTTCTGCATCTGTGTGCTCAATATAACCCTCTCGCTCGGAAGATATTTCAACAGTATGCTTCGGTTGTTTAAAAAGTGAAAAATCGTCAACAACACCTGAATTTCCGCCCTGAGCGGAAATCATTTCGCAAAGCTTATTGAGCGCCGAGCCGTCATCTATTGCGCCCTTTGCCATTGCATAGCAAGCCTTTTCGTCCTCACCCGTCACCATGCAAAGCATCTGCGCCGCAAGTGTGAGACAGACATCCGTCAAGTCGCTTTCTCCCTCACCTTTGAGCGTTTTTATCGCTTCGATGACCTCAAGCGAATTACCGACGGAATTACCGAGCGGGATATCCATATTCGTAATCACTGCTGTTACGCTTCTACCTGCCGATTTGCCTATAGAGACCATTTCCTTTGCCAGGTTTTCGGACTCCTCGAAGGTTTTCATAAATGCACCGCTGCCAGTTTTGACGTCGAGAACAATTCCCTTTGAGCCTGCGGCAAGCTTTTTACTCATTATGCTTGAGGCAATCAGGGGTATGCTCTCAACGGTCGCCGTAACGTCACGCAAAGCGTACAGCTTCTTGTCCGCCGGGGCAAGCTCGCCCGTCTGGCCTACGATGCAAAGTCCTATATTGTTGACCTGCTTTATAAACTCGTCGGTGGTTAATTCTGTTCTGAAGTTCGGAATTGCTTCAAGCTTATCGACCGTTCCTCCCGTGTGTCCGAGTCCCCTGCCGCTCATCTTGGCAACCTTGCCGCCGCACGAGGCAACTATCGGGGCAACAATCAATGAGGTTTTATCCCCCACGCCGCCCGTGCTGTGCTTATCGACAGTGAAACCGTCAATACCGCTGAGGTCGATTTGATCGCCCGATTCCGCCATTGCGAGCGTTAATTCAGACGTTTCTTTTTCCGTCATGCCTTGAAAATAAACAGCCATGCAAAAAGCCGCCGCCTGATAATCGGGAACGCTTCCGTTCGTGTAGCCCTCGACGAAGAAGCGTATTTCATCGCCGCTCAGCTCACCGCCGTTGCGCTTTTTATGAATAATATCGTACATTCGCATAACTATTCTCCTGAAAATCAATTGGTCTGTATTGTTGAAATATACTTATCAATTCTTTGATTTTGTTTATTTGTAAAATCTTTTTCACTCAAAAACTCGACAAAGTAAAATTTTTCTCCGTTCATTTTAATGAAAAATACGCCGTATTCCGTTTGATCGTCAACATAATATTTCATTTTAAATACCTTGGCTCCATTTTGCAAAGACGATAGCCATTCTCCGTTTCTTTCAAGCCTTTCTCCGTCATATGTTTCCTGTATATTCTGAGCAAATTCCTCAACAATCTGATACGGAGAACTCAATTTGCAGCACTCATATACATCGGAGAATTCTTCGGATTTATAATTATAAATATTCACGACCATATTGTCATAAGATGAATAGGCAGTGTATTGATCAATGTCATCGTTTGTTTGTATATAGCCTTTACAAAGTTCAACTGTACAGCCGCCATAGCTTATGAATGACGGGGTTGAATAAAAGACCGCTTGAGCTGAGATAATTGCTACCGTCAATACTGCAGCAACAATTTTCATTGCAACAGAATTATTATACCCACCGTTCTTCTCTTCAACATTCAATCCTGTTTTACTCTTTAAAAACTCTAAAAAATCATTGACAGATATCGCATTGTCAAATTCACAATTCTTTAAGTAACAAGTTATTTTCTTCTTTAAAACAACAAATACTCCGTTTTCTGACCTCGCAATACAGCTAACCATAGGATATTTTAACTCCGAACGAACCATACCGCTGTCCACAACAATATGTTCATCCTCAAAGGAAATTGAAATAATTTTGTTGTGCTTTTTTATTTTTCGGTATGCTATATAAGCTATTAAATCGTCATAAAAAATTGTAAAAATCATTATAAAAACAGCGAAAACAATACTCTTGAATGAATAATATATAAAATTCATTGCAAGCATTATAAAAGAAATTAAAACGGTTACAACACACGAAACAACATATAATTTGTTTTTTCTGTGACCGAAGCAATAGCTTTCTTTTAAATCGCCTAATGTTGTATTATCCTTTGAACTGATAAAACGGATTACTTTTTCTTTTCCGATATTGTCTTCCATTTTCTTTTCCTCCTTTTTTATCAGCATACCATATATAGATTGTTTTTTCAACAAATAATTATGCCAATTGTTTATATTGATTTTTAGTACTTTTATCTAACAATGCAAACAGACCCACACAGTAGTAAAGCTGCGTGGGTCCATGCTTATTTTTTATATACCTATGGCTTATGCTCAGTATCAGAACTTTCCGCCGCCACCGCCGTAGGTATTACCCGACGACGATTCATGCGTACTGCTACCTGAACCGCTGTTGCTGTCGTTATCCTGCGGTTTGGCGGTTTTTGTCACATTGCTGTAAAGGAATATATCGTTGCTCTCGGTTATATTGAGGCTGCCGTTTTTGAGATAGTTATTTGCCGCCGCCTGCATATTTACCGTATGAAGCTTCCTCTTCATGCTGCCGACAATGATAAATGCAATAACAACGCCTACAGCTATTGAAATGAGAATCCATACCGGCGGAGGCAAAACAGAGCCGTCGTCTTCGTCATCTACAGCACCCATCGGTTCGTCATATACATTGCCGTTCTTGGCATCGGTTATGAACTCGTCGCAAAGACGTCCGAAGTATTCCGCCGCAGCATAGTAATTTCCCTCACCGAGGTCGCCCTTGATCTGATTGCCTATGTACTGAATTCCTGCATCGGTGAACGCCTGAATAGCATATCCTCTCGTTGCGATATACCAGTCACGGTTCTCGAAGCTGACAAGAAGCATTATACCGTCCTTGTTTTCGCCGTAGCCGTAATTATGTTTCTCGTAAAGAGCTTCGGCATAATCCGAGGTTCTCTTTCCGTCAAGGCTGTTTGCAAAGCAAATTACGATATCCACCTTTTGCCTGTTTGCAATTTCGTCAAACTGTTCAACAAGCTTATCTTCCTCTTGCTGCGGAATTACACCTGCATAGTCAATCACCCGGCTGTATTCATCGGCAAATCCGTTGATTTCCGTAGAATCAGTAACCGCAAATGCCGGCAAAACCATACAGAAACAGAGAACAAAAGCGAAAAGAATTGAAACTATTTTTTTATTCATGACTCAATCCTCCTCATATAATTCCCAAAAGGTTTAAAAGTATTGTTATTCCGTATGTTACAATGCTTGCGCCGACTGCCAGACCTGCGAACCACTTGAGCGCCGCAGCTGTATCAATCGGAAGATTTCCGACGAATTTACCTGTCTGTCCGTTCATGGCAAAGGTGTATTTCTCGTTTTTCCACGTCGTGTTGAGAATCCACACAGGATACAGGGCATATTTGGCTTTTCCGTTATGCAGATTTACGGTCGAAGACTCCGCCTCAACGGAAGTGTATCCCTTTACCGTAGAGGCAAATGTTTCTTCGGTTGAGCGCTTGATTCGCTCGTTGGCTCTGTCAACACTTTCGTCCGCTGTAACATCGTATTTGTCGGCAAGATATCCGGCAAGATACGCTGTCTGGAAATCGACGGCATCGCCGATATTGAACGGTTCAACCGATTCCATAAGGTCATCCGGCATCTTTGATGAACCGTCGACCGGAACATTTTCAAATCCGACCGTACCTGCTCTGAAAACATTGTAATAGCTCGTTTCGGTATAATTGTACTTACTGTCGCTCCATGTCCTTACACTTGTTGCCCGGTAACGCACGCTTGCATCGGCATCTGCGTCAAACAGCCAGAAAGGAACATAAATTCCCTTAATTTCATCCAGATGATTTTGACTTTTGAATACCTTTGGCAAAAGGCGCTTGCCGGTCAAATGCTTTTGCAAGCCGTCTTTTGCGGCTTTTTTATCCAGCTTAAACGGGATAATGATATCGGGCTTCAATGCTCCGGAAAACTGACCCATCATAACAATGGGATTGCCGCAGAACGGGCATGAGGTTGCAGCCGTGGTCTCGTCGCCGACGATTTCTCCGCCGCAAGACTTGCAGACATAGGTTTTCAAGCCGTCCGTCTCGCCGCTCTGCCATTCGCCGCCGGCCGAGGTTTCCCACTGCATACTGTCCTCAGAGTCTTTTTTCAGACTTTCGTCGTAGTTTTTGAGTGTTTCAACGTCAAATTCCGTGTCGCAATACGGACACTTCATCTTCTGACTTTGACTGTCAAATTCAATTGCTCCGCCGCAACAAGGACATTTATATTCCTGCAATACGCTCAAAGCTCATTCCTCCTTTATGATGCTTATCACTGCTTGTCGTTATCGTCAAATGGGTCGCCGCACTCAGGGCAGAACTTCGGAGGATTATGAGGATCCTCAGGCTCCCAGCCGCACTTGTCGCAGCGATAAAGCGGTGCTCCCTCAGGCTTCTTTGCGCCGCAGTTCTGACAGAACTTACCCTTGTTTACTGCGCCGCACGCACATGTCCAGCCGTTATCTGCCGCCGGCTTCGGTGAACCGCATTCCGGGCAGAATTTGCCTGTTACGTTCGCTCCGCATGAGCATTTCCAAGCGTCTGCCTGTACCGGCTCGGGCTTCTTTGCGCCGCATTCGGGGCAGAATTTGCCCGTTACCGTTGCTCCGCACGAGCATTTCCATGAGTCTGCCGCAGGTGCTGCGGGTGCAGATGCTGCCTGCTGCTGTGCGCCCATATTGTAAAGGTTCTGAGCAGCTCCGAATCCGCCTTGTCCGCCCATTCCGACCATGCCCATTCCCATGAAGCCTGTCATTGCGCCTGCCGAGTTGCCTGCTGCTGTCTGCATTGCGTCTGCCGTTGCGTTCGTCATTCTGCCTGCCATCATAAACGGATTGGAACCGATGCTTGCCGCATCCTCCATCTCGTTTATCTTCTTCATGTCCTCATCTGTGAGCGTAATCGGGTTAAGTGCAATCTTCTCAACAGAAATACCTCTGTTCTCTACCCACTCATCCTTGAGGGCATTGTTCATTGCAGCTTTGAGCTCGCTCGCTTTTGACGGAATCTGTGCCGGTCTCAGTTCCTGCTCGGCAAGTGCGCCGAATGCAGGCTGAAGCGCATCTATGAATTCAACCTTGAGCTGATCATCAATCGCATCTCTTGTAAATTCGCTTTCAACATTACCGCAAAGTCTTGTATAAAACTTGAGCGGGTCGGAGATTATGTAAGTATAAACGCCGTTACAGCGAACCTGAACGGTTCTGCTCATGCCGATTCTGTTGTTAACTACCTCGAACATGATGGGGTTTGCCGTGCCGAACTTGTTGCCGATTATTTCCTTTGTGTTGAAATAGTAAACACGCTGATCCTTGCCTGTGTCACCGCCGTAGGTGAAGCGCTTGCCGATCGTCTTAAATGTTTCTTTAACGCTGTCACCGAACTTGCCCGAGAAAATGCTCGGCTCGGTCGAGGTATCATAGGTATACTCGCCCGGCTCGGCGCAGACATCGACAATCTTGCCCTGCTCAACGATAATCATACACTGACCGTCGGCAACGGCTATTCCCGAACCGTTGGAAATGATGTTGTCATTGCCCTTTGTGTTGGAAGAACGACCGCTTGTACGCTTCTCGCCCTTTCTCATAAGCACCTCGTTCGGAAGTGCGTCGCAGTAGAAAAATTCTTTCCACTGATCTGCAAGTGTTCCTCCGAGTGCACCTGCTCCTGCCTTAATAAGTCCCATTGTGTTTGCTCCTTTCAGAATATATATATTATTTTTTTATAAACAATACTATCAAAAACAGGGTCATTCTATTCCTGTTATATCAGCACACCGTTACAATGATCTATTTCGTGCTGAATTATCTGCGCTGTGAATCCGGTATAGGTTTTCAGTCTTATTTCAAATTTTTCTGTTTGATATTTTATTTTGATTTTCTTGTACCTTTTGCATTTTCTCGGTCCGCCGATCAGAGAAAGACAGCCTTCCTCCGTTTCAAAAGGCTCGGTTTTCTTTATGATTTCGGGATTGAACATCGTCACATATTCTTTTCCGTCGGTAAAACAAATTATCCTTTTCCGCTCGCCTATCATGTTTGCCGCCATTCCGACGCAGGTTTCGCTGTGTGCTCTCAGCGTATCAAGCAGATCCGACGCAATGCCTGTATCCTCGGCGGTGGCTTCCGCAGATTTTGCGGCGAGCCGTATCGGGTCATGTATAAGCTCCCTAACCATTTCTTTTGCTCCTGTATTCTTTTTCTATCCACGCCATAAGAAGATTGACTATTCTCCGTTGTTCGGACTCTGTGAGTGCTCGACCCTGCGGTACTCTGTACCATTTGTTAAGACATCCTCGGCAGCAGCACGCACAAGCATGCTGTGCGACAAAGACGGGGTGTCCCCTCATCGGCGTCTGCTTTCCGTCATTGGGAATTTCGGCAGGCGCGAGCCTTTTCGCAACAAAATCGGCGGCATGCGAACGAATCACATCAAACCCTTTTTCGTCGATATACCTGACATTCTTCTCGTCAAGATGAAATCCCGAACGGAATTTTGATTTCTGAAGCTTTGCCAGAGCCTCATCAACTGTCTGCATTCTTATTCTTCCTTATCGCCGTTATTCTTCTCATCACGAATAAGCTTTTCAAGTATAACCTGCTTTGCGATTATTTTGTTCATTTTATCGTGAAGATCTTCAATCATTATCTCCGTTTTGAGATTGACCTTATAATCGTTCTCTGCACGGCGGCGATCCTTCTCCTCCTGACGGTTCTGACTCATCATAATGAGCGGAGCCTGAATTGCCGCAACACAGGAAAGAACAAGATTAAGCAAGATAAACGGATACGGGTCAAATGCACGTTTGGCAAGAAGAATATTGCCCACCATCCAAAGTATCAGTACTGCCGTAAACGAAAATATGAAGGCCCAACTGCCTGCAAATTTGGCAATTCTGTCGGCGGCACGCTGACCGACTGTATATTTTTCCTTTTGAGGATTTGCAGAAACGCGGCTGTTCGCAAGCATGTTAAGTATTTCCTCGTCGGACATATCATGCTTTACATCGGAGATTATTTCTCTGATAAGCTTTTTATTTGATTTCACAAAGAAGACTCCTTTGTTCTTTTATAACACGATTATAGCATATTATTATTCATTTTACCAGTACTATTGACAAGAACTTTTATATTGTGATAGAATTTTTACAAATATTTATAGAGGTAATGTAAAATGAATACAAATAAAATTGCAGTTATCACCGGTGCAGGTTCCGGAATCGGTCTTGCAACAGCTCGGATGCTGCAGGAAAAGGGTTATACGGTCTATAATCTCAGCCGACACCCTGCCGAAAATGAGAAAAACAAATTCATCTTTGCCGATGTTTCCGACTCTTTGACTATAAAAGCTGCAATTGATAAAGTCATTGCCGAAAGCGGTAGGATTGACCTGCTTGTAACCTCGGCCGGAATGGGAGTTTCGGGAGCAATTGAATTCATTGAGGAAGAGGAGATGAAGCGTCAGTTTGAGGTCAACCTCTTCGGCACGATAAATACAGTCAAGGCTGTTTTGCCTCAAATGAGGAAGCAAAAGCGTGGCAGAATCATTTGCATAAGCTCCGTAGCCGCCGTTTATTCAATTCCGTTTCAGGCTTATTATTCGGCATCAAAGGCAGCCATAAATTCCTTCGTCGATGCCCTGACCAATGAGGTCAAGTCCTTCGGAATAGAGGTAACCTCAGTTATGCCCGGCGACATTTCAACCGGATTCACCGCCGCAAGGATAAAGTCAAATGCGGGTGACGACGTGTACTCGGGGGTTATCGGTTCGGCTGTTTCGGCGATGGAAAAAGACGAGAAAAACGGTATGACACCGGATTCTGTCGCAAGACTTGTTGTCAAGCTCGCCGAAAAGAAACACGTCGCTCCCCTTTACACCGCAGGATTGCAGTATAAAACGCTCGTATTTCTTTCGAGGCTTTTACCGCACAAGCTTGCAGTGAAAGTCGTCGGCGGAATGTATAAATAAAATACTGCTGCACTTAGCGTAACAACTAAATGCAGCAGTTGTTTTTTTATTCGGCTTTTTTCGGCAAACAAATGTAATGGTGAAGAATGTTGATATCCTCAGGCATATAAAGTCCGTGAGAACCGCAGCCTGCATCAATCTCATGGCATCCGTGATCCATCGCAAAGCCCAAGAGAGTGTTGTGATTTTTCCAATTATTGCGAATCAACTCGCAAAAGATTGAAAACACCTGCGAATTTTCGGTAAGCTGAGCGAGCGTGTTCGGATCTTCGGGACCCTTGTGATGCATTATTGCATCAAAGTTCTCGTTATAAACAACTATCAAATCATATTTATCCTCAAGAATAAGCTCACAAGCCTTTGCGTTGATTTCAGGAACGGTTTCATAGATAAAATAATCCATGTCGCGCTCAAGGAATATCTTGCCTATCGAGCAGGTCGTATCCGCAATAATTGCCGCCTTTTTTCCTGCACGGATAAATGCGTCAAAAATCGTGTCTATTGTCAGAACGGGCTTTTTATATACCGTGATACCGTGAACCTCGGGCTGTGCACCTGTGTACATCGTCGCAAAACACACGGGAGTGACCGACGGCATAACCGTTGCAAACGGCACATGAATCTCCGTGCGGTCAAGCGTATCGTCCATAAATTCGGGATATTTTTCCTGCACCCATTGCGCTACCGCATCGGGATTATACATAAAGAGCCTGTCGGCTTTTTCTCCGTTGAATTTTTTCCCGGCATAGTCAACGATGATCTGAGCCGCCTCTGCCGCCTCTTTCGGCGGTTCGACACCCATAACCTTGCACAGCGCCGCACACAAGGTGTCGAGTGAAAGACTGTTAAATTCGTCCATTTTATACACCCCTTAATTGATATGGGTTTATGATATCATATCAAACGGTAAAAAGCAATAAAAACTGCCGCAGAAAACTCTGCGACAGCATTTTTATAAAATTTTATTTAATCACTCTTACTCTGATAACGCCGTCGATTGCTTCAAGGGCGGCAGCGTCTGCCTCGGAGTCAACAACCGAGTAACCGTATGCTCCTCTTACTGCGCTCTTTGCGTCTGCACCGAGTACAGCCTTAACAGCGTCTGCGGCGTCAGCCTTGTGAATAACGCAGGTTCTTGCACCATCAACCTTGTCAAGCGGCATTCTCGGCATATTTACCGAGTTTACGATCTCGCCTTTTTCGATGTAAGCGATAAGCTCATCGGCAGCCATAACCGCACAGTTGTCCTCGCTCTCGGGAGTTGATGCGCCGAGGTGCGGAATAGCAATAACGCCGTCAACGCCGATAACCTCATCCGACGGGAAGTCCGTAACATAAGCGGCAGCCTTACCGCTTTCAAGTGCGGCAATCATGTCTGCGCTGTTTACAAGTCCTCCGCGGGCAAAGTTGAGAATTCTTACTCCGTCCTTGCAAAGTGCAAGCGTGTCCTTATTGACTGTATCTTTTGTTGCGTCATTGAGCGGAACGTGAATTGTGATGTAATCACTCTTTTTAAAGATGTCGTTGATGTCCTCAACGATCTCTGTATCTGCCGAAAGAGCAGCCTTAACACCCTCGGAAAGAAACGGGTCATAGCCGACGATTTTCATTCCGAGTGCTTCTGCAGCCTGAGCAACCTTGAAGCCTATTGCGCCGAGACCGATAACACCGAGCGTCTTGCCCATGATCTCCGGGCCTGCAAACTGCGACTTGCCTTTTTCAACGAGCTTGCCGACATTGTCGCCCTCGCCCTTGAGACCCTTGCACCAGTCATAAGCAGCCGTAACCTTTCTCGAAGCGAGAAGAAGTCCGCAAATTACAAGCTCCTTAACGGCGTTTGCATTTGCACCGGGTGTGTTGAAAACAACTATGCCCTGCTCTGCGCACTTATCGACCGGGATATTGTTTGTACCTGCACCGGCACGGGCGATTGCGAGCGTTTCCGGAGCGAATGTCGTCTCGTGCATCGAAGCCGAACGAACCATAACGGCTGTCGGATTTTCACAGCTGTCCGAGCAAGAGTACTTTCCGTCGAAACGGTCGGTGCCGCAGGCGGCAATTTTGTTGAGAGTAAGAATATTATACATAAAATTATCTCCTTTTATAAAATAAGGCTGTTCCGTTAAAGGTAAAGGCAACACAAGCCTTCCCCTTGAGGGGAAGGTGGGCGGCGGATTGCGCCGCTCGGATGAGGTGGCAAGTTTTAATCACAGCAATTTAATGAAATCAAAACTTGGCTTTTCCACCTCATCAGTCGCTTATGCGACAGCTTCCCCTCAAGGGGAAGCCTGCTTTGTGCCATCTGACTTTAAGATAACAGCCTGTGTGTTTTTATTTATGAATTAGCTTCCTCGAACTTCTTCATGAACTCGACGAGCTTTTCAACGCCCTCGATCGGCATTGCGTTGTAGATAGAAGCTCTCATGCCTCCAACGGTCTTATGACCCTTGAGGTTGATGAAGCCTGCCTCTGTTGCCTCGGCAATGAACTTTGCTTCCATGTCCTTGTCGCCGATAACGAACGGAACGTTCATAAGAGAACGGTCCTCCTTAACAACAGTGCCCTTGAAGAGCTTGCTTGAATCAAGGTAATCGTAAAGGATCTTAGCTTTAGCTTCGTTTCTTGCCTTCATAGCGTCAAGACCGCCGATGCTCTTGATCCACTCAAGAACAAGCTTGCACATATAAATTGTGTAGCACGGCGGAGTGTTGTACATTGAACCGTTATCTGCGTGAATCTTATAGTCAAGCATTGTCGGTGTATAATCACGCGCATGACCGAGCATATCCTCGCGGATGATAGCGATTACAAGACCTGCCGGAGCAACGTTCTTCTGAGCGCCGCCGTAAACCATCGCAAACTTGGAGATATCAAGCGGCTCCGAGAAGAAGCAGGATGAAACGTCTGCAATAAGAGGAATATCGCCTGTGTCCGGGATATACTTGAATGTTGTACCGTAAATCGTATTGTTCATGCAATAGTAAACATAGTCAATATCGTCACGGAAGCTCTCACGGGTTGTCTTGGGGATATAAGTATAAGTCTTATCCTCCGAAGAAGCTGCGGCAACAACATCGCCGTACTTCTTAGCCTCTTTGAAAGCCTGGTTTGCCCAACGGCCTGTGATGATGTAGTCAGCCTTGCCTGTGCCGTTCATAAAGTTGAGCGGAATGGCTGCGAACTGAGTGGAAGCACCGCCCTGAAGGAAAAGAACCTTGTAGTTATCCGGAACCTTGTAGATCTCACGAACAAGAGCCTCTGCGGAATCAATGATTCCCTGGAAAGCCTTTGAACGGTGCGACATCTCCATAACGGATGTGCCTGTGCCCTCATAGTCCAACATCTCTGCGGCTGCCTTGTTCAGAACCGACTCGGGAAGCATGGACGGACCTGCTGAAAAGTTATATACTCTACCCATAATAAAACCTCCGATAGATTTTAGGCAATGTCACATAATTTCAACTGCGGTATTGCCTTAAATATTTTACTGAAATATTATACCTTTATGTTAATTCTTTGTCAACTATGTTTTGTTTGTATTATTTTAAATTGTTTTATTCCTTCTTTGAACAAAATGGTGAATAAACGAAAAAAATATGCTAATTTTATGTATATACTGATATATTGTTAAATTTTTGGCTATTGGTACTTGAAAAATTTCCCGTAATGTTGTAAAATAAATCGGATTGAAAATAAACAGGCAATGCCGCACAAATATGGCTTGCGAATTGTCTGAAACTATTTCTGAAAGGAAGATCAATAATGGAAGCTCTTAACAAAAAGACTGTTGAGGATATTGACGTAAACGGCAAGAGGGTTCTTGTACGCTGCGACTTCAACGTTCCTCTCAAGGACGGCGTTATTACAAGCGACAAGCGTATTGTTGCTTCGCTCCCGACAATCAAATATCTTATCGACCATAATGCAAAGGTTATCCTTTGCTCACATCTCGGCAGACCCAAGGGTGAATTCAAACCTGAGTTTTCTCTTGCTCCCGTTGCCGCTCGCCTTTCCGAGCTCCTCGGCAAGGAAGTTAAGATGGCAAAGGACGTTGTAGGCGAAAGTGCACAGTCACTCGCCGCTTCGCTTCAGGACGGCGACGTAATGCTTCTTGAAAACGTTCGTTTCCACAAGGAGGAGACAAAGAACGATCCCGAATTCTCAAAGAAGCTTGCTTCTCTTGCAGATATCTTTGTAAACGATGCCTTCGGTTCTGCTCACAGAGCCCACAGCTCAACAACAGGTGTTGCCGACTATCTTCCCGCAGTCTGCGGATTCCTCATTCAGAAGGAAATCGAATTCATCGGCGGTGCTCTTGCTAACCCGAAGCGTCCGCTTGTTGCTATTCTCGGCGGTGCTAAGGTATCTGACAAGATCGGCGTTATAACCAATCTCCTCGACAAGTGTGACACAATCATCGTCGGCGGCGGTATGGCTTACACATTCATGAAGGCTCTCGGCTACAACATCGGTAATTCTCTTCTTGAGGAAGACAGAATCGAAGATGCTTTGAACATGATGAATACAGCTAAGGAAAAGGGAGTTAAGTTCCTTATTCCGGTTGACAATAAGGTAGGTAAAGAGTACAAGCCCGACACAGAGGCTATGATTATCGACAGTGATATCATTCCCGACGGCTGGATGGGTCTTGACATCGGTCCTAAGACACAGGCTCTTTTCGCTGACGCTATCAAGGGCAGCGGAACGGTAATCTGGAACGGACCTATGGGTGTTTCAGAGTGGGATAACTTCGCAGCAGGTACAATCGCTGTTGCAACTGCCGTTGCAGATTCCGGCGCTATCTCAATCATCGGCGGCGGCGACTCGGCTGCTGCTGTTCAGAAGCTCGGTTTTGCCGACAAGATGTCTCACATCTCAACAGGCGGCGGTGCTTCTCTTGAATTTCTTGAGGGCAAGGAGCTTCCGGGCATCGTAGCTCTTAACGACAAATAATCGGAGGTAGTTAAAATGAACAAATCACTTCGTAAAGCAGTTATCGCAGGTAACTGGAAAATGAATAAAACCCCTGCGGAGACTACAGCTCTCATCAATGAGATCAAGCCTCTCGTTGCAGACGCAGATTGTGACGTAGTTTGCTGCGTTCCCTATGTTGACCTTTTTGCAGCTCTTGAAGCAGCTAAGGGTTCAAACATCAAAATCGGCGCAGAGAACTGCCACTGGGCAAAGAGCGGCGCATTCACAGGTGAGGTTTCCGCAGAAATGCTCAAGGCTTGCGGCGTTGATATCGTTATCACAGGCCACAGCGAGAGAAGAACATACTTCGGTGACACAGACGTTACGGTTCATGACCGCACGAGAGCCGCTCTTGACAACGGCATGACTGTTATCCTCTGCGTAGGTGAATATCTTGAGCAGCGTGAGCAGAACATCACAATGGAGGTCGTTTCCTCTCAGGTTAAGATTGCTCTTGCGGGCGTAAGCAAGGAAGAGCTTGACAGAATCATCATCGCATATGAGCCGGTTTGGGCTATCGGAACAGGCAAGACTGCAACAGCCGATCAGGCTGAGGAGGTCTGCAAGGCTATCCGTGAGCTTATCGCCGAGCTTTATGACAAGGAAGCTGCCGACAAGTTTGTTGTTCAGTACGGCGGATCAATGAACGCCAAGAATGCAGATGAGCTTCTCGGCAAGGAAGATGTTGACGGCGGTCTTATCGGCGGCGCATCTCTCAAGGCTCCCGACTTTGCGGCTATTGTTAAGGCAGCAAGTAAATAATTTATATCGGATATAATTTTCGCGGGGCTGACGCATTATGCGCAGACCAAAGAGACTCGAGCTCTTTGGTCTTCATAAAATGCGGCAGTCCTCTGATTTTGAAAGTGGTGATTTATTATGAAAAGACCGGTTGTATTATGTATCATGGACGGCTTCGGAATCAACCCCGGTGCAAAGGGAAATGCAATTGAAGCTGCAAATACTCCCAATCTTACAAGACTTTTTAAAGAAAATCCGTTCACTACTATCGGCGCTTCGGGACTTGATGTAGGTCTCCCGGACGGTCAGATGGGAAACAGCGAGGTCGGTCATACAAACATCGGCGCAGGCCGCGTTGTTTATCAGATGCTCGTTAAGATTTCAAAGTCCATTCAGGACGGCGATTTCTTTAAGAATGAGGCTCTGCTCAAGGCTTGTGAGAACTGCAAGAAAAACGGCACTGCTCTCCACCTTGTAGGACTTCTTTCCGACGGTGGCGTTCACAGCCACATCGAGCACCTTTACGGCTTGCTTGAAATGGCAAAGCGCGAGGGTCTCGATAAGGTTTATATCCATTGCATAATGGACGGACGTGATGTTTCCGTAACATCGGGTGTCGGCTTCATCAAGGATGTTTATGCTAAAACGAAGGAGCTTGGAGTCGGCGAAATTGCAACGGTTATGGGTCGTTACTACGCTATGGACCGTGACTTTGCTTGGGACAGAGTTGAGAAGGCATATGCCGCAATGGTTTACGGCGAAGGAATTCAGGCAGACTGCGCAGTTGACAGCATGAACGAATCCTATGCTAACGGAGTTACGGACGAATTCATCATTCCGACCGTTATCAATAAGAACGGCATGATCAAGGCAAACGACAGCGTTGTATTCTTCAACTTCCGTCCCGACCGTGCAAGACAGATCACAAGAACCTTCGTTGACGAGAAGTTTGACGGCTTTGAGAGAAAGAACGGCTTCTTCCCGCTCACATACGTTTGCATGACTCAGTACGACGAAACAATGCCGAATGTAAGCGTTGCATTCCCGCCGGAGGAGCTTAAAATGACTATGGGCGAGTACCTTGCTTCACAGGGAAAAACTCAGCTCAGAATCGCCGAGACGCAAAAATATGCTCACGTTACATTCTTCTTTAACGGAGGCGAGGAAAAGACATTTAAGGGTGAAGACAGAATTCTTATCCACTCCCCCGATGTTCCGACTTTCGATCTCAAGCCGGAGATGAGTGCATACGAGGTTTGCGATGCAGTCTGCGAGCAGATTAAATCCGACAAGTATGACGTTGTTATCCTCAACTTTGCTAACTGCGACATGGTCGGTCACACAGGCGTATTTGAGGCGGCCGTTAAGGCTGTTGAGGCCGTTGACGAGTGCGTAGGCAGAGTTTGCGACGCAGCGCTCAGCATGGGCGGCGCAGTCCTCATCACTGCCGACCACGGCAACGCAGACAAGATGATCGGTGACGACGGCAAGCCGTTCACACCGCACTCAACCAATCCGGTTCCGCTCTGCATTGTAGGCTATGACTGCGAGCTCAAGGAAACAGGTAAGCTCTGCGACCTTGCACCGACAATGCTCCAGATCATGGATCTCCCCCAGCCGAAGGAAATGACAGGCGAATCAATGATCAAGTCGGTTAAATAAGATATTATATAATCAACAGCTCTTTACCTCTCGGTAAGGGGCTGTTTTTTCTGCTGACTTCTTGTCATTTCACCGCTGCTGTGATATAATGAAATCCGATAATTTTACGGAGGTGTGGTTATGTATAAGCTCCTAATAGTTGAGGACGACCCGGGCATTGCCGAGGGAATCAAGGCTCAGACCGAAGCGTGGGGACTTGAGGTTCGCACTGTCGAAAATTTTCGCAACGTTCTTGCCGAATTCAGCGAATACCGACCGCACATCGTTCTTCTTGATATAATGCTCCCGTTCTTCAACGGCTACCATTGGTGCAGCGAAATTCGCAAGGTTTCAAAAGTACCGATAATTTTCATTTCTTCGGCCTCCGACAATATGAACATAGTCATGGCAATGAACATGGGTGCAGATGATTTTATCGCAAAGCCCTTTGACGAGAACGTTTTGACGGCAAAAATCCAGGCTCTTCTGCGCAGGACATATGACTTCGGTTCATCCGTTCCCGTTATCGAGCATCGAGGAGCTATCCTGAACACGGGCGATGGCACGCTGACCTTCGGCACGGAGCAAATCTCTCTTTCAAAAAATGAGTTTAAAATTTTGCAGTGCCTTATGGAGAACAAGGGCAAAATCGTCAGCCGTGAGAAGCTGATGGAAAAGCTCTGGAAAACCGATGTTTTTGTTGATGAAAACACGCTCACGGTCAACATAAACCGCCTTCGCAAGAAGCTTGACGCCGCCGGGCTTGACAGCTTTATCACAACAAAATTCGGTATGGGCTATATTATTGAATAAGGGTGCTGAAAATGAAACTGTTTTTTGAATATCTGAAACAACGGCGCAGCGGAATCATTTTATTTCTGATTTTTTCAATTGTTTTTTCTGTGGTGTTTGTACTTTACAACATTACATTTAAAGCGGTCTTATACCCTTTTCTGCTTTGTTTGGCAATAGGCGTTGTGTTTTTCATTTTTGATTTTCTTTCCGTCAAAAAGAAACATGAGAAGCTTTGCGAAATCAGGCATCTCACCTCCTCGATGATAGATAATCTCCCTAAAATTAAGAGCATTGACGAAGCCGATTATCAAAAGCTTATCAAAAATCTGACAGACGAGATCTCGGATATCGAATACAAAAGCTCCATGAAATACCATGACATGATCGACTATTACACCGTTTGGGCGCATCAAATCAAGACGCCGATTGCGTCAATGCACATCACGCTTCAGAGTGAGGACACTCCCCTTTCACGCCGACTTTCATCCGAGCTTTTTCGCATTGAGCAATACGTTGAGATGGTTCTTGCTTTTCTTCGAGTCGATTCAACCTCAACGGATTACGTTTTTAAAGAGCATGATTTGGATGAGATCGTGAGAGATTCGATCAAACGCTTTTCGACTGAATTCATCGAAAGAAAAATCAAGCTTGAATATTCACCGCTTGACAAAAAAATAATAACAGACGAAAAATGGCTTACGTTTGTTATTGAACAGCTACTTTCCAATGCGCTTAAATACACCCGTGAGGGCTGCATTAAGATTTACATAGACAATCAATACCTTTGCCTTGAGGACACGGGAATCGGCATCGCACCCGAAGATTTACCGAGGATCTTTGAAAAAGGCTATACCGGCGGAAACGGCAGAATCAATTCAAAAGCAAGCGGACTCGGGCTTTATCTTTGCAAGCGAATTTGCAATAACCTCGGTATCGGCATCACCGCACGTTCGGAGATTGACAGCGGCACGGTTATCCTGCTTGACCTTGAGCAGTACAAATTGAAAAAGGAATAGATACTAAAATTCGGGGCTGCCGTCTGTCGTCCTTTTCCGGATTTCGGATTAGCAAAAAATCTCACGGTGCCGATGTGTGAAAAACTCACCGAAACCTATTCCGATAAATAATGATAAAACGGAACTTATGCATAAATATGCGTTGGTTCCGTTTGTTTTAAGTATTCGCCGATAAAAACAAAGCCGATTTGGTGAAAAAATATGCAAAAAATCGTTCTGTTAACAGTTTATTTGTTTTTCAATTCTTGACTTTATAATACATAATATAGTATAATAATCTGAAAATATATTGGTGGTGAAACTATGAATTCGTATATCAATCCCCTTACAGATCAAACTACACAGTCTTTGGTTGAAGAACTTAACAAAAGCTATCAGATAAATCCCGATTATTTCAATCGTTTCAATGTTAAAAGAGGCCTGCGTAATTCCGACGGAACGGGCGTCATGGCAGGCATTACAAAAATCAGCTCTGTTGACGGCTACTACATAGATGACGGTGAAAGAGTACCTAAGGAAGGTCATCTCTATTTCCGCGGCTTTGACATGCAGGAAATAGTAAAGCATTGCCGTGAGGAAAACCGCTTCGGATTTGAGGAGGTCGCATGGCTGCTCATTTTCGGCTCTCTTCCGACAACCGAGCAGCTCACACGCTTCAAGGATATTCTCGCCGTAAGCCGTAATCTTCCCGAGGATTTCATCGAGGACACGATGATGAAAGCTCCCTCGCCGAACATTATGAATAAAATCACGAGAACGATTCTTGCACTTTATTCATATGACGAGTCGCCCGATGATACTTCGCTTGAAAACGTTGTACGTCAATCGATTCAGCTTGTCGGTCAGCTCCCCGTTATCATGGCTTATGCCTATCAGGTAAAGCGCCGTCATTATCTCAAAAAGAGTATGTATATTCATCCGGCGAAGCCCGACCAGTCAACGGCCGAAACAATTCTCCGTTCGATTCGCTCGGACAAGACTTTCACGGATGACGAGGCGAAGCTACTTGACCTTTGCCTTATGGTTCATGCCGAGCACGGCGGCGGTAACAACTCGACCTTTGCAACAAGAGTTCTTACCTCCAGCGGAACGGATACCTATGCCGCCATTGCCGCCGGTATGGGTTCCCTGAAAGGACCGAAGCACGGCGGCGCAAACATCAAGGCTGCCGAAATGATAAGATTCATTCAGAACGGTGTTTCCGACCCGACGGACGATGGTCAGATTGCCGACTATCTTGCAAAAATTATCAGAAAGGAAGCCGGCGACCATTCGGGTCTTATTTACGGAATGGGTCACGCTGTTTACACGCTTTCCGATCCCCGTGCCGTTATTCTCAAGGAAGAGGCTCGCAAATACGCCGAAAAAACCGGCAACACGGAAAAATTCAATCTCATTGATGCCGTTGAGCGCCTGACTCCCGAAGTATTCCTCAAAGAGAAGGGCAATAAAAAGCCGATTTGCGCCAACGTTGATCTCTATTCGGGCTTTATTTACGAGATGCTTCGTATCCCCGAGGATCTTTACACTCCGCTTTTCACGACCGCAAGAATCGCAGGCTGGACGGCTCACCGTCTTGAGGAGCTTGCAACAGGCGGCAGAATTATCCGTCCGGCCTATAAGAGCGTAATGGCAAGAAGAAAATACGTCACTATCAACAACCGAATTGCTAAATATGCTCCCGACCAGGGATATGTACCTTATGAAGAAAGAATTATTCAGGGGGAATAAAAAATGAAAAGTAAAAGTGATGTAATTTACAAGCTTCCGCTTTTGGTTTCTCTTTGCGCACTGCTTGTTGCGGTGCCGCTGAGGGTTTATCAGTATTTCAAGGTCCTTGAACCCGAAACGGGCTTCTACTCTACGATCGATTTCTCGGTCTATATTATCTATGCCCTGCTCGGAATCGCAGTGATTACCGCAGTTGTCATCCCGCTTATCAACAGGAAAAAAATGATAACCGTTGCATCGGTCAAAAAATCGCCTGTTTTTCTTGTTCTCTCGCTGATTCTTGCCGTTACGATAATCATTGACTCGGCAGGTCAGCTTATGAGCTACTTTGACCTTTATGACGCCGCCGCTTCCTCCGGCTCAACAATTGCCGAATACGTCAAGAAGCAGGGAGGAACACTTCTTCTTCTCCAGGCTGTTTCGGGTGCAATTGCCGCCGTTTATTTCTTTGTCTCCGGCCTTTCGGTCAGTCTCGGAAATTCCGACGGCTCCAAGCTCAAGCTTCTCGGTCTGACTCCCGTTCTCTGGTGCATTTTCAGACTTCTCTACAAGTTCAAGAGAACTATAAGCTTTATCAATGTCTCGGATCTTCTGCTTGAACTTTTTGAAATCGTATTTCTCATGCTTTTCTTCTTTGCATTGGCTCAGACCGTTGCGAGAATTGACGTAAAAACCGTCTTTTGGAAGATTTTTGCCTACGGAATTCCTGCCGCAATGTTTGCTCTGATGTGCTTCCTGCCGAGATTCATTCTCATGGTAACCGGCAAATCCGAGCTTCTCAACGATCACTACGGCGTTTCCTACAGTGACCTCGGCGCGGCAGCTTATATAATCTACAATCTTCTTTCGAGAGCCAAGGCTCAGACGAGTGAACCGGAGGAATAATCGGGGTAGTTTATGTTTCTTGACAATTTTATTATTGCGGCACGTCAGGTAGGCATACTGTATGTCATGGTGCTTGTCGGAGTTGTCTGCGACAGAATAGGTTTGTTCACCGAGAAAACGGGAAAAGCCTGCACCGACTTGCTTTTCTATATAATAACACCAAGCGTTATTATCAACTCGTTCTTCACACGGGAGTTCACCAAGGACAGCGGAATGAGGCTTTTGATTGCCGTCGGATGCGGATTCCTCATGCATTTTATAGCGATTGCAATTAACACTCCTTTGTTTTCCAAGGGTGACCGTGACGAAAACTGCGTATACAAATACGGCGCAATTTACGGCAATGTAGGCTACATGACCCTGCCGCTGACCGAAGCGCTGCTCGGCAGTGAGGGTGTGTTTTATTGCTCGGCTGTCGTTATGGTATTCAACGCCGTTTCTTTTACCCACGGCGTTTTCATGATGGATAAGGGTAAGGGCTTCGACGCAAAAAAACTGATTCTCAACCCGGGCGTTATCGCAATGCTCATAGGTTTGCCGTTTTTTCTGTTCAAGGTTCCTCTTCCGGAGCTTGTAACAAAGCCGGTCGATTTTATAGCGAACACTCAGACGCCTTTTGCAATGATTATTTTCGGCACATTTCTTTCGCATACTCGGCTCAAAAGTCTTTTAAAACACAAGAAGATTTTTCTTGTAGCTCTGTCAAAGCTGATAGTTTTGCCGGCTGTCATGATAGCGATATACAAACTCATCGGTCTCGGCGGAACGCTTTTGACTGCACTCGCGATATCCTCGTGTGCTCCGTCGGCTAACAACACTGTCCTGTTCTCCGCCAAATACGGCAATGACACAGGACTTGCATCGCAGCTTGTCGCAACGGTAAGCTTCATGTCGATAATAACAATGCCTTTAATAATTGCGGCAGTTGAAACCGTCGCATAGGATTTGATAATATGATAAATGATATCATTTCTGCAATTTCTCCTGTTTACGGCTTCTGTGATTTTGAACCGTTTCGGAACAAACTTATTAACTGCCGTGCAAAAGGCAGACTTCCCGAGGATGCCAAAAGCATTATAGTCATGCTTTTCCCCTATTATCTCGGCGAGGAAGAATACAAAAACATCAACATCTCGCGCTACGCCGTCGTCAAGGACTATCACCTTGCGATCAATTCGGCTGTCGGGAGCGGACTCGAAAAACTTCGCGAAACCTATCCCGATGAGCAATTCGTTTTTTTCACCGACAATTCACCGATTCCCGAGGTGCAGGCGGCTATGGATGCCGGCTTGGGCGTTAAGGGAAAAAACAGGCTTCTCATCAATAAGGACTACGGCTCGTGGTTCTTCATTTCGGAAATAGTCACAACATTGCGGCTGCCTGCGGCGGAGATAAAAGAAGCGGAATGTCTCGGCTGCGGAAAATGTATCTCCGCCTGCCCGACTCATGCACTGAGCGAAAGCGGCTTCAATAAAGAGCTTTGCCTCTCGGACATAACTCAGCGCAAGGGCGAGCTGACACCCGAGCAGAAAAAAATAATTAAAGAAACGGGATGTGCCTGGGGCTGCGATATCTGCCAAACGGTGTGCCCGATGAATAAAAAAGTAATAATTGATCCCGCTGAAGTTTTTCTTGACGGAATAGAAACGACGGCAAGAACAGATAATATTTCCGACAGAGCCTACGCATGGCGCGGCGAAAAGGTCATAAAAAGAAACCTTGATATTATCAGCGGGCAGTGAAAGTCTGATAAAAATTTCTTTCGGTGCAGAAACCTTGGTGAATTTCTTCTCACCTTAGATATGAAATAAATACTGAATTGGCTTAAAAGGCAATAAATCATATATCTTTTTACCAAACACAACAGGAGGTAAACCATGAAACTTTTAATTGCAGTCATCAACAGCGACGATTCGCATATTGTTCTCGACGAGATAACGAAGGCAGGCTTCTATGCAACTAAGCTTTCAACGACGGGCGGCTTTCTCCGTGCCGGAAACCTCACGCTTCTCATGGGCGTTGAGGACGAAAAGGTAGACGAGCTTCTTGAAATTCTCAGAACCAACTGTCGCAAGCGCGAGGAGCTGACACCGGTCGTTCCGACATACTCCTCGGGCCTTGTAAATGCAATCCCGGTCAAAATCACCGTCGGCGGAGCAACCGTTTTCGTTCTCGATGTTGACCAATTCTATAAAATGTGATGATTAACCTTAACGACATCGGAATCCAAAACAGTCTTGCAGAAAATCTTGCAGGACTAATAAAGAACGGGCGTCTGCCGCATGCTATAATGCTTCGAGGCGGCAGTGAGACTCTGCGTCAAAAGCTTTCGCTCTTTCTCGCCGAAGCATTTGTTTGTGAGGGCGATGTAAAACCGTGCGGCAAATGTTCTCACTGTATTAAGGCTCAGAGCGGAAATCATCCCGACGTTATAACCGCTGACCCTTCGGCGCAGGGCGAAAAGATGTTCAAAATCGCACTTGTCCGTGAAATTAAAGATGATGCCTACATTATCCCGAATGAAGCAAGAAGCAAGGTATATATTCTCCGCTCGGCGGATAAAATGAACATTCAGGCGCAGAATGCGCTTTTGAAGCTCATTGAGGAGCCACCGGAGTATGCGAGATTTATTCTCGAATGTGATTCCTCTGCAGCAATGCTTGAAACAATCATGTCAAGGGTTACTCTCTTTGACCTCGGCGCAGACAATGATGAGATATCCGACGAACTGAGAAAAAAAGCGGACGATACTGCCGCAAAGTTAGCCTCCGCTATTCTCAAACCGACAGAGTGTGAATTCATGAAAATCACGGCTGAATTTGAAAAGGACAAAAATCTTTTTGAGCCTACACTCCCCGCCCTACAGCTCATTTTCCGTGACGCAGTTGTTATCAAGGCCGGCAGTAATATCACTCTTTCCGACCATTCGGACATCAGCCGCATGGCGGCATCAAAGCTGACGCTGAATTCACTGATGAAAATGACCCGTGAAATTGACAATTTCAGGGAAAGTATAAACAGAAACGCTAATAAAAATTTACTGATCACCCGATTTTGTGCAGTCATGCGCAGCTCGGCGTACAACAGGTAGTTTTATTATTTTTATTATATAGATACTCTACATAAGGAGGTTTAATATGTCAGAGGTTGTTGGAATCCGATTTAAAGAAGTCGGAAAAATATATTATTTCGACCCCATCGGATTTAAGCTCAATAAGGGTGACCGAGCTATCGTCGAAACCATAAGAGGCCTTGAGTGCGGCGAAGTCGCTCAGGCAAACAAGGACGTAAACGATGATGAAATCGTCAAACCGCTCAAGCCCATTGTCCGTGTTGCAACGGCGGAGGATCTCAAGGTCGTTGAAAGAAACAAAAAGAAGGAAAAAGAAGCGTTCGACATCTGTCTTAAAAAGATCGCTCTGCACGGTCTTGATATGAAGCTTATTGACGTTGAATATACATTCGATTCAAGCAAGGTGATTTTCTACTTCACCTCGGACGGACGTGTTGACTTCCGTGAGCTTGTTAAGGATCTTGCAAGCGTATTCAGAATAAGAATCGAGCTTCGTCAGATAGGTGTCAGAGACGAATCAAAGATGAAGGGCGGTCTCGGAATGTGCGGCAGACCCTTCTGCTGTAACAGCTTTCTCGGTGACTTCCAGCCCGTTTCGATAAAAATGGCAAAGGAGCAGGGTCTTTCCCTCAACCCGACCAAGATAAGCGGAACCTGCGGCAGACTTATGTGCTGTCTTAAATACGAGCAGGAATCGTACGAGCATTTGCTCAGGGTAACTCCCAAGGTCGGCGCAATCGTTGACACAAGCTCGGGCAGAGGAACAGTTGTCGAAACCGATCTGCTCAAGGGAATGCTCAAGGTTCGCCTTGACCGCAGTCCCGAAGCCGCACCGGCAGTTTTCAGCCGACGTGACGTGAAACTCATAAAGGACAAAAAAATAACCGTAAATAAATCCGAATTAGCTGCTTTAAAGGAGATCGAAGGTTAAGAGGTCATGAAAAAGATCAATTTAAAAATCGGCGGAATGAGTTGCAGCGCATGCTCAAACGGACTTGAAAAATATTTAAACAAACAAACCGGGGTTATTTCTGCAAGCGTTAACCTCGTTATGGCTAACGCTCTCATCGAATATGATGAGAGCGTTCTCAATAGGAAAAAAATTGAAAAATTTGTAAAAGAAGCAGGATTCGAAAGTCTCGGTCTTTTTGACGAATTTGAGAAGAACAGCTCACCAAAAATGTCAAAATTATGGTTTGTCATAATGACAGCTTTGGCGGTAATCCTTATGTATATCTCCATGGGATCAATGATAGGCCTGCCGGAAATCCCGTTTCTTGCAATGCACACCCATGATAAAGCGTTCGCATCGTCACTGCTTATTCTGACGGTACCGTTCCTTGTTTACGGCTTTGACATCATCAAGAGCGGATTCAAAAACCTGTTTCATCGCACGCCGAACATGGACACTCTTGTTACTCTCGGCGTTCTGACAAGCCTTATTTACAGCATTTTCTCGGTTGTGATGATATTCATGGGACATCACCACTATATCCACCGGCTCTATTTTGAGTCGGCAGCAATAGTTATCTACTTCATCAAGCTCGGACGTTATATTGACTCTGTGAGCAAGGACAAGACAAAGGAAGCGATTCAAAGCCTTGTTCAAATAACACCAAAGGATGCAGTTATCAAGACTGCCGAGGGCGAGAAAAAAGTCACGATTGACGAAATTCAAAAGGGCGACACCGTTATTTGCAAGCCCGGTGAAAGAATTGCCGTTGACGGCACGATAATCTTCGGCAAAACTCACCTTGACGAATCATTCATCACGGGCGAGAGCAAGCCCGCCGCAAAGGAAATCGGCGCAAAAGTCATCGCCGGAAGTATCAACTACGACGGCTACATCGAATATTCCGCCGAACGAATAGGCAAGGAATCGACAATTTCCGAAATTGTTCACATTGTTACGGAGGCTTCGTCGGCTAAGATTCCGCTTGCAAGAATCGCCGACAGGATAAGCTCTTATTTTGTTCCGACTATTATCGGAATCGCAATTCTCAGCTTTGTGGGCTATCTTGCCGCAGGTCAGGGCTTCAACGCCGCACTGAATACATTCGTAACGGTTCTTGTTGTCGCCTGCCCGTGCAGTCTGGGTCTTGCAACTCCGCTTGCAATCGTCGTTTCAGAAGGTCGTTGCGCCAAAAACGGCATACTCATCAAAAAAGGAGATGTCCTTGAAACGGCGTCAAAAATCAACAAAGTCATTTTCGATAAGACAGGTACTCTCACCTACGGAAATCTCAAAATTTCACGAGTTATCGACTTCGGCAAAATGCCCGAAAAGGACATGATGAGCCTTGTCTGCTCGGCAGAAGCGAAGTCGAGCCATCCGATATCGAAGGCATTCGCCGAATATGCAAAGGATAATACTCTCACACTCAGCGAACCCGAGCAATTTGAAAACATCGACGGCATGGGAATCCGCACCGTTATCGACGGCAAATCATATTATTTCGGCAACGCAAAACTGCTTGCCAAATACGGCATTGAGAACGACCGCCTCGATGACGCAAACGCTCTCGCCGATGAGGGCAACACCCTTGTTTATGTTGCCGATGAGGTGCAAATTCTTTCAATTATCGGCATCAACGATATTATCAGAGATAACGTTGACAGGCTCATCAGAACGCTTCACAGCTTTCACGTTGAGCCGATAATGCTCACGGGCGATAACGAGCAGACAGCAAAGAAAATTGCCGCACAGGCGGGAATAGAGCACGTTATTTCCGGTGTTCTGCCTGCCGAAAAGGGCAACGTTATCAAGGAGCTTAAAGCCGAGGGCGACAAGGTTATGATGATCGGCGACGGAATCAATGACTCCCCTGCCCTTGCACTGAGTGATATCGGCGTCAGCGTCAACAGCGGCTCCGACATTGCAATGAACTCCGCCGACGTAATACTGATGAATGACGACCTGATGAAAATTCCCGAGCTTATAAGAACAAGCAGGGCAACGGTCAGAAATATCAAGCAAAACCTTTTCTGGGCTTTCTTCTACAACTGCCTGATGATTCCGATTGCAATCGGCGCACTAAAGCATTTCAATATAACCATCAATCCGATGATAGCAAGCCTTGCAATGACGCTTTCGAGCTTCACGGTAATAATCAACGCCCTCCGACTGAGAGGGTCGAAAAAATAAGGAGGACTCAATATGTTATTCGGTAAAGAAAAAATTACAAAGGAAGTTTATATCGACGGCATGAGCTGTATGCACTGCGCCGCCAAGGTTGAAAAGGCGCTCGCCTGCGTTTCGGGAGTTGCAAACGCCAAGGTTGAACTTGAGAATAAAAAAGCTGTTGTTAAGCTCAAGAAGGACGTTGACAATGCGATTCTCAAATCCGCAGTTGAGGACCTCGGCTACAGCGTCACGGATATAAAATAACAACAAGACAAAAAATCACCCTCCGCATCTAAGGCGAAGGGTGATAATTTTTATACCGTGAACGGGTCGATGCCGTTCGTGTTTGTCGGAAGAATTTTGAATGTGAAGTTGAACGTTTTGTCGTTCACGCTGTATTTCGGGTCGATATCCGGACCGCACGCTCCCGAGCCCGTTCCGGTCATCTTGTAGTCGATGCTTAATACCGTCTCTTTCATCGGTTCAAGCTCGTAATCGTGCTTTGCCTCACGAATCATCTGCGGCGTAAAGTGCTGAGCATTTGACGAGAAGCTGTCGAAATCCTCGGCTCGGCATATAAATCCGATGCCGCTCTCGTTTGTAACCTTTGCCCACTTGCAGCCGTAATGGCTTGAATTCTCCTGCGGACGGACATAGTGCTCGAAGTTTTCCGTTACTGTCGTTGTGAAGTCGTCAACATAAGTATAACGCTTCTTGTCGATGTAGCTCTCCTTGGGGCCGTAACCGAAATATTCATAGTTCTCGAAGCCTTCGGGCATGATGAGCTGAAGTCCGATTCTCGGCAGAATATCCATTCTCTCCGCCTTCTTGCCGTTGACGTTAACGAGAACGCTTGAATCCGGGAGGAACGTGTAAGTAACCTTACCCTCAAATATCGGCTCAAATGTGTAAACACCGATTGCAAGATCAACGGTAATTTCAACCTTATCGTCTGATTTTGTCACATTAAGCGAACGGCACTTCTGACCGAGCTTTTCCATGCCGACCTTGTACCATTTTTCTCTGTAATACTGAGAATCGTTGTCGATATATGCTCTGTAAAGGTTAATTTCAACGGGCTTCGAGATAAGCTCCGTATCGTCACAGCTTATCTTATTGAGCTTGCCGTAAGCCTTGTCGAAAACATATTTAACACTGCCGACACCTATTTCTACATATCTTTCGCCGTCGTTGACTGTCATTGCGGTCGTCGCAAGCGCAGCTTTGCCTGTCGGAATTGACTCAAGTCTGAACTGTTTAAGTCCTATCTCGTAGCCTGCCTTTGCCCAGAGCTTGTCCGTCCTGTTGACAAAGTGAAGCGTGAGATATGTCTCACCTGTAAAGCTGTATGCCGACGGGTCGAAGATTGAAAAATCCTTTTTCTCTCTCGGCATGAGCATAAGTCCCGAGACTTCACCCGAAGCAATAAGCTTGCCGTTTGATTTGATTTCCCAGTTTATGCCTACATCGTCAAGGCCCTTGAAGAAGTTGCGGTTCTTGATTGAAACGTTGCCGTTGCCTGCATATTCTGCAAAGAAAGGCTGATAAACATACTTTGCTTCCTCAAATCCCGTGTGCGGCGTTCTGTCGGGATAAACGAGGCCGTCAACGCAGAAGTTGCCAGCATTCGGCATATCGCCGAAATCGCCGCCGTAGGTGTATTTATATTTGCCGTTGCCGTCGGGAATTGCTACGGAATGATCCGTGTACTCCCAGATACAGCCGCCGCAGAATTTGTCGTCTGAATCAATAAGCTCCCAATAGTCGCCGAGGTCTCCCGGTCCGTTGCCCATCGCATGGCAGTATTCGCAGAGATAGAGCGGCTTGTTTTTGCGCTTTTTGCTTGAAAGGATTTCCTTGCACTTTTCGATTGAGGGATACATCCAGCTTTCAACGTCGGAGCAGTTGCCGAGGAACTTGCCTGCAAGCTCGGAGTAGCGATAGTTTGCGTTCTCATAGTGAACGATTACGTTCTTATTACGTGACTTGATAAAGTCATACATTGCCTGATGGTTGTCGCCGCATCCGGATTCATTGCCAAGCGACCAGAAAACAACCGAAACATGGTTCTTATCACGCTCAAAAAGTCTGCGTGCTCTGTCGATATATGCTTCTTTCCATGACGGATCGTTCGCAAGAAGACTCCAACGCTCAAAGAAGAAGCCGTCAATCGAGGTCGAGAATCCGTGAGCCTCAAGGTCGGATTCGTCAATTACCAAGAAGCCGAGCTGATCGCACATCTCCAAAAATCTCGGGTCGTTCGGATAATGTGAGGTACGGACGGCATTGACATTGTGGCGTTTGAAGATATAAAGATCCTCGAGAACGTGCTCAATCGGCGTTGCATGGCCGTAAAGCGGGTGAGAATCATGGCGGTTAACACCCTTGATTTTAATCTTCTGTCCGTTGAGATAAAGAACAGACTTTGAGATAACAAGATCCTTGATACCGACCTTAACGAGTACGACTTCATCGGAAACGTCAAGAATAAGATCATAGAGCAGCGGATCCTCATCGCTCCAAAGAATCGGATTTTCAAACTTGATTTTTATCTTACCGTTGACGCTTTCACCCGAGTCAATGCTTTCGCCGTGGGGCGAAACAAGGCGGTAGCTGACCTCTCTGTCGCCGACAAGGTCAAGATCCACGCTCATAATACATTTCGTGTATTTCTTTTTAAGCTCGGTTGTGACGTAAAAATCACGGATTCTGCCTCTGCGGCTTCTTTTGAGAATATAAACATCACGGAAGATTCCGCTCATTCGCCACATATCCTGATCCTCAAGATATGAGCCGTCGCACCACTTGAGCACAAGCATTGCAAGTCTGTTTGAACCTGCTTGAACAAAATCATTGATATTGAACTCGCTCGTCATGTGGCTGACCTGACTGTAGCCGACAAATTTGCCGTTTATCCAAAGATAAAAGCAGGAATCGACACCCTCAAAGTTGAGAAAAAGGTCACGTGAAAGGTCGTTCTCATCAATATCAAAGTCGCGAATATAAATTCCGCACGGGTTGTCGTCTGGGACATACGGCGGATCACAGGGGTATGGGTAGTCCGAATTGGTGTAGTTCGGAGCGTCATAGCCCTTGTCGAGCGCCATTTGCCAGTTCATCGGGACCTTTATTTTGTCATAATTGCCGTTAATTTCATAATCTGCGGCGTAAAAGCCGTCCTCAACGTCAATTATCGTATTATAAAATCTGAAATCCCATTCGCCGTTAAGAAGCTGAAAATATTTTGACTCCTCTCTCGACTTTGTGAGAGCGTTCTCCTCATTGAGATAGGGAATGAAATATGCGTGAGGTTCTTCACAGCCGACATGTAAGGTTGTCGGATCCTCGTAGTATTTTGGTATATTCAGCATTGGTTTTCCTCCGATCAAAGCTCGATTTTAGCCTTTCTTGAGTTAATCGCGCGGAAGATCGATGTTTCGAACTTCGGCTTTCTCGAATATGTGTAGAGTCCGTTCTGCTCCTGCTCAACGTCGTAAAGCTGAGTATAGCAGAATCCGAACATCCTGTCATTGTCAAGCAATGCGTCCGTGAGGCCCTTGTAGCGCTCAATAAATTCATACTTGTTCTTCGGCGCATTGCCATAGCCCCACGCGTTCTGTTCATTTTCGTTAACAGACCAGCGGATTCCGCCGTATTCGCTGATGAAGGTCGGTCCGCCGGGATATTTCTGACGGCGCTCATGGTTATCGTAGAGCTTACCCTCGGTCATGAGCATATCGAAATGCTCCTTGAACACCTTCGGATCCTGCTCATAGTCATGAAGGTCAAAAATATCGGTGATAACATGGAAGTTGCCGCTTGTATCAATACACGGACGGGTCTTATCGAGTGCCTTTGTCGTCTTATAAATGAGAGCAAGAGCATCGTCGAACTGCTTTCTTCCGTCATAGTCCCATGTTTCATTGAGCGGACACCAGCCGATGATTGCCGGGTGATTAAAATCACGCTCAACCTCCTCGATCCACTCCGGAATTACGGAATAAACAATGTTCGGATTGGAATGGTCAAGTCCCCAGTTCGGGTATTCGCCCCACACAATGTAACCCATCTTGTCACAATTATAAAGGAATCTCGGCTCAAAAATCTTCTCGTGAAGTCTTGCGCCGTTGAAGCCGACATCAAGAGATATCTGAATATCTTTGATCATGGCTTCCTCGCTCGGAGCGGTGTAAATTCCGTCGGGATAGAAGCCCTGGTCGAGAACAAGACGCTGGAAAACGGATTTGCCGTTGATAAGGAACTTCTGACCGTCGAGCTTTACGTCACGAAGGCCGAAATAGCTGTCAACCTTATCCTCGTTAAAGCGAAGCTCAAGGTCATAAAGTCTGCCCTCGCCGACCTCCCAGAGATAAGCCTCTTTAAGGTCAAGGTGAGCGGTTATCAAACCTCCCTCAGTCTCAACGCTTGCCGCACCCATGATTCTCTCCTGATAGAGGGCAAGAGCTTCAAACTTGCCGGTGCCGATGACCTCTGCCTGAATATCAACAGAGCAGTTTTCAACGTTTGGGAAAACCTTGATGCTCTTGATTCTCGAATCGGGAACAAACTCAAGCCAAACCGTTTGCCATATACCCGTTGTCCTTGTGTAATCACAGCCGTGAGAATAATACTCCTCGCTCTGCTTTCCTCTCGGCTGAAGGGGATTTCTTGTATCGTCCTCGGCGTAAACCGTCAGAATGTTTGTGCCGCCGTTGAGATAGTCCGTGATATCGAATTCAAACGAGATGTAGCCGCCCCTATGCGTGCCGACCTCCTTGCCGTTCACATACACGGTAGCCTTATAATCAACCGCACCGAAGTGAAGAATTGTTCTCAGATCGGCAAACTTCTCGGGAACGGTAAATTCTCTCTGATACCAAACGGCATCCATGAAGTCCTTGTACTCAACTCCCGAAAGCACGCTCTCGGGGCAGAAAGGAACGTTTATTGTTCTTTCAAGCTTTGTCTGCGGCTCGTAATATTTCTTAGCAAGACCGCTCTTGGACTTGTCGATTTCAAAGCTCCACTTTCCGTTGAGGTTCAGCCACTCTCTGCGCTGAAACTGCGGATTCGGATGCTCCGGACGGGGTATATTGATCATATGATATTTTCCTCCATAATTATATTCAGTTTATCATACCATATTAAAAAAGATTATACAAGTAATTATATATATTTTTTACAAAAACCGAGGTGAGAAAAACAAAGGCTTCCTCACAGTCAAATATATTCACTTCCGGCTTTATGGCAAAAAAATTTGTAACGATGCCATATCGCAGTCTGCAATTTGCTGTGATAAAGAACTGTTCATATGTGTCGTGACAGCATAGGATCAAGGTCGAACAATGACAAGAAATGACCTTTAAGCAATTAAACAATTCTAAAAAGCATTTCTTCATAAAATTTTTATTTTTCGCCGTATTTCTATTGAAAAAAAACGGACAAAATGATAGTATAGTATAAAATAGAGGGGTGTTTTTATGGAAGTTAAAAAAATGGAATCTCTAAAGGAGCTTTACAAAATCGGCAGAGGTCCGTCAAGCTCGCACACTATGGGTCCCGAAAAGGCGTGCAAGATTTTTAAAGAGCACAATCCGAAAGCCGACCGTTTTGAAGCAATTCTCTATGGCTCACTCTCAAAAACGGGAGTCGGTCACGGCACGGACAAGGTTATCAAAGTCACATTTGACCCTACCCCTTGCGATGTTATTTTCAACAATGAAGATCTTGAGCTTCCGCATCCCAACACAATGGATCTGATCGCCTATAAGGACGGCGTTGAAATTAAAAAAATCCGTGTTCTCAGCGTCGGAGGCGGAAAAATTGAAATTGTCGGTTACAAAAATGTCGATCCGCCGAAAATTTACGGGCTGTCAACCTTTTCCGAGATTGCCGAGCATTGCAGAAAAAATCACATGAAGCTTTGGCAGTATGTCGAGGAGGTTGAGGGAATTGAGATTAGAGATTATCTCATGAAAATCTGGAATCAGATGAAGTTGAGTATCCATATCGGTCTTGAAACCGAGGGAGTTCTCCCGGGCGGACTGAACGTCAAGAGAAAGGCGAAAAAGCTCTATTCTCATCAGCATATCGACGAGAGCGCTCAAACCAAGGAAAACCGCGTTGTTTCCGCCTATGCATTCGCCGTAAGCGAGCAGAATGCGGACGGAGAGGTCATCGTAACAGCCCCGACCTGCGGCTCGGCAGGTGTTATGCCGTCGGTGTTGTATTATCAGCAGATGAAAAGGGGTTATACCGACCTTGAGATAGTCCGTGCACTTGAAACGGGCGGAATAATCGGTAATCTGGTAAAGACCAACGCTTCGATTTCGGGCAGTGAATGCGGCTGTCAGGCGGAGATAGGAACGGCGTGTGCAATGGCTTCTGCCGCACTCGGCGAGCTTTTCTCTCTTGAAACGGATAAAATAGAGTATGCCGCTGAAATTGCAATTGAACACCACCTCGGACTGACCTGTGATCCGATTTGCGGACTGGTTCAGATTCCGTGCATTGAGCGCAATGCCGTTGCGGCAATGAGGGCAATAAATGCCGTCAGCCTCGCAAGCTTTTTGAGCGACACAAGAAAGATTTCCGTCGATGAGGTCATCGAGGTCATGAGAATGACGGGCAAGGATATCCCCGGACGCTACAGAGAAACCGCCGAAGGCGGACTTGCAACATTAAACATTAAATAAATTTTGTATATTTGTCTGCCGTAAATATTGCATTTATTTCTGCGGCGTGATAAAATAGAAAGTACCATATAAGCGGCTGAGAATTCGGCCGACAGAGAGAGGAGAAGCATTATGGCATTAAGTGAAAAGTTTAAGATTGGAACAAAGACCCCGAACCTCTATCTCAGCGGCTACAAGGGTCATTTTGTGGCAGGAAGAAGCCACTTGAATTATTATATAGACATCACCTCGCAGAAATCATGTCTTTCCGAGGCGAAGGCAGTTGCAAAGGCAATTGCCCCGAGCTACAAGCTCCACATGGAGATTGACACAATTCTTTGCCTTGACGGCACAGAGGTTATCGGCACGTGCCTTGCAAGTGAGCTGACAAAGAACGACCTTGCAAGTATCAACGCAAACAGAGCGATTAACATTCTTGCCCCCGAGTACACGGCAAGCAACCAGCTCATGTTCCGTGACAACATTGTTCAGATGATTCAGGGCAAGCAGGTTCTTATTTTGGCCGCTTCGGTCGTTACCGGCAGCACGGCTCAGAACGCATTTGAAGCCATCCGTTATTATGTGGGTACACCGATCGGAATCGCTTCTATTTTTGCAACAATGAAAGAGTGTGAAAACTTCCCCGTTGTATCGGTATTCGATCCTCACGACCTGCCCGAATATGAGAGCCATTCAGCTATGGAATGTCCTCTTTGCAAGAAGGGTGAGCGCATTGACGCACTCATCAACAGCTTTGGTTGCTCGATGCTTTAATTAAAACAATATAATAACCTCCGTCTGTAAGTGTAAGCCTACAGGCGGAGGTTTTGGTTTTACTTAAAGAGACTGTCCATCGTAACGCCGAGAATTTCGCATATTTTTTGCAGCGTATTCGCAAGCGGCAGTCCTATTCCGTTTTCATATTTTGAAACAGACGAACGATCCATTTCAAGCATATCTGCAAGCTGTTGCTGCGTAAGTCCGCTGTTTTTTCTTGCTTCTTAAAGTTTTCGGAAAAGCTCATTTGTAAATTCCCCCATAAAATAAAAAGTGCGCAGCCGAAGCCACGCACGAAAAATACACGGCTTGATTGCTGCGACACAAACCCAACTTCACAAAAAAGACGAATGTGGAAAAGCCGGTATTTTTACACAAAAATATTATATCATCTTTATAATAAAAATCCAGTATTTTTTCATTTTGTGCAAAAATTTCACGAAATAACAATTGCATTGATCCATTCTTCCGAAAAAATCAAGCCTGCTTTGTCAATCAAGGCAGGCTTGTACTGTTTTATTTAAGAACTATGTCGCCGTTCTCAACGTCAACCGTGATTGACGTTACGGGAGTGTCGATATTGTCGATGATCTTCTCGGCAATCTTATCCTCGACCTTGCGGCGAATATTATTTCTGAGGTCTCTCGCTCCCCTCGTTCCGCCGACAGATTCCTTTGCAAGCTCTGCAACGGCTTCATCGGTATAGGTGAACGTTATGCCCTTATCCCTGAGCGGCTCCTTGAACTCGTCAAGCATTAGCACGGCAATCTTTTTGAACGCATCTTCGTCAAGGTCATTGAACACTACAATTTCATCGACTCTGCCGAGAAATTCGGGTCTGAGGAACTCTCTGAGCGCCTTTAGCGCCTTTTCCTTATTGACATCGCCCTGCGTTTTTCCAAAGCCGAGAGCGCCTTCAGAGCGACTGCTGCCGGCGTTGGAGGTCATAACGATAACCGTGTTTTCAAAGCTTACCGTCCTGCCCTGCGCATCGGTGATCTTGCCCTCATCAAGAATCTGAAGAAGAATGTTCATAACGTCGGGATGCGCCTTTTCTATCTCATCAAAAAGGAGAACCGAATACGGCTTACGGCGAACCTTCTCTGTCAACTGACCCGCCTCATCATAGCCGACATAGCCCGGCGGCGAACCGATAATTCTCGAAACGCTGTGCTTCTCCATAAACTCGGACATATCAAGCCTGATAAGAGTTTCAGGCGTGTCAAAAAGTTCGTTTGCAAGCTGCTTTACAAGCTCGGTTTTTCCGACACCCGTCGGTCCGACAAAGATAAACGATGCCGGCCTTCTTCTCGGGCTGACGCATATTCTTCCGCGTCTGACGGCTTTCGAAACAACGTCAACCGCCTCGTCCTGGCCGATGACCTTTGCCTTGAGCTTCTTGTCGAGATCGGCAAATCGGCGAAGGTCGCTTTCAACTATCTTCTGCGCCGGAATGCCTGTCCAAAGCTGAATTACCCTTGCAAGATCCTCCTCTGTAACCGGAGAATTTTCAACCAGCGGGATAAGCTGATTTATTCTTGTCTCGCACTGCATTATATCCTGCTTAACCTTGGCAATCGCCTCGTAATCCGGCTCCTCAGCCTCCATGAGATCCTGCTCACGAATTATAAGATCCGCCTTTTCATTGAGCTTATTTTCATATTCGCTGATGTTCTTGTTTCTCAGGTTTGCACAGGTGCAGGCTTCATCAAGCAGGTCAATAGCCTTGTCCGGCAAAAATCTGTCATTGATAAATCTCTCCGAGAGCGTAACTGCGCTGTGAACAAGAGTATCGCTTATCTGAACCTTATGATAATTCTCGTAATAATCCTTTATGCCGAGAAGCATTTTATAGGTGTCCTCAATCGACGGCTCCTCAACCTTAACGGGCTGCAAGCGTCTTTCGAGTGCAGCATCCTTCTCAATATACTTTCTGTATTCTGTAAAGGTCGTTGCGCCGATAATCTGAACCTCGCCCCTTGAAAGAGCAGGTTTGAGAATATTTGCGGCATTCATCGAGCCTTCGGAGTCTCCGCCCGTACCGACAAGGTTATGCACCTCATCAATAAAGAGAATAATGTTGCCCTCAGCCTTAACCTCTTCGACAAGACCCTTTACTCTGCCCTCAAACTGACCTCTGAACTGCGTACCGGCAACAAGCGAGGTGAGGTCGAGAAGCTGAATTTCCTTATTGGCAAGCTTTGCCGGAACCTCACCGTTGGCAATTCTGAGAGCCAAGCCCTCAGCAATAGCGGTTTTACCGACTCCCGGCTCACCGATAAGACAGGGATTGTTCTTTGATCGGCGGCAAAGAATTTGAATCGTTCTGTAAATTTCGTTGTCTCTGCCGATTATTCTGTCAATTTTTCCCTCTTTTGCTTTTCTTGTAAGGTTGGTGCAATAAAGCGGAAGATATTTGCGCTTTTTCGACTTCTTTTCGCCTTTATTCTTGCCTTTGCTTTTTTCTTTAACTTCCGTATCGGGAACATCGGTGAAATCGTCCTGCTCGTCCTTATTCATAAAGCCCTGCATGAACGGGAAGGTCGGCGTTCCGCCCGGCTCGAAGCCCTCGCCCTCGTCGCCCATGCCCATCATGGCGCCGAACTGCTCGCTCATTGCTTCGTAGTCGTCCTCCGTTATTCCCATGTTTTCCATCATTTGCTTTATCGGACCCGTAGACTCCATGGCACATTTCAGGCAAAGCCCCTCCTGATGGGAGCTTTTGTCGCCGTCCATTCTTGTCATGAATATAACAGCAGGTCTGATGCCGCATTTGCTGCACATTATTTGCTTCATATTTATCTCCTGTTATTTTTTGCTGAATTTTTCTTTGAACTGCTTAAACACTCCGGGAAGATAGCTGACAAATGCCACAACCGTCAGCAATGCCGAAATCGCAACGAGCACGATGAGCATTGTATCGGGAATTGTCCAAAGGCTGTTGAAGGCTCCTACATCGGGAGCGAAAGCAAACAGCGCTATCATTACGAAGTAAAATACGCAGGTCGCAACCTTGCCGTAAATCTCAGCCGCACTCGGTTTGAGACCTATGGCTATCATAATTCCTCCGAAGAGGACCATTACAAACTCTTTTATAATAAAAACAAGGAATATCCAACTGAATGTTTTGATAAGCGAATCCGTGCTGGAGCTGAACCTGATGTAAAGAAGAACGGCAATTGTTATCTGAGTCAGCTTATCCGCCACGGGATCAAGCACCTTGCCGAGTTCGCTTATTTGATTAAAGCGGCGTGCTATCTTGCCGTCAAGGCAATCGGAAAGTCCGGAAAGAGCAAGCACAAATACCGCCCAGATAATATTGTTCGGGATAGAATCATTGAGAAAAAGATATGCAAAGACAGGAACCATAATGATTCTTGCAAATGAAAGCCAGTTCGGAATTGTGTTCCAGTTTTTAAAAAGATCCTTAACCATTTTTATATACCCCCGTAGGAATTATTGAAAGTATTGATATTCTCGGCAATCTTATCGTTTGAAATAACCGCCTGCACGATGACCGAAGAATCTATCGCATTTACATATTTCGCATTATACACCACATGGGAGGATATTTGCAAGCCCACGCTCAAAACTATTACAGCCATAACACCGCAGCCGAAGCCGAGAAGAGCGCCCAGAAATCTGTTTGCCTTTTTAAGTATCGGCAGCTTTTTCAATGAATCCAAAAGATGAATTATCCATGTGAACAAGAGTCTGACCGCTATGTAAATAAGCACAAATACAATAAGCTTTGCAAGGTATCTCTCCGTGCTGCCGAAAAGACTTGTGTTGCTGTATATCCAGTCCGTCACGGCACCGCAGAAAATTCTCGCCGCCAAAAGCGCAACGATAAACGAACCGAATTTAAATATCGTCTGAACAAGTCCCTGTCGGTAATATCTTACCGTCATCAGCACAATTACTGCCGCAAGGATTATATCAACTATATGCTCCTGCATTATTTGCTTACCTGCCTTTCGTCCGTGGTTCCTCTTGTTTTATAACTTTTTATATTCACGCCGGTCAGAATATATGTCCTGCCGCCGTCAACCGTCACTCTTTTAGGCTCGCCCGTGAAATAAATTGTTCCGACCTGCTTGCCTCGCTTGTTAAACGTTTTGACCTCGCTGTCAAAAAGAACAGCGACATATTTTCCGTCCGTATCAACGCTTCTTATTTCCTTATCGAAATCAACGGTAAACCTCTCCTTGTTGCTGCTGTTGTAAAAACTGAGCGTTGAAAGCGATGAGCTGCCGTATTTTGAAAGAGCAAGAACCGACGAGCCGTCCTGACTCACGCAATAATTGTGAAGCTTATCGGAATTGAACTTCAGGTCGTCCTGCCTGTTCGTATTGTTTTTGATGTACGATTTAAGGTTATCGCCCACGGCAACAATGTTGTTGCCCTTGATATAATTCACCTTCAAAAGCGTTGTTCCGCCGTAATCAAAGCATGCGGTATATTCGTCCGCCTTGCTGAGGTTGAAAACATAAAGCTTTGAAGATATCTCACCGTTCAAAGCCTTAATTGCGGCAACTGCGGCATATTTTCCGTTCGGCGAAAGGTCGATATCCGTGACCCTTTCGTCGCTGAAATTCCATGCGAATTTCTCTTTGCCGTTTTTGTCATAAACCGTCAGCACGGACTGGGCGTCCTTGCCGTAGGTCGCAACCGCATAATTGCCCTTTGACCCTATCGCCGCCGCCATGATATTTTTATCAAGCGACTTTTCGATTACTGTATCCGAGCCTCGCTGAACTCTGAATTTGCCCGAATCAAGGTCAAAAACAATCATTTTCGAGCCTTTGCTTTTCATCACCGGGTTTGAATATGTGTGGCTTTTCGGCATAATCTCCTTTGCCGAGGAGGTCAGCGAAATTGTTTTATCGTCAAGCAAAAGATTGAGATTTGAATTGTTTACCGTGATATTCTTAACCTTGCCGGCACTGATTTCATAGGGATATCCGTCGCCCGAGCCGAGACTCATAAAATAAGTTTTAACATCTGCCGTAAAGGTCGATACCGTCATATTGCCGAGCTTCTGAGCCGCCGTCATAACAATAAGAATTACAACGGCAACAGCTAAAACGATTGTCAGAATTTTCTTTGAACGATCCGTTATTCTAAGCTTGAATTTTTTTGATTTTCCCGAGCTTTTCAAACTTCTGCCTCCCCATAGCTTACATAATCAAGAAAAAGTCCGCACGCAGGGGCGGTTCTGCCCGCCTTTTCTCTGTCCCTACTTTCTATTATAGCTGTCAGTGTGTCTTTTTCAATTCTTTTTTCTGAAATTTCTATTAACGAGCCGACCATTATCCTCACCATGTTGTAAAGAAAACCGTTGCCCTCAACGTAAAAATCGACCTCATCGCCGTTCCTTACAACGCCGCAGTCATAAATCGTGCGAACCGTGTCCTCAACGCTGCTGCCCGAGGAGCAAAAACCGGCAAAATCGTGCGTTCCTATGAATTGCTTTGCCTGTTCATTTAAAATATCGGCGTCAAGCTTTGATTTATAATGCCATGCATAGTTCTTGAGAAACGGATTTTTCGCCTGCGAATTCCATATCCTGTAAAGATATCTCTTGCTTTTGCAATCGTACCTCGGGTGAAAATCAAGCGGCACTTCCTTACAGGATTTGACAGCCACACAGTCGGGCAATACGGCATTGAGCGCACCGGTCAAACGGCAGCATTCAATGGAGCTCTCCGTCCTCAGCGTACAGCAAAAATCGTTCGCATGAACGCCGGCATCAGTGCGACTGCAACCCGTTATGCTTTCACGCACGCCGAGAATTTTTTCAACGGCGTCCTGCAAGCATTCCTGGACGGTTATTCCGTTCGGCTGAACCTGCCAGCCGTGAAAGTCCGTGCCGTCATACATCAGGCGAAGCGCAAGGTTTCTCATTTAACAAGCACCGCCTTGAAATAATAATTCAGTACAATAATTCCCGCGAAATAAACAAGTGCTGCGCCGAGCCACACAAAGTCCGTTGCTCTGAGCTTCATTTGTTTCATTCTCGTTCTTCCGGGACCGCCCGTATAGCAGCGGCAGTCCATTGCGTCGGCAAGCTCGTATGCACGTCTTATCGAAGAGACAAAAAGAGGAACAATGATAGGCACAAGTGACTTGACTCTTTGCATAAAGCTGCCGTTATCAAGGTCGGCTCCCCTCGCCTTCTGAGCGTTTGTGATTCTGTCTATCTCGTCAATGAGAGTCGGGATAAAGCGCAGAGCCAGCGTCATCATCATTGCGAGCGTTGACACGGGCACTTTTATGAGCTTGAGCGGAGCAAAAAGCTTTTCAAGGGAATCCGTCAGAACGGTCGGCGTTGTCGTGTAGGTCAAAAGTGAGCTGATAACAACAAGACAGACAATTCTTATCGCCATAAACAGAGCGGTAAAAAGTCCGTTTGTCGTGATGTGGATAAAATGCCAGTTCACAAGCTCCGTGCCGCCTCTAATATAGAAAATGTTCAATATCGACGTGAACAGAACTATAACGACGATCGGCTTGAGACTTTTTGCGACCATCTTCACGGGAACCTTTGAAATTATATTAACCGTCAATGTGAAAAGTACCATAAGACCGAGCGCCTCAAAGCTTTTGCACATAAAAATTGAAACAATGAACAAAACCGTCAGTATAATTTTCATTCTTGCGTCCATGCGATGAATCGGCGATTCAACGTTGTAATACTGACCTATAGTAATGTCTTTTAACACCGTTTGCACCTCCTGTGCAGGGAAAATAATAGCGGTTTACCTCGTCAAAACCTCAACGGCACGGTCAACGGTATAGACCGAGCCGAAATCATGTCCGTTGTTTTTGAGTATTTCAAATACTTTTGAAATCTGCGGAATGTTAAGTCCTATTTCTCTGAGTCTTTCGGCGTGAGAATAGACCTCGTCAACCGTTCCATACATTTCAAGCCTTGCGTTGTTCATGACGGCAACCTTGGTTGCTATCTTCGCAATGTCCTCCATGCTGTGTGAAACAAGCAGAACGGTGCTTCCCGTTTTTTCACGGTAATTCTTTATCATATCAAGTATTGTGTCTCTGCCTATCGGGTCGAGACCGGCAGTCGGCTCGTCAAGAATGAGAACCTTCGGCTGCATTGCGATAACTCCCGCTATTGCGGCTCGTCTTTTTTCACCGCCCGAAAGGTCAAACGGTGATTTTTCGAGCAATTCCTTTTTAAGTCCGACATATGCCGCCGCCGAAACGACTCTTTTCGCTATCTCCTCATCAGGAAGCTTCATATTTTTCGGACCGAATGAAATATCTTTATACACGGTCTCCTCAAAGAGCTGATATTCGGGATACTGGAAGCAAAGACCGACCTTGAAGCGAGCTTCTCTTGTCGCCTTTTTATCCGACCAAATGTCAATGCCGTCAACAACTACCTTACCGCTGTTTGGCTTGAGAATTCCGTTAAAATGCTGAACGAGGGTGCTTTTACCTGAACCCGTGTGGCCTATAACCCCGACCAGCTCGCCCTCTTCAATATCAAGATTTATATTGTCGATAGCCTTTGATTCACTCGGCATTCCCTCATTGTAGAGATGAGTAACGCCCTGCATTGAAAGTATCGGCATCACTTTCTCACCTCCAAAACCTTGAGAATAGCCTCGGCACATTCATTTTCATCGAGTATATCTTCCGGAAGTTTAAATCCTTTTTTTCTGAGCCTGTAGGCAAGCTCTGTAGCCTGCGGCACGTCAAGTCCCAGCTTTTTCATTCTTTCAACGTTCCTGAAAACCTCTTTCGGAGTACCGTCCATTGCAATTCTGCCACCGTCCATAACGATTACTCTGTCTGCCTTAACCGCCTCGTCCATATAGTGAGTGATGAGTATAACGGTGATTCCGAACTCCCTGTTGAGCTTCATTACCGTGTCCATGACCTCTTTCCTGCCCTGCGGGTCAAGCATGGCCGTAGGCTCGTCCATGACGATGCACTTGGTGTTCATTGCAATAACGCCGGCAATAGCGACTCTCTGCTTCTGTCCGCCGGAAAGACGGTGAGGCTCACGCTTGCGGAATTCATACATTCCGACTGCCTTCAATGCACTGTCAACGGCTTTTCTTATCTCCGAAGGCTCAACTCCGAGATTTTCGGGACCGAACGCAACATCGTCCTCAACGATCGTCGCAACGATCTGATTGTCCGGGTTCTGAAAAACCATGCCGACGGTTTTGCGAATATCAACCGTCTTTTCCTCGTCCGACGTGTCCATGCCCTCGACCGTGACCTTACCCTTGTTCGGAACAAGTATGCCGTTAATCAGCTTTGCAACCGTTGATTTGCCGCAGCCGTTATGCCCGAGCACGGCAAGAAACTGCCCCTCAGGCACTTCAAGGCTGAAATCGTTAACCGCGTTAACGATCCCCTCGTCCTCCAGCTCGTAGGCAAACGAAACGTTATCGAATTTTATAATGGTATCGCTCATAGTCAGTGTTTCTCCGAATTACTTTTTCCAAATTGCAGATGCGCCGCATGGGAGAACCATGCCCGTCTGCGTCACAGGCAAGCCTATCTCGCTGCCTGTCACCTTTCCGCCGAATTTCGGCACGACAAGCGCACCCAGAATATACTGCATAACAGCCGGCGAAAGTCCCGTTGTATATGAATTTATAAGCATCATTATCGGGTCATCAGAAAGCACCTCGGTGCAAAGCTCAACAAAGCCGTAAACCTCATCCTCAAGCTTCCAGACCTCGCCGCCGGGGCCTCTGCCGTATGACGGAGGATCCATGATGATAATATCATATTTATTGCCCCTGCGTATTTCACGCTGAACAAATTTTATACAGTCGTCAACTATCCATCTTACGGGTCTGTCGGCTACATGGGAAGCGGCGGCATTTTCCTTTGCCCAGTTAACCATGCCCTTTGAGGCGTCAACATGGACAACCTGCGCCCCTGCTTTAAGGCAAGCTACGGTTGCGCCGCCCGTGTAGGAAAACAGGTTGAGCACCTTTACGGGTCTGCCTGCATTTCTGATAAGCTCAGCCGTATAATCCCAATTGACTGCCTGCTCGGGAAAAATTCCCGTGTGCTTGAAGCCCATGGTTTTGACATTAAGACCAAGCTCCTTATAATCAATACGCCAAGCGTCGGGAGTTTTTCTTAAAATCTCCCAGTGACCTCCGCCCGTTGAAGAGCGGAGATATCTGGCATTGGCTTTTTTCCACATGGGATGCTTCTTGGGAGTTTTCCAAATGACCTGCGGATCGGGACGAATAAGGATAACATCACCCCAACGTTCAAGTCTTTCTCCGTCGGAGCAATCCAGCAATTCATAATCCTTCCAGCCGTCGGCAACTCTCATTCTGACATCCTCCGTTTATATAAGTCTCCCTTTAACTACCTGTGCAATTTCCTCGGCAAGGGTCTGAATCATGTCCTTATCCCTGCCCTCGAGCATAACTCTGACAAGCGGTTCGGTGCCCGAAACGCGAACAAGCACTCTGCCCGAATCACCAAGCTCCTTTTCTGCGCTTGCAACAGCCTTCTTGATCTCCTCGTCCTTGTCATAGCGAGCCTTGCCCATCTGTGAAACTCTTACGTTGATAAGAACCTGCGGAAAAACTTCCATCTCGGCGGCAAGCTCGGAGAGCTTTTTGCCCGTTCTCTTCATAACTGCAAGCAATTGGAGAGCAGTAAGCTGTCCGTCACCCGTTGAAGCGAAGTCAAAGAAAATAACGTGACCCGACTGTTCGCCGCCTATCTTAAAGTTATTCTCTCTCATATTTTCAAGAACGTATCTGTCACCGATTTTTGTAATCTCGCTCTTGATGCCGTTCTTCTTGCAGAATTCAAAGAAGCCCATGTTGCTCATAACCGTAACAACGGCTGTATCATCGGTGAGGACTCCCCTGTTTTTCATATCCTTGGCGCAGATTGCAATAATCTTATCGCCGTCAACAACCTCGCCGTTCTCGTCAACAGCCAACATTCTGTCGGCATCACCGTCGAAAGCGAAGCCTACGTCGCAGCCGTATTCCTTAACATATCTCTGAAGTCCGTCAAGATGAGTCGAACCGCACTCACGGTTGATATTGATGCCGTTCGGCATTGACGACTTGATGTGGCAGTCAACCCCAAGCTCGGTAAAAAGATCGGGAGCCGTTACGCTCGCCGCACCGTTAGCGCAGTCAAGAGCAACCTTATAGCCCGAAAAATCAATATCCTCAACCGTGGAAATAAGATGACGTGTGTAATCAAACGTCGGCATCTCGGAGCTTCTGATACGTCCGATATCAGCGCCTATCTTAACAGGCGGCTGAGTTACGCCGTCAAGGATAATCGCTTCAATTTTCTCCTCCAGTTCATCGGGAAGCTTATAGCCGTCCGCCTGGAAGATTTTGATGCCGTTGTATTCGCACGGGTTATGCGAAGCGGTGATCATGACCGCTGCATCATACTCATATTTTTTAACAAGGAATGCAACCGCAGGCGTGGGAAGCACGCCGAGCTGCATAACATCTGCACCGACTGAGCAAAGGCCTGCAGTGATCGCAGAGCAAAGCATATTTGATGAAATTCTTGTGTCCATTCCGATCATAACTCTCGGACGCTTTTTGTTCTCGTCAATAAGAACCATCGCAGCCGCACGGCCGATCTGCATGGCAAGCTCGCATGTAAGCTCCGAGTTTGCAACTCCTCTTGCACCGTCTGTTCCGAATAATCTGCCCATAAAATGACCTCCGAATTATAGTTCAAATTTTTGCTGTTCCATCAGCGGAACCGGGTTGTTATTAGCTCCGTTCTGTGCTGGCATCGGCATACCCAAATGTGCATAGCCGGCAGGCGTAACCATACGCCCTCTCGGAGTTCTCGAAAGAAATCCGATCTGCATCAGATACGGTTCATAGACATCTTCTATTGTGATCGCTTCCTCGCCTATCGCAGCGGCGATCGTTTCAAGTCCGACGGGACCTCCGTTATAGTTCTTTATCATCGCCGTAAGAAGAAGTCGGTCGATTGAATCGAGACCGAGCGGGTCAACCTCAAGGCGATTGAGCGCAAGGTCGGCATTTTCGTCGGTAATAACGCCGTTGCCGAGCACCTGTGCAAAGTCACGTACACGTTTCAAAAATCTGTTTGCGATTCTCGGTGTTCCTCTTGAACGGGAGGCTATCTGATAAGCTCCCTCGTCGGTAATTTCTATATTAAGTATTCCTGCGCTTCTTTTAACGATACTGCTGAGATCCTCGGGCGAATACAGCTCAAGTCTTGCAATAACGCCGAAACGGTCACGAAGCGGAGCACTGAGCTGACCTGCCCTTGTTGTTGCGCCGACAAGGGTGAATCTCGGCAGATCTATTCTTATGCTTCTTGCCGACGGTCCCTGACCGATGATTATATCAAGCGCATTGTCCTCCATTGCGGGATAGAGAACCTCCTCTACACTCCTGTTCATTCTGTGAATTTCATCAATGAAAAGCACATCGCCCTCGCTGAGATTTGTAAGCAATGCAGCCAGATCCTTCGGCTTTTCGATTGCAGGACCCGAGGTCACACGGAAGTTAACGCCCATCTCGTTGGCAATTATACCTGCAAGAGTTGTCTTTCCGAGACCCGGAGGGCCGTAAAGAAGCACATGGTCAAGCGGTTCGTTTCTCTTTTTTGCCGCTTCTATATAAATTGAAAGATTCTCTTTAACCTTAGTCTGTCCGATATAGTCGCTCATCGTCCTCGGACGAAGCTGAAACTCCACATCGGAATCGTTATCCATATACTCGGGAGCGACTATTCGGTTTTCAAAGTCCATATCCTCCATGCCGTTCCCTCCTTATATCAGTGATTTAAGTGCCTGTCTTATAAGCTCCTCAACCGGCAGGGTGCTGTCAAGTTTACCGAGTGCCGCCGCAGCTTCCGACCTGCTGTAGCCGAGCTGAACGAGAGCTTCTATCGCCTCGCCCACATTCTCGGCACCTGCCGTCATCTGAACCGCTCCGACAAGCTCGGACTGCTCCTCGGTAAGTTCTGTGCTGAACTTATTTTTGAGCTCAAGAATAATTCTGTTGGCTATCTTCGCTCCGACGCCCTGTGCCTTTGTTATAGCCTTTGCGTCGCCCGAAGCAATGCTCAAAGCAAGCTTATCGGGAGTCAGAACGGAAAGTATCGCAAGCGCCGCCTTTGGACCTACACCCGAAACGGTGATAAGCTGCTTAAAGGAATCCAGCTCGTTCGGCGTCGAGAAGCCGTAAAGCTCCATTGCGTCTTCACGAACGTTGAGGTAGGTGTAAACCGTCGTTTCCGTGTTGAGTGCAACATTTTTCAGTGTATTCATGGTGGAAAAGCAGAAAAACGCAATTCCGCCGCACTGAACCGCCAGTCCGTTCCTGTCAAGGGCAACTACCTTGCCTGTAAGAGAATATATCATCGTTTCCCGCCTTTCGGTAAATAAAATATTTTTTGCCTCCCCTAAAAGGGAGCCAATGATAAGTCTCCGCTAACATTTATCAGCCTTTCCCTTGAGGGAAAGCCTTTTTTAAGCCATAGATCAATGATCATCGACTCCTACGGATTCATCTTCGCCGCGCATTATCAATAATACTTCTTCAGCTTTCCGACGAGCGAACCGCTGGTGTGTGCATGGCAAATAGCCATTGCAAGGGCGTCCGCCGTGTCGTCGGGCTTCGGTATTTCGTCAAATTTCAGCATAATTCGCATCATTTCCTGCACTTGCTTTTTCTCGGCTCTGCCGTAGCCGACAACGCTCTGCTTCACCTGAAGCGGCGTGTATTCGGCGATTTCAAGCCCGTGGAGCTGCGCCGTCAGCACAATAACTCCCCTCGCCTGCGCAACGTCAATGACCGTCTTTGCATTTGTGTTGTAGAAAAGCTTTTCAATCGCCATGACATCGGGTTTATATTGGGTCATTATCAAATCAAGCTCACGGTAAATGATCTCCAGTCGCTCGTTAAAAGGCGTTCCTGCCTTGGTTGTTATTGCGCCGTAGCCGAGCACCTTGAAATGATTGTTACTGTATTCCAGCACGCCGTAACCGATTATCGCATAGCCGGGATCAATTCCTAAAATAATCATTATTTCTTTTCGTCTCTTTCACGGATTACCATTTTCGTCGGCGTACCCTCAAGTCCGAAAACCTCACGAATCTGATTGTCGATATACCGCTGATAGCTGTAATGAAAAAGATCCTTGCGGTTGACAAAGCAGACAAATGTCGGCGGTCTTGTGGAAGCCTGAGTAATATAATATATTTTAAGCCTCCTGCCTTTATCAGTCGGCGGCTGAACTCTCGCCGTCGCTTCGGCAAGAATATCGTTGAGCTTTCCTGTAGAAATTCTCATTGCATTCTGAGTGTCAACAAACTTGATAAGCTCAAAGAGTCGGTCAAGCCGCTGACCCGTCTTTGCCGAAATAAAGATAATCGGCGCATAAGACATAAACGAAAAATCGTTCATCAGCTTTTTACGGTAGCTGTCCATGGTCTTGCCGTCTTTCTCGACTGCATCCCATTTATTTACGGCGATAATACACGCCTTGCCGAGGTCGTGGGCAATTCCGGCAACCTTAGAATCCTGCTCCGTGAAGCCCTCCTGCGCGTCAATCATAATAACACACACGGTTGCTCTTTCAACAGCCATTCTCGCACGGAGAACGCTGTATTTTTCAATTGCTTCCTCAACCTTGCTCTTGCGGCGGATACCTGCCGTGTCAATGAAAATGAACTTGCCGAACCGGTTTTCAATCAACGTGTCGGTAGCGTCCCTCGTTGTGCCTGCGATATTTGAAACGATAACTCGCTCCTCGCCTGCAATGGCATTGATAAGTGAGGATTTGCCGACGTTCGGCTTGCCAATAACAGCAACACGGATTCTGTCGTCGTCCTCGTCCTCATCTTCCTTCTCGGGGAAATATTTGATAACCTCATCGAGCAGATCGCCCGTGCCATGGCCGTGAACAGCCGAAACTCTTATCGGCTCGCCGAGGCAGAGGTTGTAGAACTCATAGAATTCCATCGGCGGCTCGCCTATTGTGTCGCATTTGTTTACGCAAAGTACGATCGGCTTTCCGCTTTTAATAAGCATCGAGGCAACCTTCTGGTCGGTCGCAACAACACCTGTTCTCATATCGGTAACGAAAATTATAACGTCTGCGCTGTCAATGGCGATCTGAGCCTGGCGGCGCATCTGTGAAAGAATAACATCGTCCGAATCGGGTTCAATTCCGCCTGTATCAACTAAAAGGAAATTATGGTTGAGCCATTCGCAATCGCCGTAAATTCTGTCACGGGTAACACCCGGCGTATCGTCAACAATTGAAAGGCGCTGACCCACAAGCTTGTTAAAAAGCGTGGATTTGCCGACATTCGGTCTGCCTACGACGGCAACTATCGGTCTTGCCATATTATCCCTCCTGTTCTCCTAAAATTTTATCAAGCAATTCATACCCGTCGTTCTCAACGGGTGTGACCTTTATTCCAATTTTTTGAGAAAGCTCCTCAACGGACATATCGTCAAGAAAAATATCTCTCTCGCTCCTCAACGCAACCGCCGGGAAAAGCAATTCGTCATAGAGCTTTGTGTTTTTGAGTCCAGCTATTATATCCTTGCCGCAGAGAAGTCCTGCAACGGTTATTCTCTCGCCGAACAGCCTGTTCGGGATTTTGACAACCTCAATTTGAATATTTGCGACCCTTTTTTCAACAGCCTTTGCAATATACTCGATAAGCCTGAAAGCTGCCGCGCCCGTCACCATTGTAATTCGGCGCTCCTTCGGCAGGGTGTATCCCTCGGGAATATCCTTTATCGCTTCTTCAAATTCATGTTTCAGCAAAGCCCACATTCCGACGCCGTTTTCAAGCTGTATAAAATCTCCGTACCGGCTGCAATCGGGCATCGGTAAATCGGCATTCAGATAAAACTCATCCGATGCAAAAGCTATATTCATATTATTATAACACATAAATTGAGAATTGTAACTATCAATTCGCGAAATTACATCCAAAGATTGTTCTTTTGTGAAAGGATTTAAGCCCGTCAGTCCGTCACGGTGGCAGGAAAGGCCGACAGGAACGGCGGCAATGCTCTGAACCGAAGGATACATCTTACCCAATTCCTCCAAAGAATAGGTCAACTCGTCACCGTCATTGTAGCCCGGGCACAGCACAAGCTGAGTATTGAGCTTTATACCTGCGTCGGCAAGCTTACGGACATAGTCAAGCACCTTACCCGCTCGTTTGTTTCCCATCATCTTAACACGAAGCTCGGGATTCATCGTGTGAACGGAAATATTAACGGGACTGATGTGCATTTCGATTATTCTGTCAATATCCCTCTCGCCGATATTCGTGAGCGTAATATAGTTTCCGAAAAGAAAAGATAGACGCGAATCGTCGTCCTTGAAATAGAGGCTTTCACGCAAGCCCTTCGGCAACTGATCTATGAAGCAGAAAATGCAATTATTGGCACAGGAGCGCTGTTTATCCATAAGATAAGTCTCGAATTCAAGACCCGTTTCGCCCTCGCCAAGCTTCAGATGAATTGTTCGGCGTTTTCCGTTCGGCTTTTCAACGACAAGCACAGGTGCATCATCAATATAGAATTGATAATCAAGCACGTCACGAATCTCATGGCCGTTTACACTTATAAGCTTGTCCCCCGCCTTCACAAAATGACGTGACGCAGGCGAATGGTGCTGAACAGATGAAATTCTAACAGCCATAAAGACCCTCCTTTGCTTGATTTTTGTGTTGTTTTTTTGCAGAAACTTCGTGGGCTCCCCTACAAGGGAGCCATGTTTATTTTTGACGAGAGATTTTTTGTTAGACAGGTCAAAGATCTCGAAGGCTATATTATTATATGCCAAGAGGGCTTTGGGCTGTATAACGGAAAAAGATCCGAAACTTACATTTTGACGAGAGATTTTTTCGTTAGACAGGTCAAAAATCTCGAAGGCTATATTATTATATGCCGAGAGGGCTTTGGACTGTATAACGGAAAAAGATCCGTCAAAAAAGTCAAAAAGGCAGAGAACGGACACTATTTTACGGTCCAATCTCTACCTTCTCCGTTTCACATTGAAAAGACTTATGCGTCCTTCTTGACAACAAGTTTGCCGTTGTAATAACCGCAGGCTGAGCATACTCTGTGAGCTCTCTTGTACTCACCGCACTGCGGGCACTTTACAAGTGCCGGTGCTTCCATCTTCCAAACGTTTGAACGTCTCTTGTCTCTTCTCGCTTTAGAAACTCTTCTCTTCGGTACTGCCATTCTGAGCGCCTCCTTAATGCTGATAAATAATTCTTACTGATCTTCCTGTGTGAGCTGTAAGAGGGCGTCCCAGCGAGGGTCGTACTCCTTGCCGCAGTCACACGGACCGTCATTTAAGTCTTTGCCGCACCGGGGACAGATCCCGAGGCAGTCATCCCTGCACAACACCTTGGTAGGCAGGTTCAGGAGAATATCCTCCCGAACAAGCGGTTCGGCATCGTATCGAAGCGAATCGACAACAATGAATTCGTCATTGCCCTCGTCATTGTTAAGCTCCGTGACAAGCACATGCTCGATCGGCATTGAAAAGGTACGGTCAAAATCGGCCGCACATCTGTCGCAGGTGAGATCGAGAGTAAAATCAGCCTTCGCTTTAATGCTGACTATGCCCGTCGAGTTCTTGATTTCTCCCGTAACGCGAACGGGTGAATTAAATGATTTTCCGCCGTAAATATCACAATCATTCATGTCAATCGTGAAATTCAAAGGCAGCGCCATGCCCTCATTATTAAAGACAGGCTCAAGCTCAACGAAATACATAAATACTCTTCACCTCAAATGTCATGCACCAAACATTATATAGTGTAAAACGCGATTTGTCAATAATAAAAATACAAAATCCACCGCTTTTTCCCGATTTTTTTCAGTCTTTGTCCGTTTCTTACAAAACAAAGCGGATTTTACAATTCTTTACCGACAAATCATAAGAAATTATTATAAAGATTATCTCGAAATCAGAAATATAGCTTACTCAAAAATACGCAATCAAGGATTAACTTTGACTGCGCATTTTAATCTTATTTTCTTTTTTTGCCGAAGAAGCCCTTCTTCTCTTCGCCCGTCGGGGTTGAACCGCCCATCAGCAAATTGAATTTAAGCAAAGCTTCGCGCTGCTCGGAATTGAGCTTGGTCGGAATATCGACAATAATTCTGACAAGCTGGTCTCCCCTCGCCTTGCTGCGAATATTCTGAATACCCTTGCCCTTGAGTCTGAATACAGAGCCGGGCTGTGTACCCTCGGGAATGTCGTATTTAACCTTGCCGTCAAGCGTCGGAACCATGAGCGTATCACCCAAGGTTGCCTGAACGAGGTTTACATGGACCTCGCACCAAACATCAAAGCCGTCACGTTCAAAGAACGGGTGCGGTCTGACATTTACAACAACATGAAGATCACCTGCGGGGCCGCCGTTAAGGCCCTTGTTTCCCTCACCGCGTACATTGAGGATCTGACGGTCGTCAATGCCGGCAGGGATATTGACCTCAAGCGTGCTCTGCTTCGTAATGCGTCCTCTGCCGCGGCACTTTGAACACGGAGTTTCGATTATTTTTCCTTTGCCGCCGCACTTTGTACATGCACGCTGAGTCTGAATAACGCCGAAAGGTGTTCTCTGCTGAGCCGTGACCTGACCTGTACCGTGACATTCGGGACAGGTTTTAGGCGAGGTACCTGCCGCCGCTCCGCTGCCGTTACAATCCGGGCAGACCTCAATACGATTTATGTTTATCTTACGTTTGCAGCCCTTTGCCGCCTCCTCAAACGAGATAGTAACACTCGACTGAAGATCTTCGCCGCGTCTCGGACCGTTCGGGTTGGCACGTCTTCCGCCACCGCCGAATCCGCCTGCGCCGCCGAAAAAGCTGGAGAATATGTCTCCCAAATCAAAATCGTCGCCGAATCCGCCGTTAAAGCCGCCACCGCCTGCACCGAAGTTCGGGTCAACTCCTGCATGACCGTATTGGTCATAACGAGCTTTTTTCTGCTCATCGCTGAGCACCTCATAAGCTTCGTTAGCCTCCTTGAACTTCGCCTCGGCTTCCTTATCGCCGGGGTTCAGGTCGGGATGGTACTGCTTGGCTTTTTTACGGTAAGCCTTTTTTATATCATCGGCACTTGCGTTTTTGTCAACGCCCAGCACCTCATAGTAATCTCTTTTATCAGCCATAAATTAAAGCCCCTGACTTGAAATAGGGCAACGCCGTGCGAAACGGCGTGCCCGTTATTAGTTTATTGACAATTATTTGTTGTCATCGTCCGTTACGTCTGTGTAGTCGGCATCATAGAAACCGTCGGCTCCCTGTGCGCCTGCACCCGGATTGCCGCCCATGTTCGGATCCGCCTGCTGACCTGCCGCGCCCTGTGCACCCTGAGCAGCCTTGTATATCTTCTCCGATACCTCATAGAACTTCTTCTGGAGAGCCTCCTGCTTGTTCTTGATGAGATTGATATCCTGACCCTTGAGAGCTTCCTTCAAGCCCTCGATCTCTGCATTAAGAGCGTCCTTATCTGCCTGGTCGAACTTGTCGCCTTCCTCGGAGAGAAGCTTCTCGCACTGGTAAACCATCTGATCGGCATTGTTTCTCGTGTCAACCTCCTCACGGCGCTGCTTATCCTCCTGAGCGAACTGCTCGGCTTCATGAACAGCCTTTTCAATGTCGTCCTTTGACATATTGGTTGAAGAAGTGATGGAAATCGACTGCTCCTTGTTCGTTCCGAGATCCTTAGCGGAAACGTGAACGATACCGTTTGCATCTATATCGAATGTAACCTCGATCTGCGGCACACCGCGACGTGCCGGCATGATTCCGTCAAGGTGGAATACACCGAGAGTCTTGTTATCCTTAGCAAACTCTCTTTCACCCTGGAGAACGTGAACCTCAACAGACGGCTGATTGTCAACTGCGGTTGAGAATATCTGGCTCTTCTTTACAGGGATAGTCGTGTTTCTGTCAATGATCTTTGTGTTGATGCCGCCCATTGTCTCGATGCCGAGTGAAAGCGGAGTAACGTCAAGAAGAAGAAGTCCCTTAACTTCGCCGCCCATAACACCGGCCTGGAGAGCCGCACCGATTGCAACGCACTCATCGGGGTTGATGCCCTTGAAAGGCTCCTTGCCGATGAACTTCTTGATTTCTTCCTGAACTGCGGGAATTCTTGAAGAACCGCCGACCATGAGTACCTTGTCAATTTCAGAAGTTGAAAGGCCTGAGTCACTCATTGCCTGACGAACAGGACCCATTGTAGATTCAACAAGGTCTGCCGTAAGCTCGTTGAACTTTGCTCTTGTGAGTGTAAGCTCAAGGTGCTTCGGGCCTGTTGCGTCAACGGTGATGTACGGAAGGTTGATATCGGAAGATGTAACGCCCGAAAGCTCGATCTTAGCCTTCTCTGCAGCTTCCTTAAGTCTCTGCATAGCCATCTTGTCGCCGCGAAGGTCAATGCCGTTTGACTTCTTGAACTCGTCGATGATCCAGTTCATAACTCTCTGATCAAAGTCGTCGCCGCCGAGGTGGTTGTTACCTGCTGTTGCAAGAACCTCCTGAACGCCGTCACCCATCTCAATGATCGAAACATCGAATGTACCGCCGCCGAGATCATAAACCATAACCTTCTGATCGTCTTCCTTATCAATACCGTAAGCAAGAGCTGCGGCTGTCGGCTCGTTAATAATTCTCTTGACCTCAAGGCCTGCAATGTGACCTGCATCCTTTGTTGCCTGACGCTGTGCGTCGGTGAAGTATGCCGGAACTGTGATAACTGCCTCGGAAACCTTCTCGCCGAGATATGCTTCCGCATCGGTCTTGAGCTTCTGAAGAATCATTGCGGAAATTTCCTGCGGAGTGTATTTCTTGCCGTCGATAGTAACCTTATAATCGGAACCCATCTGACGCTTGATTGACGAAACCGTTCTGTCGGGATTTGTGATAGCCTGACGCTTTGCGACCTGGCCTACCATTCTCTCGCCGTTCTTGCCGAAGCCGACAACAGACGGGGTTGTTCTTGCGCCCTCTGCGTTAGCGATAACTACAGGCTCGCCGCCCTCGATAACAGCTACGCATGAATTTGTTGTACCTAAATCAATACCAATAACCTTTGACATAATATATTCCTCCTAAGATGTTTATATACACTTTTATTTAAGTCAATGCCGCACGCCTCATTCTGTGCGGTGTTGCCTTAGTTCGCAACGGCTACCATTGCCGGACGAATTACCTTATCGCCTATCTTGTAGCCCTTTGCAAATACATTTGTGATAACGTTCTCGCCGAGATTCTCATCCTCCGAGTGCATTACGGCGTTGTGGAAGTTCGGATCAAACTCCTCGCCCTCCTCGCCGAACGACTCGACCTTGAGATCCTTGAAAACATTTTCAAACTGTTTGAATGTCATTTCAACGCCCTTTTTGTAATCCTCAAAAGTAATATCGGGATTAGCGAAAATTCTGTCGAAATTGTCCGCCACGGGAAGCAGCTCCTTGATGACCGAAGCCTTGCAGTCAACGTAAAGCGCATCCTTTTCTCTCTGAGAACGCTTGCGGAAGTTATCGTACTCCGCCGCAATTCTGAGAAGCTGGTCGCTCTTTTCGGCAAGCTGCTTTTGAAGCTTTTCCTCGTTGCTTTCTTCCTTGGCTTTTTTTTCTTTCTTTACCTCTGCATCTTCTTTTTTATCTTCTTTCTCTACCTTTTTATCCTCAGCCTTTGCGGCTGTTTCTTCACTGTTTTTCTTTTTTGCCAACAGTAATCATTCCTTTCAGTCTTCGTTGAGAACCTGGGAGAGTATTTTTCCGACCATATCGGTCAGATATCTGACGCTCGGAATCAGCGTTGCATAGTCGATCCTCGTCGGTCCGATAATTCCTATCGAGCCGTGATTTTCTCCGCCGACATCGTACTGCGCCATTATCACGCTTGAATTTTCAAGCGGTTTAAACTTGTTTTCGCTGCCGATTTTGACGTCCAAATCTTTTTTATTGTCCGTCAGGATCTTGCTCAACGGCTCGCCACGCCTCAGAAAATCCATAAGCTCATAAGCCGTTGCACCGTAGTCACCGTAATGGAAGATATTTGACTGACCGCCGAGCATAAGCGGAATTTCCATCGCCTCGCTCGCAAGCTCCGATACCGTCGAAATGAGCGGTATCATTGTCAGCGCATCCTCACCCATTGAAGCAACCAAGGTTTGAAGCGTCGCAGTGTCAATAGCGTCAAGCTCCGTCCCGACAAATGAAGTTTTGACAATGTTGTAAAACTTCTCGATAACGGAAGCGTTCAAATCCACATCGCTCCGACAAACTCTGCTTTTGATCATACCGTTTGAGGTAAGCAGAACAACCATTCCCGTCCTCGTTCCGACAGGTACGAATTCAACTCGCTTAATCGTGACGTTCTCGCCCGACGGAGCAGTTGAAATTGCGGCACAGTTTGTCATATCCGCAAGGAAATCGTTTGCCCGCTTGAGTATGTTTTCCGGACTGGCGTTTCTTATAGAAATACCGGCTTCGATACGTCTTTTGTCCGCATCGTCAAGCTGCCGCACTCCCATAAGATGATCTACATAGTAACGGTAGCCCTCGTCGGTGGGAATTCGACCCGCCGAGGTGTGGGGCTGTTCGAGAAGTCCCATGTTTGAAAGCTCAGCCATCTCATTTCTGATGGTCGCCGACGAAACCGAAATCTCGGGATCCTTTTGCAAGAGCTTTGAACCTACAGGCTCGCCCGTCTTTATATAGTGTTCGACAACAGCAGCAAGTATTTTTTCTTTTCTCTGACTGAGTTCCATAATCTCACCGCCTTTAGCACCGTTAGCACTCTTCTGCCCTGAGTGCTAACTACATTTAATACTATACAACCGTCCGACCGATTTGTCAACACTTTAATTGTGAATTCTTTGTTAACATTTGCAGTTTTTCCATTAACAATGATTGCAGACGGGCTTGATTAACGGAGTGATACATAATTTCTGCCACTTTCCATCTTTATCCCCCTCAGCACACTACACTGCGGGCTCTGTCGGCGGAGGAGCCTGTGTTACAATGGATTTTTTCAGACCTTGGGTCGATGTGGGCATCGACCCTACAAATTGTGCTTTTTTCAAATCACAACAAATCATGCAATATCAAAAATAATAAAAAATTTTTGCATATCTATACCTTATAATATATTTTGACGCAGTAGGCAGGATTATTCTGCATTTCCGCACATTACCTGTTGCTTTTACGAAAAAGATATGATACAATCGCCAATGTCAGGAGGTAGTGAAAATGATAAGAAAAATTATTAAAATAGACGAAGAAAAATGCAACGGCTGCGGCGCATGTGTTTCTGCATGTCACGAAGGCGCCATTGGTCTTGTTGACGGCAAGGCGAAGCTTATGCGTGATGATTATTGCGACGGACTCGGAGACTGTCTGCCCTCATGCCCTACCGGTGCCATTTCCTTTGAGCAGAGAGAAGCGGCAGACTACAACGAAAAAGCCGTTATGGAAAACAGGCTCAAGAAGCACGGCATTGCTCATCACGGCGGATGCCCGGGCTCAAAACTCAGCCGTATCATGCACGATCACGGCTCGCATACAGATATAAAAGCCGAAAGCCGTCTTTTGCAGTGGCCCGTTCAGATAAAGCTTGTTCCCGTCAATGCTCCCTATTTTGACGGTGCCGACCTGCTCATCGCCGCCGACTGCACGGCATTCGCTTACGGCAATTTCCACAATGATTTCATCAAGGATAAAATTACGCTCATCGGATGTCCGAAGCTTGACAGCGTGGACTATTCCGAAAAGCTGACAGCTATTTTGGCAGTTAACGACATCAAGAGTGTTACCGTTGTTCGCATGGAGGTGCCCTGCTGCGGCGGAATTCAAACGGCTGTTCAAAAGGCTCTTGACGCAAGCGGCAAAAACGTTCCTCTCAATGTCACGGTTATTTCGACTGACGGCAAAATCAAAAACAAATAAAATTTTTCGGAACTGCGGCAAATAAGCGGTTCCGAAATTTTTCTATAATATCACAATGTATAACACAAGCACCAATAAAGCGTTTTTTTATCTTTCTTTTTTGCCTAATCCAATGATATAATATTTAAAAACCGTCTTATTCGGCAACATTTATTCTTTTTTTGCAAAATATTTTGCTTTTTTTCAATATTTCCCTTTGCCTTGTCACTTGACAATACCGTTACAAGGTGTTAAAATAGGTTGCAATAAGATTGATACGGGAGAATATCCCGTCCACCGAACGTCGATCGCATTGCGATTGTGTTCGGCTTTTATTTTTTCGGAGGTATCATGAAAATGAAAACAGACGTTGTAATCGTCGGAGCAGGCCCTGCCGGTATATTCACAGCTATCGAGATGCTTCGCAAGGGCACTAAGAAAAAGATTGTCATTGTCGAAAAAGGTCAGTCGGTCGAAAACAGACACTGTCCCAAGGCGAAGACTAAAAAATGTATGAATTGCAAGCCGTATTGCCACATTACTACCGGCTTTTCCGGCGCAGGCGCATTCTCTGACGGCAAGCTGTCGCTGAGCTATGAGGTCGGCGGAGACCTTCCGAATCTTGTCGGAGAAAATCTGGTTCAGGAAACCATCAACTATACCGACGGTATATATCTTGAATTCGGCGCAGATACTAAGGTTGAAGGCGTCGGAAACACCGAAGAGGTCAGAAAGATCCGTACACGTGCAATTCAGGCGGGACTGAAGCTTGTTGACTGCCCGATCCGTCATATGGGAACGGAAAAGGCACAGGATATCTACCTTGCAATTGAAAAATATCTCATTGCAAACGGCGTTGAGATCTTCTTCGGCTATGAGTGCTCTAACATCATCCTCAACGGCAAAAAGTGCGAAGGAATCTATGTTTCCAACAACAAGGGCGTTGAAATGGAGATCAGAGCCGACAATACGATTATTGCAACGGGGCGCAGAGGCGCAGAATGGCTTGAAAAAATCTGCGGCGAGCATGATATCGCTCATTTACCCGGAACGGTTGACATCGGCGTAAGAGTCGAGGTCAGAAACGAGGTAATTGAGAAGGTCAATGACGTTCTCTACGAGTCAAAGCTCATCGGCTATCCCCGTCCGTTCAAAAACAAGGTCAGAACCTTCTGCCAAAACCCCGGCGGCTTTGTAAGCCAGGAGAATTACGACAACAATCTTGCCGTTGTCAACGGTCATTCATATAAGGAGCTCAAAAGTGACAACACAAACCTTGCCATTCTTTGCTCACATAACTTTTCTTACCCGTTCAATCAGCCTATCGCTTACGCTCAGAAGGTCGGCGAGCTGACAAACATGCTCGGTACGGGTCACATCCTCGTTCAGCGCTTCGGTGATATACTTGACGGAAAGCGCACATGGGAAAAGGAGCTTTCGCAGTCCAACCTCAAGCCTACGCTTCCGGACGCAGTTGCAGGCGATATCACAGCCGCGATGCCGTACAGAGCCATGACAAATATTATCAACTTTATTCAGGCTGTTGACCATGTTGCTCCCGGCTTCGCTTCCTACGAAACACTTCTCTACTCCCCCGAGCTCAAGTTCTACAGCAACAGAGTCAAAATGGACGAGCACTTCAACACAAACGTTGAGGGTCTTCACTGCCTCGGCGACTCAAGCGGCTGGACAAGAGGTCTTATGATGGCTTCCGTCATGGGCGTTTTGATGGGCAGAGAAATCTATTAAATTATTGCAAGTAATATTTTAATGCCGCAAGAACGGAGATGCTGCCATGAAAGTCACACTCAATCCCGACAAGGAGATAGTCAATATAGTCAAAGAAGGTCTCAAGCGCACGGGCGGCTACTGCCCCTGCCGCAGAGAGCATACGCCCGAGAACAAGTGTATGTGTGAGGAATTCAGAAAGCAGATTGAAGATCCGAATTTTGAAGGATTTTGCCATTGTATGCTTTATTATAAGTCAAAGGACTAAGGAGGTTTTTATCATGGCTGAAGTTAAAATCACAAAAGACAATTTTACAACCGAGGTACTTAAATGCGATATTCCGGTTCTGCTCGATTTCTGGGCGGAATGGTGCGGTCCGTGCCGTATGCTCGCTCCCATCGTTGAAGAAATAGCGGACGAGTACGACGATGTAGTTAAGGTCGGCAAGGTCAATGTTGACGAAGAACCCGAGCTTTCCTCGATTTTCAACGTTTCAAGCATTCCGACATTGGTCGTTATCGACCACGGCAAGGCGAATAAATCCGCAGTCGGATATATGTCTAAAGAAAAAGTCCTCGAATTTCTCGGACTGTGAAATAAAACAAAATCGGCAGCCTGCATTTTTCTTGCAGACTGCCTTATTTTATGCCTTTTTCTTTTTTCTCTGCCAATCTATCAGGCAGTATGCCGAAACGCCGATGAAAACGACCGCCGAAACAGCCGCACCTGCTTTCAGTCCGGGCGGAACAAAATCTGCTTCGATATCGGCTCTTCCCGGCGGAACGATAACGCCTATCATTCTGCCGTTTATTTCCACAATATCGGTATCCTTGCCGTTGACCTTAACCTGCCAGCCGGTATCGTTCGGAATGCTGAAATAGACAAGTCTTTCCTTATTTCCCTCCAACACAGCTTTGAAGCCCGATGAATTCATCTCGAATGATGTGCATGCTGATGCCTTTCTCTCGGCAGACTCCTTTTTCCAGTCAAACGTTTCGTTTTCATCAAACTTTTGAAGAAGTCCGCTGATTTTTTTCTCATTTTCCTTCGAGACATAGCAAGCCTTTGTCATAAGCTCAATACGTCTGTTATTTTCTTTCTTGTTTTTGGTAAACTCGATCCCGTCATCAATCACATAATAATCATATGTATAGCCAAACGGAACATAGTATTCAGCCTCATGCTCGGTTTTGTCCTTTTCGATAACCTTTGATGTGTTCAAAACCGTCTGAATCGCCTGTGTATTAAAAAACGGCTTAGTCATAGGCATTGAGCCGACCTCATAGCCCGCAATTCGGCAGAACTGCGACGTTGCATGGGATTTGAAGCTATTAAACGTTGAAATTGTCGGCTCGTTGATTATCATGCCGTAGTTCGCATAGGACATTTTATTCATCGTTCTGGAGGTGTAAGAGGTTTCTTCGGTTTGCGCTTGAGCCGAAACAAAATCACGGTTAGCTGCTCTGTAGGTATAAATCTCGTTCTGAAGATAAAGCGAATAGCTAAGGAAACAAACCACCGCCGTTGTAACGGCAACCTTTTTCGGGTCAAAAATGAACTTCTTTTTTATCAGAATCATCAGTACGCCGTAAGAAAGAACAATTAGAGCCCCTAAAGCAAGGAAATATCTCAGATCACGCATAATGTATTCTTTATCGAATGAATTTCCGCTGAGATAGCGTCCTATAATTCTGACAACTTCAATCTTATTTTGGCAGCGAAGCACATAAACCCAAATTGCTTTTGCAACACCGAGCAAAACATAGAAAACGAACGTAAGTATCGTAATCAAACGAACGGCAAATTTATATTTCGGTCTTGGATCCTCCTCGCTCTGCTGAAGGTTCTCAATCACATTTATCGAAACAAGCACAAGTATCAGAACAAGGCAATACCACCAACGGGTATAGCGCATATTGGAGAAAAGGTTGAACACGCCGTTGCCAAATGGAATTACCGTTATCAAAAGGCAAATTTTCATAAGCCTTGTGCTCCAAGTTTTGCTTTTACCTTTTAATTCGGTAATCCAGAAAAAAGCGCCGAACAAAGGCAGAAAAGCTGTGGTTGAGCAATACTGAGCGTAGTTGAATCCAACTGCCGAGCTGAGTATACCCTCGCTCGGAAGTATCAAGCCCTTTATAATTTTAAATATATGCGGAATAGCATAAACTCCCGCTAAAAGCATATTTTTGTGGCTCGATGTAGCCTTATCGGTTTCCAAGAGCGTCAAAGCTGACGGAAGAAGAATTACCGCCGACGCAAGACCTCCCAAACCGTAAAACATGAGACATCTGAAGCCGTCTTTAAATTTATATTTTTCGGAGCTGCACACTCTGACTATAAGATATATAAGGAAAAATATAGATGTTCCGATATAGAAATAATAATTAACCAAAGCGTTAACAAGAGATACAAGGAAAAGAAGATAAGTCTTTCCGTTATCCAACACCTCGTCCGTGAAATAAAGAACCAACGGAAAAAGCGCTATTACATCAAGAAAATGATAATAGAACGTTGAGTCCATGGAGAAGAATGAGAACGCATACATAAATGAGCCTGCCGCCGCATAAAGCTCGGAACGCACATGCTTTTTAAGGTACAGAAACGCTGTCCATGCCGCCACTCCATGCTTCAGCACAAACATTGCCGCCAAGCCTGTACCGAGGAACCTCTCCGGCAGAATAACAAGCGGCCAGAAAAACGGGCTGCCATAAACATAGAACGAATACGAGCCTAAATAATTTGCTCCGAGAAAGGTGTTCCAGCTCCAAAACGGTGTTCCCGAAAGGAACATCCTCCTGCTTTCCTTAATAAACGGAATTTGCTGGGTCATATAGTCGCCGACCATATACAAATTCCAACCGCTCTGTATCAGTATCGGCAGAATCGTACAAAATGAAATCAACAATGCAACAAGAAAGACCTTGTATGTTTTTACCGAATCTTCAATTTTAATTTTCACTGTATTATTCTCCTTTTTCAATTATATGTGCTTTTATCGAACTGCTTTTTGAAGTATTCATCAACGAGCTTGGAAATGCTCTCGGCGTTTTCGGGAACATTCTCCGTGCTTCTTGAGCGGCGATGTCTTTTGCCGTCGGTTGACTGTTTTTGCTCTGTTTTTACTCTGTTTTCAAGGCGTGGTTCGGAATGAATTTCCGCCACACCCTTTGAAAATGCCTTCGGCTCTCTGTCAAAATCAAGAATTTCATTTTCCTTAATTCCGCCGAATCTTTTCGCTTGCTCGGTCTCGTTCATCATCATAAGATAGTTATTTGACGCCTTTTTTTCGTCAAGCTCTGTTTCGGATTCGTTCAATGCCGAAAGGACATCATGACGTGTTTTCATTTCTTTTTCATATTCTGCATTGATTCTGTCACGTCTGTAATAGAACGGAATAAAGATCACACACGAAATTAACTGGATAACTAATGACTTCACAAGCAGCCACTTATCCGGCAAGCGGTCGGGCGAAAGATAAATGCAGGTCATTATGAACGCATTGACAAAATGATCCGCAATCGCCATCCATACCGAGCCGTTGACCTTATAATAATATCCCCAACGTATTGAGCTGACAAACACAGCAGCCGCAGATGCCGAAATTGTTATAACCACGTCCGCCGTCGGCATATTTTTAAATCCGCCCTCGGCAAAAGCTCCGATTGCGGGCAAAAATGACAGTGCGGTGAAGATTATCGACTGGACATAATTTGACTTTTTCTCACCGAGCTTTTTGCAAAGCCGGTTGAGCATAAAGCCCCTGTAAAGCTCCTTGAAAACGACGTTGACGATCAAAGCAAAGGCATAAGCGGCAATCGCCGGAATCAATCCCTTCTCCGTTGAATTCGGCGGAAGAATAAAAATACTTATATCCGAATAGAATCCCTTGATTTTGAAATAAATCAGTTCCGCAGCATAGATAAGCACAATCGGCGCAAGCGAAAAGCCGATGCCGTAAAGCAGCTCGAAAAACCAGCCGAAGCGCCCTAAGCATCTCCTGCCAATATTGAACTTCAGCATCTTTGAAGCTGCAAGAACCGCAAACAGTCCCAAAACTCTTGCGATCACGGTATCGCCGAAGATTGTATTATCGCTTTTTATAAAGAAAACGTCAATCGCTTGAATTATAAAAATAAATGCCGTCAGAAAAAAAGTGATTGTAATTCTTTTTTCTTTCAAATCTTTCATAATCTCTTCTCGTTCCGTTTTATTTTATCTCTTCAATCTCCCTGAGCCAAATCACATACGAAGCGTCGCTCGGCATTCTCCAATCTCCTCTCGGCGAAAGGCAAACGCTGCCTATCTTCACCCCGTCTGGCAGGCAGCTCCTCTTGAACTGCTGAGTGAAAAATCTCTTGTAGAATACCTTGAGCCATTTAAGTATCGTTTCCCTGTCAAAATCCTCTTTGAATGCTTTCTCGGCGAGGAAGAATATCTTTGAAGGCGAAAATCCGAAGCGAAGAAGATGATAAAGGAAGAAGTCATGCAATGCATAAGGTCCGATTATCTCCTCTGTCTCCTGCAGGATATTGCCCTCCTCATCGGGTGGAAGAAGCTCCGGACTTATCGGCGTATCTATTATATCCTCAAGCACATGAGTGCTGTCGGGAAAAATATTATAATCAATCAGCGCCGCTATCATCCAGCGCACAAGGGTTTTCGGCACACCGCAATTGACGCCGTACATACTCATGTGGTCGGCATTATATGTGCACCAGCCGAGTGCCAACTCGCTGAGGTCGCCCGTTCCGACAACGAAGCCGCCGACCTTGCAGGCATAATCCATAAGGACCTGCGTTCTTTCACGAGCCTGGATATTTTCATATGTTACATCGAATTTATCCGTCGGGTGACCGATATCACGGCAGTGAAGCGTGCAAGCCTCTTTTATGTCAATCTCCATTGCGTGAACGCCGAGAGTCTCCATAAGCTCCCAAGCGTTTGAATGGGTGCGTTTCGTCGTGCCGAAGCAAGGAAGCGTTATCGCAATAACGTCCGAGGGATCGCGTCCGAGCTGACGTGCAGTTTCTGCGCAGACAAGCAGCGCAAGAGTGGAATCCAGTCCGCCCGAAACACCGAGAACCATTTTTCCTCCGACCTTTGACGCCCTCTTTTTAAGCCCGGCGACCTGCATACGGAAGATATCCATACATCGTTCGATTCTGTCCTTCTTATCCGAGGGAACAAACGGGAGCTTCTTCACTTCGTATATCTCTCCGTCGCTTTCAAGCTCCGCTGCTGTCTCGACTTCAACATAATCCTTACCCTCAAGGTAAAGAGCCGCAGAGTCCGCAAACGTCTTGTTCTCTGTCCGGTCCGCCCTTATCTTGCCGAGATCGACATCATGCTTTATAGAATATCCTCCGTCGATCATGTTGTCATTATGAGAAAGAACGGCACCGTTTTCGCATATAAGAGAATGACCCGAGAAGATAAGATCCGTTGTCGATTCGCTCATACCTGCGCTCGCATAGGCATAGGCGCAAAGGCTCCTTGCCGACTGCTGAGAAACAAGCTCGGTTCTGTATTTTCTTTTCATTATAGTCTCGTTTGAGGCGGAAAGATTGAGAATGATCTCCGCACCTGCAAGCGTCAGAAGCGTTGACGGCGGCAAAGGCGCCCAAAGGTCTTCACAAATCTCGACTCCGATTTTCACTCCCGAGCAATTAAACACAAGGTTGTTTCCGACGGGAATTTCATAATCGCCGTCAAGCATAAGCTCTTTCGAACTGATTGAGGCGCATTTCAAATCAGCCGCAGATGAAAACCAACGCTTTTCGTAGTATTCGTTATAGGTCGGAATAAAGGTTTTTACGGCGATGCCGTTCACCATTCCGTGTGACATCACAACGGCACAGTTATAAAGCTGACCGGAGATAATAAGGGGCGCACCTGCTGCGACAACGGAGTCGCTGTCCTTTGTAGTCCTGACTATTTCGGCAATGCCCTTCTTTGCGCCGTCAATCAGAGTTTTCTGAAAGAAAAGGTCGGCGCAGGTGTAGCCCGTAACGCAAAGCTCGGGGAACACTATCGCATCGGCGTCCTTATTGATATTGATATACTTAATTATTTCCTGCGTGTTGAATTCCGTGTTGCCGACCTCGACATCGGGAACCGCACACGCCAATCTGATAAAATCAAACATGTTTATCACCTTACCGTATTTATACATAGTTTATTATAACATAAAATTGCAAAGTGTCAAATATCTTGTTGCAAATGTTGCATGACTTTTATTTTGATAAAATTTATTGAAATTTTCGTCTTAATATGTTAAATTATATGTAATATATACAATTAGATAGAGAGGAACACGGAAATGCAAAAATATTTAAAGACAAAAGAGCTTCATTTCGGCTCGAAGACTTTGAAGCTGCCCTCCGAGGCACTTTCCTACGGAATAGGACTTTTCGGCATTGCCCTGCTCTCGGGCTGGGTTCCCGAATATGCAAAAACCTACTTTGCCGATTTTGCATTCAAAAATCAAAATTTCGGTTCAACCGCTCTTGCAACGTTGATATCCACCGTTTTTCTCGTTGCAGGATTTGTCGGAGCGGCGATGGAAATAATAATAGGCTTTCTTGTTGACAAGACGAAATCAAAGCGCGGCAAAATTCATCCATGGCTTCTCTACGGCTGCGTTCCGCTCGGTATAATCTCGATGCTCGTTTTCGTTGCGCCTAAAACGTCGAATTTTATCGTTGCAACGATTTGGATGTTTGCAATTTACTGTGCATATGTAATGCTGCTTGTCTGCGTTGAAAGCCCCGCTAACTGCTTCGGAGCCGTCTGTACGCCGAATCCCGATGAGCGAAGCGACGCAATTTCAATTGCAGGAATTATGCGCTCAATCGGTCAATCCGGCGGAATGGTTGTTCTCATCGTCGTCGGTCTTGTCATGAAAGCTATCATGGGTAATGAGGGCTTCAAAGCCGCCGAGGGCAGAGGGCTTGATCTGCAGATTTCAACAGCCGTCTGCGTTATCGGCTTCATTCTTTTCCTTGTAATCATGCTCAGAAACACAAGGGAGCGTGTTCCCTACACAACGGAGAAAGTCAATCTCGGTCAAAGCCTTAAATTTGTTTTCACCAACAAGAATTTGCTCATGGTTTCTCTTGCCAAGCTTGCAGGCTTCGGCCGCGGTGTTTACGGTGCGGCAAGCCTTTATATCGCAATATATCTTCTCGGCGATAAAGGTCTCAAGCTTGCACTTCTTCTCCCGATGGGAATCGGTACGGCGGTCAGTATGCTCGTCGTTAAAAAGCTCATCAAAACCATAGGCACAAAGAACACTTTTATCGCTTGCAGTGCCTACGGTGCAGCCTCGTTCCTGCTTCTATTCGGCGTTTCAATGATAATCGGATTCAGGAAAGAGCTTATTATCCCCTTCCTTATCATCAATTTCCTTGTCGGACTTCAGAACGGAAACACCAACCTCACGCCGAATGTCATGATTGCCGACTGTGTTGATGAAATCGAGCTGAAAACAGGCAAGCGTCAAGAGGGTCTCTGCTACGCCGGCTACGGACTGTTCTCAAAGATTGCTTCGGCATTCACTACCTCTCTCGGTACATATCTTGTTTTCAAATGGTCCGGTTATCTCCCGTCAACGGATTCGTCGGTCGCTTATGCGGCTCAGAGCGACGGCATACTTACAAGATTTCTTATTATCTACACGATAATTCCTGCTTGCTTTGTTGTTCTCCAGATAATCCCGATGCTTTTCTATGACCTCAACGCAAAGAAGAAGGAGCAGATTTCACTTGAACTTATCAAGCGCAGAGGAGTTGTTGAAACCGATGAATGATACGGCATTTGATTATCCGCTCGACTTAATTATAACGACTGACGCTCACTACTATTCACCGAAGCTCGGCATAGATACTCCGTCATACAAAAAATATGATTCAACCAATCAAAAGGCTGTAAAGGACAGCCCTGCGATAATCTCCGCCGCATTCGCTCAGATTGCCGAAAGCAACTGTGAAAACGTTATTTTCTGCGGCGATGCAACCTGCGACGGCGACTATGACAGCCATGTTGAATTTATAGAGCTGCTATATGCCTTGAAGAAGTGCGGCAAACGTGTTTTTGCGATAACCTCAACGCATGACTATCAGGACGACGGACTGACAAACTGCTACACGGGCGATGAAAAAACAAAAGTTCCGTCCGCTAAGCGTGAGGAGCTATTAAAAATGTATCACAGCTTCGGACCCGATGAGGCGTTCTCGCAGTTTGAGATGTCCTACGCCGCCGAGCTTGACGAAAACTATATTCTCCTTGCCCTCAATTCGGACAAAAACGGCAAGGGCAAGAGCGGTTATTCCTCAGAGCATAAGGCATGGATAGCCAAAATCGCAAATGCGGCAAAGCAATGCAACAAGCGTGTGATTGCTTTTACTCATCACCCGATTCTTTCACCCTCTCCCGTTTATTCGCTGATAGGCAAGAACGACATGATGGGTGAACACGAAGAGATTAAAGACTTCCTTGCCGACCTCGGCATATGTCTTGTTTTCACGGGTCATTCGCATGTGCATGATATATCATATGATTTTTCACCGAGCGGGAATATTTTTTACGATGTTTCAACCTCCGCCCTTGCCGGCTATCCGGGTCTTTATCGCACGGTAAGAATTTGCGGCAGCAATGTTCACATTGAAAGCGTTGCGATAACCGAAAGCGTCAGCGGCATCAGCAATTTGCCCGAGTATCTTGAAAATAAATTCATAGGAATGATTGACAGAACGCTTGATGCAGCGGCCTCGGACATTGATACATTTGCCGCCTGCGTGGATTCAATGAGTATTCACCCCAATGTTTCCTATCGAATAGGCTGGTTTGTCAGGCCTTTTGCACGGCTTATCAAAAAGCTTAAGCTGGGTGTTTTTTCAAGATGGGTAAAGAGCGAAACGCATAATGCCGATCTTTCCCCGGCTGAGAACGAGAGCGTGTTCGACTTGATTCGTCAGCTCGTCCTGCGCCTGTATTCCGGCAACGCTCCCTATACGCCCGACACGGCAGAATACAAAATTGTAATCGGCTTTGTAAATATCATCGACAGCGTGCTGAAGATTCTTCATATCAAGATGAGACTCTCCGACCTTGTGCGCCCCCTTCTCTACAACAGCGGAATTGACGACAGCAACGCCGATCTGCCGCTGAGCGCAGACAAAAAAGCTGTCAATACAATCTGCAACAATAAATATAAAGAAACGGTAAGCGAAAGCAAAAAAGGGCCTGCCGTACTCACGGTTTTAATTCTTGCAATCATAATTCTCCTGCCGCTTATTCCGGTCATAGCCGTTGCGTTTTTGATTGGCGCAGGAGTCAATGAAATTATATATCGAAAACAAATACGAGGTAAATAGTATGAACAATCCTTTAAAAGCCGTCATAGTCGGTGGCGGCCATCGCTCGATGATATACGCCGGGCTGGCAAAAACAAATCCCGAAATGCTTAAGATAGTCGGTGTTGTCGATCCAAATGAATTTCGACGGAATCAAATAGGTGAATATTTTGATATTCCGAATGAGTATCGCTTTGAGAATGTCAGTGACCTTGTTGCGATACCGAAATTCGCCGATGCCGCTATAAACGGAACGATGGATCACATTCACGTTGCAACATCTATCCCTCTGCTCAAAGCAGGCTACGACATTCTGCTTGAAAAGCCGTTCGCCGTCAACGAGGAGGAAATGCGTGAGCTGATAAGCTGTGCCGAGGATAACGGACGCAAAATAATGATTTGCTTTGTTCTCAGATACGCTCCGTTTTACCGTCGGATAAAAGAAACCGTCCTCAGCGGTGAAATCGGACAGATAGTTAATATTCAAACGGTCGAACACGTCAGCTACCACCATATGTCTACAAGCCATATCAGGGGAAAATGGCGAAACGAGGAGCAGTGCCATGCAACTATGCTTCTTGCGAAGTGCTGCCACGATATAGACATCATGATGTGGCTCATGGGTGATGACGCACCTGCAAAAGTATCGAGCTTCGGTTCTCTTATGCAATTCAGACCCGAAAACGCTCCAAAGGGAAGCGGTACACGCTGCCTTGTTGACTGTCCTCTTGTTGACACCTGCCTTTACTCGGCAAAGCGGATTTATATCGACCACCCCGATCGCTGGTCATTCTACGTTTGGGACAAGCTTGAGGACAGGGAAAACGCAACGCTCGAGGACAAAATCGAGCTTCTCAAAACAAGTCCATACGGCGTTTGTGCCTACAAGAGCGACAACAATGTCGTTGACCATCAGAGTCTTGTCGTCCGCTTTAAGAGCGGTGCAACCGGTACGCATAACATGGTTGGAGGTGCAGCGATTCCTCAGCGAAAAATCCATATAATCGGTACAAAGGGTGAGATTTTCGGAACACTCGAGAGCGGAAAATTCACCGTTTCGCTCATTGACCCGAGACCCAGTTGCGAGCATCTTGACCGAGTTGTTGATGTCAATGTAACCGACGATTCTCACGGAGGCGGAGATATTGAGCTTGTCAAGGATTTTGTCCGTTATGTCCGTGACGGTGAAATGTCTGTTTCGTGCACCTCGATTGAGGACTCGATGAAGGGTCATCTGACCGTTTTCCGTGCCGATAAGAGCATGAAAAACGACGGCGAGGTCGAAAATGTAATTGAATAGCGAATAAAGGTCATGCCTTTTCGTATATAATATAAGTGTAATGCAGAAAATATTCGGAGCTGAATTGTTTTATAGTAAGTAAAATTTCTACCGACATTTATCAGCTCCCCGTCGGAGCCCATGCTCAACGGAAATTTCTGCCGATATCCGACAACATTTATACGAAAGGCGTGATTTTTTTGACCGTCAAGACAAATATCAATTTCAAGCACCTGATAATCGCAGTTGCTATTCCCCTTGCCGTCGGCGGAATATCATCACTCATAGTCGGCAGCGGCTTCAATGTTTATTCCGAAGCGGTCACAAAGCCGCCCATGTCCCCTCCCGATTGGCTTTTCCCCGTGGTGTGGACGTTTCTTTACATTATAATGGGGATTTCTTCTTATCTCGTGTATGAAAAGGACAAATCGGAAGCCAAACAGCCTCTTGCGGTTTATGCCATTCAGCTTGCAATGAACTTCATGTGGCCGATATTCTTCTTTTCGCTTAATGCTTATCTTTTTTCATTTATATGGCTAATCGTTCTTTGGTCACTTGCGATCACTATGACCGTCATGTTTTACCGAGTTTCAAAGCTTGCGGGGCTACTCTGGATTCCATATATTCTATGGCTCACATTTGCGGCTTATCTCAACCTCTCGGTGTTCCTGCTCAATTAAAATATTAACAAATTATTAAATTTTTAAAAAAATATTGACTATTGGTCATTTTTGCGTATAATGTTAAACGAAAACAAAAGTGACCGATAGTCATTTTATTGCGGGGATTTGCAAAATGAGTAAGATATCTGAAAAACAACAGAATAAAAGGACGAGCATTCTTGATGCTGCCTATGAGCTTTTTATTGAAAAAAGCTTCAAAAACACCTCGATTGACGACGTTGTCAAGAGTGCAGGAATAGCCAAGGGCACGTTTTACCTTTATTTTAAGGATAAGCATGACCTCATGGAGCGTATAATCGTCCGAAAGTGTGCTTTGATTCTTCGCTATGTTCTTGAGGAATTGATTAAGAAAAAAGAAAACTGCCGGATGTCTTTTCCCGAGCAGATGCTTTTTATAACAGAAAAAATCATTGATTATCTTGAAGATCATAAAGAAATCATTACCCTCATAGGAAAAAATTTTTCCTCATGCCTGAGCTATTTCAGCACGATTGAGGATGACCGGCTTAAATCAATGCTCAGCGAACTGGTTCACGAAAATCTCGAAAACGGTTTTTCCGAACATGAAACACTCAAAAGAATTTATCTTATCGTAACACTTGTCGGCTCGGTTTGCTATGACTCGTTTGTTTTTGAATCGCCGTTCAAGATTTCGGAAATCAAGCCGCTGCTTTTAAGAAGCGTTGAAAACATAATTTCCGAACCTCCGACAGACGAAAAAAATAAATCAGTTTAATACCCTTTTAATCTTTACATATTACTTGTAAAGTACCATATAAAAATCTAAAAAAGGAGATCGGTTATAGATGAAAAGAATAGCAAAATTTATTGCCTACCATCCGAAGACGATAACGATTATTGCCGTCTTGCTTCTCATTCCCGCTGCAATCGGCTACATCAACACCTTCGTAAACTACGATATTCTTTCGTATCTTCCGGGTGACCTCGATTCGGTCAAGGGCGAAAATGAGCTGGATGAGACCTTCAACAGCGCCTCAATGTCATTCCTTGTTATTGAGGATATGCCTTCGAAGGACGTCGCAGCCTTGAAAGAAAAAATTGCAAAGGTTGATAATGTCAGCAGTGTTATCTGGGTCAACGATATCGCAGATATAAGCATTCCGCAGGAAATCATTCCGCAGGCCGTCAAAGATGTTTTTTACAGTAAAGACGGCAAATGCACAATGATGCTTATACAGTATAAATACAAAGCGGTCACCGATGAAACCATGAAAGCCATTGAAGATGTCAGAGGCTTGCTCAACAATCAGTGCTTCCTCAGCGGTATGGGCGTCATCATGAAGGATACGAGAGACCTCGCAGATTCGCAGGCTCCGATATTCATTGCAATCGCTATTGCAATCGCCCTTGTTGTCATGACCTTCTGTATGGAGTCATGGGTTGAGCCTTGGGTTCTTCTGGCAGCGCTGTGCATGGCGGTTGTTTACAACATGGGCACAAACCTCATATTCGGTCAGATATCGTACATTACGCAATGTATCGCCGCAATCCTGCAGCTTGGCGTTACGATGGACTATTCGGTATTTCTCATTGACAGATTTGAAGAAGAAAAGCCGAAATACGCAGACAAGAGAGACGCTATGGCAAGCGCAATCCAGGGCGCATTTCTTTCCCTCTCCGGCAGTTCGCTTACAACAATATTCGGTTTCCTTGCACTCTGCTTCATGGATCTTTCACTCGGCAAGGATATCGGTCTTGTTATGGCGAAGGGCGTTGTATTCGGTGTTCTTACCGTTACGATCGTTCTCCCCGCTCTTGTTCTTCAGTGCGATAAGATTATTCACAAGTATCGCCACAGAAGCTTCATTCCAAAGTTTGACAAGCTCAACAATTTTGTTATCAACCACAAGAAGGTTTGGGTTGCAATTTTCGTTGTTCTCTTCATTCCGTCATACATCATGCAGTCAAACGTCAATGTTTACTACTCGATGGACAGAATGTTGCCGGACGATATCGGCTGTATCGCCGCTCTCAACAAGATGAAAGAGGAGTTTAATATGGCAACCTCGCACTTCATCATTGTTGACGACAGCCTTGACGCTTCCGACCTCGTTAAGATGGAAAATGAAATCAAGGAGACCGCAGGCGTTACAAACATGGTCGCATACAACAGCTTCGTCGGTTCGGGTATTCCCGATTCAATGATTCCCGATGAGCTGAAGAGCATAGCAAAGTCCGGCGGCAGACAGATGATTCTCGTCAACACCTCATACGTTGCAGCAACGGACGAATGTAACGAACAGCTAACCAAGATAAATAATATCGTTAAGAAATACGATAAGAACGGCTACGTCACCGGTGAGGGTGCAATGTATAAGGATTTGATTGACATCACCGACCACGATTTCAAGCTGACCAGCGTGCTTTCAATTCTTTCGATATTCATTCTTATCGCAATCATCTTTAAGTCGATTTCGATTCCGACAATACTTGTAATGTCGATTGAGCTTGCGATATTCGTCAATAAGGCGATATCGTTTGCAACGGGCACGACGCTGTCGTTCATAGCCCCGACAATTATCGGCTGTGTTCAGCTCGGTGCAACGGTTGACTACGCAATTCTTCTTACGACGCGTTTCCGTGAGGAAATGAGAAACGGACACAACAAGCTCGACGCAATCAAAATTGCTGCCAACGCTTCCGACCGTTCAATCTTCCAGAGTGCGCTCGTATTCTTCGGTGCAACCTTCGGCGTATTCCTCACCTGCGATATCAAGATAGTTAAAGAGGTTTGTCTCCTGCTCGCAAGAGGATCTCTTATCAGCGCAGGCGTTATAGTATTCATGCTTACGCCGCTGCTGCTTGTGCTTGAGGGTCTCATCGAGAAAACGACTTATGACTTCCTCGGCAAAAAGCTCAAGCTTAAGATGAAGAAAAAAGAAAACAAAACGGCAGATAACAATGCCTGAACAATACGGAGGTAATAATATGAAAAACAATCTGAAAAAAATCATGTGCGTTCTTCTCTGCGCTTCTATGCTTGCATCCTTCTCTGCCTGTTCAAAGAAGAATGACGGCAGCACAGACGAACCGACCACAGCTCCGAGTCAGTCCGACACAACAAAAGTAAGCTACGACACCGCCGCAACCTCATACAAGAAAAATGAGACAGTTTATGTCAACATGGCTTCAAACGGCGAGGTTACAAGCAAGGTCGTAACAGACTGGCTTCATACCGACAAGGCTCAGACCTATATCGACGACAAGACCGACCTTTCCGATATAAAGAACGTTAAATCCAACGTTGAACCCGTTAAGAACAAGGACGGTTCATATCGCTGGAACATGGAATCAACCGACCTCTACTACAGAGGTACAACGGATAAGGAGCTTCCCGTAAACTTCAAGATAACCTACTACCTTGACGGCAAGGAGACCGAAGCAAAGGATATCGCAGGCAAAAAGGGTCAGGTCAAGATGGTTGTTACCGTCAACAACGAGTCCAAAAAGACCGTCAAGGTCAGCGGTAAAGATACAACAATCTATACTCCGTTCATCGTTGCAGGCGGAATGATTCTCCCGGAGGATAATTTCTCAAATGTTACCGTTGAGAACGGAAAAACCATCGGCGACGGAACAAAGGAAATTGCTCTCATGGTCGGCGCACCCGGACTCAAGGAGAGCCTCAACCTCAGCGATGAGATGCTCAAGCAGCTCGGCGATTTCAACTTCTCAAACACTTACACAATTACGGCAGACACGGAAAAATTTGAGCTTTCAAACATGATTTTTGCCGTTCTTCCCCTCTCGGCTATCGAGAGCAGCGTTGAGAACAACCTCCCAAACACCGTTTCCGATGTCAAGAACACACTCAATGAGGTTCAAGCGGTTATTGACAAGTTCAACAGCATGAATGCAACAGAGCTTATCAACAAGCTCTTCTCCAATACGGATAACCTTACGGAGCTTGCCTCCTCGGTTTCCGATGTTACAAAGCTTTATAACGACAACAAGGCTTTGCTTGACGTACTCGAAAAGTACATGACAAAGGAAAATATCGCAGCAATTGAAAAGCTCATTGCCGATACCGATGACACAGATCTTGAGCAGGTCGCAAAGCTTCTCAACAATCCCATTCTTCAGAAGTTCTTTAAGCAGCTCCCGACCCTTTCAAAGGATATGGAAACCGTAATGCCTATCATCACCGGACTTTCAGCGGATATGCAGAAGCCCGAGGTTCAAAAGGCTCTTAAGAATCTTCCGCAGACGATTGAAACACTTAAGAAGCTCAAAACAACGATTGACAAGAATCAGGATTTGTTTAACACCCTCGGCGAAACTCTTGATGACGACACAATCGCATCACTCAAGGGCATCATGAGCTCACTTGATAAGATTATTTCCGAGAATGACCTTGAAGCTTATGCAAAGCTTGCCGACAATGCCGACGATCTGATTGCTCGCGCAAAGGCATGGATCGAAGCAGGTCAAAAGTACGACATCTTCACAACAAAGGGTGCCGCTTCAAGCACATCGGTAATGTTTGTTTATGAGACAGCCGCTGTTTCCGCTCCGAGTGAGGAGGTTAAGGAAGAGGCAGAGACTGTTGAAGAAAACGCAATTCTTAAATGGTTCAAGAATCTTTTCAAGAAAGATAAATAATCCGGCAGATGCAGAAAAAGCCTCACGAAGTTTTCGTGGGGCTTTCGTTTTGTACACTCTCAAAAATAATATCCGCTATTGCCTCGGCGTTCTCGTCGAGGCTTTTATCAAAGTTTTTATTATCAACCTCGTTTGTCACGAAGCCGACCTCGAGAAGAATCGACGGCATATTTGTATTGGAATTGACATAGTAATTGTTTCCGCTTGAGTTGCGATAACCCTTTTTCACTCCCCTGTTCGGCAGACTCGAAATGTCACTGAGCGCCTCAACCAGCTTTTGCGCGGTCTCCTCCTCGTTGCCCTTCGGCTCCTTTGCTATCCACGCCTCAAAGCCCGATCCCGAAGCCGAACTGTTTCTATGTAATGACAGGAAAAAATCACATCGTTTTCTGTTTGCTAATTTGCAGCGTTCCTTAAGCGTAATATCGGAATCGTCCTCACGAGTCAAAATAACCTTTATTCCCTTTGTCTCCAGCCTGTCTTTCACCTTGAGCGTCAGGCGAAGATTATCATCCTTTTCGAGCCTTGCACCGCCCGTTGAGGTTGCGCCGACATCGTCGGCACCGTGGCCTGCATCAAGACAAACGGTTTTGACACTTTCATAATGCTCCTCAACCACGCCCGACAGGAATTTGACCGCCACGAGAAAGCTTGTCAGAACAAGACCCACAGCAATAACAGCCGTAATTCCCGTTTTTCCCTTCAATATATTCATTTTTCTCCCTCTTTTTTGTTACTTTCTAAAAAAAACAATTGACTTTATCCATGTTTAGTAGTATATTGGAATAAGTATATGTTTACGGAGGCTGAAATAATGCTCGATAAAAATTTCAACCCGTCTCTGCGATTCATGGTCGTCAGCGACATTCACATTAAGGATGAAGAGTGCATTGAGGAACAGCGCTTTGCTTCTGCTCTGAAATATGCTTATTCTATTGCTCAAAGCTCCGAGAATTACAAAAAGCTTGATGCAATCGTCATTGTCGGCGACTTTGCAAACTCGGGAACGGAAATTCAGATGCAAAAGGTCAGGAACATTCTTGACGCAGGCGTTGATTATGACGAAACGCAGGTTATATCCTCGTTTGCAAGCCATGAAACAAACAGCGACGGTACCGAGGTTGCGACCGAAAGAATGAAACGTATTCTCGGTCAGGATCCCGATCAACACAAGGTCATCAACGGCTTCCATTTTGTCTCCATCTCACCGTCACGCAGTTGTAACTATGATGACGGCAAAAAGGCTTGGATGGCACGGGAGCTTGCTTCTGCCGCAAAAGATGACAGAGCTAAGCCGATTTTCGTATTTCAGCATCCTCACAACACCAACACGGTTTACGGAAGTATTCTTTGGGGTGAGGACGAGCTGATAACAACCTATATGAACTATCCCCAGATAATTCATTTCTCCGGTCACTCCCACGCTCCGATAAATGACCCAAGGTCGATTCATCAACAGCATTTCACCTCGCTCGGCACGGGTACGCTCAGCTATTTTGAGATGGATGAGTTCGACAAAATTACAGGTTCAATACCCGATAACAAAGAAAATGCAGCTCAAATGCTCATTGTTGAAGCTGACGTAGACAACAGAGTAAGGGTTTATCCCTTCGATGTTCTGACAGGTCATTTCTTCCCGCAGGTGCGTAAAATCGACACTCCGAGCGATATAAGCTCCTTCATCTACACCGCCGAAAGATATAAGACAAAGGTTGTCCCCTATTTTGCCGATGATTCGAAGCTGACGGTTTCCGATGTAACCGACACATCGTTTAAAATAGAATTTGATCAGGCAAGAATTGACGAGGATTATGTCGACTGTTATGATATTGTGCTCAAAAATGCAGACGGCTTTGTCATCAGACATTTAAGTATATGGTCGGAATATTATTTTTATGATATGCCTGAAAAAAGATCTTACGTATTCACCGATCTTGAACCAAAAACAAAATACACGGTAACTGTCAAGGCGTGCGGCTTTTGGAACAACATTTCCGAAAACAGCCTTGATGCGGATATAAAAACACTATAAAAACACGGGAGGGGTCTCCAATGTCAAAATTCAAAGCGTTTCTCAAGCGCAAGGACATCGAATTTTCCGCCAAAAGATACGGAATTGATGCTCTCGGCGCAATGGCGCAGGGTCTTTTTGCTTCCCTGCTTGTCGGCACAATTCTTTCAACGATAGGAACTCAGTTTTCTATTGAAGCACTTGTAACAATCGGCGATTTTGCATCGGCAGTCAAGGGCTGCGCAATGGCAATTGCAATCGGATTTGCCCTCAAAGCTCCGCAGCTTGTTCTCTTCTCGCTCGCAACCGTAGGCTATGCCGCAGATAAGCTCGGCGGTGCAGGCGGTCCTCTCGCAGTATTACTCATCACAATAGTAGCCGCCGAATTCGGCAAAGCCGTAAGCAAGGAAACAAAGCTTGATATTCTTGTCACTCCCGTTGTAACGATCGGTCTCGGCTGTGCGCTCTCAATGCTCTGTGCACCGTATATAGGCAAGGCGGCAAGTGCAGTCGGTCACGCTATAATGTGGGCAACCGAGCTTCGTCCGTTCCTGATGGGAATTATTATTTCGGCTATTGTCGGTATCGCGCTCACCCTACCGATAAGCAGTGCCGCAATTTGTGCTGCTCTCGGCCTTACGGGTCTTGCCGGCGGAGCCGCTCTTGCAGGCTGCTGTGCTCAGATGATAGGCTTTGCCGTCATGAGCTTTCGTGAGAACAAATGGGGCGGACTTGTTTCGCAAGGTCTCGGCACAAGTATGCTTCAAATGGGCAATATCGTCAAGAATCCCCGAATTTGGATTCCGCCGACTCTCGCCTCGATGATTACGGGACCGATAGCAACCTGCATTTTCAAGCTTGAAATGAACGGAGCAGCGGTTTCTTCGGGTATGGGCACATGCGGACTTGTTGGCCAGATAGGCGTTTACACCGGATGGGTCAATGCCATTGCCGACGGCACAAAGGCAAGCATCACCGCCTTTGACTGGATAGGTCTTGTCCTCATCAGTTTCGTCCTTCCGGCTGTCCTCTCATGGGTTTTCTGCCTTATCCTCAGAAAAATAGGCTGGATAAAGGAAAACGACCTCAAGCTTGACCTTTAATAAAGCAACAGCGGCCGCAATCGCGACCGTTCAGACTGCTGACAAGCCCTCGTTTCGAGAATGAGACGAGGGCTATTTTTCATATTTTAAAGCATTGCTTGTTAAACATTAAGAAAACGGATTTCATTGCAATTTTTAACATAAAAGCACCGACTGCCTGTTAATGACATGACAGGTATACCGAAAAGGACTGTCACAGTTAAGTATATAATTACGTTTTTAAGCATACTTAAACGAATAATATAAATAAATTGTAAAATTTAATTCATAAAGCAAAAAAATTATTGTTTAGGTCTTGTAAAAAAGATGTAAATGTATTAAAATACTATTGTTATGCTGACTTGTTTTCGGCAGATATTTCATTAAGTAAAGGATGAATACAATGGCTAACGAAAAGTCAAAGGCAGAGCAGTACCGCGACGAAAGAAAAGCTCGTATTGCTAAAACTGCCAAAAAGAATGCGCGCAGCATGGAAGCAAGAAACACCGCGAAAAAGGTTGCAAGTAAGGTTATTTCCATTGTGCTTTGCGCTGTAATCGTTTTAGGCGTAGTAGCATTCTCTCTCAACTACTACGGCGCACTTCAGAGAGTTATCAAGCTCGGTTCGGTCGGCTCGGAGCAATCCGTTACAATCGCCGAATACGAGTATTACTACATGCGTGCTTATAACCAGGTTCGCTATCAGGCTCAGTATTATCAGTACTATTACCAGACAAGCAACGGTTATGACCTCTCTCTCACTCCCGAGGAGCAGACTCAGACAACCAAGGACTCCGAAGGTAATGAGATTACATGGGCAGAGAAGCTTCAGAATGATACGATTGAGCTGATTCAGCTCCACAAGGCATATTATAACGAAGCTCTCAAGAAGGGTCTCAAGCTTACAAAGGCTGATGAGGCTTACATTGATAAGCAGATCGAGGATCTTCGCGATGAGGCTAAGAGCGCAGGTTCAAGCTCAAGCTCAGACAGCAAAAACAAGGTAACATATTCACTCAACGCATACCTTCGTAAGGTTTACGGCGGTTCAATCAACGAGAGATTTCTCCGCAAGCAGCTCAAGATTCAGGTTCTTGCTCAGAAATATTTGACCGAGAGAACAGCCGAAATCGCAAAAACCTACGACCAGAAGGATATCGATGCGGAGTACAAGAAGGACACGGCAACATATGATTTTGTAACCTTCAGAGCTTATACCTTCAAGACAACCGAGCTCACTAAGGAAAATAACGAGACAGATGATGCTCTCAAGGCTCGTCAGACGAAGGCTAACGCTGAGGTAAAGAAGAACGCTAACGACTTCTACAATGCCGTTACAAACGAGGCAACCTTCGCCGCCAAGGCAAAGGAGCTCAACAAGGATACGGCTGATTACAATGTTGACGAGGAAACAAAGTATTCAATGCTCAAGAGCACCGCTCAGCAAAGCTTCTCAGAGGATGCTGCTAAGTGGCTCTTCGACAGCTCGACAAAGGAAGGCAGCAAGAAGCTCTTCTCTGATGAAGAAAAAGGTAAGTACATAGTTGTCCTTGCCGTAAAGAAGCCACATCAGGAGCAGACAGTTACAGCACGCCATATTCTTTTCCTTACAACAGATCAGAGCACAGGCAGTGATCTCTCCGAGGAAGAGATTGCAAAGAAGAAGACCCAGGCTGAGGACGTTCTCAAGAAGTTCAACGAGGGTGATAAGTCAGAGGACAGCTTTGCAGCTCTTGCAAATGAGTACAACGAGGACACAGGCTCAACTTCAAACGGCGGCCTTTATGAACACATCTATCCCGGTCAGATGGTAACGGAGTTCAATGATTGGGTGTTTGATGCAAACCGCAAGGCAGGCGACGTCGAGATGGTTAAGACTCAGTACGGCTATCACATCATCTACTTCGTAGCCAAGGACGGCACTGATTACTATGATTCAGCGATCCGTTCTTCAAAGGCAAGCAAGGATATTGAGACAGAGACCAAGGAGCTTCAGGACGGCGACACATATAAGGCATATATCGGTCCGCGTCTTTCTAAATACGCATTGAATAGAGTTTCCAAGAAGATCAAATATCTTGTTGAACTCAGCAATGCCAACTCCTCTTCCTCAGCAAGCTAAGTAATATAATAACCTTTGACCGCTTCATTTATGAGGCGGTCTTTTTTTGCCAAATAGCATGCAAATGTGAACAAATTGTAAATAAAATAATTATTAACAGCAGTCAATAACCGAAAAAGGTTATGGATTGCTGTTTTTTGCGCTTAGATTGAGAGGCAACTCTCACAAAACGGTTAACCGTACAAAAATGAAAGGAAGTTTTTATGGCACTTGAAGAAAAAGAAAAGCTGTTTTGTTTATTCTTTTCTCTGACAAGGGACGCACGAGCCTCTGCAGCCAAGGCAGGCTACGGAATCAAAGCCCGCAAGGTCGGCCCGTCAATGCTTGAGCGCAAGGACATCAAAAAGGAAATCGAGCGGCTTGACAAACTGCGAAACATCAACCGTGACGAGATCATCGCAGGATATCGCCAACTTGCATTCGGAAATATTTCGGATGCCGTCAGACTGGCATATTCCGACGAAAAGCCTATGCTTGGAACGGAAAAGCTTGACCTTTTCAACGTAAGCGAAATCAAACGTCCTAAGGGCGGCGGTCTCGAGATCAAATTTTTTGACCGTCTCAAAGCACTTGAGCACTTGGAGCAGCTTTGTTCCGGCGGTGATGAGGACAGTGCTCTCCCCTTCTACAAGGCGCTTGAAAACAGCGCCGCAAAAGTGAGGAATGATAAGCTTGAGTAGCTCACTTTCATCATTCAGGAATTTTTCCGAAAAACAGCTTCAGGCGATGACATGGTGGTGTGACAGTTCGGACAAGAATTTTTATGACGCTATCATTTGCGACGGTGCTGTACGTTCGGGAAAAACAGTATGTATGTCTCTTTCTTTTATTGCCTGGTCATTTTATGCGTTTTCTGACACGTCATTTGCTATATGCGGGAAAACCATAGCATCGTTAAAAAGGAATGTTATTGTTCCTTTAAATTCAATTTTGGCTTCCCTCGGTTTTTCAATGAAGCTTAAATCGTCGCAAAACTATATTGAAATGACCTACAAGGACAGAGTAAACCGTTTTTACCTTTTCGGCGGAAAAGATGAAGGTTCGGCGGCTTTGATTCAGGGTATGACGCTCGGCGGAGTTCTGCTCGATGAGGTGGCTCTTATGCCGCGGTCGTTTGTTGAGCAGGCAATCGCAAGATGTTCGCTTGACGGCTCAAAGCTGTGGTTCAACTGCAACCCGGAGCATCCTATGCACTGGTTCTACCGTGAATGGATACTAAAGGCAAAGCAGAAGAACTGCCTCTATCTTCATTTTACAATGCGTGACAATCCGTCGCTGACGGAAAAGATAATCCGGCGCTACGAAAGCCTTTACTCGGGTGCTTTCTACAAAAGATTTGTCGAGGGCAAATGGGTCGCGGCTCAGGGCGTTGTTTATCCTATGTTCAGCGAGGAAATCCATGTCACTGTCCCTCCCGAAACCGATCGGTTCACACGATTTTTCATCTCCTGCGATTACGGCACGGTCAATCCGTGTTCGTTCGGTCTATGGGGCGAATATGAAAAGAAATGGTACCGAATACGTGAATACTACTATGATTCACGCAAAATAGGCGAGCAAAGGACAGATGCCGAGCATTATGAGGAGCTTGAAAAGCTTGCCGATAATCTCAGAATTGAATCGGTCATCGTTGACCCATCGGCAGCAAGCTTTATTCAATGCATCCGCAGAAAAGGACGTTTCACGGTGATACCTGCGAAGAATGATGTCGTTGACGGAATCAGACAGGTATCCGATGCTCTCAAGCAACGGGTGATATATTTTTCGCCCGAATGCAAGGACACGCTCCGTGAATTTTCGCTTTACAAGTGGGACGATAAAGCAGTTCGGGACGCACCGCGCAAGGAAAATGACCATGCCATGGACGATCTACGCTACTTCGTCACTACGGCGCTGAATGCGCCCGAAAATGACTTTTTCGTTATGAGTGTTTCTCGTTAACACTCTTGCGGCCGCCGCCTGAATCGGCGGTTGCCTCCACACAAAAAGAAAGGAGAATTTCAGTGGGAATATTCAAGAATTTATCCGCTGCAAAAACCGCGGTCTCAGCACCGCAAACCTACAAGAAAAATCCTTTCAGTCTTCTTGACAGCTACACTCCCCTCTCATCAATGCAGAACAGTCTCTACCGTGAGCTTCGTGAAGCTATCCCTATTGTGGACGCTGCGATTTATAAAATCATCAGGCTCACAGGCGGTTTTCATGTTGACTGCAAAGACAAGACATGTGAAAAAGAGCTTCGTCGCTTTCTTCGTGAGGTCAGGGTCAGCTCGGGTCAGCAGGGCATAAATGCTTTTATGTCGGCTTATTTTGAACAGCTTTTGACCTATGGAACGGCGGTCGGTGAGATGATCACCGATTCAAACGGAGATTTCGTCGCCCTCTACAATGCCGACATTGACGACATTGAACTGAAACGCGGCGACGACGGCTTTTCAAGCATAGTATGCGTTCGAGAACTTGCCGAAGCCAGGCCGGTCACCTATCCGCAGCTTGTCCTTCTCTCGGTTCTCAATCCCGAAGCAGGTCAGCTTACCGGCAGCTCACTTTTAAAGGGTCTGCCGTTTGTCAGCAACATTCTGATGAAGATTTATAATACTATCGGAATCAACTGGGACAGGGTCGGCAACGTCAGGTTTGCCGTCACATATAAGCCGCAGAACGATGTTGTTGACCGTGCATATGCAAAGGACAGAGCGCAGCAGGTCGCCCGTGAATGGAGTGAGGCAATGCAGCCCGGCAACCAGGTCAGAGACTTCGTTGCCGTAGGCGATGTCAGCATCAAAGCAATCGGAGCGGACAATCAGATCCTCGACAGCGAGGTTCCTGTCCGTCAGATGCTTGAACAGATCGTTGCAAAAACGGGTCTTCCTCCGTTCATGCTGAGTCTGAGCTGGTCATCTACCGAGAGAATGTCCTCTCAGCAGGCAGACGTGCTGACAAGCGAGCTTGAAGCATATCGCAGGCTGCTGACACCGGTAATCGAAAAAATTTGCCGTTTTTGGATGATTACCAACGGCAGAAATGACGGATTTTCCGTTGAATGGGATGACATTACCCTTCAAGATGAGGTTGAACTGGCAAAGGCACGGCTTTACCGTGCACAGAGTGAAAGGATTGAACAGGAGTTGAAATCAGTTGAATAAGGCATTTAAATCAAGCGTTTCTCCCTGCGAAGTTACAGCCGAGGATCTCGAAAAAATCAACCGCTTTACCGTAAAGGCACTTTCTGCCGACGAGGTTTACAGCTTCAACGTAATTCTCTGTGACAACGACGTTGACCGTGACGGCGAAAGCTTTACAAACGAGGCTCTCATGCAGTTGGCAGAGCTGTTTGTCGGTGTAACGGGAATTTTCGATCACGACCCCAAGAGCTCGAACCAGAGTGCAAGAATCTATCACGCCGAATGTGTTTCGATTCCGGGCAAAAAAACCGTAACAGGCGAGGATTACAGATGCGTCAAGGCAAGAGCATACATGCCCCTGACCGAGAAAAACGCAGATCTCATCGGCGACATTAACGCAGGCATCAAAAAGGAAGTCAGTGTCAGTTGTGCCGTCGGCTCGTTCACCTGCTCTGTTTGCGGCAGTGACATGAGATATGACCCCTGCAATCACGTCAAGGGCGAAATCTATGACGGTAAGCTCTGCTATTGCAGACTTTCCGATATAAACGATGCTTACGAATGGTCTTTCGTAGCGGTTCCGGCTCAGGTTAATGCAGGAGTGACAAAAAGCTACAAAAAGGAGATTGAAACAATGGAAAACTGTATCAAGGCAATAAAGGACGGCAACGCCGTCAAACTCAGCGAATCCGAAGCAAAGCAGCTTTCCGAATACATTAAAAAGCTTGAAAAACAGGCGCAGGACGGCATTATTTACCGCCGCTCTCTTACCGAGGAGACAGCAAAATTTGCTGTTCTTTCCGTGCCATCCCTTTCGGGCGAAAGTATTGAGAAAATGTGTTCGGGTGTTGAAACGGACGAGCTAATCAGAATAAGAGACGCTTTCAGAAAAAAGGCTGAGGACGTTATCCCTCTCACGCCTCAGTTGAAGGCAAAAAAAGAAAAGAATATAAACACGAACAATGAATTTAAATTTTAAGGAGGAACCAAAATGGGTTTTGATAATTTAAGACTTGAGAAAGGTATGTACGGCACAGGCCGCAGCTTTACACAGGTATTGGAGGGACTTGATCCCTCGGAGAATTACAGAGGAACTGACCTTGAAGGTCTCGACGCTTATCAGCGTCAGCTCAAGCGTTTCGGCATCAAGCCGCAGGGCTCCGACAGCTCGGTTGTCGGCAAGTTTTTCCAGACAAGCGATGCCGCAGTTCTCTTCCCGGAGTACGTTTCCAGAGCCGTTCGCTACGGCATGGATGAGGCAAGCTTTCTTCCCGATATCATTGCTGCAACGACCAATATCGACTCTCTCGATTACCGCGCAATGAATCTTGAAATGACATCGGCAAACGCCGAGATGAAGGTTTTCAAGGAGGGTGATACTCTTGAAACAGCCGACTTCAAAGTAAGCGACAGAACCATCCGTCTCAAGAAAAGAGGCAGAATGATTACAACCTCTTACGATGTGCTTCGTTTCCAGCGTCTTGATGTTGTTTCAATTGCGCTCAAGAGAATCGGCTCATACCTTGCGCAGAGCCTTATGGCAGATGCCGTCGACGTTCTTATCAATGGCGACGGAGGTAAAAACCCTGCCGGCGTATGTGCACTTGCAACAGACGAATATACATATGACGATCTTATTGATTTTTGGAATCAGTTTGCACCGTATGAGCTTAACACGATTCTTGCATCGCCCGACGTAACGGCAACTGTACTCAAAATGTCGGAATTCAGAGATGCTGCCGCAGGACTTAATTTTCATGGCACAGGCAAGCTTATCACTCCGTTCGGCGCAAACCTCATCAAGTCCTCTCATGTTACAAAAAGCGGCATGATGATCGGTCTTGACAAGACATGTGCTCTTGAAATGGTCAAGGTCGGCGATGTTGAAACAGACTACGGTAAGCTTGTTGACCGTCAGCTTGAGCAGATTGCTATCACCTCTATCACAGGCTTTGCAAAGATTCTCCCCGGTGCGGTTAAGACTCTCGCTCCTGCCGAGATCACAACAGGCTCTGAGAATCAGGGTACGGTAGGCTCAGAATGAGCTGCTGGGAAGTAAAGGACTATCTCGGCGAGCTTACGGACATTTCGGCATATAAGGAAGAAGAAATTCTTCCTTTATGCCGCTCCTGCATCAAAGAGATAGACTCAAGGCTGAAGCCCGATGCCGACAGGGAAGATTTTCGTGTCATTGCCGCAGCCGCAGGGCTTGCGTACTACAAACTTGCGCTCAAAAAAAGCTCTCTTGAGAGCGAGCCGAGCATTACAAGCTTTAAGGCGGGCGATGTGAGCATAGAGCAGGATAGCAAGACGGTCGAGGATTTTCTTGAACGTGCAAAGGACTTTTACGATAAAAAATCGGCGGATATAATTCCGCTTTGCAAGGACGACAGCTTCGCTTTTAATCAAATCAAGGTGATGTAACATGACTCTCAAATCAATGTTTGAAAAATACGGTCAGGAGGTCACTCTCAAGACCGACGACGGCTGGAGCAGCCCGATCTTCGGAGCTTTTATTCAACCGCTGAGATATAAAAACAAGATGTACCTTAACGGCGTCAATACTGTTATCGGCTTTAACAGCCAGGGACATTATCTTTATATCGGTCCCCCCGACCACGATCCCAAAAAGGAAAGCTGTCACGTTGAATCCAACGGAAAGAAATACACCGTTGACCGTTGTGAAAAGGTGTATTTCAAGAACGAAGTGATTTACGTCTGGGCAATAATCAGAGAAATTGTGGAGGTTGAATAATGGACAGTATTGTTTCACTCCCAATAAGAATTGTCGAATGGCTCGGTAAACAGGAGGATATGAACGATCTGACTTTCTTTGTTGAATATCCTCCGATAAACAAGGCTGTTCCGCTGAGAAAAGCAATTGTTGCCGTCGGAATTGACAATATCGAAATCACTGACAAATTTGTTGCCAACGACGACGGTGTGCTTGAAAAACAGGAATACTGCCGAACGGCAATGATTAAAGCAAATCTGAGCATTTGCGTTCCTTTCTCAAAAGGCGGTCAGGCATGCCACGATATATTTACAAGAATTGCCGATGCATTGACTTTCAGGACAAACCTGAACATCGAAAAATCCGGATGTGAGGATATAGCCTCCGACAGAGACACCGATGCTCTCGTGATGAACGGCTGGTTTTTGATGAATGCCGACTTCTGCCCTGCCGCAAGCACAGATGAAAACTTTGCAAGCTTTCTTGACAAAGAGCTTCTTTGCGGCAGCCATATCAGAAATAGCGAAATTCATGTAACCGCCGAGGACAAAATAAAATGGAACGCTCCGTTTGAAGCGGGATTTTATATTGGAAACGGCTCGTCGACACGTTCGCTTTCCGTCGGCTTCAAGCCGCAGCTTGTGATTCTTATGGCGACGGGCAAGCCTGCAGTATCGGTTGACTTCACAAAGAGCACATGCAAAAGCTACATGGCGGTTGCAAACGAATCCCTTTCCTCCCAGGGTCTCTCACTTACCTCAACCGGCTTCAAGGTTTCCAACAGCACCTCAGGCAACGTGACAAGTGACTTAAACGGTATAGGCACATCGTACATCTATTTAGCATACAAGTAAATAATTATTGTAATCACCAAAAATCCGCAGGCATTGACAAAATCAAAGTCTGCGGATAATTTTATACTAAAAAAGCACTTCCGAAGAAGTGCTTTTCATGGAGGCGCCACCCAGATTTGAACTGGGGAATCGGAGTTTTGCAGACTCGTGCCTTACCACTTGGCTATGGCGCCGAATATAAATGTGAGCCGAAACTCACTATGTAAAAAGTTTTAAGGTTCTCAGCAAACCTTTAACTTTAATGGAGCGGATGACGGGGCTCGAACCCGCTACCTCCACCTTGGCAAGGTGGCGCTCTACCAGATGAGCTACATCCGCA
>OCIU01000062.1_pt1 | contig 114036 bp, 106 predicted proteins | sample 1538471 | NCBI WGS metagenome assembly OCIU01 (sample SAMN04571693, study PRJEB22368) | human gut metagenome | biome: human gut; material: stool | host: Homo sapiens | place: Luxembourg | collected 2012-06-01 | reverse complement strand
GAGGATAATTTAGCGTTAGCTAAATTTCAATCCCCGACCGACACTCCGCTAAACCATAATTTACCCCAACTATTTAAAAAGAACCGAAAAAACACCTTTCACAATTAAAGTGAAAGGTGTAATATTTATGCACAATTTACTATTCTGTTAAGTATATCATCGGTAGACTCGTTAAGCACATAAGCAAACTCGCCGAGTACCATTTTCTCTGCCTCTTTCAAAAAGCGTTCATCAGCCATATGTAATCTTTTGCCTCTTTTTAACTGTTGCTTTTCGTGAAGTTTTAAAGTTCTGATTAATCTAAGCAATTCAGATGACTTGCCCTCTGAAATGATGTTTTTAAATGTTTCAAATCTTATATTCTTATTGGAAATCCACTCTTCTTCTTTCGGCATATTATCCAAAAGGTCGATAATCTCATCTTTAGTAAGTACGGCTCTCATTTTTCCGACAAGTTTTTCATTTTGTACGGGAACAAAAACCTTTGCGGTTTTTGTCGCATTAGGACTAAGAACATAATACTCTACATTTACCTTGTCTATTCTTTTTGTTGTAATCTCAGTAACAGTGCAAACACCGTTAACACCATATGCGACTATATCAGATACCTCAAACATTTTCGGCACCTCCATGCGCAGATTTGTAAGCGTTATTTCGATAAAACATACTTCTCTCCTATTCTTAATTCTCATTCGTTAGTAATTGTTTAAAACAATGTCTGACAAAGCGGAAAACAGTTTATGCTTATTATATTTCTTATATCTAATATTATACCATATTTTGATAAATTATGACATAGGCAATATAGCTAACAATGTTATAAAATATGTTGTAAAAAATGCTAATTATTTCTGTTTTTAAAAGAATAAAGCTCCCGAGTTTATCGGAAGCTTTATTTAAAATAAAAATTATTATTGTTCTTTTCTGTAGAATGGTTCTACACCGTTTATTGCATTTCTTGCAAGGTCCATAGTAACAGGCATTACAACAATGTCTACATCTTCAGTAAGGTATGGCTGTGCGGTTTCTTTTATAGCGTCAAAAATCTTTTTCATATCGCCGATAAAGTCAACTACAACAAGGAAGCTCTTTTTGTCGCTGTGCTCCATCATTCTTAAGAAAGCAACATTTACATTTGGCTCTGTGCTGAAATGATTGATAAGTGTAGCCATAAGGTCAATAGGATAATCCTTTGGTTCGCCGATTTTAATCTGCTCACCCGGTTTGAACAAATCTTTATTAAGTGCGTTAAAGTCTTTCTGCTGCTTGATTGAAATAATCATTGGCTTAGGGAAAGTAACGCTCTTGCCAAACGGATTGATAACAAAACCGACAACACCCGAATGTGGATCCATAACCATTTGAGAAATGCTGTCAAAATCAGTAACTACTTTTTGAGCATTCTGGGTATCCTGCCACTTAAATAATTCTTCTGTATCTGTAAAAAGTCCAAAGAATTTTTCTTTTTTCTGATTTTCAAGAAGTCTGAACTGAACCTGTGTTGCCTGCTTCATAACAGTCTGACCGTTTTCTGTAACAGCCTGTGTTGTAGGAACAACCTTTGCAGGTAAAATAAACTTAGCCTTTACGACTTCTGTAATCATCTTATCGACGTTCTCTTTTGAGTTGTCTTCCTGCATAGTTACAATTGCTTCTTTTAAATCAGGGTTAAAAATCTTTTCAGCAGGTACTCTGCTGTTTTCCATTTTCATTTCGCTCATAATAATATATCCTCCAACAGTTATTCTATAGTATATGTTTTGCCGTCCTCAACAGTAAGTCCATTATCAGCCGGGTACTGCTGACTGTCGGCAAAGTCGCCGTCATTAAAAATAATATACGGTGTTTCCCAATCTTCTGTAAAGGTATAGCTGTACTTTCCGTCGCTTTCCTTTGTCATTTCAATTCCCGGCCAGGTTTCGTTTTCATACAGTTCATCGTTGTAAACATATGCAAAAATCTGATCGCCCCAGCTGTCGGGCTTTTCAAAATATACCTTTGTGCCGCTTGAAATTGAATATTTTACTTCTGTAGCAAATACAACTCTTTCGTAGGTTTTTACACCCTTGGAATTTTTAGCTGTAAGTTCAAGTGTTGCTATATCACTTCCGCTCGGTACAGAAACGGTTACGGTTTCTCCGTTCTTATATGAAACAGCCGCTGCTCCGTTAAGAGCATATTCCGCATTATCCGTATTTGCACAAGTAAGTGTGACTGTTGCGGTTTTACCGCTTTGAATATTAAATACGGTGTCCTCGGCAACGCCTACTTCGGCGGCAGCTTCATATTCCTTATAACCGTCGTTATAAAGAACTACCACACTGTTTGCCGGAATATCGGCATCAAAAGTAAGTTTACCGTTTTTAACGGTGTATTCTGTCTTGCCGTCAACTCTGTTTACATATGTACCGTCGGCAAGATTTGTTTCAAATCCTGTCTTAAGAGCGTCTTTTGTATTTACAATTACCGCTCCTTTTGTGCCCCTTTCAATCATAACAGCGGTTGAATCGGAGTTCGGATTTACAATATTTTCGTCTTCGCCAATCATAGCTGTACGGAAGAAATTTACGGCTTTTACACTCTTATCCTTGTACATATCGTCACCCTCTGTGCCGATACGGTTCATTCCCCATTCGTTTTCAACACTTGAATAGTAAGGACGATCGAAGAACAGCGGTGTGCCGTCTTTTCTTGCAGTAATTACTGCCCAACCGAGGATAACCTGTTCCTTAGTCATATTGTACCAGTTGCCGTCATTAATATAGTTATCGTGGGATTCAACCCATGTAACCATATTAAGCGGTGCGTCACCGAGCCAATAATCACTTACAGTACCTTTTGACAAAGTATTGTTTGTAATTGCACCTCTGATTTTACTGCCGTATGTACTTGCTGTAGTATGACCTATTGCCTTAATATAGTCGGCAATTCTTTCATTGTTGCCCTGAAGCACCTCTCCGTATATAAACAGATTGTCAGCATTGTTTACTTCGGTGATTACTCTCTGCCAGAAGTTATTTGTAAAGCCGTCATCTTCCTTAGGATCGTCAGGTAAGCCGATGTGCTTTGCAGTATCATAACGGAAACCGTCAGCACCGCAAGCGACACAGTCATTGAGATACTCAATAAAATAATCCTGAAAAGATGTGCGCTCTGTATTAATATCAGGCAAACCACCCATTTTGTAAGTAGTGCAAGCAAGTCTGTTTGAAAAGTCATTGAGGTCATACGCATTGTTTTTATGATAAAGCGTGTCCAAACTTCCGCCGCCTGCATCAATAAGATCCTGACTTACTGCACTTGTGGTCGGTGTTGTGTGGTTAGCAATAACATCAACAATAACCTTAATACCGTACTTTTCCGCCTCGTCACACATAGCTTTAAACTCGTCACGAGTTCCGAGCTGATAGTTACCGATTTTAAAATCGGTGGGCTGATAATGATAGTACCATTTGCCATCACCGTAAAGCTGCATTCCGCCGTTCTCGCCCTCAAGGCAAGCATTAATAGGCGAAGTCTGCAGCGCCGTATATCCTGAAGCCGCAATGTCAGCCATGGATTCCTTTATAGTATTGAAATCCCACGAAAAGCACTGCAAAATTGTACCGTTATCAATCTTATCTGCGTGAGCATACTCGGTAGAAGTATTGGTAGAAGTATTATCATCTGAACCATTCTGCGAATTTGAACAGCCTGTCAAATAAACGACAGAACCTGTGAGCATAGCAGAAACCAACAGACCTGATAATATTCTTTTAAACAAATAATCACCATCTTTCATTTCACAATTAATCCGAGTGCGATAAGCCACAAGGATAAAATTATTATAACATTATTTCTTAGCAAAATAAATAGTATTTTAAGATTTTTTACAATTATTTTAAAAATTCCTACCTAATAAACAAAAAGAGCCTGATTTTTTTGGATAATCAGACTCTTAAAATATTACTTTTTTTCGGTAAGGAGTTTGTTTAACTCCTCCATAAATGTATTAATATCCTTGAATTGGCGATAAACCGAGGCAAAACGAACATATGAAACTTCATCAACCTTTTTAAGGCGCTCCATTACAAGTTCACCAATCTGCTCGGCAGTAATTTCTCGTTCAAAGCCGTTCTGTGCAGTAAGCTCAATGTCAGTGACCATTTCTTCTACCTGTTCAACAGAAACAGGGCGCTTTTCGCAAGCACGAAGAATACCTGCAGTCAACTTATTGCGGTCAAAAACTTCTCTCGATTTGTCACGCTTGACAACATAGAGAGGAATATTCTCAATAATTTCATAAGTTGTAAAACGCTTTCCGCACTTAAGACATTCTCTTCTTCTGCGTATTCTTTCCCCGTCATCTGCCGAACGGGAATCCACAACCTTACTTTCTTCAAATGAACAATATGGGCATTTCATAAAAAGCTCCCCTAAATCACAAATATTCTAAAAATATTATAACATACCGAAAAATTCAAGGCAATAAATATTTATTTACAAATTTATTACATTTTTGCTCTATGCTGATTTTTACAAATGAAAAAAGCAACAGTTGAGAATAAACTCGTCTGTTGCTTTTTTAGGGGTAATAGGGTTATAGAAGAAATTTATGTTATGTAGTTGATAGCATATTTTTAACAGCTCATTCGCTGTTTCTTTTAAAATTATAGCAGAATAATACTATTTTGGAAATTGCATTTGCAACGATTTTCAAGAAACTGTATAAAAATACTGTAATAAATTTTATTGAATACTCACTAATATGCCAAGATTTAATTAATATCAAGACTAACACAAGCAATATTCATTACTGTTTTATAATATCCCCACAATTCATAATTTTTGCAATATGGTGAAATTATCACCGTTAAAATCTATTAATCCGTCTTTTTTCATTTTATTAAGCTCACGGGAAAGCGCCGATTTATCAACGCTTAGATAATCCGCAAAATCCTGTCTTGAGCCTTCAATGCAAAAAGAAGAACTTCCGTCACGCTTTTCTCTGAATTCAAAATAACGCATTATTTTTTTGCGTATGGAACGCTCTGAAAGCACAATTTTATATTCGAGAGAGCGCAAATCCATCTCCTCAAACAATACAAAAAGATTTTTAAGTAATTTTTGCTGAATAATAATCTTTTTATAATCATTTTCTTTAATTTTCGCAAAATCAAGAAAAAGAATTGTCGACTCCCCATGCGACACTATTTCAATATCGCAATGTGTGGTTCGTGGTGCGGCGGTGATAAGCCAACCTATGCTGTCACTGTAAACTCTTCCCAAAATTTCACGAACTCCGTCTGAATTATATTTTTGTATTTGAGCCGCTCCCTCAAGCACAAAAGCGGAATATTTATGAATTTTGCCTGAACTTACAATAATATCATCATTTTTATAGCTCTGAATTTTATAATCAAATTCCACAAGCGCCTGTTCTATTTCTTCATCTGTAAAACTTTCAAAAATCGGGTGCTTTCTTAGGAATTCAAAATGTTGTTCCATATTTCCTCCGACAAATTAAATATGCAATACTAAAAATATCCGCACCAAAATATACGGATATTTTATCCGTAAATTCAAAATAGTTTGCGTACTTTTAGCAAAAACTATTTTATTAAATTATTGAATCTGCAAGAGCGACAAGCTGAACTTCATTTTCAGCTGTCATAGTTGAACGGATTGTAACCTTGGCATCTGAAATCTCAATACCCTTCATTTCGTCAAAATAAGGCTGCATAGACTTGATTGCACAAGGTGCCCATGAACCGTTTTCAATCATAGCGACTTTACGGTTTTTGTATCCCTTAATTTTCAAATGATGTAAAAAGTCATTCATAACAGGGAAAACTCCGCCGTCATATGAAGGAGCGGCCACAACAAGTGTAGAATACTTAAATGCGTCCTCAACATTTTCTGCCATATCACTTCTTGAAAGGTCAGAAATAGCAATCTTTTTATCTGTTTTCTCTTTCAAAATATCATAAAGTTTTAAAGCGGCTTTTTCGGTATTGCCATGAATTGAACAATAAGCGATAAATATACCGTCAACCTCCGGCTCATACTTGCTCCAGATGTCATAAAGGTTAATATAATAACCGAGATTTTCAGTAAGAACAGGACCGTGTAACGGACAGATTTTCTCAATGTCAAGCTTAGCTGCTTTTTTAAGCAAAGCCTGAACCTGCACACCGTATTTTCCGCAAATATTAAAGTAATATCTTCTTGCCTCGCAAGCCCAATCTTCGTCTGTATCAAGTGCACCGAATTTACCGAATCCATCGGCAGAAAAAAGCACTTTTTCCTTGCTTTCATATGTAACCATAACTTCGGGCCAATGTACCATAGGTGCCATATAGAAAGAAAGTGTATGTTCGCCGAGGTTTAATGAGTCGCCCTCTTTTACAGTAACCGTTCTGTCGGTAAGGTCAATGTCAAAAAATTGAGGCAGCATATTAAATGTCTTTGCATTTCCGACAAGCTTCATATCGGGATATTTATCTGCAAGCAGCTGTATGTTTGACGCATGGTCAGGCTCAAGATGATTAATAATAAGATAATCGGGAGTTTTTCCGTCAAGTACATTTTCAAGATTTGCAACCCATTCATCGGTTTTTTTCTTATCCACCGTGTCAAGTACGCAGATTTTTTCATCAAGAATTACATATGAGTTATAAGAAATGCCGTTTGGCACAATGTACTGACTTTCAAAAAGGTCAATATCTTTATCATCAACGCCGATATATTTAATAGCGTCAGAAATATTTATATTCATTTTTATTCTCCCCTTAATTAAAATAATAATTCGTATATGATTATACCATAATTAGACATATATTTCAATAGAGTCAGGCAGCAAATTAGCTACTTTTACAAAAAGCAAAAAACATATAAACAAATACAAATAAATACTCCTAAGCAGTAAATATCAAAAAAACAATACTTAAAACAGATAAAATTGTTGCCAATGCAGGAGCAAAGCTCAGTTCTATATTATGAATATATTTTATTTTGTCGAGCAATGGCGGAAATTCACCATAAACATCGTAATAACAGACTATGGATTTTAAATATCGGCAACTTGAAATCCGAACATTCCAAAAGCCGTCATGGTATTTACAGCATTATTTCCGATATAACTGATATTTTTATTTATAACAGCAAGAAATATTAAACAACACATTACTAAAGAAATTGCTATATTTGTACGGGAAACATTTTTACATTCTGCATTATAAGAAAAAATCTGGAATCCAACCGCACCGCAAATCAAAAGTACGGCAAAGAGTATATGTAACGGATAATTATACGGATATAAAATTTTATTATCGTATAAAATCCTTGAAATAAAGAGCAAAACAGCATTATACAAAAGCAGTCCCATATCTCCTATCAATATTTTTTTACTCATTCAATAATCTCCTTAAAATAAATCAGTCTTTGCAGTACAACTTACTTATAATTTATGGTTACCGAAAAAAGTGTGAATAGATAAGATGGTTCATCACTATTTTTGTGGGATGGTGAACGGACAGAAGGAATAGAAAGATAGCGAATCAAGGTGAAGAAAAAGTCGTCGTCACGGTAACCGTAGCCGATTCGTTTAGCGACCTTGATCTTGTTGTTGAAGCCTTCGAGCTTGCCGGTGCCATCCGAGATATCGGCTACAACTTTTGGCTTTGTCAAGATACGCTATATAAAGTCTAACTTTTTGAAGTTACATCAAGTACGGTGATTTTGGTTGCTCTATTTAGAAGTCTAATAGATATGTGCCATCTGAATACTTCCTAAATGTAACATAAGTTTTTCCATAAAGTTCAAGCATTTGTTTTGTAACATATCCACCAGATGGCGTTCCAATTTTCTTGCGAATCCACTCGCCTAAAATCGAATTACTTTCAACACTATGAATAGCTTTATTATTTTGCTGAGCCATTCGCATATGAAAAGAACCAAAATCCTTTGTTATAACTTTGAACATAGGACAGTTTTCATCATCTGGATTAACTCTGTCAGGGAAAAAACCTTCAACTTTATCTTGATGATTGTATGGAATATAAGCTTGATTACGATTTCGCTTTGTTCCGTTCTTTCTAATTCCCCAGTTAATACCTGAACCATAGCCAGTATCACTGCCATCCGCACGAAGCAATGAGACATTAAGTGTAGCAACAGGTTGCATTGCATCATACATAAGATAATCTTTTTCAGAATTATCTGGTTCTTCAACTGCATCAGGACTATTATTAACAACCTTGCGAAGTTTGTCCTTAGCTATTGGGTCAAAGCAGTCTATCGTATCAGGCAACAAATTCTTATAGTACCAATACGCACTAAACGGATTACATCTGCTAACAGTTTCTCTACGTTTGTAAAAAGCATTCATTGTGTAATTTAACGAACCACAATATGCTATCGTTGGTAGTATCTGAACCTTTTCATCTGGTTGCGACCAAATGTAAATTTTAGAATGCACCTCCGGTCCATTACAAATATATCTACAGCTAATTTTAGGCATTCCCCTTGATTCATTAAGGAAGTGAATCAAACGACAAATATCTTCATGCTTTTTCTGAGAAAGACTTGATTTAGTCATTCCCAAAATGACCTCAACATCTAAACCTTTTACAAATCTCTTGTTTTCTATTCCCTCTTGCAATGCAATCATATGTGTTGAGATTCTTTCACAATCCGTAAAAGCAGTTACAATTTTCAATGAATTACACGGGGAGAGATTTTCAATTCTTGCTGGTGCATAAAGTACTGGCTCATCGAATTTTTCTGATATAAAGGTTTCTTCTTTGGTTATTTCATCAATTCTTTGAATCATAATCACTCCTCCATATTAGCTGGTATCCACGGATAATCAATTCCCGCAAAACTATTAAGCACTGCAGTGATTACAACTTCAGATAATTGACACGGAACAGCCATTCCTATTTGTTTGCGGACACTACTATAATTTCCCACAAATTCATAATTATCTGGAAAGGTTTGAATCCTCGCACGTTCTCTGTTTGTAAGTTCTCTATCTGTCCAGTGATACATAAATGTGCCACCACCACCAGCTGCTGTAACAGTATAAGCTGGCTTATCTGGGTCAAGTTTTCTATATATTTGGCTTATTTTTGTTTTTGTTTTAATTTTAAGCTCCTCAGGGAATAACTCTCCAAGTCGTTCTTCTGCTTGCCAAACATTTTCGCCCGCATTTATAAGAGATAATCTTCTAATAACCTTTTGAGTCAGCTTTCTAACTTCATTGTTTGGTGCATTATCAGGAATTTCTGCCAGTGCTGTTCTTGCCGTAATATCGCAAGAAGCATACATTTTAGGGTCTGGGACATGAAACTCAACAGGTAAATCATTACGAATGCCAACGATAATAACTCTATGACGAGTTTGTGGTACTCCATACTGTTCTGCTTTATACAAATTCACATTGAGCTTGTATCCTGCCGCTCTCATATCATCAAGAATAATCTGGAAGTCTCCTGAACCCGCTGAACGAATACCTGAAACATTTTCAGCGACAAACCACTTCGGCTGATATATGTTTAAAACTTCAATGCCATACCAATATAATTGACCAAACTTCTCGTTTGCCAATCCTTTATGTTCCCCTACATTAGAAAAGCTGTTGCACGGAAAGCCATAACAAAATGCGTCAATATCTCCAAGCTTATCAATCTCAAGTTCACGAACATCACCACAGTAAACAGTTTCTGGTTGGTCAGGGCAGATGTTTTTTCTGTAAGTTTCACAGGTATCCGAATCATAATCATTTGCCCATGCGTGCGAAAGTGAAAGTTTTCCATCGTTGCTTGTTGACCGTAAAGCACCACACGCAAGACCGCCTGGACCGCAAAAGAGTTCGCCTAATCTATACACTTCTTGTCCCATCAATGTTCCTCCTTAGAACGACAAAGCCATTCTTTTTCTATTTCTTCATACGGAAGATTGTGCTTTTCACAAAATTCTTTTATATGCTTCATAGCAGTAAGATTTGGCTTACCTCTGCCATTTTCCCAGCGGTTTATTGAAGCAACTGATGAATTTATCTCCTTGGCAAATGCTTCTTGCGATAAAAAAGCTCTTTGACGTGTTATCCTGATTATTTCTGCAAAAGCCAACTAATCACTCTCCTCTCACAATCCTCGTACCAGTTTATCATAAACCAATCATTTTTTCAAGATATACCCCCTTCCACGATACCCTTATCTTATTAACCTCTTGACTTCTCGAAAAAAGGAAAGCCACTGCCGATTGACAGTGACTTTCCATTTCAGCTTGCAAACAACATCAGCAGTTTGCTGATAACCTCGACTGCCGTTTGCTTTTCGGCTTGTATTTAATTGTTTAACAGGTGCGTAAGGCAATAGCGGATAAGGCTTGTTTCCTCAGGCTCAAATGTGATTTTCTTCTTGCGGTTCGGTTTCATCGTATCCGATATATTTACCAGCCGAAGAACAAGAATATTAATCTGATAATTTGTTTCCTCATTGTAGTTTTTACTTTGACAGAACAGGCTGTTTATAAGAACATTAAGATAATAATAATCAAGCTCTGGTGTTTACTGTTGCCACGTTCTCTTTTTCATGGTATCGATGTAAGTAATACCGCTGGTGTATACTCCGTTTCCGGCACCATGCGCTTTATTGCCACAAGCAATTCTTCAAAGTAATCTCCTGGAAGCCAGTAAATCTCTTTGAATTTCGTCTTATCTGAATATGTGATAGTGAACTCAATACCACCAATATCCGTACAGAACTCCTGTATGCCTCTTTCAATGATTGCCGGAAGCATACCCACAACATATGACATCTAATCCACAGCCTAAACCCTACCACTCATTTTTTGCTGTCTGGCAAATTCGCTTAGTAGATATGTTTCCATATAAGAAAACCGAGCTTTTCACAAGGCTCCTCTGATGATGCTCACCTCGCAAAAAGCCCGGAAACACGCCACTATTCAGCCATTATTTATCTTTTCTTGACAGCAAACAGACCGTCTCCACATGCGCTGTTCTTGGGAACATATCGCAAGGTGTTACTTCTTTGGTTTTATAGCCGTTTGACTCGAAAATTTCTAAATCTCTTGCAAGGGTTGCGGGATCACAAGACACATACACAACTCGTTTCGGTGACATTTGTGCTACGGTCAAAATTACATCTTCGCCGCAGCCTTTTCTTGGCGGGTCAAGCACTACGACATCAGGTTGAAGTCCCTCTGCTTTAAGTTGAGCCGCTGCCTTTGATGCGTCGGCACAAATAAATCTTGCGTTCTCTATGCCGTTTACTTTTGCGTTTTCGTTTGCATTCTTTATAGCATCCTCGACAATTTCCGCACCGACAAGTGTTTTGCAGTTTTCAGCCATTGTAAGTCCTATTGTACCTGTTCCGCAGTATAAATCAAGCAGAATTTCATCGTTTTGCAGGTTTGCGTATTCTTTTGCTTTACCGTACAGTTTTTCTGCTTGGGCACGGTTTACCTGCCAGAATGAAAACGGTGATATTTTAAATTTAAGTCCGCATAAAACATCGGTAATGTGGTCACTGCCGTATGCAACACGATTTTTCTTGCCTAAAACAACATTTGTTTTTTCTCTGTTAGAATTAATAATTACGCTTTTTAGGTTAGGCAAGCCGTCTTTTAACATTCTGACAAGTTCGTCTTCCTGTTTTAAGCCGTTGCCGTTGACAACATAACAAACCATAAGTTCGTCAGTAATTTCACCAAGACGCATATATAAATGTCTTAATCTGCCTTTGCCTGTTGTTTCGTCATAAATATCAGCATTTGTTTTATGTATAAATCTTTTTGTAATTTCTATTACAGAATTAAAAACTTCAGGCTGCAATAAACAGTCATCACACGGAATAATTCTGTGCGTATGAAATGAATAAAATCCGAACACTGCACTTCCGTCTTTTGCCCTACCTATAGGAAATTGCGCCTTATTTCTGTATCTGTCAGGTCTTTCGCAGCTGATAATATCTTTAAATTCAAAGTCTTTAATTCCGCCTATTCGTGTTACCGCATCGTAAACACGCATTGATTTTATTTTTAATTCTTCTTCATAAGAAATATGCCGCCAAGTACAGCCACCGCATTTTGAGAACTGCGGGCAGTCCGCCTCGATTCTTGCGGAAGACGGAGTAATTATATTTTCAATTTTACCGAAAGCATAAGTTTTCTTTGTTTTTAATATTCTTACTTCAAGTTCATCGCCTACTGCGGAAAGCGGAACAAATACGGCGATACCGTCCTCTGTTTTTCCTACACCGCTGCCCTCTGCGGTAGCCGAAGTTATGTTTAATTTTATAATATCATTCTTAACTAAATTCACTGATTATCACCGATTATATTGTAACATTTTTAATATAAATTGGCAATATAAAAACTAAAATACGAAAAAATATATTACAAATTGAAAAAAGGTATTTATTTTTTTTGACTATAGCTTTATAATATAAGAGAGAATTTTTGTGAATGGAGAATGAGTGTTTTGAATTACGACATTTTACTTGATAATATAAAAAGGATACATTTTATCGGCATTGGCGGCAGCGGTATGTGTCCGCTTGCAGAGATTTTAAACAGCGAGGGCTATCAGCTTTCGGGCTCGGATATGAATGAGGGCGAGACACTCGACAGAATCAAAGGCTACGGCATTCCCGTATATATGGGACATCGTGCAGAGAACATTGACGGTGCAGAGCTTGTTGTATATTCTGCCGCTATCAAAGAAGATAACCCGGAAAGAAAAGCAGCTGTTGAACAGGGTATTCCTTGCATTGAAAGAAGCGTTATGCTCGGCGTCGTAACAAGAAGATACAAGAGAAGTATTGCGGTTTCCGGTACTCACGGCAAGACCACAACCACAGCCATGCTTTCACAGGTACTTATCGGCAGCGGTTTTGACCCATCGGCAATTATCGGCGGCAAACTTCCGTTTATCGGCGGCAACAGTTATGTAGGTCAGAGCGACATTATCGTTTGCGAGGCTTGCGAGTATGTTGATACATTCTTACAGCTTAATCCGTTTATTTCTATTATACTTAACATTGATGCCGACCACCTCGACTACTTTAAAAATCTTGACAACATTAAAAAGTCATTTAATAAATTTGCAAAACAGACTACAGGTTTACTTGTAATCAACGGTGACGACCAAAACACACTTGATGCAGTAAACGATGTTGACATTGAAAAAATCACCTACGGCTTTGGCGAAAACTGCGACTACAGAGCAGAAAATATTTCTGCAGACAAGGGTGTTCACGAGCAATTTGACATCTATTACAAGGGCGAACTCCTTACAAATATTAAGTTGATTGTTCCGGGCAAGCATAACATTTATAATGCACTTGCCGCAGCGGCTACCGCACATTACCTTGGTGCAACACCTAAGGAAATCGCCGAAAATCTCCACAAATTTGGAGGTGTTCACCGCCGTTTTGAAATTCTCGGTACACCCGAGGGAATTACAGTGGCAGACGATTTTGCTCACCACCCGACAGAGCTTACCGCAACACTCAATGCCGCAATGAATATGGGCTTTAAAAAAGTATGGGCGATTTTCCAGCCGCATACTTTCTCAAGAACAGCACTTCTTCTTGATGATTTTGCAGAGGCTCTTAAGATTCCGGATGTTGCGATTATTTCGGAAATTCTCCCTGTAAGAGAAACAAACACATATAATATTTACTCAACCGACCTCGGTGCAAAAGTACCGAACTCGGTTTGCCTTGACACTTTTGAAGAAATTACAGACTATGTATGCAAAAACGCAAAAGAGGGCGACCTCATTCTCACAATGGGCGGCGGCAATGTTTATATGTGTGCCAATATGATTTACAATCAGCTTAAGTATAATGAGGAGAATAAGTAAAATGAAATTTAAAAATACAAATATTTCAGCAACTAATACTATACAAAAAAAGTATTTACTGATTTACTTTGTAATATCCATTCTTTTTATGTTGTGTTTATCAACTTCAACATCTCCTCTATACAATATTCCTTATGCCGGCGATACAGCAATGTTTCAAACTATAGGAAAATATTGGGCTGAAGGATCATTGCCGTATGTAGATTTATGGGACTCAAAAGGACCACTAATTTTTGCTGTTAATGCGTTAGGTTACTTGCTTACCGGACAGCGTTGGGGAATTATGATTATCCAAGTAATATGTTTATTTATTACATTAATCATGATAGATAGAATTATTTCTCAATACATTACAGGTAAAAAAGTACTTTTATTTTCATTACTTTTTCTTGGTGCATATAGCCTTGTTTATGCAAATAATTGTACCGAAGAGTATATTTTACCACTTTTAACAGCTTCACTTTACGGTTTCACTGTATATATTGAAAATGCTCGTAAAAACAATTATGTGCACAACCCACTTTGGTCGTTACTCTATGGAATTACATTTGCTGCTTGTTTTTTAACACGACTGACTAACGCATTAGGCATCTGTGGTGGTGTATTTGTAATTGCATGTATGTTAATCATTAGCAAAAATTTCAAAAATTTATTTCAGAATGCAATTATGTTTATTGCAGGTTTCTTAATTTTAACATTGCCTTTTTTGCTTTATTTTTATTTTAACCATGCTTTTAATGATTTTCTATACGGAACATTTACTTATAACTTAGAATATGCCGGTAATTCACACTTTAAAATATACGGAAACGGTATTTTAGCAGTATTAGCTTCAATATTCAGTTTTATGAGCGGTCCAATAGTTGCAGTAATCGGCATTATATGTCTATTTAAAAAAAGTTTATTAAAAGGTTTTATGTATATATTTATAGGATTATTACCTTTTATTTGGTTTATAAAGAGTAACGGATATTTACATTATGCTATAATTACGATACCATATTACGGTTTAATAATATCTGCTGTTTATAAAGAATTCATACAAAAAAACAAAAAATCAAAAATTATCAAAATTTTGCTTATGTCAGTTTGTATTTTACAATGTGCTTTTGGAGTTTTATATACAGGGAAAAATACTTTAATCAGTATCTATAACAATAGCAATATTCATGAAGTTAGTGAATATAATAAAGTTGAAACCAATATAATTAAAATGATACCCGAATCAGAACGAGATAGTTTTATTGCATATAATACTAATAACGGTATTTATTTACAAATGGATATTAAACCTTGTTATCCGTATTTTACTATGCAGGATTGGGCAATCAGTTGTAATAATTCATTAGGTACTTTGGTTACAGAAGCCTATTCTTCTTGTAAAGCAAAATGGATATTAGTTGAAGATAATGGTACAGAACTTTGGATTGATGATATACTAAAAGAGCACTACAGTATTGCTTATGAAGAAAATAAACCCTTTAGTTCAACGGTCGTATATAAACTATACAAATTAAATAATTGATAATTACAAGCGGCAGCATTTAAACTGTCGCTTGTTTTGCTTTTCTTTTTTGACACTCTCCCCCATAAACCGACATATCCAATCAATTTGTTTTTATAGAAAGCATTTTTAAAATCATTTTCCATTCAGGAACGGCAGTTATGTTCGCACTTACTGAATAGGTATTTACTATTTTAATAAGCATTTCCACAGACGGCTGAATATTGTCGTTTTCCCAATTACTGATAGTCTGCTTTGTTACATTAAGAGCCTGTCCGAATTGCAGATTTATATTTCAAACAACAACCAAAAAATCAATTAATACAAGAAAGGCTATCGCAAGGTTAAAATGCGATAGCCTTGTTTTATTTATAAGGAGTTATCCAAATATTTGTTGTAATATTTAATTATGATTCAGCAAATTGCTTGATAAATCATTCCGCTAAACCATAATTTACCCCCAACTATTGAAAAATAATCAAAAAACAAAACAAGCGACCGAACACTTAAAATGCTCGGTCGCTTTTGTCAGCAATAATTATTTATGGTTGTTAGAGTGGCATTTACCTGCCATTGCACAGGATGCACATCCGCAGCCACAGCTGCCACAAGAAGATTTGCCCTTTTTCTTTGCTCTGAAATGGCTGATAATAATTGCAGCAACTACAGCAACAACTATAAGCAAAACAACTATTGTACCAATATTATCAAGTAAAAAAGTAAGCATATACATCCTCCTCTATCAAAATCTAAATTATTTTACCTTTACAGAAGTTTTTAATGTATTAGCCTCTTTGTATGGTCTTACGAGCATATAAATCATAAATGCAAGTACCAATACAGCGAAAATAAGACCGATAACATTTACATTACCTGTAAAGAGTCCGCCAAACTGATTAATCATAAGAGCGATTGCATAAGCAAATACACACTGGTAAGCTACTGCAAAACAGGTCCACTTAGCATTATTCATTTCTCTCTTCATAGCACCGATAGCTGCGAAGCAAGGAGCACAAAGGAGGTTGAATACGAGGAATGAGAAACCGCTGATTGCTGTGAAAGCACCGCCGATTTCTGACCATCCGCCCGGATAAAGAATACCCATTGTACCAACGATATTCTCTTTAGCAACAAGACCTGTAACCGATGCAACGGCTGCCTGCCAATTGCCCCAACCAAGCGGAGTAAAGATCCAAGCAATGCAGTTACCGATAGCGGCAAGAATTGAATTGCTGATCTGATCCTCTGAAAGCATCTGGAACTGACCGTCAACAAATCCGAAGTATGTTGTAAACCAAACAATGATTGTTGAAAGAAGAATGATTGTACCGGCCTTTTTGATAAATGACCAGCCACGCTCCCACATTGAACGGAGAAGGTTGCTTACTGTCGGGAGATGGTAAGCGGGAAGTTCCATAACGAACGGAGCAGGATCGCCTGAGAAGATCTTTGTCTTCTTGAGCATAATACCCGAAACTACGATTGCAGCCATACCGATGAAGTAAGCTGATGTAGCAATCCACGGTGAACCACCGAAAATAGCACCTGCGATCATAGCGATAAATGGCATCTTAGCACCGCAAGGAATAAATGTTGTTGTCATAATTGTCATACGACGGTCACGCTCGTTTTCAATTGTACGAGAAGCCATGATACCCGGAACGCCGCAGCCTGTACCGACAAGCATTGGAATAAATGATTTACCTGAAAGGCCGAACTTACGGAATACACGGTCAAGTACGAATGCGATACGAGCCATATAACCGCAGCTTTCAAGGAAAGCAAGGAGTAAGAAAAGTACAAGCATCTGCGGAACGAAGCCAAGAACCGCACCAACACCGGCTACGATACCGTCAAGAATAAGTCCGTTAAGCCAATCTGCACAGTTGATAGCGTCAAGACCGTCACCGATAAGAACAGGAATACCCGGAACCCATACACCGTATGTGCTTGCATCAGGAGCGCCATAGCCTTCCTTATAATCTGTATCAAGATAATTGTCAACAGCTTCCTGTAACTGAGCCTTAGTTGTATCAGGAGTTTCTGTTACTTCAAGTGTTTCTTCGTCTTCTACAGAATAAGTAACGCTTGCGTCTGCAGGAGTTAAAGTAACGAGCTGTGAAAGAGCAGCTTTAGCAGCATCTTCAGAATAATTTTCATTTTCAAGATCAATTGCAGCTGCAATATCGTCATTACCGTATTCTTCATTGAAAGCTTCAATGATTGCATCTGAATCGCCGTAAGTTTTTTCTGCCTTTTCTGCCTGTGAAGTACCTATACCGAACAAATGCCAACCGTCACCGAACAATCCGTCATTTGCCCAGTCTGTTGCCATTGAACCTACAGTCTGCATTGAAATGAAGTAAACAAGGAACATAATTACGGCAAAAATCGGAAGACCAAGCCAACGGTTTGTAACAACCTTATCAATCTTATCTGATGTTGAAAGGTTGCCCTTGCTCTTCTTTTTATAGCAAGTCTTAATAATAGTAGCTATGTAAATATATCTTTCGTTTGTAATAATGCTTTCGCTGTCATCGTCAAGCTCTTTTTCGGCATTTTCAATGTCAGTTTCAACATGCTTTTTAATTTCGTCGCTAAGGTTAAGTTTTGCCATAACCTTATCATCACGCTCAAATACCTTGATAGCGTACCATCTCTGCTGTTCTTCGGGCATTTCGTGAACTACTGCCTCTTCAATATGAGCAATAGCGTGCTCAACAACACCGTTGAATGTGTGCATTGGAACAGTTTTTGTGTTCTCGGCAGCATCAATTGCAGCCTCTGCCGCTTCCATAATACCTGTGCCCTTCAAAGCAGAAATTTCAACAACCTTACAGCCAAGCTCTTTAGCAAGTGCCGAAGTGTCAATCTTATCTCCGCTCTTCTTTACAACATCCATCATATTAATGGCAACAACAACCGGGATACCGAGCTCTGTAAGCTGTGTTGTAAGGTAAAGGTTACGCTCAAGGTTAGTACCGTCAACAATGTTAAGGATTGCGTCAGGTCTTTGCTCGATAAGGTAGTTACGAGCAACTACTTCTTCAAGTGTGTAAGGAGAAAGTGAGTAAATACCCGGCAAGTCCATAATTACAACATCGTTGTGCTTTTTGAGCTTACCCTCTTTCTTCTCAACGGTAACGCCCGGCCAGTTACCAACAAACTGGTTTGAACCTGTAAGAGCGTTAAAAAGGGTTGTTTTACCGCAGTTAGGATTACCTGCAAGTGCAATTTTAATACCCATTAGTGTCTTCCTCTCATAAATTTAGTTATTTTAGACTAACTTAGTTATTTTAGACTAACTTAAAATTTAAAAATATCGGGGATAAACCCCGTATTTAACTTAAACAAGTTCAATCATTTCAGCATCGGCTTTACGCAAAGAAAGCTCATAACCTCTTACTGTAACTTCAATAGGGTCACCGAGCGGCGCAACTTTACGGATATAAATTTCAACGCCCTTTGTAATACCCATATCCATAATTCTGCGCTTAATAGCGCCCGCACCGTTAAGTTTTGCAACTTTTACGGTTTCTCCGATTTTTGCTTCTCTCAGAGTTCTCATATTGTACCTCCATTAAATCATAATTTTGCTTGCCATTTCACGGCTGATTGCAACTCGTGCTCCTTTTACATTAACAATAAGGTTACCCGCCATTGAAGAAACAACTGTAACTGTGCCGCCAACAACAAAACCCAAGTTTTCAAGATGTGCACGAACCTCAGAGTTACCTCCGATTTTTTTAATAATGTTTTCAACGCCCGGATCGGCAAATGTTAAAGGCATAAGCTCACCATCCTCGCTATACAACATTAGTGCTAACTAACTTTGACAGTACAAAAAAGTTAGCACTCGCTAACTGATTATTAGTTTACTACTTTTATATTAAAAAGTCAATAAGTTTAATAAATTTAAAATAATTCAACACTAATTTCGTTAAATTGATAAATTTTATATTACTTAATTCGGTAAATTGATATATTCTTTTTAATACTTTTTCGCACCTGTTTACCGCAAATCTTTTACATATCAATATTATGCAATTGCAAAGCAAAATATGAATTATTTTATATAAACAATAAACAAGCGGTGGTTTTTTGCCACCGCTTGCTAAGGTTTTTATTTTTTATTTTTTAAATTTGTCTTATACGAAATTTTATGTTACAATTTTAGAATATTCATAATGTAACTTTCAAATTTTGCATACAATAAAATTAATTTAAAGTTAAAAGGCGGTGAAGTAATGCACAAAAAGATTAAAATTTCAATTTTGGTTATGCTCTTAATTTTGCTTTGTACTCTTTTTAACGGTTGTATGAACCATATAAAGACCATTTCAGTCAATAACAAGGATTACTTTAATGCATTAAAATGCGATAATGATGAATATAATTTAGTTATATCCGAAAGTTCGGCAGTAGATAATCTCAATAACGGTTATGCTGCTCAAGCTGATGAACTGCTTGCAAAAAGCCTTATGGATAGTGGCGGGCATTATTATTGGTATCCACATTATATCACAACGATAGTAATAGCAGTTGACACAGGCAAAGTAAAAGAAAACATAAACAGCTTTAATTCTCTTGCAGGTGTTGAAGAAAAAATCTATATAGATTCAGATTATTATAATTACATTACCGCATCAATCGGCTATTCGCTTAAAAAAGAAAATTACCGTCTTGACGATGCCATTAATTACCTGAAAGAAATGGAAAGAAACGGCAGACTCAGCAACAGCAATACTGAACTTCCAATATGGATCTGCACCGATACACAGGCTGTTAAACTAAAACGAGGTAACAAAAATATAGACATTATTATTCCAAATGATGGTACGCTTTCTTTTGTGCAAGGAATACTTTCACCATACCCACTATGTTTTGAAAACAATCTCTGCAATAATATAAATCAAAATGACTTGCGAACATATAACAACGCATCTCCCCTGTATCCTACCCAAGAAAAATATTCTAACGCTGTTATTTATACCGATTACCGGCACTTTAACGAGCAATCAACAAATGTTATTAAAAAGATGAGGAGAACAGTTTTTGAGCAACGCAGATATTCAACAGCAGACGGACAAGAGCATATTTTGTCAGCAGTATTTTTCATTACATTAACAGTGCTGTGGATAGCTGTGCTTGGCTTGAGAGTAATTAACAAAAGGGTTAAATTATCTTTTATTATTATCGGTTCAATGCTTATTCTATGGCTTACAGCGAGGTGCATTAAGTGGCAAATTAATTCTCCGATGATTGAAAGACAGCTTTGGTACAGCTACTATCTTTTTCAATTCGGTATAGCAACAGGTCTGTTATATTTAACAAGCGTAACAGACAAACCAAGCAGCAACAAAATCATACCGCTGCGGATTCTGCCTTTTATAGTGGTTGAACTATTTCTGCTATGTCTGATATACACAAATGACTACCATCAGCTTGCTTTTTCGTTTTATAACGGAATTGAAAACGGTTCCTCTGAATACACCTACGGCATTGTATATTATTTATCTATGCTGTGCATTGGATTACAAACTTTCATTGTATTGTTGTGGCTTATAATACGCAGTATAAAAAGTCCGAATAAGCTAAATATTTTTTACCCTGTTACTTTTTTCCTTTTGATTTTTTTATATACTGTTGCCTATGTAATGCGTCTGCCGTTTGCCTTTGAGAGTGATATGACGGTAGTTATCACATTTATTATCCTCGCATTTATGGAAGTATGCTTGCGCAGCAGTCTTATTCCCACCAACACAAAATACAAAAATCTTTTTAAAAATTCACCGCTTAAAATGGAAATTCTCAACAATTATTTTGAAAAAGAAATTACCGCAAATTTCGACTACTGCCTTACCGATAAACAAAAAGACAGCATTATTAACGGTAAAAATCCAATAAAACTTGATGAGAACACACTGCTTTTCAGCAAGAAAATTTCCGGCGGATATGTTGTTTGGCAGGACGATATTTCTCAGCTGAACAAAATGTATTCAAATACTAAAACTACTGTAGAAAAGCTAAGGGCAACCAATGCCTTAATCAGAAAAGAAGAAAAAGCAAGGCGAAAATACTTACAAAACGAGGAAAAAATAGACATTTGCAACAGTCTTGAGAGTGAAATTTCCGATAAACTCAAGTTGCTTTCCCGTTTACCTGAAAAGATGAAAAATCAAAGCAATAATTCCCTGCTTACTGTCAAAGCCGCATTACTTTTGTGCTACATAAAACGCAGGTGTAATATGTTTTTTATTGCTCTTGAGGAAAAATATTTTTCCTCTGATGAACTAAGTATGTATATAGACGAACTCGGAAGCTTTGCAGAATATTCCAAAGTAAAGCTGCTCTGCACCAATAACGGCAATAAAAAGCTTGACATTGAACACGCAAATCTTATGTATGAGTTTATGTACAACATTCTTGACGAAGCAACACAAACAAAATGCGAATACATATTTGCTCACACAGAAATATCCGATAAGGAAATTTCTATAAAGGTGATTAGCTCAACGAAAATCAACAGTAATATTTTTGACAAAAAATTTATGATTTCACTTGAAAAATCGGGTGGTAAAATCATCGAGCAAAATGATGACGATAACCTTGGCATTTGGCTTTTGCTTAAGGGTGGTGAAAAGCAATGAATTACATTTATTTTTATCCTGAATTTGTGCGAATTTTAGTTTGTATCTTGATAATTGCAGGCATTTGTATGCAATGCTTTGCATTTATATACAAATTTAACAGTGGAGCAAAAGGTTTTAAATATGTTTGCGAACTATCATTTGAATTTTCCGTAATACTGCTGCAATTTATTTATGGTTATATATATTCCTGCATTTATTACCAAACTAATATATCAATTTATTATCCCGAACAATATTTAGCTGTTGGGTACATAGCATCCATTTTGTTTTTAATTATGCTTATTGCAACTGCTGTTTATTTAAAGCAAGCACACATAACATTATCAATATGCTTTGCTCTGCCATTGCTGCCATTTGCAAATAATCTTGCAAACGGTACATTTACAGTTGTTCTTTTTACTGCACTGATAATGTTTATTATAAGAAGTGTACATTTAATATTAAAAACAAGTAAATTAAAACGAAACACTATAACTCCGCTTTCTGTAAAGGAATCAATAGACGCGCTCAATACAGGAATTTTATTTTGCAGAAATGACGGGCAGATTCTGCTTGCAAATCATTGCATAAGTAATTTGATGACGGAGATTTTTAATAAAGAATTTACAAGCGGAATAAAGTTTATAAACGAAATCCGTAATATTTCCAACACACAAAATCAGCAAACAGTTTGCAAAGTTAAAAATTCTTATTATATGATTAAACAAACCGAAATGTATATAAAGAAAAAACCATACTTTCTGATTACCTCCACAAATGTTACAGAACAGATGAATGCAATGCAGGAACTATTGAGCCTGAAAGCAAGACTTGTTCAAAAAGGTAATGAACTGAATTTTCAGCTAAATAATCTTGAAACCTCATGCAAAGAGGGTGCTCTGTTACAGATACGCACAAGAGTGCACGATTTACTGGGACAAAAGCTTTCTGTACTTTTGCGAAAATTACAGAATAAAGATGATAATATAGACGCTGACGCTATTGAAAAATTCTGTAACAGTATAATGAAAGATATATTATCGGATGAAAAAAATGTATCTGATAAAAGTCTGATTCTCCTGCAAGAAGTAATGTCATCAATAGGTGTTGAGCTTGCAATAATCGGAGAAATGCCGTATGATAATGATATAGCCGCACTTTTTGTAGAAACAATACGAGAATGCAGTACAAATGCGGTCAGACATTCACTTGCCACAAAAGTGCGTGCAGAAATCAAGAGCAAGGATGGCATTAATTCTCTTAAAATCACAGATAACGGAACAAATACCTGTACTACAATCCAACTTGGCACAGGACTTTCCGGACTTAAAAATAAAGCAGAAATGCTCGGTGGAACCCTCAGTGTTACACCATATCCGCATTTCTCAGTTGAGTTAACCGTAAAGGAGGGTGAAAACTATGATTAAAGTATTGATTGTTGACGACCACACTTCTGTCAGAGAAGCTTTTAAAGCAATGTTTGAGGAAAAAGATGATTTTTGCGTTGTTGGCGAAAGTGCAAATGCGAACGATTGTGTGCTTTTATGTGAAAGGCTAAGTCCCGATATTGTACTGTTAGATGTATGCACAGAGGGCTACTCCTCCGGACTTGTTGCTACGGAAAATATCAAACAGAATTTTAAAGATATTAAGGTAGTGGTTATGAGCGGCTTTGATGAAATATCTTATTCTCCTCGTGCTAAAGGGGCAGGTGCAGACGCATTTGTATATAAAAGCAAAAGTATGACATTTTTTATTGATACAATACGAAAAGTGCTCAATGGAGAAAAATATTTTCCTGAACCCAAAACAATTCCTTTGCCAAAGGGTGAAACTCCTTTTACTGAAAGAGAAATGCAAATTCTCAGATTAATTTGCAAGCATAAATCAAGAGGAGAGATTGCCTCGGAGCTTTATATCTCGGAAAACACAGTAAAATATCACATTGGTAATCTGCTTTCAAAAACCGGATGCTCAAGTGTTGCTCAGCTTGCAATTATTATGATTTCAAGCGGTTACATCAACCCCCTATATTAAAATATAACAAAATATAACTTTACCACCTTTTATTTACAGTAATTTTGCCAAAACTACCCAAATGGGTAGGGCAAAATATTATAAGTTACTGTACAATATAATTGTATCAAGGATATATCTCCTGTACAAATATATTGAAAAGGTGGTTTTTTTAATGAAAGGAAAAGGATTACTTAAAGTCGTTGGTATTTTAATGATTATCGGCGGTGCAATTTCTATTATCATGAGCATTATTGCCATTGCAAGTGTAGGTACTTTAACTTACTTCACAGACGGCGACCTTTCCTCTGTTCAACTTAATCCGACAATAATTTATACTTCATGTGTTGTTATGATTCTGGGTTCGGTTGCTGAGCTTATTGCAGGTATCATTGGTGTAAAAAATTGTAAAAAGCCCGAAAAAGCAACCTCGTGCTTAGTGTTCGGTATTATTGTTGCAATATTTAATTTACTCGGCATTATTATTGGTGCGGTTGGCGGTAGTGGCTTTAATTTCGTGTCACTCGTAATAGGCCTTGTATTACCTGTACTCTTTATTGTTGGTGCGGTAATGAATAAGAAGTCTAACTGATAGAAAATTACAAGGCAGATGTGTTTTTACTCATCTGCCTTTATTTGTTTTATAGAATATTATTATTTTGAAAATGAAAAAATCGGATGTGATTTTATTGTGTATGCTCAATATATTTTTATTTAACAGTTGCAAAAATAAAAACAAATCAACTTTTTCACCTCAGCTTGAATATATAAGCATAAGTTGTAACCATTCAAACTATAATTATTGTTATAGCTTTACAGCATACACAAAAGACAGTAAGGCTTACTTTTCAGCAGATTGTACCATTGAGAATTTTGAATTAAGCGGTAAGCATATAGAATTTGAAAATAAAAAAATAGCTTATAATGAGTTTTTAAAAATTCAAAATTTCGCAAAAAAAAATAATCTTTATAATTTATATAGCAATCATAAAAATATACCATACGATGCTTGCGACATAACTACATACTCAATCACGACAAAGTGGGAAAATCAGCAAGAACTTACAGTATCGGATTATAGCTTTGATACTGATATTCAAAAGTATTTATATTTATTAGCAAAAAAATATTGCAATTCAAAATAAAGGAGGAAAAAATATGAAAGCAAAACTCTCAAAAAAGCTGCTCAGCATTGGGCTTTCGGTACTTATGGCTGTTTCTGTATTGCCATTGTCGCTTATATCAACAAATGCAGTAACATGTAACATAAAAATCAGCAATATTACCTACCCACGACCTGACGCAAAACCTGATCATAATATTAAATACAGCGGTAATTTAAAGTACGAATTACTTGGTACAGTTTGGAGTTCAGACAACGACAGTATTAGTGCTTCAATTGAACCAAAAGAATTTGAAAATTTCTATAAAACTCTTTTCGGTTCAATGAGTGATCAACTGAGTGAAGAAATGAATGACCTTCCAAAGTTTGTTGATACAGAAAGTTATTATTTTTATTCTATGTTTGTTGTAAGAAATCAAACAATACCATATGGAATGCAAGCAGATGTTGAATTTTATGATACAGATAACAATTTGCTTGAAGGATCGGAAGAAAGAATGTTTATGCCTGTATCCACATTGAAAAGTCAGCTTCCGGATGATACTTATATTGATCCCAATTATCTTTCCGATAACGATACTGTTTTATTATGTGCGACAAAAAGAATTATTTGTTCTCCTAAAGACCATATCCACACAAGCGGAGCAAAGGCATATGACATTTTTGAGCATTATGAGTTATGCAAAACCTGCGGTAAAAAAATGCTTGATACGGTTTATACTCATAGCGAATCATCTTATAAAGGAAGAGAGCATTGGTATGTTGACAAGCAGCCTACCAATACAACAGATGGCAGATGGTATAAAAAATGCGGCGGCTGCAATTATGAATTTGATTCACTTACAATTCCAAAAAGAAGCAATCAGAATATTGTTAAAAGCTATGACGAGCTTAAAGCCGCACTTGCAAAAGGCGGAAAGCAATGGATTACTATAAATTTTTCCAATAGTTACAATGGCTATGAAGTTATAGAAGACTCAAAACGAAATAATGAGTTATGCTTAGATGATCCAAAAGCTGAAATTACTATTAATATGAATAACTTTAAAATTTCAAGGGAAACCCTTTATGATGATTGTCTTTTTAACATTAAACGTGGTAGTCTTAGAATACTTCAGTTTGATACTTCAAGTTTAAACGATAACAACACTACATTCAGTTTTTTCTCAGGAAACAATAACAGATGTATATTTAATGTTGCAAAGGGTGCAAGCCTAAGATTGAGCAATATAAAGGGTGTAGCAAGAAGCACAGAGTTTTACTATGATTTTCCTTGCGTTATTTCAAAAGGAAATCTGCAAATAGACGGTGGCATATATACAACATATACCGAAAAACCGGCTATAAACATTACGGGAGGCAATGTCACCATTAACGGCGGTAAATTTGAAGCAACATCAAAAGGCCCTGTAATCGGTACTTTAGTTAAAAACGCTTACGAGAATGACTATAAAAATATAACTATTAATAACGGTCATTTTGGCGGACTGTATAATGCGATTGTATTTGATGAATATACAACCGCTACAATTAACCAAGGTAACTTTGAATATGATGACTATTATAAACGTAAACAGGCATTTGGCGTTGTAGCAAACGGCGGTAAACTCACAATCAACGGCGGAAACTACTATGCTACAAAAGCTGCTGTTGAAGCAACAAATATGGAATCATTTAACATTAACGGCGGGTATTTCAAACTATTTGATGAAAATAATTATAATTTTGAAGGTGCTGTGTGCATAAAAACAACATTAGATTCTGATTATCTCCCCGTTATCTCAGGTGGCACATATGTAGGCTCTTACGGAATTACTTTCTTGAAAAAGCCCAAAATAACTGACCAATGGTTAGCAAGAAGGGTTGATTTTTCAAATGTAATATCTTCAAAGTGCAAAGTATATGATGACGAAAAAAAAGTTGACATAAATATTGTATCAAACTCATTAGGTAAAAAACATCTTCAAATAATAGCTCCAAATCCGGTTATTACAACTCAGCCCACAGACGGATATTCTCCAAACCTTGGTGACGCTGTTACCTTTGATATTAATGCAACAAATGCAGACACATATAAATGGCATATTATTGATGAAAATGGCAAAGAAATTGACTGGCTCTATATATTAACCAACGGATACGGTGAGCTTTCCACATCATCCGGAGGCAAAAAATTATTTATTACCAATGTCAGCGACTGGCTTAACGGCAAACAGATATACTGCGATGCTATAAGTGGCAATAATACCGTACATTCAAATATAGTAAATATCAAAATCGACAAAAAGCTCAAATATATGAACGATATTTACTTTGACAATTTTGATGATATGTGTAATAACAAAACAATCGGTGATTACAAAAAGCCAAAAACCTCCGAAAATGCCCTATACACGATTGGCGAAGTAGAGTGGGCAAAGTACGGAAAACGTCTTGATGACAGCTACAAAATTTCTATAGGCGAAAAACTGAGTCTTGCACTTGAGATTATTCCAAAAAGCGGTTATGAACTGAACAACAACATTTACGGAAGAGTAAATGGCATAGACAGCGTAGGCACATTAAAAAGAGCAAACGGAAAAAGGTATATGATATTTGACATCAATGTTAGCGTGCCGGACAAATACAAAACCCAGAACATTGAGGTTAATATTAAAGCTCCAACAGTTGGTGCTGCACCTGCCAAAACGGCAAGTTGCGTTGCCGGCAATGTAAATATCAACAAAATTGAATGGTCACCGACTGACAGTAAATTTATAAGCAATAAATCCTATACAGTAAAAATTGAGGTTACTCCTATTTATGGGTGGGGCGATATTGAAACAGTTACGGCAAAGGTAAACGGCAATAATGCTAAATTCATAAAAGAAGGCGGCGGAAAAAATAAGAAATATTATATTAGCTATACATTTGATAAACCAAGCGATGTTCTCCTTGGTGACATTGACGGTAACGGAACGCTTTCTATTCTTGATGTTACATTAGGTCAAAGACACCTCGCTGGTAATGTGGTACTTTCAGAAACTCAGAAACAAGCGGCGGATATAAATTGCGACGGTCAGATTAATGTAAACGATATGACTCAAATTCAGATTGTAATTTCAAGTGGTGTTGGATTATAAATACAAGAAAGCAAATCGAAATCTATCACAATAATGATTACGAATATGAACAGATTTCAAATCTCACCAGCTTATAGCAAATACAAAGAAAAAATATTAATTCGAGTAGTTAGTTGAAAGCAGTCGCAAAATCGGTGAATTCAAAACTTCCAATGCAAAGCTGTTTCTCATCAAATTACAGGAAGAAGCTCGAGTACAATAAAAACAGCACTCACATCATTACGGTGTGAGTGCTGTTTCTATCTGATGTATTTTATGTGATAAAGGTTTTGCTTAGGAAAAATATGTAAGAAAAAATACACTTTCTAAATTTGTATGGACAGTACAAAAAAAGACTACCTAAAGTAGATAATTGAATTTTAAGCGGAGTCAGTTTTGTCTTTAATTGAATACAATATCTGTCTCTATTCTTCTGATGAAATGGTATGTACCAAAACACTTTACAACTATGCGGATTTAGGATTACTGCCAATCGAAAACATAGATTTACCGGAAAAGCTGAAAAGAAATATCAAATCCTCAAGCACTCGAAAAAGCAGAAAAAAACTTGGCAAAATCATTGAAGAACGCCCTGAAACAGTAAATTTAGGGGAAAAATTCGGTCATTTGGAAATAGACAGTGTGCTTTGCAAAAAGAAAGATACAAAGCCGGCCATAATGACAATAGTCAAAAGAAAAACACGAATGTCTTTGTGGGCAAAAATAAAAGATCATTCATCAATGGCTATAGATGAAGCCCTACAAAGTCTGGTTAATCGCTTTGGAACTAAGAAATCCGAAGTGTTTAAAAGTATCACAGGCGACAACGGTTCTGAGTTTGCCAATCTATCGAACATAGAAAATAACGGAATATCCGTGTATTTTACTCATCCATACACATCTTGTGAAAAAGGAACTAATGAATGTCACAACAAAATGTTAAGACGGTTCATTCCTAAAGGGAAAAGCATAGATGACTATAGTGCAGAAGATATACTCTTCTTTTCTGATGTAATCAATGAACTGCCAAGAAAAATTCTTAACTATCACACACCAAGGAACTGTTTGATAATCGATTGGACAGAATATATGCTACTTAAATGTTTGTGATAACATTTCTTATTGCGATAACTCCAAAATTTCTGCTTCAGTGGATAGGATATTTTTATTGTTTCAACTTGCTATTGCAATTTGCGATTTTATTTATTATAAAAATAATTTCAAAATAGCTAAAAGCAATTGACAAATAATGTAGAAATAATTAAAATATAATAAAAGCAAAACGAAAAGGAGAAAAATATGACTGAATCAAAACATGATAAATTTATAAGAGTTGCTGAGGCTAGAACAAATAAAATCATTGACATGGTCAGGCTATTGAGTAATTGCTCAAATACTGCAACTTATGAATATACAGATGAAGACGTGAAAAAAATTTTCTCTGCACTAGAATCAGAATTAAAAGCTTGCAAAAACAAGTATCAAGATAACAGTAATAAAGACAGTAAATTTTCATTGAGGTGATGCAAATGACTAATGAGTGGAATTTTCCGCACAATGGATTTGGACAAGTACGTGGTGTATCGGATGCGGGGATTGAGACTTTTACTGGAACAGAAATACAATCGTTAGCACGAGAGATTTGTCAAAATTCATTGGATGCAGCAGTTGAAGGTAAAAATGCGACTGTAAGAGTTGAATTTGAACAGTACAGAATATCTTCATCAGACATACCTGGTTATGAGCAATATGCATCTAAAATAAAAAAAGCATACGATTACTGGTCAAAAAAGAATAGTGAGAAGACAATCAAGGTATTAGCTAAGGCACTGAACTCAATCAAACAACAAACTACAATTGTACTGCGTGTCAGTGACTTTAATACAACCGGACTGAGTCATCCGTATGAAGATAGTGACGAGGGTTGGAATGCATTAACTAAACTTGATGGTGGCGCAACTAAAACAGGGGATAAAGCCGGAGCATTTGGAATAGGTAAGAATGCCCCTTTTACTAATTCAAACTATAGATTGGTTTTTTATAGAACTTTGAATGAAGCACAAGAAACTGCTGCACAGGGAATGTCTCGTTTTATATCTTTTCCGGAAGATTTAAATGATAGTATGAACACAATGACCACCGGAATAGGCTATTATGGAAACCCACAAGGAAATTTGCCAGTTAATTCTATCAACGAATTGGAACAGCTTTGCAAAAGAACTGAAATTGGAACGGATGTTTTTGTGTATGGATTTAATGCCGGTACAGACTGGGATCGGAACGTTATTAATGAAGTGCTTGAAAATTTTTTAATGGCGATTCATAAAAATTTGTTGAGCGTAACAGTTGCTAATAGAAAAATTGATAGTTCAACATTGTCAAGATATCTTAATTCATATAATGCAAAGATTAAAAATGCATATTGGTACTATCAGGTACTGACTCGTCCAGAAACAAAAGTGTTTACAAGAGATTTCCATGGATTAGGGACATTAAAACTTAGTATATTAGTTGATTCATCAGAAAAATTAAATAAAAAAATTTTGATTACTAGATCTTCAGGGATGAAGCTGTTTGCACTTGGAAATATGTCAAGAATTATTTCGTTTTCTGGCATACTTGAGATGGAAGGAAAAGAGCTCAATGAGTTTTTTAGAGAAATGGAAACCCCGGCTCACGACAAGTGGTTACCAAGTAGACACTCAACGAATGTATCATTGGCTAAAGAATATAATAATGAATTAAGAAATTGGATAAGAGATTGTATTCAGACTTTAGGCGAGCATTCTAGTGATGATGAAATTGAGGTTGAAGGATTGGCAGGAGTTCTTCAAAGAGAATCAGATAAGGCTACTCAAAGTGGAGATGATGATAAGGAAAGTCTTCAAGATACAATTGGGTCTATTACAATTCAACCCAGAGCGTCCAAAAACAAACCAAAGGGATTGTTTTATGGGAGTGAAGGAAATGGCAAATCGAAAAACACTGATACAGAAGGTATCGTGGGTGCTGATGGTAACGATCCAACAACACGTAATTTGGGCGGTACAAGACATAGAAGTAAAAAAGATACACATAAGGGTAAAGCGACAACAGGTGGACATGACACTGTGCATAAAAGATATGGCGGAGATATAAACCAAGAACTTAAGAATGTTAGGGTAATAAAAACATCAAGAAACACATACAGAGTTTCCTTTATCTTGCCACGAGATATTTGTGCAGGACACGTTGAGATTGTTACGGTTGGAGAGAATGGGAAATCAAATAGGCTTGCAATCTATTCCGCATCAGGATTGATGGGGTGTATAGGTGTAAAGAAGAGTTCTGAAGGTGTTAGCTTTTCTAGTATGAAAGGGAATGAAAAAGTCCAGTTTGAAATTGCTCTGCTAGATAACCGAGATTATGCAATGGAGGTAAATGTATATGAACATAACTAAAAGATTATATACATATCCAGTTTTAAGTGAAGAAAGAGATGATTATGTTGATTCCATTTTCGATGCTGAAGTGCAGTATAAGATGAATGGTGTGAATAATCTCCAGTTTGATTTCGATATTGAGATGGATAACAAGGATCTCCAAAGAATGATTTTGGCAGGTGATGCTGAATATGTGATTCATATTGAGTGTGCTAACACATCTTTCAGAACTGCAATTCATGATATTTCAAACCATGTCAGTAAGGAAATCCCTATTGGAAGAATCAACGGAAGAATTGAAATTATCGTTTTAATAGCGACAAAAAAAGATGTTTCTCACTTTGTAAATTCTAAATGGGACGATGATTACCAAGGATTGTCATTTGAATTGTCGAAAGGAAGTATTCTTGCGTACAAAAATATACCCGTAATTGATATTGTAAAAAATTATGAGGAATTTAACAGTGCAAGTTCCATTTTTAAGGTGTATAAGCGATTAACATCTGAGCCAAAACCGATGGAGATAGATCTTTCAACAGCACAAATCGGTATCGGGGTAGGGTTACAGGAATATGAGATTTATTCTCGCTTCTGCGATAAAGAAGAACTTCAGCCGATATTGAATTCTATGATGATTTTCCCAGCACTGGTATATGTTTTCGAAGAATTAAAACAAGAGAATGGCATTGATAATTACTCGGGAAGAAATTGGTATGTTTCTTTGTCCAAAGCTTATGAGAAGCGTGGAATCGACTTGGCAGATGAACTGTTGAATTCGGATAAGACATCTGTTCAGCTAGCTCAAGAAGCAATGGAGCTACCGTTAAATGCTGCATTAAGAAAATTTGCAGATTTGTTTGAAAATGGTGAGGAAGAGGATGATATCTAAATGAAATTATATTTTATGAAAAAAGAAGCATTGGACATCCTCAAATCAAATCTTGATACGGTTTATAATATGTACTTCACAGAAAAAGATAATAAATGGCTATGGAAAGTCTGCGGAGGAGATCCATTTGTTGAGTTCAAAGAGATACAGGATTTCCAATTAGCACCTATAGATTCTGATATGTCCAAAGGTGAAGTTGAGTTTGCTAACTGTAAAATTATTTATAAGCATTTGTCATTTTTAACAGAGTCACAGGCTTGTGATGAAAGGTTATGGGCAGGAATGTGTCACTCTGTATATTATAGTTATCTGAGAAAAAGATGGGACTATGATACAAAATCTCCGAAAAATCAGAAGGAGGCTGTATCAAATGTCAAATCGAGATTTTTCTTTTCTGGTGGTACAAGAGCAGGACTATTTAGAAATTCTATAGCGAAGTGTTGGTGGGTTGGTAGAAATACGTACGATCCAAGTAATGTAAATCCATTTGAAAAGCTTGATATTATAGGAAGCAACGATATTAGTAGTAAAATCTCGGACATTTTTTATAGTAATAATTTCTCAGCAAATCCGATTATTTTGAACGGTATCGTTAAGGCATTCAAGAACTTCAAAGATGAAAACATACAACTATCACTCAAGGAACATATAAGACCATCATTGCAGTTTTTAAATGCAGTGGGTGGTGGAGTTGTTTTGGACTGTCTCGATGAAGATGAAATTGCAGACATGCTCATTGATAATATTTATGGTATTATACAAGGTGATCAGCAAAGTGTGGAAATTGAGGCTGAATCCGAAGAATACGAAGATATGGATATTGATGGTAATGAAATACCAGAAGAGAACATTGAAAAAAGTACTCAAAATGAATATGTAGTTGTTGGTCAAATAGTGAATGTGTATGTGAAAGAAACTGATGAAATAAAATCAATACTCGTAAACTATCTCCCAAACTCTACAAAAATTCCACCATTGGCAAAAAGTCTTATAGGATGTTATATTGGTGATGAAGTATTATTTCAAGGAAAAACATATTTGATTAAGGAAATTCAAAAGTAAATAATATGTTTTAGGTGTTGCACAAGTCCATCAAAGCTGAATTCGTTCAGTTGTGACTAAATGGATTTTATGCTATAATAAAATCATCTTTCAACCCCATTAACGATAGCTTGAATTTGCAATAATAGTTCTTGCAAAGAATTATAACAAGTAAAAATTGCTTTTGCACCCCCCTAACTGACTACTATTTGACTACTTTTGGAAAATTTAATATGCCACATTTTGCCTTGATTTGCGTGTTTTGAGGTAATTTTAAAAGTGATACTCATTCCTGTTATACTCATTTTGCCCTTGCAAATCTCGGTATATTACGGCAAATCGGGAGGAATTGTACTTTGATTAAAATAATGTTTGTGTGCCATGGGATGACTCACGAACGCTTTGCAAACCGCAATATTCCTTTGTAAATCTCGGCAAATCACGGTCAGTTGAAAAGTACAAGACTACCAAAAGACTACTTTTCAACAGTTTTAAAATCAGCTTTTATGCCTTATCGTTAATAGGGTTATTACAGACATTATTGTTTCAGAGTTATCGTTAAAAGGGTTGTAACAGAAAGCAATTCCCTATACCTATATATAACAGCAGTTTTTGCTGGGTGTGCTTTGTTTTGAATGATGCTTATCGGAGTAAGTAAATATCATTCATATACCGCAGTTCATAAGCTTAAATAATGCAAACTACCAAAAGACTACTTCTCCCCTATTCTAAAATTTCAAGATATTCGCTTATTTTAATAATGACAACAGATTTTTGACATCCTGTACAATTTACAGGGTGTTTTTTCTATATGTAAAAACAGTAACATATTTTGAAAATATTGAATTCATCGAGCAAATGGTTTATACTTAAATTATATGATGCAGTTTTTTTGAAGATAAAACAGATGACCGATAGATTAAAGATAAATCTAAATTTTAAGTTATGGACATCTAATAAATTTATTTAAGAGAATATATGAGGTCACAGTGAAATAAGTAATGAACATGAATGCGAGTTAAATATTATTGAATTTAAGAATAGAACTATAAAAATTAGAGAAATGCGAAATTTCCCGCAACATACATGATGTTTCTTTTGAAGTACAAGAAAAGTATTTCAAAGGCGGTATCCTTCCCGAACTTGAAGATGAAAATGATTATAAATTAGGAATATGATTGCTAATTCCAAATTTACTATATTATTAATTTAGAAGGATGAGGAATTTATTAGAGGAACAATCATAGAATCGAAAAAGAAGATTGAATATGATATGTTTGAGTTTTTCATAGAACCCGCACATCAGGTGCAAGGCATTGTAGCATATGCACTGGAACTTGTAGAAAATTATTTTGAAGATGCTAAGGTGTTTAGACTAATTACTCCACCTCAAGTTGTAAGAAACTGTGTTTTCTATGTCAATAAATGTGGATATCAAATCGTAAAAGTACTTGATTTCAATAAAGGAGAAAATTATGAAGATTATTTATTAAAGAAATAAATTGAGTTAGTTACAATGTTGTGGTCAAGTATTTTTGTAACACCACAACATATGGACGAACTGGATTTAACTTCATCGGGAGCAAAAACGACCTATGAAAAAATCAAAAATTATGTGTTTGAAAGATATGGTTTAATTTTTTCTTTTCTCAACATAGTACAAGTTAAAACCAAGTGCGGAATTATTGAGCGAGGGAATTACAATAAGCCGAAATTTGAAAACGCCAAATAGACGCAATGCACTCTGGATAAAGTAAGAGTCATTAAAGAAGCGCTGAAACATTTAAGATAATTCCATAATAGATAATCCCCACATTTGATAAAACAAAAAACCTTGTAAAATGGTGATACCAAATACAAGGAGGTTATATTATGAGCAAAGGCTCGAAAATCAAAGAATAAATTATGCAATGAGAGAAGATTATTACTTGCCTTGCGTAAAAACAAAAGGGCAATTGAAACTGCATATCGGCGTGTGGACAAACCGACGCAGACAGTACCTCAAACAATATCATTGAATCAGATATTATAATCTGCTTACTTTGGAAAAGCTGTATCCATATCTTTCCGACATTGAGAAACAGGCAGAAAAACTGTTTTTGGAACTTGTCAAAGCACTTGCTGATAAGAAAAATATTACGGAAGAATTCAAATCTGAAAATTCAATGTTGTGGATGCAAAATATGAACTCTGGGATAAAAAAGAAGAATTGCTCCTGTAGGAAGCCAACAAGGATTGCATTCGTCAGTGCATAGCTTATATGGTTGCCTACCTACAAAGTGGGTCGGAAGAAATCACAGAACACAGTAAAGCTCTGGTCAGAAGGATGATTGAAAGAATTACGGTGTACGATACCTGTTTCGTGGTAGAGTTCAAGTCAGGTATCAAGATAACGATAAACGAATACGATGAAAACGATGGTGTAATGCTCAAACTTTGGTCTGGGCGTTTTTTCGCTCTATCACAAAACTATGGAAAAGTCAAAAAGTTTGTGTTATAATCTTATTCGGTGTATTGGCGGTAAGTATCGGGGCGCTTGCCCACTACTTTTCAAGGAGGTATTACCATGAAGGTAAATCCGAGAACCGTCAAATTTGTTCTGGATCTTGTCGCAGCACTTGCTGTGACCGCGGCCGGCGTTGTAGCTAAATACTACATCGACACGCCACAGGGCATGTGACGCTAAGGCACATGGTCCGAAACGACTGTGTGCCTTTTTTCTTAGGAGGAGTAAATGGTGGATAGAACAGTTAATTATAAAGAGATATTTGAAAAGTATTTACAGCAAATTAAGAGCATAAGAAATCCAAAATCCGAGAGACCAGAAATGGTGGATTTAGAGTGGAATCGTGTCCTTCAGAATGTTGTATTTGACTTTGGAGGACATGAATTTGCAAAGTATACAGATGTCGTTGGTGCTGCAAGAAACATCTCTATTCGCTGTTTACATGAAATAATTTACCATCTTCAGACAAAAACCCTGCTGTTCAATTCTATCGACTACTCAAGTATCAAGGATAAAATTCCCAATATTTGCTTTGTACTTCAGCATTTGAAAACAAAGGAATTATTGATTTTCAAGGAAATCGAAGATTGTAGCTTCTGGAAAATCAAAGGAAGAGAACCAGAAGCGATTGCAGATTTTATGAAGAATGTTTCTGCTAAAAGCTGCAAGTATATTTATCTTGTGTATGACTATGCGTATTTGCAAGTTATTGGACACAATGATGATGAAAGTGATCCAGGCAGAGGGTATAATTTTTATTCGTTAAAATGGTTTTTTGAGACATATTACGGAGCTGAGGAATATGGGAGATTTCTTGATGAATTAAATCATTATCTCAAAGCGGTTAATGATTATCTGGGATACATTTTGTTGAAGTCTTTGACTCCAAATGCGATGCTTAATTTCAGAAAAATAACTGAAAGAAAGATTATTGACTACCCGTATGATAGATTGATGGCAAGGAAAGCTAAAGAGTACGAACTCAGTGCTGATGCGTTTAAACTAATTCGGCAGCAGTTTATCGATGCATCCACATATTTGATTGCATTGGGGAATAGCGATTTTTCAGAAAGTTTGATTACAGCCGAATGGCTGTACGATTCAATGAAAAAGGCTCAGGCAATAGATTTGACCGTTATTGGTATGGGTTATTTTAAAGCTGTTGAGCAATTGCTGTACAGTTTGATTTGTCTTCATGCAAATGAAGGTCGCCAAATGAAAAAGGACTTCTCTCGTAAAGATTTGCCCTTTATGGTGGATCTGACTGACACTGCGATTGAGGATGAGGCTATTGATACGACAATTGGTGCAATGGCAAATTTCTATAAAGATAACCTCAATATGTTACGTGGTGAATTGAATTGGCACACAAGGAAATATGTGCGTGAAACTATCTTTGAATATGGAGATTTGCGAAACGGATATTTCCATAAAGATAACATTCACGACTGGAAGAAAATCGATACTATCAGAGATGCAACATTTTCGATTATTTTTCTCCTTCTCGGCTCCCATAGCCTTTCGGAGCAGAACTCATCGAAGTTGGGAATGCCGCAAAGGAATGAATACAGTGATTATGCAAAACTCTGTGAGTATGTAAATTTCCATTCAGGAGATTTATTCTTCATTGATATTGGACACGATACCGAGGGACTTGCCTTCGGATGTAGAGATATGAATTCGACTGTTATTGAAAATAGATATGTTCAGTACTCCGGTATGTATTTAAAAGAACTCGGACAAGGCGGAAGAACGATTCTTTTTAAAGAAGATCATCTTCCAAAAAGTATCTACTTAGGGAAGTTCGTATTTGCGCAGACAGAAATGGTTAAGGCAACTCCTGTGAAAGTGCGGAAGATTTTTGAGAACGGAAAATTCGTTGGTCCTGATATCATAGAAGAACAGAACTTTGATTATTAGGAGGAAAAATACTGCGTATGAATGATATTAATCTTGAAAAATTTGAGTTTTGTATGAAGAACCGTCCGCATGTTGTTATTCTTGGTGCCGGTGCAAGTTGTGTGACTATACCTAATTGGGATAAAAACGGAAAATGGATATCGGCAATGAGTGGATTCATCGATAAACTTGGATTAACGGATATTATTTCAAAGGTGAATATCGAAACGGATTCCGATAATCTTGAAGATATTTATATGGAATTAGATACTAGGAGCAATAACGAACCCGATTGTAACAGAGTGAAAATTGAATTAGAAAAAGTCATTAGAGAGTATATGAGTAGTTTCGTTTTGCCAGATGAACCCACTATTTATGACTTTCTTGTAATGAGTTTGACAAGTAAGGATTTGATAGCAACATTTAATTGGGATCCTTTTTTAGTCCAAGCAATATCGAGGGTTCAAAGATATACTAACAACATTCCGCAAGTAGCATTTCTGCATGGAAATGTTGCAGTGGAATACTGTGCAGATGATATATCATGGGAAATGTTGGTAGACTCTGTAGATGCCAAAAACCTCTGACTCCGATGAAATTGCTGTTCCCTATTAAGAAAAAAGATTACACCACTGATGTTGCAATTTCAAAGTCATGGGATGACTCACGAACGCTTTACAAACCGCAATATTCCTTTGTAAATCTCGGCAAATCACGGTCAGTTGAAAAGTACAAGACTACCGTAAACAAGAAAACGGCAAAGCCATTCTGCATATCCATACAAGCCATGTTGAGAGCGTAGTTCTGTTAACTAAGGTACACAAGTAAAAGTGTAAAAATGCTTGAAAAATAAAGATTTTCCGAGGGTTTGGTAGCAAATCCAAGTCCTCGGATTTTTATGCGCTTGAACTAGAGAATTTGAAGAAAAACAAAGGTTGACCATATAAAACTATTAAGTATGAGTTGGCCATACAAAAATGTTAAAAAGGAGATGCTAAAATGACTAAAGAAAAAGATGAAATAGTAGAAACCAAGGTTGATAAGAATATACTTGATTTCTTAAAGGCTATATACTTTGGTGATTTTACTGATCCACCAAAGGTAGCAAGTAGCAGAGCTTATCGAGATATGAATCGTACAATAAGATTTAACGGCCTGCCGGATGCAACTAGATTAGCATTAAGAGAAAAAGTGAATGCTGTTTTTGATGCTGAATTATCAAAATTGAAGGCTGATAGTATTACAAGCCAAGATGAATTTGATGCTTGGCATCACAGTGTAAGTGATAAGATAAAAAAACTATATTTAGACGAGGGAGTTAAACTTACCTATGGTCATGCACAAAAATGGATTAATATGACCATCAAATACTTGTATATGCTTGAAGCAAACTCCTTTGATGGTGTTTTTGAGTTTTTACATATTCCACTAGACAACTATGTTTTTGATATAGCAAGAGATTTACTTGGTATTACAAGACCTAAGGGTGCTTGGAGTAGCCGGGATAATTATGATGAACAGTATCTTTGTTATCAAAATTTGATACGAGAAAAAATAACGACCGGAACACCACTGCGTTGGGAATTTAGATACTGGTTAAAAGTCGCACGAAATATTGAAGAATAAGCGCAGGAGTCCGTTATTTTGGACTGCATCAAATGTAAAATATACAATGTCAGATAAGGAAAGGATTTATAATATATGAGAACAATGCTATTAAGCTTAAGGGAAGATGTTTATAAAAGGGTTCTCTCTGGTGAAAAAATATATGAACACAGAAAGGTTTTCCCAGATGAACCTATTAAGGCGTATATATATGTCAGTAGCCCAATGAAATCTATTTGTGGGATTATGTATTTGAGTAATAAAACCTCTTTAATGGACTGGAAAGAAATGTATAAGGACGATCCAGAATGTATTAAGAGAATCGATGAATACTTACCACAGCATAAATTTGGTATGGAAATTAATCGATTTGAAAACACTAATGCTATTTCTTTAGACAAATTAAGGAAAGATTTAACAAAATTTATAGTTCCACAGATGTACTATTTTATAGAGAATTCTGAACTGTTAAACTATTTAGAAACAAATTTAAGACCAGATGGTATTGTTGTAACACATACGTATGAAAATGTCACAAGTGATATGATTTGCAAGTCATAAAAAGGTTCTTTTTAGTTGTTATGTCAATTGAAATTAGACTAAAAATAGTTTATAATCAGTCTAAAGCCAGACTAAGGAGGAAGCCTGATGAAAGATGAAGAATTAATATATCTTGATACTTATGTATTACAAAAAGATATGAGAATTAGAATGCCTAAAAGTATTTTGGAGAATTTAAACTTAGAAAAAGGGAAAAGCAAATTCAAAGTTTATTATGACAAAATCAATGCTCAACTTATTCTTAGGGTTGACGAAAGTGAAAATAAATAAGAATTGAAAGGATATTATTATGAAAAAACAGTATAAAGTTGGTAGTTTATTTGCTGGCGTAGGCGGTATTTGTTTAGGCTTTATGAATGCCCAAAATCCAGATGCCGAATATGTAATGAGTTGGGCAAATGAAATAGACGAATTTGCGTGTGAAACGTACAGAACAAACTTTAAGCATACGCTCCTTGAGGGCGATATCAATATGGTGTTACACCCTGAAAACAGTGACGATATTGAATATTACTCACAGCTACATGAGAAGATCTTAGCTGAACCAATCGACATTTTAAATGGCGGATTTCCTTGCCAAGCATTTAGCATTGCTGGTGAACAGAAAGGTTTCGATGATGAAAGAGGAAACCTGTTTATGTCATTCATCGATTTAATAAGTCAGCTGAATGCAAAGTTTGGAAAGAAACCTAGAATTCTTTTTCTAGAAAATGTTAAGAATTTAAAGGCACATGATAAAGGTAGAACTTATCAGGTCATCAAAAGAAAACTCGAAGCAAGTGGATATATAATCAAAGAGATGGTTCTGAATACGATGCTATACTCTGATTTGCCACAAAACAGAGAGCGTATTTATATCATTGGTTTCTTGAATAAGGAAGATGCTGATCAGTTTACTATGTTTGATAACTTGACTCCTTTCCAAAAGGAAAAAGGAACAGAAGAAAGAGCTGAAGATGTAAAAAAGATAATTGATTATTCCGTTGAAGATAAGTCATATTTTTACACCAGGGAGAGATACCCTCACTATTTTGTTACGGAAGAGGAATTCAAAGAACTGGAAGGTGAAAAGAATATCCGCATCAATTTAACAGAAACAATTACAGAAATGTACCAGTTTTATCAGCTTAGAAGAGGACAGTATGTTAGAAAGAATCAATCTGATGTTTGTCCGACCTTGACGGCTAATATGGGAACTGGAGGACATAACGTTCCTTTGATTCTGACACCAAAGGGGATTAGAAAACTGACTCCTGCAGAAACATTCAAGTTACAAGGATTTCCAGTCGGAAATGGATATTGTTTACCTACAACTTATAAAGGAAAGGCGTATGGAAATAGCCATCTTTATAAACAGGCAGGAAACGCAGTTTCAGTTCCTGTGATTACACTTATAGCAGAAGAAATATTGAAGATTATTGCGAAATAACAAACAGCCAGAATGAGTGATTTTCATTCTGGCTGTGTTTTTTTAATCAACAAGACTTATTTTCTTAACAGGTTTAAGACCCTTTTCTCTAATTATTCTTGATTGCATAGAAAAACGTGGACGTCTTCCTTGTGCCTGCTGGTCTGCAAAAGTTTCATTCTTTTTTTGATTTAAAACTAAACCGTATACATCGGCAGAGTCTATTTCATAGAAATATACATTACCATCTACATAACCATTTGGGGCAAAATCAGCATAGTATAATAAATCCCAAGTTGATGTAGGACCGAAAGAAGTGCAATCATTAGGAATAGATGCAGATTTTACTTGAACTCCTTCACCTGTTGCTTTAATAACACAGTCATAAGAGTGTGCGCCGGGATCATTGTTAGTACGAACAGCATCAAAAGCTATGCAAAATAAGGCTTCACTGAAAACATCAGGGACATTTAACCCGCGACCCTTAAGAGATTTTAAATCGGCGTTAATATCTAACCATTTCTTAAATATGCTTTTCAATTTTTCAAAGTCGTTTTGGTCAAAGTCATCTCCTGTGATAATTGTGCCATCCTTTAATCTTACTTTGTAGTCTTTCATTGTTATTTTACTCCGTTTATTATTATTTCAAGTGAGTTTTTTAATTGTTCTTGATAATCATCAATGTGTGTTATTAAACTCTTTTGCATAAAATACTCGACACCGTTATTAGAACTGCGGTCGAGCATAGCAAAGTCAACCTTGTAAATTGAATCAGCTTGGAGCTGATGCTCGTTTAATCTAACAGATTTATTAGTTTTTATATACATAGAACTATTAGATTTTTTTATTATGCGTACTGAATCAATATCGTCCACATAAAAATCCAATGTTCTATACAAGAATGCATTTGATGACCCACCGCGTGAATTTTTTGTATAATATGGTATGTTTTCGGCTGTATATCCCTCATACCACTTATCTGAAAATCTGTATAAACCAATTCCTGTTCTGTTGCAGTATTTTGATAATGAGATTCCTTCAGAGGCACCGGCAGGGACTCTCGTTTTTTTCTCTACTCCATTTATGTATTGAACACTTACAGTCCCTTCACAGAAAGTGGCAGAATTCATGAAAGCTTCGGCTGTAGTAATTTTGAGTAATGTGACAGTTCCGATCTCATCATCGTTAATGCTGACAATGTCTATTCCTTGCAATCTACCAGCAGAATTAGAAACAATAAAAGTATCATCATCCATTACAAGATCGTTATGGATTGAATCCTGGAAGATTGAAGCATCAAAAAACGGTAACAAATAATCAATTCTTAGTTCGCTCTCAGCCATTACAAGATATTTGCCATCGTAATCCTGATTTCTAAGCGAAATCATTTTTTGAGGTTTCTTGAAGGTTTTAACCTCAATTTGAGGCATATTTTCTACAGGAATCCATCGATCATTAAAAACTGCAAATGGTATAGTACCGTTAGGGGTTCTGATTCCTATTACATCTGGTGCTATTCCGGCTGTTTTAGGATCATACAAATAGAAGTCCGAAATAATTTCAGAGGACTGACCATTTCTCACTTCTGGAAGTATAATTTTATTGAAAATAATACTTTCAGGAACGGTATTAATCCATCTATCAAAAATACCACCCATCAAGTCGCCTTTGGAACTTAACGCCCCTTGCATTGAACCACTTGTTTGCTTTTGTATGATTGCTGTGATGAAATATATCGACTTCAGTATGTCATTTTTGTTTATTGATATAGTAACCATATATCCTCCTTATCCTCGGTCTCTAATGAAGCTATTCAAGTTTCTCATATCACCTGATTGAATGTAATAGTTTGATGCATCCATTCGAGTCTTACCGCTAAGCATAGAACCACGTGGAAGGATATAGTTTTCGTTGATTATTTGAATTAAGTCTTCTCTAGTTACATATCCGGGTATATCAAATGTCCAGCTTTCTGCCATGATTATTTGTTTAAGGGTCGCTTGATTAATGCTATCAGAATATAAAAATCTATTTCTTCTCATAACATCTTCACAGAATGGATTCATTCTAATTAAAAATGTATAGTCATACCCATGACCATTAGGCAGGTAATTTGCCTGTTCGTCCCAATCGTGTTCTTCTAATAAAAGAAGATTTCCAAAAGACTTTGTTGATTTAATTGAAACGGATTCATTGCCGATTGTTAAATCAACAGAATCCCATTCGCCTAAACCGAAAACACCTAAATCAGGTTCACTTACATTAATGCCATTATCTGTCAGTACGCAAAAAAAAGCATATTCAGCAAGCTTACCTTGAAATGTATTAGCAAAGATTTCTCCATTTCGTCTTTGGTGAGTTCCACCAGTTCTGTGTGCTCGGTGTTCTCCGTTTTGTCCGAAAGTCATTTGATATGCAAAATCAAATACTGTTTCTACTAAGGATGGATTTAGTGTTCCTAGTGGGGAAAACGGTACACGGCTATTTATGTAATATGCGTTAGCACGTTTATCAAGATAGTTAAAATCCGGCATAATCAAAACCTCCTACTTTGTTATTTATATAAATGGAATTGTTCCTTTGTTAACCCTGAATCTAATGCTCGATATAAATATCTAGATGCAATAGAAGAGTAAGGTTTCCATTTTTTACATTTTTTTCGTATTGATATGTCTGAATGGTCAGTTGTCTTATAAAGCCACTCGTAGGATTGTAAGAACGCAACATCGTTGGTAGGTAAGATATCCATTCGATTAAGAACAAATATTAAATACATATTTGCTGTCCATTTTCCAATCCCTTTGAATGATGTAAGGTACTTAAAAACATCAGAGTCGTTCATTTCTTTTAATGAATTAAAGTCTAATTCACCATTAAGTACAGCATTAGTAATATTTCTGATAAAAGATACTTTGGAATTTGCAGTTCCGATACTTTTAATTTGGTCATCGGATAATTTGTTCACCTTTGAAGGTGTGATTTTTCCATCACATAAATCGACTAACCTAGAGAATATTTTATTCCCGGCTTTGATTGATAGCATTTGTTCTATGATTTCATGAATGAGGAACTCATACGGATCTTCGTCATGCGTCTCATATGTAATGGGACCAACCATGGATATTACTTTTGCTAATCGTTTATCTTTCTTGCAGAGGTATTGAATTTCAGGTGAGTTATTATCAAGTATTATTATTTCGCCCATAATTTTGCCTCCTTATTTTAGTTCTGGCTCAGGAGCATCAAAATTTCGATTGAAATATAATTCTGTCTGTTACTCCATTGTCTTCAAAGATTTCTAGCATCATATCCAAATGCCATAAAGTTTCCTTTTTCTTTAATTCCTTAAGTGGTATCCAGAATATTTCTCCCTCTGATTAGGATTGTATATTGCCGGAATATGTGTTGGTCTTATACAGGAAAACCATATAGCGAGAACCGTAAAATTCTATCCAAACCTTAATGCCACAGAACTGAAGGTTGCTTATCGTGAGTCCTGTTTCTTCTTGGATTTCTCGTATCATTGAATCAGCTACTGATTCATTGCTTTCTACATGACCACCAGGAAAAATCAACCCTTTTGAGTTGTGTACAAGCTTTTCTTCGACTAGTACATTTCCTTGATTATCATAGATAATACATATATTCGTGGGTTCGACAGAGGTTTTACGATTCATTCGTTCCACCTCAATCCTTTATTGTTTCCATGATGTCTTCCAACTTACAATCCATAGCCTCACAGATTTTGAGAAGAACATCAGTTGTGATATTTGCTCCTTTGCCTAACTTGGCAATGGAAGTTGCACTGATTCCGGTAGCATCCTTAAGGTCGTTTCTGTTCATTTCTTTGTCAATTAGCATTTTCCACAATTTGTTATAACTGATTCGCATAATCAACCTCCTTGTTTTATAGCCAAAAATCAAATGAATCTTCTTGCTGGTTATCGGTAAGGTAGTTTCTCAAAAGCTCTACGTCTTTACTGATATCATGTGGCTTGATTCTATTAATTACCTTTTCTTCAACCTCTGGCGTCCAGTAGATTTTCAATTTTTTCCTGGCTCTTGTGATAGCAGTGTAGAAGATATTGTGTGTTACAAGTTCCTCAACTTCATCTGTAATAACTATCTTTACAGAGTCATATTCAAGGCCTTGTGCTTTGTGTATTGATACAGCATAAGCAATTTGGAATGGTACAACAGTGAATGTACTTTCATCCCCATCTTCGTCAGCACTCTTTAATTTGTGTACACAAAATCTAACTAAGGATTTTCCTTCGCTTTCCCAACATTCGAGTAGTTCGAGGTTAATACGCCGGAGATCACTTTCATCTACTACCTTAGGTATCTCAACATCAAATTGAATGCGTTCTTCATGAGTTTCTGGGTCTAAGATTTCAATTCCCTTTATGATTCCCTTCATATTATTGTGTATGACAGGGAAAAACCTATCCGAATCAAGGAAGAGAATCGGGTCTCCAACTTTATACTGTTGAACGTCCCATTGAACTGCAGGGTTAGGATTGCTTTCCTGTAAGAATCGGTTAATGTTGTTGATTCCGTATAAGCCGTCATAATTCAGACAAAGGATAGCTTCTCCTGGATTAAGAGAAGAGAGTAGGGATTCATCTACTTTTAAGGAGTAGCTTTCTCTTTCGATGACTTCTTTTGCGGTATCATCCATCTGTCTGACCTTATCCCATAGTTCAAGTAATCGTTCATCCTTGGTTCGATGAGGCTGGGTAAGTTCAAATACAGCACTTTCTGGTAAAAATGCTTTTAATACCGAGAACCAATTTCCAAATTGAATGGCGTCAATTTGATAAGTGTCTCCAACCAATAAAAGCATTTCAAAATTTGCCTTTTGAAGAACCTCAACCATATCTTTGTTGCTGACGGTACTACACTCATCAATAACCAATAATTTATACTTCACAAAAGCAGACCCTTGGCGTTTGAAACTTTCAATTGTTGAGAAAGTTGTATTTTCTGCATTAATCTTTCGCATCAGGTTTTCTTTGGCTGGATTAGTTTGTGTAAGGTATAATTTAGCTTCATTATTCAAGTAGTGAGAAACATGGTTTATAAGCGTAGATTTTCCTACACCTGCAGAACCGTATATTACACCTACTTTTGACTTTGAAAATATACGAGTGATGATGTCCTTTTTTTCATCACAATCAATTTCGTAATCACCGAATAGTAGCCATAATTCAACATCGTCACTGTAATTTTCCATGCCGGATTCTGATAACTCTTGTAGTTTTTCAATTACAGTGCAAGTATCGAGTTTGTAATCGTTTATAAATACTTGATTATGCTCAAGCATTAAATCACTTTCAGGTCTGTGTCCTGAATAAAGGCTATCGTTATACTTTTCGATAAGAATTGGATAATCCGGGAAATTACCCAACTCATCAATATCAGTGAAAAGTTGACCTTTACCTTCTGTGTTATTCCTTATAAATCTTGCGAATAATTCAGGGCGTTTGTCTTTACAAGGAATACAGTCGAATACAGCTCCTAATTTTGGATTATGTCCAACAGGAGATCTGTTAAATGGTAAAGAATCAAACTGCCTACAACCGTTTGATAAGTACAAATTTGAAAGGTGGCTGTTTCCGGCGTGTATCCATTCTTCATAGTAGTTGCTATAGTATCCGTCCGAATATTGGCATTTAATAATAACGTTGTTCATGTTGTAAAGCAGATATCGTAGCACATTTTTACCACTTTGGCCTTTTCGTATAAGCTTTCTGCATTCATCTAAAATTGGAATAAACACAGTAGATTTAAGTTTGTTTTTCCATTCGAGAGTAATTCTATCATAGGCGTTATCCGGGAAGTCCATCAGAGCAGTCAAGGTGTACCTTGTTCTAGTAAGAAACTCACAGATTAAGCGTTGTTCTGGATACGGTACTCTTTTTTTCTCTCCTTTTATCAGTTTAATAAAATTTTGAAATTCACAGTCACGAATGGATACCTCCCAGCCGTCAATAATGATGATAGGCATTGTTTTTCCTAATATCTCGATAGTTTCATGTACGAGATGAAACTTTGATGCGTAATTGCTTTTGATTGAAAGTTTGGTAAAAGCAATTACTCTGTTAGATTTGGATTTGTTTTTTCTATCATCTACAGGTGTAAATGTGATTTCATAATATATTCTTCTGTTTACAAATAGCGGTTTGATTTTCTGAATATAGTATTTATCTTTACTGTCGGTGTGGAATTCCACAGGGTGTCGTTCTATTTTTTCGGAGATTTTTTTATAGTATTCTTGTAAAGTATCATCTAGACGAAGAGGAAACTTATCTAAATTATGTAATACCTCAATACCAAAGTAGTGCCAAATCAGATTTTTCGCTTCTAGCAGGTATTGGTAATACTTAAGCATTAATCGTTCGGAGCCGTCTTCATCCAATGTATATTGTGTGGTGACAACTTCCAGGTAATTATGGAATTTATATAAAGTGTAAAGTTCACTATTTATCTGTGCAAACTCCGTGGCCTTTGCTATGTTTTCGGCAGTGATAGGTATTTCTCTTCCGTTGGCATAAAACTTGAGCATGACATGATTTACGAACTTTGTCAGTTGCTCTAAAATATCTTGAGAAATAGCACCACGAGAATTGTTTTCTATTTCATCTAAATGCCTACATATGACATTGTCTATTTTACGGATGGATTCATCAAGTGATGGCATCAGCATCCTCCTTTCCGATTAGTAATATTCTCCATCATCCCAATCATCGACAAATGCATCATACGGAAATGTTCCAGCAAACTGGTCGGGATGAAGCTTTACATACAAATTGCGTATTTTGGTTCTGGAACTTCCTAAAAAAGGAGTTGCAGAATCACTGGCTAAAAAGCTGTTGCTTATATTGTTTAATTCGCCAAGTAAACCAAAAACATAAGATTTTAAAGATGGATCAGCAAATGTATCTGCTTTTGACATCCATTTGGTCTCATACAAGTCTTTTATTTTGCATGGCAGAGTCATGTCGATTAATGATGCAACATAGTTTTCTCCAATGAGAGTAACCATGATTTCGTCATAATCTGATGTGAATTCTTCAAGCAGTAATTCGTCTTCAGAAGAATAGGGGGATTCATCTACTTGTTCTTCTGGAAGCTGAACATTTGTTGCTCCGGTTGTACTGGTACCATCTAATCCATTTACCAGGTTGCTTACTGCGTTACCCCACACATTGGTTACCGCCTGCCCAGAAGCCAGTATCTTTTCTTCAAGAATATCGTGTGGGGTTTTATCAGCACTCTTCGGAGTGCTTTTTTCTTTGCCTGCAGCTTCACTCAAGATTTCCAAAAACAAGTCTGTAATCTTGAGTGAAGCATTTACAGAGTTAATATTAGGAATATCATTCTTAAATTCGTCAGCAAGCAGCTGTGCAGTTGTTTCTCCGAAACCTTCAAGATATGAAGAAAATTCATCGTTCTCATTTAAGTTTGCCAATATAAGAGCAGCAACCTTTGAAATACTTGTATTGCCGTTGAAGTATGATTTGAAAGTTTCAAGGCTAGTGTCCGCTAATAATTCGGATCCACTTTCATTCATCATGGTTTCAAAAATGGTTTTCGTAAATAATTTGGTATTGCTTTTTCCGCCAATTACATTCTTTAGTTTCTTTGCAAAAACCTTAAATTCCATAGTTCCACCACCATTATCGTCTATTAATACCCAAGCCTACCCACGGCTACCGAGTTCTACCTACCTACTTATATATACTGGGTAGTGTAGAAAGCGAACAGCAAGTGCTTGCTACTTGTGAGTAAGTACTGGGAAATTGGTCTAAAAATTATTATATCAGAAAAATAGACGAAAATCTACACTTTCACAAATTGTTAATATGCGTTCGCAGAGAAAATTCATATTTTCAATAAGAATTGCTTTCTCTCTGACTTTTAGTTGAGTTCATTTAGTGGATTCAACTAAGTGCCAGAAGCACTTAAAAAATAATATCACAAGGCCTGATTAGCTATAAGGGCATTGGGATACAGATATCGGCATCAATCACAGGATAACCTGTGAAAGGTGCGATAGAAGTACCCTTATTTCCTTATGCTCTTTTTCAGGCATTTCATGGGTCGGTACTTCTATAAGCACCGGCCTATTTGTTTCCTATGCCCTTCTGCAAGAACCAGACAGAAAGGCAGGAACTTTATGAAAATCAAGATTCGTTACGAGAACGAGTATCAGACACTTGAGGTTGAAAACATGGAATTGGAGAAATGGTTAAATATCTCCATTTCTGAAGAAGAGAGTCAGGAAGACTATGAAAAGAGAATCCAAGATGTAATCGAAGAGAGATTTAACAGACCCGATTACAACAGCTGGCACAAGCATGACCGTCATACTGGCAACGCTTATATGAAGAGCAAGGACGGTACAGTTGAGGTCAACACAGAAGAGGCAATCATGTTCAGAGCAGCTGATAAGTCAGCTTTCAGCAGTTCAATTGATGGAGTACATAACCAGCTTGAATACGAAGAGTGCTGTGAAACATTGAGAAGTCTTCTTAAACCTGCAGTAGCAGATATGGTTATTGCCATTGTTCTTGATGGCTTAACCGTAAGTGAGTACGCAGAGAGAATTGATGACGAACCAAACAATGTAAGTCATCGCTACAGAAGAGCAATCAACAAGTTAAAAAAAGTTTTTGAAAAAACGTCCTTTTAACCCTTCTCCCAAGGCTACCAGGTAGGAGGGTAACACCTCCAAGGAAATTCTATTTTGAAGGAGGTAATTCGCATGGAATTACAAGTATTTAACAGCACAGAGTTTGGCTCCGTAAGAACAGCAACTGTAAACGGTGAGATTATGTTTGTTGCAAAGGATATAGCAACAATTCTTGGATACAGCAATCCGAGAGATGCTATTAACAAGCACGTTGATGATGAAGACAAGGGGGTATCAAAATGCGACACCCCTGGTGGTATTCAAGATTTAACAATTATCAATGAGTCAGGTCTTTACAGTCTTATCCTTTCAAGCAAGATGCCTAATGCGAAGAAGTTCAAACATTGGGTAACGGCAGAGGTTCTTCCGGCTATCCGTAAGCATGGAATGTATGCCATCGATGAGATTTTGGAAAATCCTGATCTTGCGATTGCAGCACTTACACAGCTTAAGGAAGAGCGTGAGAGAAGAAAACAGCTTGAATGCCAGACACTAATTCAGCGTCAGCAGATTGCAGAGATGCAACCAAAGGCAAGCTACTATGACCTTATTTTACAGAACAAGAACACAGTTCCTATTACACAGATTGCAAAGGACTACGGTATGAGCGGTCGCAAGTTCAATGAACTTCTTCATGAACTGGGGATTCAGTACAAGTTCAGAAAGACATGGCTTTTATATCAGCAGTATGCAGAATGCGGATACACACAATCACGTACCTATGCAATCGATGAGAATAGAAGTGTGATGCATACCTATTGGACACAGAAGGGCAGACTTTTCCTTTATGATCTTTTAAAGAAAGATGGAATATTGCCAATTATGGAACAGGAGGATTAAAAGATATGGGCATTGATAAGTTTAATCATGAGGGTTATTCCGACCCGACTACATATGAGGCTCTTACCAATATCCATCGTGAAGAAGTGGCAGCTGATAAAAAGGCTGCCTATCTTCCGTTGGTATATGTTTGCAGTCCGTATGCGGGTGATATCGAGAATAATGTAAAGAATGCAAAAGTGTACAGCAGATATGCCGTTAAGGAGAATGCTATCCCAGTAACACCTCATCTTCTCTATCCACAGTTCATGGATGACGGCAATGATGCAGAACGAGAAATGGCTATGCACTTCAATTATGTACTTCTTGGAAAATGTACCGAACTCTGGGTATTCGGCGGAGTGGTTAGCCGTGGTATGGCTCGTGAGATTGGTGTTGCCAAGAAAAGAAGAATGAAAATCAGATGGTTTGACCATGCGATGAAGGAGGTAAATGAATATGCTTAATTTCACTATATACACAGCAGATTGTGTCGGTAATAACGGGAACTGTTTGTATCCCAACAAGATGATTGTTACCGACAAGGAATCCTTTATCACATCAACCAAAATGGATCATGTAACTGCAAAGTATAAAGGAAATTATCGCAGTAAGGATAATTTCGAGTTTTCCGACTGTATTCCGCTTGACTGTGATAATGACCATTCGGACAACCCGAATGAATGGGTAACTCCTCTTGATATAGCACTTGAAATACCGGGTGTTGCTTTTGCTGTATCGTATAGCAGACACCACAACCTTCCAAAGGGAAATAAGTCTGCTAGACCAAGATTTCATATCTTCTTCCCTATTGAGATTGTATCGGATGAGCAGGAGTATGCAGATATGAAACGCAGGATTGCCGATGCTTTTCCTTATTACGATGCCAACGCACTTGATTCGGCTCGTTTCCTTTATGGAAATGACTCTGATGAAGTGGAGTTCTATGAAGGGAATAAAACCATTCTTGATTATCTGGAAGAGGATGACTTTGCTGACTTCGATGCAAGTCTTGAGCAAGTACCAGAAGGTCAGCGTAACAGTACCATGAGCCACATTGCCGGAAAGATTATCAAGAGATATGGAAATACAGAAGAAACTTATCAGATTTTCCTTAAGAAGGCAGAACTCTGTAATCCACCACTCCCTGAAAGCGAACTTAAGGTGATATGGCGAAGTGCATCAAGGTTCGGTAACAAGGTGTCAAACCAAGAAGGATACATTCCACCCGAGGAATACAACTCTAACTGCAAACTAAAACCCGAAGATTTTTCAGATGTTGGACAGGCTACTGTTCTTGCACGGGAGTATAAAAATATTCTCTCCTACTCCCCATCTACCGACTATATGGTCTACAACGGAAGTTTTTGGGAGGAATCGAAACCAAAGGCTCAAGGCATTTCTCAAGATTTGACCGAAAGACAGCTTGCTGAGTCTGAAACCGAAATAAAAAAAGCCATGGATAAGCTCGTCAAAAATGGTGGTATGGAGATAATTGTATCTGTTGGTGCAAAGAAAGCTTTGCAGATGTTTAACAAGGAGCAGACACACACATATGAGATGTATGAAAATGCCCTGAATTACAAGAAATATGCTGTCAAACGCAGAGATACAAAGTGTATTTCCGCAACGCTCAAGGAGGCTCGACCTATGCTTGAAGTTGAACAAAGATATCTGGATGCAGATGAATTTTTGCTGAATACACCAAGCTGTACATATGACCTCAGACACGGACTTGACCTTGCAATCGAACATAATCCCGAACATCTAATTACGAAACAGACAACCGTTAATCCGTCAGATGACGGTATGGATATATGGAAATCCGCACTTGATACTTTCTTCTTGGGTGACGATACCCTTATTGACTATGTTCAGAGAATGGTTGGTCTTTCTGCCATAGGCAAGGTGTATGTTGAGGCCCTCATCATCGCATATGGAGAAGGTCGTAACGGCAAGAGTACCTTTTGGAATGTAGTAGCAAGGGTTCTGGGTACATACTCAGGCAACATCTCTGCGGATATGCTTACAGTCGGGTGCCGAAGAAATGTTAAACCGGAGCTTGCAGAGGCAAAAGGCAAACGAATGTTAATTGCATCTGAACTTGAAGAAGGTATGAGACTTAACACGGCAAATGTTAAACAGCTCTGCTCCACCGATGAAATCTATGCAGAAAAGAAATACAAAGACCCTTTCTCATATACTCCTACTCATACTCTTGTGCTGTATACCAACCACTTGCCAAAGGTTGGTGCGATTGATAAAGGAACATGGAGAAGACTTATCGTTATTCCGTTTGATGCAACAATTGAGGGTAATGCTGATATTAAGAACTATGCGGACTATCTTTTTGAGCATGCCGGCGGTGCAATTCTCAGTTGGGTTATTGAGGGATCAAAAAAGGTGATTAAAGATAATTACAAAATCACTCCTCCGCAAAAGGTCTGTGATGCAATTGAGCATTACAGGGACAGCAACGATTGGCTCTCATATTTTTTGAGCGAACGCTGTGAAATTGACTCATCATACATTGCAAAGTCGGGAGAGGTATATAACGAATACAGAATTTTCTGTACTCAAATGGGTGAATATATCCGCAGTACAACGGATTTCTATACTGCTCTTGAAACCATGGGTTTTGAAAAATTTCGTGACAGGAACGGCAGATACATTAAAGGCTTAAAACTCAAGACAGACTTTATGGAAGAGGACTAATGACAGTAGGTGTGACAGTTTATGACGGCTATTTACTATCCTTTTCTTATAGAATAAAAAAATAAGCTATATATAAGTATAGGAAATGACAGTCGTACCCTGTCACACCTTGAATTGAGGTGAAAAAATGCGTGAAAGTGAAATTGAAAGAATATTAGTAAAAAAAGTGAAGATAGATGGAGGTATCTGTCTGAAATGGGTATGTCCCTCATTTAACGGTATGCCTGACAGATTGATATTTTTACCAAACGGTCATTTTGGCATGGTGGAACTGAAAGCTAACGGCAAAAAGCCGAGAGCACTCCAGCTTGCACGGCATAAGATGCTGAAACAATTGGGATTCAAGGTTTATGTGATTGACGATGTAGAGCAGATTGGAGGAATGATTGATGAAATACAAGCCACATAGCTATCAGGAATATGCAATCAGATATATTGAAACTCATCCGATTTCAGCACTGCTGATTGATATGGGACTTGGCAAGACCTCAATTACATTGACTGCAATTCGCAATCTCCTTTTTGACAGCTTTGAGGTGTGCAAGGTGCTTGTAATCGCACCGCTCAGGGTTGCAAAAAACACATGGACTGATGAGATAAAAAAGTGGGAGCATTTAAGCACTCTCACTTATTCACTTATAGTAGGCAATGAAAATGAACGACTTTCAGCACTCAATGAAAAAGCTGACATCTACATAATCAACCGAGAAAATGTTGACTGGCTTGTGAATAAAAGCGGATATAAATTTGACTTTGATATGGTTGTTATTGACGAGCTCAGTTCGTTTAAAAATCATCAGTCAAAGCGTTTCAAAAGTCTTATGAAGGTGCGACCGCTTGTAAAGAGAATTGTCGGTCTGACAGGTACTCCCTCATCAAACGGACTTATGGATTTGTTCGCTGAATTTAAAATTCTTGATATGGGTAAACGGCTCGGATATTTTATCGGGCAGTACAGGAACACATATTTCAAGCCCGACAAGATGAATGGTCCGATTGTGTATTCATATAAGCCTCTGCCAAATGCCGAGAATGCCATCTACGAAAAAATATCAGACATCACGGTTTCTATGAAAGCAAATGAATATCTGAAAATGCCTGAGCTTTTAACAAGCAACTATGTTGTTGAACTCTCCAACAGCGAAAAGAATCAGTACGATGAAATGAAGAAAAGCTTGGTTCTTGAAATCACTGACGGAGAAATTACCGCATCTAATGCCGCCTCCCTTTCAAACAAGCTATGCCAGCTTTCAAACGGTGCAATTTACGATGACGAGCAGAATATAGTTGAAATTCACGACCGAAAGCTTGAAGCACTTGAGGACATCATAGAGAGTATGAACGGAAAGCCTCTGCTTATTGCATATTGGTACAGACACGATTTGGAACGGATAAAGAGCAGGTTTTCTGTTCGTGAAATCAAAACAAGTGAGGATATTTCCGATTGGAACGATGGAAAAATTCCCGTTGCACTCATTCACCCTGCAAGTGCCGGACACGGACTTAATCTTCAAAGCGGTGGTTCAACACTTGTGTGGTTCGGCTTAACCTGGAGCTTAGAACTGTATCAGCAGACAAATGCAAGGCTTTACAGACAAGGCCAGAAAAACACCGTTGTAATTCAGCACATAATCGCAAAAGGCACTATTGATGAGCAGATTTTAAAAGCACTGCAAAGGAAAGATAAAACACAGTCAGATTTGATAGACGCTGTTAAGGCGGATTTGGGAGGTTTTCTAAAATGACATCAAAGGAATATTTAAGTCAGGCATATCACCTTGACAAGAGAATAGACTCAAAGATTGAACAGCTGAAAGCACTCAATCTTCTTGCAACAAAATGCACATCCACATTATCGGATATGCCGAAAAGTCAAAGCATCAGTAACTCCCGTTTAGAAGATACTGTTGTAAAGATTGTTGATTTGCAGGAAGAAATCAACAGGGACATAGACAGGCTTGTGGATTTAAAACGTGATATTGTTAGAGCAATAAAAAAGGTTAAAAAGCCGGAGTATCAGATACTTCTTGAACTGCGATATTTATGCTTTAAGACCTGGGAGGAAATTGCGGTTAAGATGAATTGCAGTATTGACAATGTGTTCAAGATGAGGAATAAAGCCTTAAAAATTTTTGAAATTCCTGAAAGTTGACAGTAAATTCCATAGAATTACAGTATGGACATCTGCTATAATATAAACAGTGAAATAGACTTTGAAAGCCTTGCAGAGAAATTTGCAGGGCTTTTCTTATGCCAAAAAGGAGGAGTTTATGCCACATAAACCAAAGCAGGGTTGTGCATATCCAAACTGTCCAAAACTTACAAACTGGCGGTATTGTGAGGAACATCAAAGGCTGATTGCAAAGCAGTACAACCGATTCACACGAGCGGTTGATGTCAACAAGAAGTACGGCAGAGCGTGGAAAAAAATTCGTGACCGCTATGTGCAGGCACATCCGTTGTGTGAGCAGTGCCTCAAACAGGGAAAAACAACACCTGCCGAGGAGGTTCACCATATCATCCCGCTCTCAAAAGGCGGTACACATAGTACAGATAATCTAATGAGCCTTTGCCAGTCCTGCCACAACAAAATCCACCACGACCTTGGAGACAGATAAAAATTATCTTGAATTTTTGTTGATTACCACCAATATGGGTAGGGGGTATCAAAATCTCTGCGAAGCGTATAGCGGACAACGGCGGAGGGTGTCACACACAAAAACGGCAGTTCAAACGGGGTATTAAAAATTGTGAAAGAAGGTGATTTTATATGGCAAAGGACGGTACAAACAGAGGTGGCAGACGAGTTCGGGCCGGTGACAAGCCAATGTCCGTGGCAGAAAAATTGCAAAAAGGTCAGGCTGTTCGGCTAATGGAAAACGATATACCCGTGCTTACGAGTGCGGAACTTGAGGCCGTTGACCTACCTGAGGGTGCAGTTGTTGAAGGTGCGGATATGCCAAAACCGGCAGACTATCTTTCGGCAAAGCAGAAGAACGGAGTGCCTCTCGGAGCAGATGAGATATACAAGGAAACTTGGTTGTGGCTTAAAGAGCGTGGTTGTGAACGGCTTGTCAATCCGAGATTGATTGAAGCGTATGCTCAGGCATTTGCAAGATACATTCAGTGTGAGGAGGCAACGAGCACCTACGGTTTGCTTGGAAAGCACCCGACCACGGGCGGAGTAATCTCATCTCCATTCGTACAGATGAGTCAGCAGTATCAGAAAAGTGCAAACCTTATCTGGTATGAGATTTACGATATTGTAAAGCAAAACTGCACGGTTCCGTTTGAGGATAACCCGAACGATACTATGGAGCTTTTGCTCAGAAGGAAGATAAAATGATGAACGAACAGAACGAATTGGCACAATTTTTAAAAACACTTAAAAGATATAAACACAGGCTGAAAAGGCAGGAACTTTTAACCTTGAGAGGACAGGCACTTCACGGTGACATAGCAGGAGCAAAGAAAGGCTTTTGTGTTTTGATGGAGGGAAGGAAAATGCAATATGAATAGAGTATCGGAGATGAACCTTGTTGACATAGACAAGCTGATTCCGTATGTGAATAACGCAAGGACACATTCAAAGGAGCAAATCAACAAGCTGAGAGCATCAATCAGAGAATTTGGCTTTATCAACCCCGTAATAATTGACAGAGATTATAATGTCATTGCCGGTCACGGCAGAATTATGGCATCAAAAGAAGAGGGCATTGATAAAGTGCCTTGTGTATTTGTAGACTACCTTACCGATGCACAAAAGAAAGCATACATACTTGCCGATAACAGAATGGCTCTTGATGCCGACTGGGACGAGGAACTTTTGAAGGTAGAAATTGAATCACTGCAAGGTGCTGATTTTGACTTGAGTCTGACCGGATTTGACGAAACCGAGCTTGCGGGATTTTTTGATACTGCCGATGACGCAAAAGAAGATGATTTTGATGTTGAAGAAGAACTCAAAAATCCTACAATCACAAAAAACGGTGACCTCTGGTTACTTGGAAATCACAGACTACTTTGCGGTGACAGTACTAGAGAAGAGGCCTACACGATTCTAATGAATGACAAGAAAGCAAATCTCGTTGTTACAGACCCGCCGTACAATGTAAACTACGAAGGCAGTGCGGGGAAAATTAAGAATGATAATCTTGAAAGTGATAAATTCTATCAGTTTCTTTTCGATGCATTCTCTTGTATGAAAAATGCTATGGCTGATGATGCAAGTATCTATGTTTTCCACGCAGATACAGAAGGTTTAAATTTCAGAAAGGCATTTGCTGACGCAGGCTTTTATCTTTCAGGTACTTGTATTTGGAAAAAGCAGAGTCTTGTTCTCGGAAGAAGTCCGTATCAGTGGCAGCATGAACCCTGTCTGTTTGGTTGGAAGAAAAACGGAAAGCACCGGTGGTATTCAGACAGAAAACAGACCACAATATGGGAGTTTGATAAGCCGAAGAAAAACGGTGACCATCCGACAATGAAACCTGTCCCCCTCATCGCATATCCAATTAAAAATTCAAGTATGAGCAATTGTATCGTACTTGACCCATTCGGTGGAAGTGGCAGTACCCTTATCGCCTGTGAACGGACAAATCGTATTTGCCATACCATTGAACTTGATGAGAAATATTGTGATGTAATTGTAAAGCGTTACATTGAACAGGTTGGTACTTCTGAAAATGTATTTGTTGTCCGTAACGGCAAAAAGGTTTCATACTCTGAACTCGTTAAGAAAGCAGAGGTTGAAAATGAATAGAAAGCTGACCCTCGGCAGTCTGTTTGACGGCAGTGGCGGGTTTCCGCTCGGAGGCTTGATTTGCGGTGTTACTCCTTTGTGGGCATCGGAAATTGAACCTTTCCCTATTTGTGTAACAACAAAAAGACTACCAAAGATGAAACATTATGGTGATGTATCAAAATTAAGCGGAACAGAACTTCCGCCAGTTGACATAATCACCTTTGGAAGTCCATGTCAGGATATGAGCATTGCGGGTAAACGAGAAGGATTATGCGGTACAAGAAGCAACCTCTTTTACGAGGCTATACGAATAATCAAGAAAATGAGGTGTAAAACAAATGGAAAATATCCCAGATTCATTGTGTGGGAAAATGTCCCCGGAGCATTCTCGTCAAACAAAGGTGAGGACTTTAGGACAGTCCTCGAAGAAATCTGCAAAATCAAAGATGAAAGACTATCTGTTTCTAAACCTAAAAGTGGAAAATGGACTAACTCAGGGGAAATCATGGGAGATGCATTCTCCGTTTGTTGGAGAGTCCTTGATGCTCAATACTGGGGAGTGCCCCAACGAAGAAAGAGAATCTACCTTGTCGCAGATTTTGCAGGCGAATGTGCCGACAAAATACTATTTGAGTCAGAAAGCTTGTCTGGGAATCTTACGCAGAGCGTCAGCCAGAGGAAAACAGTTACCACAGATGTTAAGAATTGCATTGGAGCAACAGGCTTTGACGGATACAATGCAAAACTGACGGGCAATGTATCTTCTACAATCGGTGCAAACTGCGGAATGTCTACAGGCAGAAACGGAGTAGTTTTGAATGACCAAGGCGGTAACAGAATGGATATTACCGAAGATGTGACTTGCACACTTCGTGCTGAGGCACATCACCCGCCTTGCGTTATTGATTCAGCCGGTTTCTGCGCAGAACATTCAGCTAAAAGTCGAAGTATAGGCTATGAAAAGGAAATCTCCCCTACACTTCGTGCCGGCACAGTACCCGGAGCAGTGATGTTTGAAAATCATAGTCAAGACACACGATATACAGGGCCAATTGAAAAAGCACCCACCGTTCTTTCTACATATGGCACAGGCGGAAACAACCAACCTTTCGTAATTGAAAGTTCAAAATGTTTTGATGTCAGATTCACTTCTGAAGGGACAAAAAATGCAAGACATAATTGCTATCCTACAACAACAGCTAGAACGATTGATACAGGCGGAAACTCGCCCGATTCAAATCAAGGCGGAGTCGCAGTAGTAAGTATTCAAGGTTCAATGATTGGCAGAAAAGACGAAAATGGGCCACAGGGAAACGGTGTAAACGAAGATGTCAGTTTTACGCTCAATGCCACGGACAGACATGCTGTATCTTACGGTATCGACAGGTCAGCTTTCAATCAAGGTGTAAACGCAAAATATAATTTTGTGGTTGAATCCGAACTACAACCCACAATGGTTGCAAGAGGTCCGGGTGCTGTTGCACACTTGGCGTATTCAACCAGTAAAAACTCATATCACACAATTGCAGAGAAAAACATAGCAAATACTCTTGTTGCATCAGATTTCAAAGATCCGCCAACTGTAAGTGAAGAACCCTTTTACATAGTACGAAGATTAACTCCGACAGAATGTGCAAGACTTCAAGGCTTTCCGGATTGGTGGTGCAGTGGTCTTGAAACTGAAAACCCGACCGATGAAGAAATTGATTTCTGGAGAAAAGTTTTTAACGCATATGCTGAAATCAACGGCAAAAAGCCTAAAACTGACAAGCAGATAATCAAGTGGCTTAAAAATCCTCATACTGATTCTGCTGAATACAAAATGTGGGGCAACGGTGTAGCTCTCCCCTGTGTTGTTTTTGTACTTTCACGCATTGTCAATTCTACACAAGAAGAAGAAAATATCTCCTAATTGTTCTCGATTTTCGTATCTTGATTTTTCACCCTTTCAGAGTGATATATATATTACTAAATCAAGGAGATAATATTTATGAAATTTCCAAACAAAGAAACGGTTGAAAAATTAAGAAAAGAATATCCTGTCGGCACAAGAGTTGAGCTTGTAAGCATGGATGACTTTCAAGCACCACCCCTAGGTACAAAAGGTACTGTAAAAAGTATTGATGATACAGGCAGTCTGCTTGTTAACTGGGATAACGGAAGCGGTCTTAGTGTAATTTATGGAATTGACAAAGTACGCAAACTGCACACGGCAAAAACTATCTGTGATAATGAAAAATAAATACATATCTCACTGATGATAAGATTGTCAGTGAGATTTTTCATACTCGTCATTTCTATATATAGAATATTCATCTCATAAATACACAATATATCGAGTGTATCTTTGTGTAGTAATCGTATTGCTATTACTCCGTAATGACGGTAATATACAGTCACCAAAAGGCAAAGAAAAGCCTAAAGCAACGGAGGACATTATGAATACAAAGACAGCAAGACAGATTGAGGAAATGAAAAAGCAGACAATCGGTGTTGAGATTGAAATGAACAGTATTTCAAGGAGCAAGGCTGCAAAGCTTGCCTCACAATTTTTCGGAACAGGTCGATACAAAAACACAGCAGACCGCAACGGCTACTGCACATACTCGGCTTGGGACGAGCAAGGCAGAGAGTGGAAATTCCAAAAAGATGTTAGCATTGCAGGAATTGACAGTGAGAAATGCGAAATGGTCACACCAATTTTAAACTATTCAGACATTGAAACCTTGCAGGAGCTTGTAAGGATATTAAGAAAAGCGGGTGCAAAGAGCGACTCAACAAGAGGTTGCGGAGTACACATTCACATCGGTGCAAAAGGCCACACGGCAAAGACACTCAGAAACCTTGCAAACATTATGGCAAGCCACGAACAGCTTTTGATTGACGCCTTAAACCTTGACGAGGTGAGAATAAGAAGATACTGCAAAACGGTAGATCCACGCTTTTTGGAACAGGTCAACAGAACTAAGCCTGAAACGATGTCACAACTTGCCGATGTATGGTACAAGAGCCACGATGAAAACTACGGCAGAAGTCACCATTACAATGGAAGTAGATACCATATGTTAAATCTACACGCAACCTTTACAAAGGGAACGGTTGAATTCAGACTTTTCCAATTTGACAGGCCTGCAAACGGCAAACAGAACGGACTTCACGCAGGACAGCTTAAAAGCTACATTCAGCTTTGTTTGGCACTCAGCCAAATGGCAAAGGAAGTTAAGTCGGCAAGTGCAAAACCTCAGCAAACAGAAAATCCAAAATACGCAATGAGAACTTGGCTTTTGCGACTTGGCTTTATCGGTGACGAGTTCAAGACAGCGAGAGATGTGTTCACAAGCAGACTTTCGGGCGACACGGCTTTTAGGAACGGCAGAGTTGCTTGAAGTGATTAGGTTAAATGCCCCACTGACCGCTTTGGCGGTCTTAAGGTGGTAGAAGAACATATCTTCGGAAAGGATTGATTTTATGAAAAGGTTATACATAGCCTACGGAAGTAACCTAAATGTAAGACAGATGAAAACACGCTGTCCGAAAGCAAGGCTTGTGGGAACAGCAAGTTTGGAGAATCACATACTCTATTTTAGAGGAAGTCTTACGGGTTCGTATTTAACCATAGAGCCGAAAATCGGAGCAAGCGTTCCTGTTGCAGTTTGGGAAGTAACACCCTCTGATGAAAAGGCACTTGACCGCTACGAGGGTTATCCGAGTTTTTACTACAAGCAGGACTACACCTTGCAGGTGACAAGTATGGATAAAACAAAGGAAACCACGCTTGATTGCTTTGCGTATGTGATGAGGTCGGACAGGCCGATAGGCATACCATCAGATTACTATGTTTACACCTGTCTTGAGGGTTATGAATACTTCGGATTTGAGAAGAGAATTTTGCTTAATACAGTTGACAGAATGAGGAGGATATTATGCAGACGAATGAAATAAGGGTTCAGGTATGCCCGAAATGCGGAAAGCTTTTCAGCGAGCGAGGTGCTGTTTCGAGGGTTGATAATGTAACGATTGTGTGCTCTGACTGCGGAACACGCGAAGCACTGGAAAGCATAGGAGTTGATGAAACGGAACAGGAAAAAATTCTAAAAAGTATACACAATAGTATTCACGATGATTGATTTTTATGTGACCTTTTGATATAATACTAACAATAGAAATACAATGAGTTGAATATAAAAAGATGTTCAACTGAATATGTATAAAAACATTATCAAGGAGAATGCTAAGTGGAATTAGTTGTAAAGAAACCAACATATGCTAATGGCGTGTATTCTGTTTTGCAAATTATCAAAAGAAAAGCGTATGTGGGAGAGTCGAATGACATCTACAGGAGAATTTCCGAACATATATGCGGTATATCGGGAATTGAAATTGCAGGGTATGGCAGCAATAAAAATCTAGCATACGAAACGGATAAAAGATTTGAAATTCGTGCTATTTATAATAATCCATATACTTATGTCAAAAGAGGTAATAAAGGCCAATCATCGATTTATGACGAAACAATATTTATGTTTTTGATGAGAAAATATGGATTTGATTTATATAATTCTGAAAAAGATAATGTCGGTAAGAAGAGAATATTTCTTGTGGAGGATACTTTGACCTCTCCTGAGCTTGATTCAGAAAAATTCAAAACAGAAATTTCTTCTTTGAAACAAAAAACTATAAATTTTTTACTAACCTTAAAAACAAATGAAAGTCTTGTCACAGAAAAACGAATTATCGAGGATATTAAAAAACATGACTCAAAGCTTAAGGATATATTTAAGGATATATTCGGTGCTGATTTTGAAGAAGGTATTTGGCATTATAGTGACCAAGAATTGATTGATATTTGGAATAGAAGAGTTTGTAAAATAGAAGAAGATAGTGAAAAGTGCGGAAGGGATTCTTTATCAGTGCAGTATTATTTAATCAAATGCTCTGATAAAACAAAAGAAATTTATAAAGAAATTTCCGATGGAGCATTAAGAAAAGATGCCGTAGAATCGTGTGGAATTGAAACAATATCCAAGGACAGGTTAGCAGAGAGCATTCGTTCTAAAAAGTTTGATACCACAATTTTTACATCTTTTGGAGGATATTTTGGACAGTTGCCTTCTACAATTTTAGCAACAAAATCTTCAGACATAGAAGAAAACGGTTTTTGTCTATGGGCTCTCAAAAAACTGAATGAAAAAGATACAAGAAAATTCTTAGAAACTTCAAATAAAAATGGACATGAGGATAAATACATATTTTTGACATATACACCGTCTAAAAAACTTGCGGGTGATATGAATACTCCTAGATTAAACCTGACAGAAGGAGAACACTTTGATGATTTTAAGACAAGAATGAAGAATAGCATAGCAAATAGCACAGAAGATGTAATTGCAAAAAAGATTCGGATAAACATAGCAAAAAAAGAAAAAAACAAAATGAAAATATCAGAAGATATACTTTCTGCGGCTTTGGAGAATATGTTTCCTATGATTATTAACAGCGGCGATAATAAAGCATTGTTAATTTCAAATTTATATGTTTTGGATGGGTATGTAAAAAATTTTAATAAAATGTATGATTATTACTGGGCTCATTTTGCTAATTTATCTGACAACGGATTTGAAAAATCCGAGATAAAATACTGTTATTGCAGTACGATAGAAAAGGATGAGTATGATAAAGTAGAAGAAATAATAGATAAGAACGGAAAGAATGGTTATAGGACATATAAAGAACATAAAGAGATTCAATCTTGGCGACCTCACATATGTGCAAGAATTCGTGGTGATAAGGAGAGAGAAGAATTCGCAAAGATGATATTAGAGGCGATTCTTTATGATGAAAGCGAGGAAAATAAGGATTATAGGAATGTTATCATAGCAAAGCTAAAATATCCGTATATCGTAACACTCACAGAATAAAATCAGCTACACCTGCTATATCCTAGTAATTTGTGGAAAAATCTAATAGGTAATTTGTAGTTTTGGGTTTAACCTATAACAAAATAAATTTACAAAAGCATCGGTTAGAAATAATCGGTGCTATTTTTATGCCCTATCGGAGGTGAAATTTTGAGAAAACTTAAGAATTACAAGCCGACAAAATTTAAAGCAAAGGACAGCTATTATGATAAGGAATACGCTGACTTTGCTGTTGCCTTTATTGAAAGCCTGTGCCACACCAAAGGCACTTGGGCCGGCAAGAAATTTGAGCTTATCGACTGGCAGGAGCAGATTATCCGTGACCTGTTCGGCACACTCAAGCCAAACGGCTATCGACAATTTAACACTGCCTTCATTGAAATTCCTAAAAAGCAGGGCAAGTCGGAGCTTGCCGCCGCTGTTGCCCTTTTGTTGACCTGCGGTGACGGTGAACAGCGGGCCGAGGTTTACGGCTGTGCAGCCGACCGTCAGCAGGCGAGTATCGTATTTGAGGTTGCCGCCGATATGGTGCGTATGTGTCCCGCACTTAGCAAGCGTGTAAAAATTCTTGCGTCGCAGAAGCGAATTATCTACATTCCTACAAATTCATTCTATCAGGTATTGTCAGCCGAGGCTTATTCAAAACACGGTTTTAATATTCACGGCGTTGTGTTTGATGAGCTGCACACCCAGCCAAACAGAAAGCTGTTTGATGTTATGACAAAAGGCAGTGGTGACGCACGAATGCAACCACTCTATTTTTTGATTACAACTGCCGGCACGGACACACATTCAATCTGCTATGAAACTCATCAGAAAGCTAAGGATATTTTAGAGGGCAGAAAAATAGACCCGACCTTTTACCCTGTAATTTATGGTGCTGATGAAAACGATGACTGGACAGACCCGAAGGTGTGGGAAAAAGCCAATCCTTCACTCGGCATTACGGTAGGAATTGACAAAGTACAGACAGCATGCGAATCGGCAAAGCAAAATCCGAGTGAGGAAAATTCATTCAGACAGCTACGTCTCAATCAATGGGTAAAGCAGGCAGTCCGTTGGATGCCTATGGATAAATGGGATAAGTGTGCCTTTGCAGTCAATGAAGATGACCTTCGTGGACGAGTGTGCTACGGTGGTCTTGACCTATCTTCCACAACTGATATAACAGCCTTTGTCCTTGTGTTCCCACCGCTTGACGAAGAAGATAAGTACATCATTCTGCCATACTTCTGGATACCCGAGGACACACTCGATCTGCGTGTTAAACGTGACCATGTGCCCTACGATGTTTGGGAGCGACAGGAATATTTGCAGACCACAGAGGGAAATGTTGTTCACTACGGCTATATTGAAAAGTTCATTGAACAGCTTGGTAAGCGTTTCAATATCAGAGAAATTGCATTCGACCGTTGGGGTGCAGTTCAGATGGTACAGAACCTTGAAGGTATGGGGTTTACCGTTGTTCCATTCGGACAAGGCTTTAAGGATATGTCACCGCCTACAAAGGAGCTTATGAAGCTGACGCTTGAACAGAGAATCGCACACGGTGGTCACCCTGTGCTCCGCTGGAATATGGATAACATCTTTGTCAGAACAGACCCTGCCGGCAACATAAAGGCAGACAAAGAAAAATCCACGGAGAAAATTGACGGTGCGATTGCTACAATTATGGCACTTGACAGAGCAATTCGCTGTGGAAATGATACGAGTGAAAGCGTATATAACGACAGAGGGATTTTATTTATATAAATTTTCAAAAAATGCTTGACATTTCTTAAAAATGTGTTACGCTGAGAACAATTAAAGAATACACACAGTATACATTTTCCGAGAAGGCATATAAGAATACTTGTGGTAACAATATAGAGAGGATGATAATACTAATATGTATGCAGTAGCAAGACCTACAAAAGAATTATTAGCACTTTTTGAAAAAGCAAAACAACTTGAACCAACCACGCAAGACAAGGACAGAAATTCGATTTTTGACAGAGCATTGAAATATGTATCAACAATCACAGAAGAAGAGTGGATTCAAACTTCAAAAGAAAAAATTAAATTTGATTTTGAGGGTGAAATACCTACCTCATTAAAAGTTCGAGTATTACACGAAGAGTTATACTCAAATGTAATAAACACCTTTAAGACAATTTTCAAACTTGAAAGAGTAAAGACTCCTTATTTTATGAAATTGTGTTTATTAGTATATATTCATAAACTTAATGTAAAAAAATCAGATAAGCTAGAAGTAGTCGAAAATAACCCAAATCCAATAATTTCTAAAATAAATTCTTGGATTACCTATTCTGAGAATGAGCCCAAGTGCGATTATAAAGGTAATGAAATTATTTGCGATATTTATCGTGCTCTTAACGATTCCGACTGTAAGCTTACTGGAGGAAACCTTTTGGCTGATACAATATTTTCCGCTTGGTATCCTCTAAAAATGGTTCTTGAATGTTTAAATGATAAAAAGTTTTATAAACAAGATAAGTATGGGTGTGATCCACACCACTATCTGAAAGAAATCCAATCGAATATAGACAAACTTTTACCTGAAGAGAAAGAAGTTGTACAAAAACTTTATGAATTTTTCTCAATAGCAAACACTCGGGGAAATGTCATGATATTGCCTAACAGACAGATGCAGTCGAGAGGAATCGATTATCTAGATCAAATGCCAAAGACACTGTATGAATGTTTTGAGGGTGGAAAATTTAGTAGGTATTTCGGAGAAGATTTGACGGTAGAAAATTGGGTTGAGCGGGAACATTTGGAGGATTTATTTTTTGATGGTAATATAAAAAAAGATAGAATAAAACCTATCTTAAAATCAAAAAAAGCAAATGAATTCTATTGGCTAATAGATGAGAACGAAATAATTTCTATGCTAGAAAACTGCATATTAGTTATTCAAAAGAGAAATGCAATCTACAAAATATAGCGAGGATTTGGCGTCTATCAGAAATGGTAGGTGCATTTCTTTTGCCTATTTTGAAAGGAAAGTGATTATTATGAGCATATTTTCAGGACTTTTCCGTTCAAGGGACAAGCCGAAAAACAGAACAGCAGGCAGTGCCTACACATTCTACACAGGCAGAACAACAGCCGGGAAAGCCGTCACACAGCGTTCTGCTATGCAGATGACGGCAGTGTATTCCTGTGTTCGTATTCTTTCGGAGGCGATTGCAAGTCTGCCTTTGCACCTTTATAAATACACAGAAAGTGGTGGCAAGGAAAAAGCAACAGACAGTCCTCTGTACTTTTTACTCCACGATGAGCCGAACCCGGAAATGACATCATTTGTGTTTCGTGAAACCCTTATGACGCATCTGCTCTTGTGGGGTAACGCTTACGCACAAATCATACGCAACGGCAAGGGTGAAGTCACAGCCTTTTATCCACTTATGCCAGACAGAATGACCGTTGACAGAGATGAAAACGGCAGACTGTATTATGAGTACATTGTAAGTTCTGACGATGCACCAATCAATAAAAAGTCGATTGTCAGACTGCAGCCCTTTGATGTTCTGCATATTCCGGGACTTGGATTTGACGGACTTGTAGGTTATTCGCCTATTGCAATGGCAAAGAACTCAATCGGTATGGCTATCGCCTGTGAGGAATACGGTTCAAAATTCTTTGCAAACGGTGCCGCACCCAGCGGTGTGCTTGAACACCCCGGCACAATAAAGGACCCGTCAAGAGTAAGAGAAAGCTGGACTCAGTCCTTTGGCGGCAGTGCAAACGCACACAAGGTTGCAGTGCTTGAAGAGGGTATGAAATACACACCTATTTCTATCTCACCCGAACAGGCGCAGTTCCTTGAAACACGAAAATTTCAGATAAACGAAATTGCTCGAATTTTCAGAGTTCCACCCCATATGGTAGGTGACCTTGAAAAGTCGAGCTTTTCTAATATTGAACAGCAGTCACTTGAATTTGTAAAGTACACACTTGAACCTTGGATAATCAGGTGGGAACAGTCGATTTCCCGTTCCTTGCTATCTATTGAAGAAAAAAGAAAATACTTTGTAAAATTCAATGTTGACGGACTGCTCCGAGGTGACTATCAAAGCCGAATGGACGGATATGCAACGGCAAGGCAGAACGGTTGGATGTCAGCAAATGACATACGAGAGCTTGAAAACCTTGACCGCATATCAGCAGAGGAAGGCGGAGATTTGTACCTCATAAACGGCAATATGCTGCCTCTCAAAAATGCAGGCGCATTTGCAAACACAGACGAAATGAAGGAGGAAGAAAATGAAGAAATTCTGGAAATGGACGAACCTGACGGAAAGTAATCCGACAGAGAGAATTTTGACTCTTAACGGAACAATAGCGGAAGAAAGCTGGTTTGATGATGATATCACTCCTCAGCTTTTTAAAAGCGAGTTAAACAGCTGCTCGGGTAATATTACAGTTTGGATTAACTCTCCGGGCGGTGATTGTGTGGCTGCGGCTCAGATTTACAATATGCTGATGGATTACAAAGGCAATGTAACCGTTAAGATTGACGGTATTGCCGCAAGTGCTGCATCTGTAATTGCTATGGCTGGAAACAATGTGATGATGTCCCCTGTTTCAATGCTTATGATTCATAATCCGGCTACGGTTGCAATGGGTGACCACAACGAAATGCAGAAGGCTATTGAAATGCTTGAGGAGGTCAAGGAGAGCATTATAAATGCTTATGAAATCAAAACAGGAATGAGCAGAGCAAAGCTTGCCCGTCTTATGGAGGAAGAAACATGGATGAATGCAAAGAAAGCCGTTGAACTCGGATTTGCAGACAGCATTATAGAACCCGACAAGAAAATTAATGAAGATGAAAAGGAGAAAAACAAAGCATCGGATTCTATCCTGTTTTCACGCAGAGCAGTGAGTGTGGCTCTTCAAAATAAACTTAAATCACACTATTTAGCAAATGCCGGTGCTAACACAGGAACAGACATCACAGGCCTTGAAAAAAGACTTAATTTATTAAAACCTTAAGGAGGAATTTTACTATGGCTAAAATTAACGAACTTCGTGAGAAACGAGCAAAAATCTGGGAACAGGCAAAAGCATTTCTTGATTCCCACAGAAACGAAACCGGTATTCTTTCGGCGGAAGATACCGCAGCTTATGAAAAGATGGAAAAGGATATTGTTGACCTCGGTCACGAGATTGAGCGTCAGCAGAGAGCAGACGACCTTGAAAGAGAGTTAAATCTCCCGACAAGCTCTCCTCTTATCTCAAAGCCTGAAAACACAAATCGTGAAATCAAAACAGGCACAGCTTCTGAAAAGTACAACAAAGCATTCTGGAATCAGATGAGAAACCGCTCAACGCAGGAGGTCAGAAACATTCTCAGTGAGGGTGTTGACAGCGAGGGCGGTTTTCTTGTACCGGAAACCTTTGAAAACACACTTGTTCAGGCACTTGATGAAGAGCTTGTAATTCGTCAGCTTGCACATACATTTACAACAGCGTCAAACGCACACAAAATTCCTGTTGTTGCCACAAGAGGTAAGGCGATGTGGACTGAGGAGAACGGTGCAATCACCGACAGCGATACATCATTCGGTCAGAAAACAATCGGTGCGCATAAGCTGTGTGCTTTAATCAAGGTATCTGAAGAGCTTTTGAACGACTCTGCATTTGACCTTGAAAGCTACTTCAATCAGGAGTTTGCAAGACGAATCGGTGAAGCTGAAGAGGAAGCCTTTGTTATCGGTGACGGCAGTGCAAAGCCTTACGGTATTTTTGATGACAGCGAGGGCGGTGAAGTTGGTGTGACAGCTACATCAACAGTAACAATCACAGCCGATGAACTCATCGACCTTTATTACAGCCTTAAAGCGCCATATCGTAAAAACGGTGTTTGGCTTTTAAATGACAGCACAGTAAACAGCATCAGAAAACTTAAGGACAGCAACGGTCAGTATTTATGGCAGCCGTCTATTAAGGACGGTGAAACCGACACACTTCTCGGTAAGCCTGTTTACACATCTTCATCAATTGCAAATGCTGCATCGGGTACAAAGCCGATTGCATTCGGTGACCTTTCCTACTACTGGATTGGTGACAGACAGGGTGTTACCTTTAAACGACTCAATGAGTTATATGCAGCAAACGGACAGGTAGGTTTCCTTGCGACAAAAAGAGTTGATGCAAGACTTATTGTTCCGGAGGCAGTTAAGATTCTCAAAATGAAGGGTACAGTTTCTACAGGCGGTTAAGGAGTGCTTTTATGACTGACAGGCTTTTAGAAAGGGTAAAGCAAAATCTCATACTTGAACATTCTGAGGACGATGCACTTCTTGAGCAGTACATCACTGCATCGGTTTCCTATGCCGAAAGCTATCAACACATTGATGAGGGTTACTACTCCACACACGCAATGCCTGCAACTACCGAGCAGGCAGTTATTATGCTTGCGAGCCATTTCTACGAAAGCAGAGATGGCTCAACGGGCGGATTCTTTGCTGACAGCACAAACGCATCGGCTCAGGTGTGGAACACGGTCAATTTACTTTTAAGGCTTGACAGAAACTGGAAGGTTTAGCTATGAGTTTTGGAAAGATGAACACACCTGTTGAAATTATGAAAAGGGTGATTGAAACCGATGATGAGGGCTTTAAGAATGAAAGACTGAAAACAGTAGCAAGCGTGAGAGCATATCGTGAGGGCAGACACGGCAGTGAACGGTGGGCGAATATGGCGACATTTTCCGTTGCGACTGACCTGTTTCGCCTAAGGTGTATTCCGCACATTGAGGTTACAACCGATATGCTCATTCTTTGTGACGGAAAGCGGTTTGAAATCACCTCTGTTGAGAATGTAAAAGGCAGAGGAATGTATCTTGAAATTCTCGCAAAGGAGGTTGAAGCAAGTGGCTAGATGCACAATGAAAATGCCGGAGGAGTTTTTACTCAAGATTTCAAGACTAGGTGACAAAACAGATGAAGTGTGTGAAAGGGTACTCAATGCCGGTGCTGAGGTTGTTCTGAAAAAGGTGAGAACAAATCTCAGAAATGTCATCGGTAAGGACACAAAAACGCAGTCACGCTCCACGGGTGAGCTTGAACACTCGCTCGGCGTGTCCCCTGTTTTATCAGACAAGAACGGCAATCTGAATATAAAAATAGGCTTTTCAGAGCCGAGAACAAATGGTGAAAGCAATGCAAAAATTGCGAGTGTAATTGAATACGGCAAAAGCGGTCAGCCACCAAAACCGTTTATGAAGCCTGCAAAATCAGCGTCACGCAAGGAGTGTATGACGGTTATGATTAACACGCTTGATGAGGAGGTAAAGAGCATATGAGTTTGCTTGCTGAAATCAAGAGCATTGCAGAAGGTTTAAATATCAGAGTTGAAACAGGTGCTTTTTCAGACAAAGCACCTGACGAATACATTGTTCTCACACCGCTTTCGGACGGCTTTGATATGCACTGCGACAATATGCCGACCTTAGACAGACAGGAAGTGAGAATTTCTATATTTTCAAAGGGTAATTATTCTGCACTTAAATACAAGCTTGTGACCGCTCTTTTTCAAAGTGATATTTCAATAACCGACAGGCTGTATATCGGTTACGAGAGCGACACGGGCTATCATCACTATGCTATTGACGCATTAAAAACTTATGAACTGGAGGAGATAGATTATGGCAACAATCGGACTTGATAAGTTGTACTACGCAAAAATCATGGAGGACTCTGACGGAAACGAAACCTACGATACACCTGTTCCGCTTGCAAAGGCGATGAGTGCGGAACTTTCGGTAGAGCTTGCCGAGGCAACACTTTATGCCGATGACGGTGCGTCAGAGGTTGTAAAGGAATTTCAGAGCGGTACGCTCACACTCGGTATTGACAACATCGGAACAGCCGTTGCAGAGGATTTGACCGGTGCGACAATCGACAAAAACAAGGTGTTGGTTTCCGCATCTGAGGACGGAGCACCGCCCGTTGCAATCGGTTTTCGTGCAAAGAAAGCGAACGGCAAGTATCGTTACTTCTGGCTTTACAGAGTGAAGTTCGGCATTCCCGCAACAAACCTTACCACAAAGGGCGAAAGCATCGAGTTTTCCACTCCGTCAATCGAGGGTACGGTTATCCGCAGAAACAAGGCTGACAAGCTCGGCAAGCACCCGTGGAAGGCTGAAATTTCAGAGGACGATGCAGGTGTTGCAAGTGACACAATCAGCGGTTGGTACACTCAGGTGTACGAGCCGACCTATGCTGAATAAATACGGAGGTGCGTTATGACTGACAGAGGAAGTATTATTAAAATCGGTGAAAACGAATACGAGCTTTTGCTCACCACAAGAGCCACAAAGGAGATTGCCAAAAGATACGGCGGTCTTGAAAACCTCGGTGACAGGCTTATGAAAAGTGAAAATTTTGAAATGGCACTTGATGAAATCATCTGGCTTATCACCTTGCTTGCAAATCAAAGCGTTATGATTTACAATCTAAAAAATCCGAACAGCAAAAAGCCTTTGCTTTGTGAGGACGAGGTTGAGCTTTTGACCTCTCCGTTTGACCTTGCAGAATACAAGAATGCAATTATGGACTCAATGCACAAGGGTACAAAGAGAAATATTGAAAGCGAGCAAACCTCAAAAAACACGAAAGTCGGGTAACAGACGATGAGCTGTTTACCCGACTTCTTTATTACGGACTTGCACATTTGAATCTTTCACAAGATGAGGTGTGGCTGATGCCCTTTGGGCTCTTGCTTGACTTGTGGGAATGTCATCGACAATACAACGGCATTGCAAAGCCAAAACGAGTTGCTTGCATTGATGATGTTATTCCTTATGGGGTTTGAATTATGTAATATTTGGCAATTGCTATTGAGTTATAGACAAGCGATTTTTCATATGATATGATTATATTGAATTTATAAGGAGAGGTGATATAATTGTCAAAAAAAACCGGAGAATGTGCTCTATGTAAAAGGAAAAATCAAGTTTTAAAATTGAGCCATATAATACCTAAATTTACTTATGAAAGAGAAAAGACTTATCAAAATTCTAGGTTCAGAAATTTTTTTAATCCATATGACGTTTTTCAAGACGGTGAAAAAAAGCATTTGTTGTGTGGTGACTGCGAACAATACTTTAGTAAGTACGAATGTGAATTTGCTAGGAAATTTTTAAATAAGTATTTAAAAGTTCCAAATCAATTTAATGATATTTCAGATTTAATTTATGATGGGATTAACAACTACATAGTAAGTGTAGCCTGGCGTATTCTTTACGATGATCTCTATATATACAACTCGTATGAGGGCGATTCAAACAGAATAGTATTTGAAGAACTTGAGAAAAGACTAAGAAAATACTTAAATCAAAATAGAAAAGATATTCAAATTGCAGATGAATATCCAAGTGATTTTGATTTTGACAAATTATCATTTGGTGAAAAAATAGCTTTTTGTGAGAAAGAAAATTCCACATTAGAAACGCTTGAAGATATTAGCTGTAATATTTTCACACTTAAACAATTAGGCTGTACGGAACCAATGATTAATCTAATTCAAGACAAAATATTTGGATATTGTTTTTGGTGTGCAAACACTAAAGATTATATAGTGTTTGCCATTGCAAATGGGTTAGCTATTACCGTGAAACTATGTTATCAAAGGACCATTAACATAAATCTTGATTCAAAGAACTTATGCATTTCCTCAGAGTCAAAAAACGTTGAAATTGAATTATATGAAGAACTCAATAAATATATATTTGATAGATTAGAAAAGTCAAAACCAATAGTTGATAAATTTCTTAATGAAAATAATAATAGAGAAAAAATCATAAATCGTTATCGTAACCAAAAACGAAAAAAATAATATATGTATTATAAAAAGAGTGACTTTATGATGTGACCTCAAAAAGTTAGACTTTATATAGCGTAGTAGTTTTATGACTGCTACGCTATTTTTATGCCCTGAGGAGGTGAGAATATGGCGGATAGTTTTGGACTTAAGCTTGGCATTGAGGGCGAAAAGGAATTTAAAAAGTCGCTTGCTGAAATCAATCAGAGCTTTAAGGTGCTCGGCTCTGAGATGAAGCTTGTGTCCTCGCAGTTTGATAAGAATGACAATTCCGTTCAGGCTTTGTCTGCAAGAAATACGGTTCTTAATAAGGAGATTGATGCACAAAAGCAGAAGATTGAAACCTTGCGACAGGCACTTGCAAATGCATCAGAGTCCTTTGGTGAAACCGACAGAAGAACACAAAGCTGGCAAATTCAGCTTAACAATGCCGAGGCATCACTCAACGGTATGGAGCGTGAACTGAACAGTAATAATTCTGCACTTGAACAGGCAAAGACGGATATTGAGGGGACAGAAAAATCTCTTGAAAAGGTTGATGGTCGGCTTGATGATACTGCCGAAAGTGCCGATGATATGGGCGATGAAATCAAGGACGCAGGCGACAAGGCGGATAAGTCAAAGGAGAGATTTTCAAAGCTCGGTTCTGTACTCAAGGGTGTAGGTGTTGCAATGGGTGCGGTGGTCACTGTGGCGGCCGCAACAGCCGTAAAGCTAGGCAAGGAGGTTGTCAATGCCTATGCCGACTATGAACAGCTTGCCGGCGGTGTTGATACGCTTTTCAAGGGCTCATCGCAGAAACTGCAAAGCTACGCATCTAATGCCTACAAAACGGCAGGCCTTTCTGCAAATGACTATATGGAAACCGTTACAGGCTTTTCCGCAAGCCTCATTCAATCGCTTGGCGGTGATACGGACAAGTCGGTAAAGTATGCGGATATGGCAATCACGGATATGGCAGATAACGCAAACAAGATGGGTACAGATATGTCACTCATTCAGAATGCGTATCAGGGCTTTGCCAAGCAAAACTACACCATGCTCGATAACCTTAAACTCGGCTACGGCGGTACTAAAGAGGAAATGCAAAGACTTCTCTCTGACGCAGAAAAAATATCTGGCGTGAAATATGATATTTCGTCATATGCCGATGTGGTCGATGCAATCCACGTTATGCAGGAGAGTATGGATATTGCCGGCACTACTGCAAAAGAGGCGGAGGGTACAATTTCGGGTTCGGTTAATGCGTTGAAATCCTCGGTCACAAACCTTGTGGTAGGATTTGGCGACGCAAACGCTGACCTTGATGTGTTGTGTGAAAATGTTGTAACGGCATTTCAGACCGTGCTTGAAAACATCTCGCCTATTGTGGAAAATCTCATCTCTGCTTTGCCGACAGTCATTACCACACTGCTTGAATCGGCAGGTGAAATGCTTCCCACTGTTCTGGAAACTCTTGCAGAATTGTTTGCACAGGTGCTTGAGGGATTGCTTCAGCTTTTGCCACAGCTGATTCCCGTTGCGGTGTCAGCCTTATTAACAATTACAAATGCAATTGTTGAAAATCTGCCCTTGCTGATTGAGTCGGCAACCTTGCTCGTAGCAACTCTCGTACAGGGCCTTGCAGATGCACTGCCTACACTAATTCCTACTACGGTCAATGCGGTTATGACGATTGTACAGGGACTTCTGGACAGCTTGCCGTCAATTCTTGACGTAGGACTTGAACTTGTGTCAGCACTTGCACAGGGTATTCTTGATGCACTTCCCGACCTCATATCTAAACTGCCTCAGATTATTATGGGCATAGTTACATTTCTTTTAAATTCAATACCGCAAATCATACAGACAGGCATTAATCTGTTGACCTCTCTTGTTAGTGCCTTGCCCAACATTATCACAGCAATAGTTAAGGCTATTCCGCAGATTATCAACGGGATTATAAATGCGGTAATAAATTCAATTCCGCAGATTATTCAGGCAGGCATTGACTTGCTCATTTCACTTGTCAAGGCTCTGCCCACCATTATCGTCACAATCGTGAATGCAATACCCGACATTATTTCGGGCATTGTTAATGCTCTTATTGACAATATTCCGGCAATCATTCAGGCGGGTATTGATTTGTTGATTTCGCTTGTTAAGAATCTGCCGACTATCATTAAGGGAATTGTAAAGGCAGTACCTAAGATTATTGAAGGTATTGTAAAGGCCTTTGGTTCACTTATGTACAAGATTGTTGAGATTGGCGGTAACATTGTAAAAGGCTTGTGGGACGGTATCTGCGGTCTTGCATCGTGGCTCTGGGATTCAGTCAGCGGTTGGATTTCGAGTATCTGGGACGGCATCTGCGACTTTTTTGGCATTCACTCACCGTCAAAGGAAATGGCATGGGTTGGCGAAATGCTCGTCAAGGGTCTTGCCGGCTCTATTGACAAGAATGGTGATATGGCTGTTCGTGCCGCCGAGGGTATGAGCAGTGATGTTTCAAGTGTTATGAACTCACTTGCTGATGATATGAAAACTGCTTTGCCGACTGATTTCAGCATTGACGGAAATGTTAAAGGATTGGTTGATAATTCAAATTCTGTTGCTTTCGGCAAGAGCGGTCTTTCGCTTGTGCTGAATATTGCAAATTTTAACAACTACTCAAATGACGATATTTCTCAGCTTACAAACGAGATTATGGAAACTGCAGGTCAGTTTGCCAAAAGGAAAGGAATGGTGTTTGCTTGAACTATTTTGAATACAACGGCATCAGGTCATCTGATATGGGACTTCATATACAGAGAAAGAATGTGTACTCCTCGCCAAAGTATGACTCTTCCTTTGTATCAATCCCCGGTCGCAATGGTGATTTGATTGTACCGAATCGCAGATATGAAAATACACAGGTGAGCTATTCTGTATATCTGTCTGCAAAGAACAGTCAACAGCTTGCTGACAGCATTACAAAAATCAAGGCATGGCTGTATGCACAGCCCGACAGGTATCACATACTAAAGGACAGCTATGACAAAAGATTTTTCAGATATGCTCTTTTTAACTCCTCGCTTGACATTGAAGATGAGCTTAACAAAATCGGTGTGTTTACCGTAAGCTTTAACTGCAAGCCGTTTAGATATGACATTGATGGTGAGTTACCGCACAGCATTGATGTGGTGCTGAATTTTCCGTATATGATTTTTTGCAGAATGGACGGTTCAAAGCCGGAAAATGGCTGGAGCAACCGTTGGAATCAGACGGCAGACCTTGTTGTGCCGAGTGGTAAAAATATGTTTGTGCTGAATACAAATTCGTGGACAGACGGCTACTGGGACAGCTATTCAGATGCTGACAAGAGCAGAATATATCTCAAGGTGAACGAAAACTGGAAGAAGGAGAATGCAAGGTTTGCCATCTACACATTTCTCGGTGACGAAACCGCATGGCATTCTCTCGAGAAGGTCAGCGAGGATATTTACAGAGTGACCTTGCCGTCAAAGGGTGAAACCGTACTTGTGAATCCGTACAGCTTTGAGAGCAGACCGCTTATTCATCTTAACGGCAACGGTGCGGGTACGCTTACCATTGATAACGAAAACGGCAGACACGAATGGACATTCAACGATATTGACGAGTTCATTGAGATTGACAGCGAAAAGATGTGCTTTTACAAGGACAACACGCTGAAAAATGATACGGTTACAGGCACGGGTTTTCCTTTGCTTGTAAGGGGCGAAAACAGGTTTATTCTCGGCGGTGGCATAACAGACGGTTCAGTATTTCCAAGGTGGTGTTCGTTATGATGCCGATTTTATACAAAGCAGATGAAACTGAGTTTGACACCTACGGAATCGGTGTGCTGTCGGACTGCACCTTTTGCGAAGTTACAGAGGAGAGAAACGGTGCGTTTGAATGTGTGATGAAATATCCTCTGCACGGTGCATTGTTTGATGAGATTAAAAACGACAGGGTTATACTCGTTAAACCGAATGACACATCAAGGTCACAGCCGTTTCGTATATACAGAATTACAACACCGATGAACGGCATCATCACAGTGTATGCACAGCATATGTCATATGATTTGTCGGGCATTGGTGTGCTATGCTTTGAGAGCAAATCGGTTTCGCCACAGCTTGCACTTGAAAGAATTTTTGCGAATACTTCATCAAAGCACGGCTTTAAATGCAGGACAGACCTTTCAGCACCGAGGGCATTTTCAGTCAGTAAACCTATGAGTATCAGAGCCTGTCTTGGCGGTACGGAGGGTTCTGTACTTGATGTATGGGGCGGTGAGTATGAATGGGATATGTTCGATGTCATTCTTCACTCAAAGCGTGGTAAGGATAACGGTGTGGTAATTGAATACGGCAAGAACCTCACCTCACTTGAGCAGGACAATGATTTTTCATCGGTATATACACACCTTTTGCCCTATGCCGTAATTAAAAACGGAGATACCGAAAGTGTGGTTACTCTGTCGGAAATCACAATTCCTATTGTGGAAACATATGCAAGGGAGAAAACACTCATCAAGGATTTTTCGTCCTTCTTTAAGGACGGAGAAACCGTTACCGAGGACACACTTCGAGCAAAGGCGAAGTCATACATCAAACAGAATCCGTTCGGTGACGAAACTCCCACGGTGAAGGTGTCGTTTGAACCGCTATGGCAACAGCCCGAATATTCGCAGTTTCTCGAAAAGGTGAACCTCTGCGACACAGTGATCGTCAGACACCCAGATATGAATATTGAGGTAAAGACGAAGGTTATTGAAACCGTATATGACGCACTGGCCGAGAAATATTCATCAATCACACTCGGAACGGCAAAATCAAACTTTGTGAATACGGTTGCAGAAATCAAAAGTACAACCGATGAAATCAAAAAGGAAACCGACAGCTTTCCGTTACTTATGAATACTGCTATTAAAAATGCCACTTCGCTGATTTCAGGTCAGCAAGGTGGCTTTGTTGTTATGCACACGGATTCTGTTACAGGCAAGCCGTATGAACTTTTGATTCTTGACAACGAAAATCTGTACGATGCAAGGAATGTGTGGCGGTGGAATGTCAGTGGCTTAGGTTTTTCAAAGAGTGGATACAACGGCCCGTATGAAACTGCGATTACGGCTGACGGAAAAATCGTGGCTGACTTTATCACAAGCGGAACGCTTATGGCAAATATCATCAAGGCGGGAGTAATCAGTTCGGCTGATAATTCTTCATGGTGGGATTTGGAAAGCGGAGAGGTACACCTAAGTGCATATACCAAAACAGAGGATACCGACAAACTCAGCGACAGTATTGCTGAAATTACAGAAAGGACATCAACACTTGAACAGACCGCAGAGGACATTTCATTTAAAATCAATGAGCAGTCCACTGGCGGAAAGAACTATCTTCTTAATTCATCGGCTCTCAACGGACTTTCGGATGATTGGGAGTATTCGGGATTGGTCACTGTACTTTCCGATACAGATGTAATCAGTCATACCTCTTCGGGTTCTGCTTTTGTACTCGGTGCGGAAAGCACCTTGTCGCAAAGTGTGTATAACTCGGTTGCCGACAGATCCTTTGTGCTGTCACTCAGAGCAAAGAAAAGCTATTCACAGCTTAGTGCATATATGTATGTTCAGTACAACGGAGTTAAAAGAGAATATCTTTTTAATACAAAGGAGAGCTTTGATTGGACAGATTTTTCCGTTGTACTCCCCGATGTTTCGGACGGTGAAATCACGGTATTCATTTACAGCCGTGACACCTCTCTTACGGTAAGTGACCTTATGCTTACTGACGGAAGTATTATCCAACACTGGTCGCCTGCACCGAACGAGATATACACAAACGAGGTAAAGATTGACCGCAAAGGCATTGAGGTTTCAAACAGCAAGTCCTCGCAGAAAACAGTAATTACAAACACTGAATTTTCCGGCTACTACAACGGTGAAAAGATATTCACCCTAAACAAGGACGAAACTCAGACGAAGAAAACCACAGTTGACGGTGAGCTTACAATCGGCAGAACAAAGCTGATTCCGATGTCAAACAGTTCACAGGGACTCAACATTGTAATTCTTGATTAGGAGGCAATATGGCAAAGACAACGGTTGTCAATAGAATTGACACGATTTACATAGATACGGAAAATCCGACCGTATCAGTGAACACAACGGTAAATGACGCAGGTCTTAAACACAGCATTACGATTACCATACGAGGTATTCCGATAACTGGCATATCGGGACTTGCGTGGAACAAGGGGACGGCAAACAGGATTATTCCCATTCCTACGGACAGCAGAACGGGTATTCTCAAGGCAATGTATGAGGACAAAAGCATTACGGCAAAGCTAACGGTCACCACATACAAGGGTTCAACCTATGTAGGCATTTCTGAAAGGAATTGTCAGATTACCACCACATCGCACAGCTCAAGGCCTGTAATTAACGGATTTATCTATCTTGACACCAATTTAAAGACCACTGCCGTTACGGGCAACTCAAAGCTGTTTATTCAGAACTATTCAAATCTCAAGGTTACTCCGCTTACGGCAAAACCGAGAAATGAATCGAAGATTACAGGCTACACGGTAAGCTGTAACGGTGTGAGCAAATCAAGTACAACTGCAAAGGAATTGAATCTTGGTACAATCACCAAAAGCGGTGATGTGGTGGTTATGGTCACGGTCACGGACTCAAGAGGTTACACAACGAGCATTAAAAAGACGATTACAGTTATTCCGTACAGCAGTCCGAATCTCAGTAAGATTACACTAAGACGAACAAATGAGATTGAGTCGGAAATTCAGCTTATTTTCAACGGCTCATACTCACCAATTACAATTGACGGGGTAAATCACAATCAGCTTTTATCCTTTCGCTACCAATACAAGAGGACAAGTGATGCAAACTACGGAAATTTTGTTGACATTTTAAGCAACCTTAAAATGAACGACACAAGCTATTCGTACTCAAATCTTCAGCTTATGAATCTTGATGTGAATATGTCATATGACTTTCATATTGAAATCCGTGATGCTATGGAAAAGTCGGTTATTACAGACCTGTACTATTTAATTCCGCAGGGCACTCCGCTTGTTGCATTACGCAAGCAGAAGGTAGGCATTAACAATCCAAACCCACAATCCGCACTTGATGTGACGGGTGAAATACATATGAACGGCTTTCCTGTTATGGGCATTATACAGACCTCTGTTGAGGACGATGTCAGCCTTAACAGTCTTACAACTCAGGGTATTTATTTCAGACGAAGAGTACCGCAGGAGAATATGAACTATCCGGCACTTGTATTCGGTATGCTTGAAGTATTTTCTTGCAGTACAAATCTTGTGACACAGAGATATACGGCAAGGGACAGTCCGTTTGATGTGTATATCCGTTCAAAGGTGAATTCAAGCTGGAGCAAGTGGGTTAAAAAATAGACACAGGAGGTATTTATGAAACAGATTTGGAACAGCATTCAGACTGCATTCATCGCACTTGGAGGAACACTCGGGTGGTTTCTCGGAGGTGCAGACGGCTTTCTGTATGCACTCATTGCATTTGTAGTTATCGACTACATTACAGGAATGATGTGTGCCTTTGCCGACAGAGAGCTTTCGAGCAAGGTTGGTTTTAAAGGCATTTGCAGGAAGGTGATTATCTTTCTGCTTGTGGGAGTGGCGAATCTCCTTGATGTGTACATTATCGGCACGGGCAGTGTGCTGAGAACGGCGGTGATTTTCTTCTATCTCTCAAATGAGGGCTTGTCACTGCTTGAAAACGGAGCACATCTGGGACTTCCCATTCCTGAAAAGATTAAAAATGTGCTTGCACAATTACACCACAGAAGTGAAAAGGAGGACGACTGAATGTCATACACAAACAGCAAATTAGTTAGCTACACAAATATTTCACCAAACAGAAACATCAATCGCAATCACAAGATTGATACAATTTCAATCCACTGCGTAGTCGGACAGTGCTCTGTTGAAACTCTCGGCTCAATATTTGCGTCAAGGGACAAGGAGGCAAGCTCAAACTACGGTATCGGTTATGACGGCCGTATCGGAATGTATGTTGAGGAAAAGGACCGTAGCTGGTGCACCTCATCTGCGTCAAATGACAACAGGGCGATTACCATTGAGGTTGCGTCAGATACCTACCACCCATACAGAGTAAATGATGCTGCGTACAAGTCTTTGATTAAACTGCTTGTTGATATCTGCAAAAGAAACGGCATCAAAAGGCTTGTGTGGTCAACAAACAAGTCAGAGAGAATGAATCACCTTAACGGCTGCAATATGACGGTTCACAGGGATTATGCGAACAAGTCCTGCCCCGGTGATTATCTCTACAATCTTCACGGACAGATTGCAAAGGAGGTGAACGCTCAGCTTGGCTTAGGCAGTTCAAAACCTGTGACATCAAAGAAAACTCTCTATCGTGTACGCAAAAGTTGGAAGGACGCAAAGTCGCAGAAGGGTGCTTTCTATGACCTTTCAAATGCCAAGAAATGTGCCAACAAAAACAGCGGTTACTCTGTTTTTAATGAAAGCGGAAAAGTTGTGTACACGCTAAAGTCATCGGGCAAAAAGTCAGTTGATGCCATTGCAAAAGAAGTAATTCAGGGCAAATGGGGCAACGGTGCCGACCGCAAAAACCGCCTCACCAAAGCCGGCTATGACTACAACACCGTACAGAAAAGAGTAAACGAGATTTTATCTTAACAGACAATAGAACAGTATTCTAACAAAGCCAAATCCCCATCGAGGAAGTTTTATTCCTTGATGGGGATTTTTTGCTTACGAATAAATAATAAAAATAAAAATTTTTCAAAAAGCGTCCTTTTAAGCACTCTCCCGTGGCTAACAGACAGAGGGCAACAATGCTCTCGGAAACGGAGGTACAATATATGAAACACAATCTTCAAATCAGTGTTTCGGACAAACCACAAAGAAACAGTATGGTATCCTGCAAAAACATCACCTTGCGAGAACGATTTTTGCGAATGCTGTTCGGCAGAAAACAGAAAATCACAATCCTTGTTCCAAGTGATTCTATTGAGGAACTCGCCATTACCAAGGTTAAAAAAGGAGGCAGTTATGAACAAAATAACAGCATTACTTGATGCGATTACCGAGGTAATCAAAAACATTGGCACACTTACAGAAAGTCTGCAGACTGTTTCAAATCTCTTGAATGAGATAAAGATTACTGAAATTTCGAAGAAGTCAACCGTACATACTTCTGAAAGTACAGGAAATTCAAAGGTGTATTCACTTGAAGATGTAAGGGGTGTTCTTGCTAAAAAAAGTCAAAGCGGACTCACTTCTGAGGTTAGAGAAATCATTGTAAAGTATGGTGGAAACAAACTGTCAGAAATTGACCCCTGTCATTACGAAGAAATCATCAAAGATGCGGAGGCACTTAAGAATGAGTAATCACGCTTTCCTCTCCCCTTCAAGTTCTCACAGATGGCTCAATTGTACACCAAGTGCCGTGCTTGAATCAAAGTTTGAGAACAAATCAACCAAAGCATCTGAAGAAGGCACAGTCGCCCATGCGTGGTGTGAGCATAAACTGAAAAACATATTATGCAGAAAAAGTGACGAGCCTGTCTCCCCTTACACAAACGATGAAATGCAGGAATACACCGACTTATATGTTGATTTTGTACTTGAACAATTCAATCTTGCAAAACAGAAATGTAAAGATCCTTTGATTCTTATTGAACAAAAGGTTGATTTTTCAGAATATGTACCAAATGGTTTTGGAACAGCCGACTGCATTATTGTTTCTGAAAGCAAAATACATATCATTGATTTCAAATATGGAATGGGAGTATTGGTTGATGCCTTTGATAACCCGCAGATGAAATGTTATGCTCTCGGTGCTTTAAAAATCTTTGACCGCCTATATGACATTAAAGATGTGTCAATGTCAATTTTTCAGCCACGCAGAGATAATGTCAGCACTTGGACTGTTTCTGCTGATGAGCTCAAAGGCTGGGCAGAAAATGTACTAAAGCCAAAAGCAGAATTAGCTGTTAAAGGTGAAGGTGATTACTGTGTCGGTGATTGGTGTACATTCTGCAAAGCATCAGTAAGATGCAGAGCAAGAGCCGAAAACAATCTGAAACTTGCACAGGAAGAATTCAGACTTCCCCCACTTCTTACTGATTCTGAAATTGAAAAGATTTTATCTGTTATCCCCAATCTCACGAAGTGGGCAAATGAAATAATGGCATATGCTACCGAATCAGCTGTCAATCACGGCAAGCATTGGAACGGTTTTAAAATTGTTGAAGGACGGTCTGTACGAAAGTACAAAGATGAAATCGCAGTGGCTAAAGCGTTGGAAGATGCCGGCTACAAAGACATTTATCGCAAGAGCCTTATCACACTTACAGAAATGCAAAAGCTTTTAGGTAAGCAAAATTTCAACGAGATACTTGGAAATCTCATCATTAAACCAAAAGGCAAGCCTGCTCTTGTTCCCGAAACGGACAAAAGAGATGCTATGACAATCACAGATGTTAAAAACGAATTTAAAACGGAGGACTAATTATTATGGCTAATTCAAACAAAACAAAAGTTATCACAGGCAAAAACACAAGACTTTCATATTTTCACGGTTGGGAACCTGTTTCAATCAACGGCAGTCCTGAAAGATACAGCGTATCCGTACTTATTCCAAAAGATGATACTGAAACCGTTAATGCGATTAACAACGCTGTAAATACTGCAATTGAAGAAGGTATCGGTAAATTTGGCGGTAAAAAGCCAAACAAAGCATCACTTAAACTTCCTCTTCGTGACGGTGATACCGAGCGTACTGATGAGGCTTATGCAGGTCACTGGTTTATCAATGCAAACAGCAGAACCGCTCCGCAGATTGTTGATAAGGCTGTAAAACCTATTCTTGACAGAGATGAGGTGTACAGCGGTTGTTATGCAAGAGTGTCTCTGAATTTTTACGCATTCAATTCAAATGGCAACAAAGGTATTGCCTGTGGTCTTGGCAACATTCAGAAAATAAAGGACGGCGAACCGCTTGGTGGCAGAAGTTCGGCTGCTGATGATTTCAGAACAGAAACAGATGATGATTTCTTATCCTAACATAATATGAGGTAAACGATATGAACGAATTTTATGAACTTGCAAAATTATTTGATGTAGTTGTTATCTTCTGTTTCTTCTTAGGAATAGGTATGTACGGCATCATAAGCACCGTAACGGATTTAATTTTCCTTATTCACAAGACTTTTAGAAAACACAGAATAGCGAGAAGGGCTAAGAAAAACAACTTAGATAATTAACAATTTCGGACGGTGGAGGGATACTCTCTGCCGTCCGTTTTTTATATATAAGGAAGTGAAAACATGAAATCAATCAGTATTGACATAGAAACATATTCAAGTGCTAATCTTCAGAAATCCGGTGTTTACCGTTATGCGGAAAGTGATGATTTTGAAATTCTGCTGTTTGGCTATTCTGTTGACGGCAGTGATGTCAAAGTCATTGACTTGTGTATGGGAGAAAAGATACCCCAGGATATTCTTGATGCACTGACCGATACTTCGGTTATCAAATGGGCATTCAACGCACAATTTGAGAGGGTATGCTTATCAAGGTATCTTAAAGATTTAGGTATAGATTTTGACGGCAAATATCTTAACCCGTCATCTTGGCATTGTACTCTTGTCTGGTCGGCAACACTCGGTCTTCCGCTTTCCCTTGAGGGTGTGGGTGCTGTATTAGGCCTTGAAAAGCAAAAGCTGTCAGAGGGTAAAAATCTCATACGATATTTTTGTATTCCCTGTTCCCCTACAAAAATCAATAATGGCAGAACAAGAAATATGCCATATCACAATATAGAAAAGTGGAATAATTTCAAGGCATACAATATTCGTGATGTTGAAACTGAGATGAGTATTCAAAAGAAATTATCAAGATTTCCTGTAAGTGATTCAATATGGAACGAATACCACCTTGACCAAAATATAAATGACCGTGGCATAGGGGTAGATATGATTTTAGTTGAAAACGCAATAGTTATTGATGAAATGGTTAAAAAGTCGCTTGTCAATGATATACAATCCCTTACCAATCTTGATAATCCAAATTCCGTTCAGCAAATGAAAAACTGGCTCTCTGAAAACGGATTTGAAACCGAAAGTCTTAGCAAATCATCAGTTTCAGAAATGCTGAAAACTGCACCCTATCAAGTACACAAAGTGTTATCACTCAGACAGCAACTAGCAAAAAGCAGTGTTAAGAAATACACGGCAATGAAAAATGCCGTTTGTAAAGACAGCCGTGCAAGAGGAATGTTTCAGTTTTACGGTGCAAACAGAACAGGTCGATTTTCAGGCAGACTTGTACAATTACAGAATTTACCGCAAAACCATATGAGTGATTTGGCAGATGCACGAAGTCTTGTAAAATGCGGAAATTATGATGCACTCAGTATTCTTTATGATGATATTCCGGACACACTTTCACAACTCATCCGCACTGCTTTTATTCCACAGCATGGTTGCAAATTCATAGTAGCCGATTTTTCTGCTATTGAGGCAAGGGTTCTTGCGTGGCTTGCAGATGAGAAATGGAGAAACAAAGTTTTTAGGGAGGGCAAAGATATTTATTGCAGTAGTGCATCACAGATGTTTGGTGTTCCTGTTGAAAAGCATGGAATAAACGGGGATCTGCGACAAAAAGGCAAAATCGCCGAGCTTGCACTCGGATACGGCGGTTCTGTCGGGGCATTGAAAGCTATGGGTGCTATTCAGATGGGACTTTCAGAGGATGAACTTCAACCTCTTGTGTGTGCGTGGAGAAACTCTAATCCGTCAATTACTAAACTCTGGTGGGACATTGATAAATGCGTTAAAGAAACTGTTATCAAAAGGATACCGACTGAAACCAATGGCATATCTTTTACCTACAAAAGCGGATTTCTGTTCATCACTCTCCCCTCCGGCAGAAGACTTGCATATGTTAAGCCGAGAATCGGGATAAATAAATACGGCAGTGAGGCTGTCACTTATGAAGGCATCGGCAGTACAAAAAAGTGGGAACGGCTTGAAAGCTATGGTCCTAAGTTCTGTGAAAATATCATTCAAGCCATCGCAAGGGATATTTTGCTCTATGCAATGCAGGCACTAAAAAATTACCGCATAATCGCTCATGTTCATGACGAGGTTATTATTGAATGCCAAAAAGATGTTTCCGTAAACACTATCTGCGAACAAATGAGCAGAACTCCGCCTTGGGCAAAAGGTCTTTTACTCCGTGCGGACGGTTATGAATGTCAATTTTATATGAAAGATTAAAAAGCGTCCTTTTTCACCTTCTGCTATGGCTATATGGTAGGAGGTGCTTTTTATGACAGACAATGAGAAAAAGCAAATTGAAAGCTACCGAAAGAACGGTTACGGATACAAACAGATTTCAAATCTCACAAACCTATCCGTTAATACAATAAAATCATACTGTAAAAGGAACAAACTGATGAGTGCCGATTTGCAAAGCAATGATAACCACACTCTTTGTTGTGAACAATGTGGAAAACCGGTTGAGCAAAACGAGCACCGCAAACGCAAGAGATTTTGTTCAGACGCTTGCAGAAACAAGTGGTGGAACAATCATCTTGATTTAGTCAAAAGGAAAGCCATTTATGAGCTGACTTGTCATTATTGCAGAAAAACTTTTACAGTTTACGGCAATGCAAAAAGAAAATTTTGCAATCATAGTTGTTATGTCAAATACAGATACGGAGGAAAACAAAATGGATAAGCCTACATACGCAGAGCGTTACACCCTAACTGTCAAAGAAGCCGGATTATATTTTAACATTGGCATTAAAAAAATGAGAAAACTTGCCGAGGATAATCTCGGAATTTTTTCAGTTTTGAGCGGTAATCGCTATTTGATTATACGAACAAAATTTGAGGAATATCTGTGCAATAATTCTACGATATAGTTTCCTTTTATCTGCTGAAAGTAGTTGCTATTCTGAGAGTTTTACGGCAATATATGAGTACCAAACGAGGAGGTAAAAAATATGGATAAGCCATCATTGCAGGACAAAGATTTTTTGACGGTAATTGAAACAGCCGAATTATTTGGACTCAGCAAAAGAAAAATGTTCCGTCTTACAAGCCAAAGCGGTCTTCCCTTTATGGCTAAATACGGAACACGAAAGTTAATCATCAAAGATGAATTTATAAAATATCTTAATAACTCAGGAATGAAGGAGGAACTTAAGAATGGCAACCCGAGGGCAAAGACGAGATTCAAAGCATAGACTTTTGCACAACGGAGAATCAATAAGGGCAAACGGAAAATATCAATTCAAGTATTTAGTTGACGGCAAGCCAAAATTTGTATACAGCTGGCGACTTGTTCCGACAGATCCACAACCAATAGGCAAACAGCCTTGCCTGTCACTGAGAGAATTAGAAAAGCTGGTCGGTAAAGACATTGACTCAAGACTTGACATAACCGGCAGAAATATCACCGTCAACGAGTTAATCTCCCGTTATCTCAAAACAAGGACAGGTGTAAGACACAACACACTTTCAAATTACAACTTTGTGCAAAACATTATGAGCAAAGAGGAATTTGGCAGTCGCAAAATCGGTGAAATCAAAACTTCTGATGCAAAGCTGTTTCTCATTAAATTACAGGAAGACGGAAGGGGCTCGAGTACAATAAAAACAGTGCGTGGTGTTTTAAGACCGGCATTTCAAATGGCAGTTGATGACGATATTCTAATGAAGAACCCTTTCGGTTTCCAATTACTCGGCATTATCATAAACACTGAACACACCCGACAGGCTCTGACAAAAGAGCAAATGAACAAGTTTTTGAAATTTGTTCGTTACGATAATGTTTACTACAAATACTATGATGTCTTCTACATTCTCTTTCACACTGGTTTGAGAATTTCAGAATTTTGTGGGTTGACGATAAATGACCTTGATATGAACAACAGAATCATCAATATTGACCACCAGTTGCAGAGAACCTCAAAAATGGAGTATGTGATTGAATCAACAAAAACAAATGCCGGCACAAGAAAACTACCTATGACGGAAGATGTTTATCAGGCCTTCAAAAGAATACTTGAAAACAGACCCACAAATCTTCCTGAAATTATGGTTGCAGGACATTGCGGTTTTCTGTTCAGAGATTCAAAAGGGATACCCGAAGTTGCAATGCATTGGGAGCATAGGTTTAATCACTCGGTCAAGAGATACAATGATATTTTCAGAGAACAACTGCCTAATATCACCCCTCACATTTGCAGACATACCTATTGTTCAAATATGGCAAAGGCAAGAATGAATCCGAAAACATTGCAATACCTTATGGGACATTCCGATATAGGTGTCACGATGAACACCTATACCCATCTTGGTTTGGATGATGCCAAGGATGAAATGATAAGGCTCGAAGAACTGGAACAAGCAAGAAAAGAAGTTGAGAAAACATTAGGCACAAAGCCGATACAACAAAATATGTTTAAGACGGTGTAAATTGTGCCGATTCATTGATATGATAATTATTTTGTACTATCATATTGTTGTATAAAGCTATATTTTCCGACATAGCAAAGCCTCCTATGAAAGTTTTTAACAACTACCATAGGAGGCTTATTTGTGGAGTAATTTTAAAGACTATTAGGTGTAGTTTTACTTCTTATTGTTTTTTCTACGCTTAAATACAAGGAATGTAAAAATTACAATTGCTGTAATTACCGCAACGCCTGCCACTATTCCAATTATAATCCATAATCTATAATTGCCTATAGCAAGGTGATGCACTTCTTTGATCACAGTATTATTACCTGCTCTGTCAAACAATGAAAGACCTACCGTATGACTGCCTTCATTTAAAATCAACTTGATCTGATTTTTCGATTTTGAATAGTGCAGACCCGGAACATCATTATTTTTGACATCACTTACTTTGTATGTTTTGCCATCTACATACGCTACTGTCTTTTCTTCATCAAGCACTTCACTTATATCATTAAATGAAATAGTTTGATTTCCTGAACCACTAAACCATCCCCAATCTGAGAAGTTTTCCGGAACAGTACAGGTTGGTTTAGTATTATCAATATACATCTCACCAAGATCTAAAATATTCTCGCCATTAACAACTCTCAAGTATAAACTTGTATCCGCATCAGCGGTATAGTTGTTGGCAAAATAACTACCTGGTAATGTATATCGGTAAACACTCGTGCCATACATTTCTTTATCAAAAAGACTCTTTGAATCAGATGTTATATTTGTATCCGTTGATTCATTAGTGTCCTTATCGACCAAACACACGCTGTTTTTTTGAGAATTGCTTGAAAAAACAACTATGCTCAAATCAGAAAAACTACTTGGTTGTTTACTTATAGGACCGTTTTCATCTTCAAAAGAATACCAACCCGTTTTATTTTTGCTATCGCTGTTTTCAATATAAGCAAGAACATCTGTATTTACCATTCGTGTATATGTATTTTCATTAAGTACACTTGGGTTTCCTGCTTTATCATAAGCAATCATTTTTACTGAATAGACTCCGTCTTTGTCAAAGTCCTGCAACTTGTAAATCATATGCGTAGCATCGAAATTATCGACAAATTCTCGAATAGTGTCTTTTGATTCCTCATATTTTATAGTGCCGATTTCTTTTTTATTAGTATAGCTAGGTACATATTTTTTCAAACTATACTCAATTCTGTCGATATTGGTATCCATAAATACAATATTTGGATTTTCATCTTTTCTGCGATTAAAATCATAAATATCACTAAACTTAGTACTACCAGATTCTACCATATCATTATTTCTTTCATACACAATAGGTGCAGTAAAATCAACTTCAAATATCGCCGTATGTGATGAAGAATTCGCATCAAAAACGCCCTTATTATTAGCGCGATCGACAGGATTCATATCAATTTTATATACACCATCTTCTGTAAAAGGAATAGTTATGGAATGATTATCACCTAATTTATTCCAAGAGGCCATTAACGGATATTCAGACCAACCACTATCTTCATGACTGCTTCCAGGTTCCTTATAGTAAACTTTAAGCTGCATATCTTCTTCAACAAAATTAGTTTCTACTACATTGATTGTTGCTGTTGCCTTATCTTTTTCCTTTATGTTAAAAAATACATTTTTATCATCAAAGGATCCGAAATCAGCAAAGTTGTCACTAATTGAAGGGTTTGTTCTGTCAATTACAAATTCAGGTTCACTAAAGGAATCACCCCTATTACCTGCCATATCAGCATATCTAATTGAAAATTCATACCTATTATCTTCAGAAAGTGTAAATGTACCAATGTGTGTTTGATTATCTGAAGTTACTGAGGGCAAATTATCTTGTCCCCAATCTATAGTTTGAACATTGCCGTTTACATTAACTTCCACATCTTTAGGATTAAAATTTCGTTCAGTAATTGTAACAGTTACAGTCTGTGCTGTATTATAGTAATTTCCATTAGAAGAATTCACATTACTTTTCACTGCAGTAATTTTGGGAACGGTAGTGTCTATACTGTATTTAACCCTTTTTACCTCTGAATTACCAGCATTGTCAGTTAATTTAACTGTTACTTCATTACCGTTTGTATTACTCTCAACTACTAAATTAAAATCAATAGATGTCAAAAGATTATGATCTGTCTTGATTGATTTATTGTTAATTACAATATCAGAAGAATTGCTAATATATTTACCGTCAGAATCAACTGAAATAATGCCGTTCTTATTATCATTAGAAACAGACCATTCAATTTTTGAAATACCTGAGTGAGTATCACTAACACTAACAACCAATGGAATACTGGTTTTATAAAGAGGCACACCATTTGCATCTTCTTTATCAGTATCATTAGTTGCCTTAATATCAATAGAAGATACTGATTTATGTAATGAATCGTCCTCAATCACGCTACCATCTGCACTAATCAGACCTGTTGTATGTTCAACATTATCTGTAACTTTGGCAGCTACAGTACCTTTAAAATTATTTGGAATAAGGATTTCAGCATATGTTCCTGTTGAATCGGTTTTTAGTGATGTTCCATCTGTAATTTCTGTTTTACTTGTGCCGTTTTTATCATTACTATTAAGATAAATTTCAACATTTTTAATTCTGGATGAAACTCCAGGGTCATTAACATATACTTTCAATGGTGTGGCTTTTTTAAAGAAATATCCATAATAATGTTTATAAAAGGGTTTATTATCATCCTGATTTCCAAATTTAAACATAGTAATCTCAGGATTATTTTTATCAATGTTGAATTCTAATACATCCAAATTTGAATTTTGAGCATTGTCGGTAGTATCAGCTGTAATTTTGTACAATCCCTCTTTATTTATATCATAGATATATTTTGCTTCTTGTTTATTAAATGACTCCTTGCCGAAATCAATATTATTAAATTGTGTTTCCGTATGATTAGAAAACGTTTCTGAATTGTTGAGGACATCTGTTTTGACACTCTCAAGACCTGAATTGTACTTATTCTCAGAAGCTATATCACTTGCTGTCACCTGATATTTTATATTGTTACCATACCATACTTTGCCGTTAATTATGTATTTCTCATAGTCTGTTAAAACATCAACCTTAATTTCAGGCGGGTTATTTTCAAGCATTAAATTAATTCCGCTTTCGTTGTTAAGTTCGCCCTCCTGTTTTAACGTTTTTATACTTTTAGTAGAAAAATAATAAATATTCGTATTACCAATTTGGTCAGTTACTGTAAAATATGGGGTGTCTGAATAATTAGGGGTTATAACAAATGTATATGTATTGCCAACTACTGATTTAGGTTTATAGATATCGCCCCAATTAAGAGTAACATCCTTAACTTTTGAAGAAAAAGAATTTTCGCTTTTACCATCATCATTAACTTTTATTGATATATTAATCTCTTTATTGCCAAATATACCAAATGACAAATAATTAAGAACAGACGGTTCCACTGTATATTTCGATTCACTTATTGATGGTGCTTCATTATCAACATAGAATACACCGTTATTAGAATTAAAATTAGTATTATCTTCGTCTAAGATTGCATCGTTACCTGCAATATCCTTTGCTTCAACACATATACGATAAGTACCGCTTTCTAAATCGCCAACATATAGGTCTTCTTCCGCCGATAATATCGGTTCATTTTGATGCGTAAGATTCTTAGGTGGTATATTTTTCACTTCGCTTTCCGTACCATCTTCACTAATCTTTTTGATACAAATATAGTAAGAAGCTAAACCGAACTTATTATCATTTTCTTGGTCTGAAATGGTAAAATGAAGGTTATTTTTGCCTATTCTGTCATCTTGCAAGCCAAAATAAAGACCTTTTTCACTCTGATTATTTTCGTCATTTTGACTAAGGTCAGTTTTATAATTTCCTGTAGCTGTTATTGAATACGAAGGAGCATCATTTTCTAATACAAGTGTAGCACCACTACTATCATCTGCATTAATTTCATCTAAAAATTCATCTGGTAGATTTTCACTATAATCATTTATAGTTTTAAAGTTATATTTTCTTTCATTTCCCAAGAAATCTTTTATTGTAATGTATGGTGTTCCCTTTCCGGAACTATCGAGACAAAATGTGTATGTATTTTCATCTACTGTTGCATCATAAGATTTATTATTCCAATAGAGCTTAACTTCATTTGGGTCAACACCGCAACCTTTATCATTAACATTAATTGAAATTTCCACACGAGGTACACCAAAGATTCCAAAAGTAACATAGTTAAGTAAGCCATTCTTAACTTCGTACTTCATTTCAACAATATTAGGTGCAGTAGTATCAACATAGTAGACTTTAATAAAAGTTTTTTTATTTCCGCTAAGGTCAGTAACAGTTACATTAATCTCATACTTACCATCTTTAGTAAACACCAATTCTTCGGTTGTTTCCTCCGTTGACGGAAGAATATGACTACCATCTTTTTTAACAATATTTTCTTTCTCTGCTTTGGTATCAATTTTGGCATCATCATTTTCTTTTACAGTAATAATATAGCTTGCAATGCCTATATCATCACTTAAATTAAATTTGATGTGTAACTTAGAAAAATAATATTCATCCTTTTCAGTTATAACCGGCGTTTCAGTTATAACCGGTGTGATATTAAAATCCCCGCTGTCAAAAGAATCATAGAAAAAGGTTTTAATTTTTCCATTCTCCTCAAGAATAAGGGTATCACTTTGATGGTTTACTTTATCAGAAGCTGTTACTGATATTGATTGTATAGCAAAATCGGTTAATTCAGTTAATTGTTTTTCATTTTTTAACCGGCTATATAATTCATCAAATGAAATATAATACCAATATTCTTCTTTTTTTATACCAGCCGGTGGAGTAAGTTTATTGTTTTCAACATTTAATTCATATTGATTATTATTTATCTTAATACTAAGTTTTACATTTTTAAGATTCTTTTCAATAATATTGAGTTTTAAATACGATTTATTACCAATATAAGTATATTCACTCTTTTCTTCTTCACCGTCATCATTAGTTTTTACATAAAACTCCCTGCTTTCAAGCTTTGTTTCTGTTTCATCAGAAATATTTACAACCTGAAAACCATTTATTTTGGGAATATCAGCATCGTCAATCTTTCCAGATGATACAGTTGTTTTATTTCCTAAATTGTCGCTTAACTCAATTTTAATACTGTGACTCTGCATTTCTGAATTTAAAGGAATTTTAAAATTAACTTTTTTATCCCCATCAAGCTCAATCTTCTCTACATAGACACCCTCGCTGTTATTATCTATAAAATAATGAATATCTTGAACACCTGAAAGATCAGTTATATCTTCGTCGGCAACAAGACAATAATCATTACCTATTTTTGTTTCTTTAATTTTAAAAGCTGAAGGGCCCTCAGTATCATACATAAAATGCACAGCTTCAACACTGTCATTGACAGGATTTGATTCACCAGGATATTTTGCCCAAAACTTTATATAATAAGAGCCTTGAGGCAAATTTTCCGATTCATCCCCATCCCACACACACGCATCAGAATCTGTATAATTACCCCAATCGTCAAGCTTATCCGTACTTGTCTTATAATATATTTCAGTACTGACAGGAGCAGTAATCTTAAGTTTATTTATATCATTAGTCCATTTATTTTCGTCATCCACCGTAACATTAAGTTCAGGTACAGAGAAATCATTAATTTCATCATCATCTAAAACTGATGATGATTGATTTCTTTCTGCTGCCAAAACCGTGCCTATGTTCATCAACATTGAACATATAACAATTACAATTGACAAAAATAATGCCGTAGATTTCTTTAATACACTCATTTTCTTTTACCTCTCTTTACTATAAAAGCATAATTATTGCCGTTGAAAACTGAATGAAGATAACTCAATAGTAATGCTAACGCAAGCATCATTATCGAAAATACATTATGCTGTCCTAATATTGCACTAAACAATAAGAATAAAACTATACTTAGTAGCCATACAATGTCACAAATAGTTGCATTCTTATTTTTCATAAAGCAAAAGATTCCGGGATATTTATGTATTTTATATTTTTCATTTTTTCTATATTTCCCTATTAAAAAAGTAAAAATTAATCCTATAATTAAACCACCCCAAAAAATTGTACTTATAATCAGTGGCTTTAAAGATTCTTTAATATTGTCTGCTAAAATAAGCATAACAGATACTGAAGACAACGCAAAACAAGCAATACTTATTGCTAAAAATATTTTATATACTTTTGTAGTCAATAAAAATCTCCTCCAAACCAATATGTATTCCTATTTATTATCCAAAGTTTTAGATAGAGCATTAAACGAAGTTCCCTTATTATATGAAACATTTACTATTCCTTTGCCTCCGGGGCGTCTGTATTTTCTAAGACTTAAAAAAACTCCGTAAAAAGCCGCACCTACCTGAACTGACAAAACTATCACAGCAAGAGTAATAAAGATGGGAGAATTATATCTAATATCCATTGAAACAATGATATCTTCTAATTTACCAATTGCAAACAAAAATATAATAGCAAGAGTCATTATCGAACCTGCAATCGCAAAAGTAATATAAGCAGGTTTTCTTATGTATTTTCTAATCTTACTAAATTCTTCGTTTTTCCATCCCACTTTGATTCTATTAATTAGATTCATTACTCAACACTCCATTCACATTTCCAAAAGCACTTATATTATTAAGTGTTTGTTTAATTGTATTTTTTAATTCAGATAGTTTCATATCAGTTTCATATTCTGTCAATAATGTGTAATTTGAATCCGATTTAAGTTCTTGCTCGGCAATACTGTTTATTTGTTCATCATGATTTAAATCCTGTGCTAATCTACTGACCAGTCTGTTTAAGTTTTTATTATCAGTATTATCGACAAGCATATTATAACATTCCAACAAGTTTTGCCTTTTCTGTGCATTATAAATTTGAACAGCTATTTTATATCCGTCGCTACTACAATTTGGAAGCCCTGTAACTGTATTTTCAATACAAGAGCTCAACTCCTTTTGGTCAACTGACAATAACATCTGATCTACAGAATCATTTATAAATTTGGTATTATTCATTTGTGTAAGTAAATTAACCAAAACAACAGTTTCCGAATAATTTAGCGTATCGCCTTCCTTACTCAAAAATTCAAATACTTTGTTATAAATATTTTGTTTTTCCGATTCAATTGAAGATTTCATCTGTTCAGCGGCAGCATTTTCAAGCCACTCAATCTTGGTTGGGTTGTAATTTTCAATAATATTATCCATTTTACGCTCTGCAAAATAACTGCCTGTCATCTTTAAAAATCCACAAACAAGCAGAATAACGCAAAACAAACCTGCCATAACACCAACTACACCAAATGAATTTCTAACCTTTATATTTTCTGATTTCATTATAGATGGAGCAGATTCTTTTGCGTTTATAATATCATCATGCAGAGTTTTATAATCATGGTAATACAATGGGCTCTCAAGAAAACCTTTTTCTCTTCTGCGGGTACATTTCTTAATTATATTTTCTAATTTTTCGTGATAATGAGCAGATGTTAATGATAAATCTCTATCACAATAAGCATCATCATTCATAATATTATGTCGGTAATAATCGTAAGAACCTCCTAAACTTTTATCTTTAGCAAATTCCGTATTACCTGTATATAACTCAAATACATTCAAGCATTCCCAAAAAGTAGCTCCAAAAGAAAAAATATCACTTTCTATACTCATTCTGCCCTTTTCAAAATTATCATCATTAAAAGGAAACACAGAACCGTTTGATGCGTTCACATAACATTCAGGAGCAGCATATCCCAATGTACCATACTGATACATACGGGTTATACTTTGCTCTTTATTATAATCAGCTTCACCAAGATTACTTTTGACCGACTTTGTTTCTATATCAATATGTTCAGAACGACCAAAATCAATTAAAACAAGTTCCTTGCCATAACGCGTAACCATAATATTATCCGGTTTAATATCAAGGTGTAAAATATGCTTTTGATCCGTAATATATTCCAAGATATCACAAAGATTTAACATAAAGTCAAACATATCACTTTGATAACGAATCAATTCTTCGTAATCGTTGCTGTAACTTTTGAGCATTCTAAGCTTCTTGTCATTTGAAAACTGATGAAAAGAATTTTTCTTTTTTAAATTATTACCAACATCAACTGTTTCAGTAAGTTTCCAATAATAATCTCGACAGTATTCTTCCAGCGACCAACCGTCAACATACTCTTCAACAACACAAAAAAACTTTTCACGGTTAATAGAAATAGACTTCCTGCCTTCTTCGACATGTGTATCCGTTAGTGAAAAATCGCCTAAGTCTTCTATGACATCGAAAATTCTAACAACCGAACGGCAATCCTGGAGTTCATCAAAAATTTTTAAATCATGTGTTCTAAATCGGTCATACACATTAACAACCCTACTTACACCACCCTCAGCTCCAATCAGGAGGGATTTATACTTAAATTTAAGCACACAAGACAACACTATATCTCCGGAATGTGAAATTTTAAGTCCTTTGTAAACAATACTTTCAGTACCTGTAGCAATATAACCATCAGATGACAGCCCGTATGATGTATCTATTATGTAATTAAATTCAGAACCTTTAATAATACCTTTAGTCATCATTTTCTTCCTCATTAAATTCCATTATTACTTTGTTAAATATAGTATCAGGGTCATTTGAATTTAATTTTTTAAGAAAGACATTATTTGATGTTGAATTCGTTTGGTTACAGGCAAACTGAGCATCTGTAAGATCAACCATTTTACTCCTCCGTTCCGGAATTAGGATTTCTATTAAATTCTCCCAATTCATCATCGACCTGACTATATGAATCTCTAATATCTTTTACGGCACTTTCATTTATTGCTTTAAGAACATCTTCAACACTGCCGATTTTTTCTAAAATATGAGCTATTTCAGTACTATAAGCATCTGCTCCTACACCTTTCCAAGAAGCAAGTAATTCCTTATTTATCCTGTTAAACTCGTTTTTTATAGTGGCAAATTCTGTAATAACCTCAGCACTTTGCTTTTCAAAGTTTGCAATTTTCGTAGTATCTGCTGAAACAAATTTACCGCTTGAATTATTGTCAGACATAATAATCTCCTTACTCAGTTTTTATAAACTTTGCTTTTTTTAATAAATCAGCTTCGACATTATAGAAATAGCCGTCACCAATTTCACATTTTGCATATTCTTCTTTTAGATTCTTTTGATCCATATCACCAAATACAGTTTTAGATCCACGCTCGCTTGCAAATTCTGCGATATTGTCAAGCAGGAAAACTGTTTTTAAGGTACTGTTAAACAATGCATTTACCTCTGCATCTGTTATTTTCTTTACATCTGTAAAAATAAAAATATAATCATTTTCATCTGCAACGTCTATTAATTCCTGCAAAAAATAATGTATAAAATCAGAATTCATCTTTGTATTAAGATAAATTGATTTACTTTGTATTACAAACACAGTTGGTGTTCCGTCTGCTTTATCTGCACCTCTAGGTAAATCCTCTACCGTAAAATCAATATCATCAATTCCATAAATCTGATAAAGTAAATCATTATCATAATCGTTGTACAGACTCATATATTTTTCATGCAATATTTTATAAAACTGTTGCATAGGCGAAAGCTTTCTCTTTTTCATTCTGCCATTAACAAAGTTTATAGGAATTTGCTCATACTCAGAAATATAATCACAGTCAAATGTTTCAGAAAACTCATCATAAAAAACTTTTAATTGCTTTCTGCCGTCATCAAAAAAGACAAACCTTGAATTTTTCTTATTGTTTTTCAGATTTTGCAACAACAATCTAAGAAGATTTGTTTTACCAAATTCTTTTTTACCATAAATTGCAACCACTCTTGAATCTGAAAAATCAACATTTATTGGTTTAAACTCTACATAGTCCAACCCAACTTCAACATTATTAGATGACAAAACCCTATCTGTAGCATCCAGAGGTTGTCTTAAATTAACAAAATCCTCAAAAAGAAGTTCCTGTGGAAATGTTTTGTATTTTTGAACCTGTTTTCTATATTCAAATGAAGATTCATCATAAGCAAATTTTTCTTTTAACTTTCTCATAAAAACCGAATCTTCATCATTTATGTCAGAACACTTTAATATCTGAACTTCATAAGGTGCATTTAGATTAAAAGTACCTATAATATCATCAGGTCTTTCAGTTACATTCGCATATCCTCTTCCTTGTATGTTACCAAGGCTTTCAACTTTAGAACCAAATATTTCTGAACATTTATCAGGAGCAAAATTTAATGCTATTTTCTGTTCAAATGAAAGCAAATAGTTTGAAATTCCTTTCGTATCTGAAGCAGTAAAAACTACTGAAATACCACGAGATCTACCATCACGACAAATTCTGCCAAATTTCTCGTGATATGCAGAGTATCTGTTTTCACCTATAAAAGCATTTAAATTATCAATAATAAATGTTGTATGTGGTAAATTATTTTTTCTTCCGACACTAAAATTATAGCTACCAAGATCTTTAATGTTTTGCTTTAAAATTGATTCTAAAATAACAAAAACACGCTTTACATATTCTTCACTGGTATTATCAAAATAAGCTGAAACCAATGGCATATCTTTGTAATCTCTTAATGCTCCTCCAAAATCAAGAATAAATATTTGCTCATTATATATATTACTTCTTTTATGAAGACAGTTGATTAACAACTTTAAAAAATTGGTTTTACCTGACATAGCCGAACCAAAAACTGCAATATTTGAATTAACGAGATCAACTTTAAAATTCGATTGCTTTTGCTTATTTGGTATATCATATCTGCCCAAAGAGCACATTTCAAATCCATTATTCAAAGTCTATCACACCTCATTCCATTCATTAAATTCATCGTTGTCATCCGAAAGTAAAACAGGTAATGGTTCAAGAAATATTTTTTCCGGTACATCGTATTTATTCGTACCATTCGATGTCTTTTGACTTGTTATTTCAATGATTTTCTCAACAACATACTCTAATTGCGTAATACCAAAGCTAAGTTTTTTATTTTTTGCTTTAAGCACATCATTATGTTTTGTTGAATCATAAAAGTCACTAATAAATTCACCTGTATTTGTTACATAAGTCATCTTTGTAGCCGGTTTTATGTCTGTATTTTTATTTGCACCCGTATAAGCAGACTGGAAATACTCATATCTGCTACCGGTTCCAACTAAAATATATGCCCTACCATGCCCAGGCATAGTTGCAGCCGCTGCATCTGTAGTACCCAACATTTCTTTTGATGCCTGCTTAGTTGCTACTTTTAGACATATCTTTGATTTTGTGTTTACACGAATATCATCATTTATAGCACCCTCAATGTTCTGTGACACCAATATAATATGTAATCCAAGTGTTCTGCCAATTCGTGCAATAGTAGTAATTTCGGCAATAAAATCTATATCATTAGATTCACTTGAAAATCTTTTCAATTCGGTAAATTCATCGACAACCAGTATAAGATGTGAAAGTGGTTTTAGTTTGCTTATGTCACCGTCAATATATCTGATTTGCTTTTCTTTTTTACCATCACGAATTTCTTGTATCAATTCTTCATACTTTGATCTTTCGTTTGGATTGGATTTCAATTCATGAATTTTCTTTATTTTTCTATAAGTACGGATATATGCGTCCGCATTATCAACATCAAGATCTGAAAGTATTATTTGACGATTTTTCACTTCGGCATTAAGCGATTCCAAAAATCGTTTAAGCATATACACTGCAGAAATTCCTTGGCTTTCGCCTGCAGTATTCGTAACCGTGCCCACACAATGAGGTAATTTACCCAAGCGTTCAGAAAATCCTCCACCCTTCATATCAACAAGCATTAGATTGAGATCGGATGGAGAATACTTTACACAAAGTCCGATAAGATATGTAATTATTGTTTCAGATTTACCGGAACCTGTCGTACCGGCGACAAGCATATGTGGACCATCAGCATTTTCATGAAGATCCAGATAAGTTATCCCATGTTCATTTTTACCGACAGCAACCTTCATATTACGAGTAACATCATTATTTTGAACATCAGACCAGTTTTTACATATTATATTTGTTAATTCATCTGTCTGTATTTGCTCATTATTTAATTTATAAATATCTTCAAATAATTCAAAAAGAGTTACTAATGAAGGAACTTTACCGTTTTCAGCTATTCTAGTATAGTAAATAGAACTTAATCGTCTGAAAGCAATGTCAAATTCTGAATTTGGATGTTCCTTTGTTCCGTTATTAAATATGTAATCATTTGTAAAATTTGTATATTCAATTATGTCATCCGTTGTGGTTGATGAATCTTTACCACGAGCTAATTTACTAAGAGTTTCGTGGCTTAAAAGATTATACCTGTTGCTTATACGATGAATAGTTTCATCAAGTTCAACAATACTGCCGCAATATTTGGGCAACATACCTTTTTCTTTTTGAATAAACACAAATGTTAAGCCTAAAGAATTTTCATAGTTTTCTCCTTCTTTAGGTGCTTCAGGAATATATTTTGAAAAAGCTTTTTCCTTAATATCATAATCATCTAACACAAAACAAATAATCTGTGTTACTTTTTCAGACAAAGAATTACTGTCCGGCTCATCTGAACTATTGGATTTTACTCGTTCCGAAATTATACTTTGTAACTGGCTATACACTTCGCCTGCACTTTTTTCATCGAACACAAATTGAGATAAACCATCAAATAATTCATTAGCGTGCGGAAGAAACATATAGTCGTTTATTATGTCACTCTGTTTCTCGATATCTTTTTCTTTATTAAAAAAGAATACCAACTGAACATCCTCGGGAGAATGGTAAAAAGAAAGTTCAAAAGCTAAATGTCTGATGAAATTCAACGACACATCATCATTTTTAGAAATTACGCCCAATGTACCGATATTTTTGAGATCGACAAGTAAAGGTGGTTTTTCTGCTTTTGCCGATGAATCTCTTAAAAATTTAAATCCTGTAATTTCTTTTTCTCCATTTTCTCCTATAGTTTCCTGTGTGGTTGAAAATATATAAGGTAACTCTGTAAGGAGAAATTGATTTTTCATTTCTTCTGTTGTTTGTTGATATCCTTTTTTATTTTTATGTTTCGGTGGTATTTCGATTGTAATATATGGACACTCATCTTTACCTTTCTTGGGCGGATGGAGCTTATAACGCACATCATAAAATATGTCATCTTTTTGCTCTGCTTTAATTTGAAATGATGGCTTTATTTCATCCGATTCACCAAGCGTTACTCTCATAAAGTCATTGTCATTTTGTGAACGTGCAAAAATTGCAGTAGAAATCTCGCCTGTTTGATTAAATAATGTACCCATTCTGGGATAAGCTTTATTCAGATAAACAATTTCATCCTTTTGCCATTTTACAATTTTCTTTTTAATTATAGTTTCATTAATATAATTTTCGTATTTTTCTTTCCATTCACTAACAGACTGTTTATAATCTTTTGATTGTTTTCTTCGATTATAAAGAGAAGTCACCGCTGACATAAACGGCATTGCAATAGTCATTGCCAACATAGAATCATTAAGCCCTGAATTGCTTGAAAACTGACTGATAAAAAAGCGTATGCCAACCATTCCTAAACCGGTAATTAATGGCGGAGCAATAGTATCTAATAAACTACCCTTAGCCTTTGTAGGCATGTCACCTGCCGGAAGAATATCTATTACTGTAGGTTCAATTACATTAAGCCTTCTGGTACTTATGTTATATTCCAAAGTATTATTATCACGGAGTATATATGTTTTCTCTCTGTCGCCCTTATCAAACAGCTGTGGTACATTTGTAACCATATCATTATCAGTAATAAAAAACTCACTTGATGTAACAATCCCAAGGCTACTCAATGACAAATCGTAATTGTTTTTGACCTTCTTTTGTTGATCAAGTACATCCATTGATTGTTCTGTAATATCGACTTTAGAGTATTCCCCCATGATAGTGTAAAGAATCAACAACTCACAATGAGTTTTGATATATTGTTCAAATGCCTGAAAACAATCCTGTATGCTAAGAGTTGTATCGGCGTCTATACTTTCATCCAGATTAAAATTTTTAAGACCGTAATATACGCCTTGAATAAATTCTTTTAAAGTAATATCTTTTACTACAAGAAAAGACAATGTTCGCACTCTATTTTTTATATTAAATTTTACAGAAACTAAAATTTCATTGTTTTTCATATCATTTACCCTATGCCCTGTGAATAGAATTTTTATATTCAAAATTTATTTTAGGAGGATTAACTACTACACCATGCGAAAGTTCTATTTTTGGCTCACTAATACTAAAACTTATTGTAGGTGAGTCAATACTTTTAACCTTAACTTGATTTAATTTTTCAGAAGTGGTACATTTTCCAACAATTTTCGCTGTTTTTGGTATAACTACACTACTTAATATAACTTTTGACATTTCAGGCTTTTCAAATTCATTAACATTATTCTCAATATAAGTAGTTTTTGGCTTAGTTATATTAACCGGTTTTAATTTATAATTTTCAACTTTAGATGTAGGTATAATTACCTCCGACGAATTTATCTCAATATTAATAGGTTTTCTATTTAAAGATACTTTGGGAAAGTTTATCTCGCTTTTTGGTAAATCAGTCATCTTATAAGTTTTAATACTTTTTTTAGTAAGATAAGATTTACTAACATGGATATATGGTAATACTTGTAATTTCATTGGAACAAAATCAGTGTTAATTTCATCCGGTACATTTGTAAAAACCAAAGGTAATTTCTTAGTTATATTATTTTGAATTTTTACTGATGGTATCTGTGCCGTTGCTATGAAAACACCATTTGTCTTAATTAACTCTAATTTACCAATCTGAACATTTTTCAAAGATGGAGTAGCTACATAAGATTCTTTTAAATTCAACTGTACATCTGAAAATTCACAGTTTATGTTCTTTGGATTAATGCTAACTACTTTATTGGGCTTTGAAACATAAAATCTATTGATTTTTTTATTAGTAAATTTTAATCCGACATTTGGTATATCAGGTAATGTAACACTATGCTTGTTTACAAAATCAACTTTTTTATATTTGGAAAGTGTTTTATTCACACAATTAGTTGCATTTAAAATATTACTGCTAAACTCAGAAATATCAGCTTCAAATACTCCAAACCTCTTGTTATAATTTTGAGGAATCAAAAAGTTTTTCATATATCTTTTTTTGATTTTGAAACGTGGTACTTTCACTTTTCTCTGCCTTTCAAGACGGTTGACAAAAGCTTCACGTTCTTGATATTCAGCATACAACTGTTCGTAATTTTTTCTTTCTACTGAAGTTAATTTCTGAATTTCGTCCTGCGATAAAATTTTAAATGCCACCAAAATCACATCCCTTACATAACAAATGCGGCTCTATTTGTAATTTAACAAACAGAGCCACATATAAGCCGAATACTCAGCCCTGTCCGCCGCCTCTAATACTTTCAGCAATCTGTGCGTCAACTTTTTCAAAATTGTCACGATTTCCTTCGAGAAGACTTGACATTCCTTTAATCATTGCCGGAAGACCTGCTTCCAAACTTGTTACAAATTCTTTATAACTTTTATCAAAAAGCTCAATCAAAGCATCTTTGGAATCGCCTTCCATTTCGGCGATAGCTGCCTTAAAAGCTGTTTCAAATTCAGTTCCTGCGTTAGCATATTTAGTAGCCAAATTATCAATATTTGTTACCGATGAGGCTACATTCTGATTAACAATTCTACAATCTGCCATAATATAATACCTCCGTTAAATATAATTACTTAACCCTGTGCACTGCCAGAGTTCTGGTTACCCTGACCAAGCTGATCATCAACACCCTGATCATCACCGGGAATTTGCATTTTTATTGTGTTACAAATTTCTTTGAGTGAGTCAAGCATTTTTGTAAGATTATCAGTAACATTTGGAAGAATACTTGTATCGTAAAAAGCCTTAAAACCATTAGCTGCTGCACCCGAAAAACTGCTTGGAATAAGTCCGTCAATTTCAGATTGAAGCTCACTGTTAATTCCTGTTACCTGACTCTGATAATCGTCCACTGCTTTAATAGCAGCATCCATCATTGCCTTTGTGATGTTAACCGTACCGGTTGAACCCATATTTGCCATAAATATTTACCTCCTAAAATAAATGACTTAAATTTTCAAAACCTGTAAATACATCCTTGTAATAACCATTACCAATAACTGTATCGAGTGTATCGGATATATGGTTAACTACAAGTGACATATTTTCTATTGGTTTTAATAAAACATTTTTAGCCTCAAGCTGAGCCTCATGCCCTGCTTCGGTATCCATTGCTCCTGCAAGTTCCTCATACATAGTACTGAGTTTTTCTTTTAATTTATTGGTGCGTTCTTTTAATGCACGCATATCTTGTGCAGCAGTATTGAATTTTTCTTCATCAACCACAAGGTCTTTGGATAAATATGTAGCCACTATGCTTCACCTCCACTTTGCGCAGTTTTTATCTGCTCTAAGATTGGTTTACGCATTTCATCGGACAATAAGTCTGCAAGCTTTTCAGCTTCTTCAAATTCTCCGAGATCTATATGACATTGTATGCGGAATGTAAGTACTAAGAGGTCCGTAGGATCTTTAATCATTTCGTTTCTTAAGTATGTAAGAAAATCTCTGTATTCTTCATCAGCCTTAGGATAGCCTTCATCCTTTAACGCTTTAATAAGGCTGTATTTACCGATATATTTACTCTGAGGATCAGAACTGTTAGCGAGTTTTGATGCATACACTTTAATGTGTTCATTATCTTTAACAATTGTATAAGCTGCCACATATAAACGATAAATATGTTCTGTTTTTTCCTGAGAATAAACAGGATTCACATCGACATCTAACTTGCTATAATCAGATTCATGATTTTGAGCTATCGGTGTCATATTTTTTTCAAGATCCGGTGAGTTACGCCTTGCCTTTGCCGCCATTTCTCTGCCATATCTTTCAATTTTCTGTTCACCATACTTGCGTCTTACAGTTTCAACAGCAATATCAATTTCTCGTTGACCCGGTTTTACTACAGGTTTTGTTTCTAACTCAGTCAACTGTTTTACTGAAAACCCTTCATTAAATGAATTGATTGGATTTTCAGCCGCATTGATACACTTCAATGCCATATTTGAATTTTCGAGTTGAATATATATTTCAGCTGCATTGATATAACTGTCAACAATACTATTGACTTCCGGCTCAACCACACATAATCCTTCAAAAATTTTATCTATTGCCAAATAAAGATGTTCCTTATCACCGTCAAGTTCATAACGAGCGTTTTCATAAGCAATCCAATCAAAAAACAGTTCTTTTACAGGTTTTGCAAAACGTTCGGCACGGTCAAGTTCTTTTTCTGCTTCCTCAAGCCTTTCCTCTTGCAAAAGAATATTAAAAGCAATTCTGTATCCCAAATACTCTGTCGGAGCAAGCAACTTCATTTGATTAGCTACTTCTATACCGTTTGATGTTTGACCGCTCATACTGTAACTTAAAGCCTTACGTTGAAGTACATCCATATCTATGCCGACAACTTTTTCAGATTTTATTAAGTTTATTATTGCATCATTGTACCTGTGAAGATCGAAACAAAGCATACCCATTATTTTGTATAGCTGTCCCACCACATTAGGTGAACAACCAATTTCATCAGCCTTTGCGAACATTTCTAATGCTTTAACCGGTTGATTAGATGTGGCATATGCGTAACCAAGGTTAAAATACCGATCACCATTATCAGCATCATTTTCAACTGCAATTTTGTAATGCTCTATTGCGTTATCATAATCCTGTTTAGACATATACGCATTACCTGCACATTGATGAGCATCAGAATTATTTTCATCAACTTTGAGTGCCTCGTCTGCAAGTTTTAATGACTCATTATATCTGCCTTGTACAAAGGCAAGACGAGAATCTGCTATCAATACATCAATAGAAATTTCCATCTTATCACTCCTTCACTAAAATTAAAATGATATAAATAATTTAAAACGCAATATTTTGAAATCAATAATTTTAAATGTCGGCATACCACCTGTAAATACGGCGGTTGCTGTTACACCTGTTTGGAAAATGTTATACGCTTTGCTTTCGTGTAATTTGGCATTCAAGGTGGGAATATCACCGTTTTCAAAAGCTTTATCAACAAGCACTATTGTATCAAATCCGCCCATTGCGGTACTCATAACCTTTGTTACCGATGCTGTTCCTTTGATAAATTTACCAAAGCCGGACATACATTTAATTCCTTTACCGGCAACTGCACCTAACTGTCCAAGTCCGGCAAAAGCCGCTCCGCCGATTGCACCGCTTATTGCGCCTGAGAGTGCTCCATCTTCGAAACCTTCTAGGAACGAACCTCCGTTTGCAATACTTTCCAACATTCCGCCTTGAACAAAAACTTCAAATGCAGATTTGCAATCAGTTTTGGATATATTTATTCCAACATAATCTGAATTAAAGATCACTTAATCTTTAATATCTTGTGATAATGCTGAATTGTCTCCAAGAGTTTTGTCAAATCTAGTCTATTGATAATCCCGTCGTCGCTCATATATTTACCATCATTGGTATGTTAGTAAGTATAGGTTTCAGTTAATCACTCATCCAAATCTTCCACATAAGCAAGAAATGCATCCTGTAACTCGCTATCATTTTCTTGACCGTTCAGTTTAACTTGCACATTAATTCTATCAATGTCTTCATGACCATCAAGAACAGCAAGAACATTAGAAACTGTATCCACAATTGTGCTTTTAATTATAGAAAACAATATTTCCTTATCCTTATCATCCAGTTTGTCATAAAATGCTATTGCATTCTTCCAGTATTCAATGGTTCCCTCTTCATTAGGATCGTATAAGAAGAATTGCTTGTAAAGTTTCATATTCCCTTCTACAATATTCTTATATAGTCCTTCAATAAATTGTTCAATCATAGTTTATACCCCATTTCTTTAAACATATTTATAAGTTTGTTAATTGATGATTCCGGTATATCTGGATATACTCGCCTCAATTCATTTATATCTCGCATTATTAATTCAGACGGACTATTGATGCCCTTGGTACTCCTGGAAACGATACCCCTTGGGCCTTTGATAGTATGTCCTTCTTTAGGAACTTTAATTGAAGGTCCAGTGGAAGGATCATAGTTTGGATCAAGTTTTTTCATCACTGCTTTTTGTGGAACATGATGTTTATCCATTCCAGGCTCGTTTGGCATTTCATTATATTTACCAACATCATACTTAGCATTGTGGACTAGAATCATAGTTCTACCAACAAAATATGTATGATACTCTTCAACTTGAAAATTATAAACCTTAACCGATTCATCACCTAAGTTTTCTCGGTAAAGCTGTTCAACAAGGACGACATTTCCATTTTTATCAATAAGTTCTGCACCTATCCACAAGGCTTCGGCACTAACAAAACCTTTATCTTTCACATAATATGGATGATCATATGTTGAAATAATATTTTCACCGTTTATTGTGAGATGAACAAGGCTTGATGTTTCCCTGATATATGTTTCAAGAACCTGCTTAGTAGATACTTCTAATGTTTCTGCATCTGCAGCATAGACCATGTCTCCTGGCTTAATATTTTCAATCGCAACCAAGCCGCTTGCGGTAAGAACAAGTGTACCTGCAACAAAACATTTCATTGTCGTAGTCATACCACCTGTAAATACGGCGGTTGCTGCTACACCTGTTTGGAAAATGTTATACGCTTTGCTTTCGTGTAATTTGGCATTAAGAGCAGCAATAATTTATCCTCTTGAACTTTTAATTTTTATGCCTAAACTAATGGGAGAATTAATGCTAAATACTTTGGATCGGCATCCAAGAAAATTTTCTCTCCTTCAAGCATATATGCCTGCATTAAATATTGTTTTGCCTTTTCTATGTTTCCTAATTCAAAAAAACATTCTCCGATTCTAACGCAGATAAACGGGTTTCCTAAGCCATCAGGACACTTCTGTGCTTGCAAGAAGGAATCCAAGCTATCGGAATAATCATTTAGCTGAAAATACATATCACCAATAGATGCATACAGCCAAGTGGAAGCTTCCCACATATAAACAGGCTGTGGCAATAATTCTAATGCTTTTTTAAACTCATTAAGTGCCTCTCGATAATACTCGGAGTCTGCGAGTTCATTGCCCCTCGCACTCCTTTGCTTTATTTCATCATACACTTTATCATTTAATTCCATAAAAATCCTCTCTTTTCTTTGATTCTCATTACTTATTAGGGGGCAAATACGTTTGATTATGGGGACCTTGTGAGCGATTAATAGAATCCAATTCCAATTCATAATTATTTGGATCCTTCATAAAAGCTCGAACTTCTGGAGATTTTGCACCATAGTTTCGACCTTCTTCATTCCACCACGATACTGCATCTTTGATATGAGCCATATCAGCACGATCAACAGAATACCAGTTTCCATCTCCTGCTTTAAATTCAAGTCCCTCCGCACCTTCTCTAATTCTTCCTTCAGATCTCATTTTGTCTATAACTGCTTGCCCCACCTTCGATTTTTTACTAGGTGTTTTACCCATATATTTATCTCGATTAGAAGGATAATTTGCGTTATGCACCAATACGCTATGGATTCCTACATGATACGTATGGTTTTGGCTCACCTTAAAATTATAAACACTAACTGTTTCTTCATGTAAATCTTCACGGAATATCTGTTCAACAACAAGGGGCTCTCCATTATTATTTATAAGTTCATACCCTATGCAAAGATCTACGGCATTCACAAAACCTTGCCCTTTAACATAGTATGGATGATTGAAAGTAGATACAATTTCTTCACCATTTACAGTAATATGAACAAGGTGCGATGTTTCTCTAATATAGGTTTCAAGAACAGGTTTAAGCGATACTTCTAATGTTTCTACATTTGCAGCATAAACCATATCTCCTGTCTTAATCATCTCAATCGCAACAACTCCGTTAGCTGTCAGTACAAGTGTTCCTGCGATGAAACATTTTGCACTACTCTTATAACCTCCAGTAAAAGCTGCAGTCATTCCTGCTCCCATCTGAACAGCATTATAAAACGGATTCGAGTGTGCTTTAGCATTAGTTGCGGCAATTTGACCACCATTATAATTGAACCCAAGGTCTTTACTTAAGCGCATCATCGTCATATCGCCTAATGCTAACATATCAAAACTTTGCATTCCAACCGAAATAACGCCTGATACATTAAACAAGGTATTAATTGCAGTAGAGCACTGACCGATTGTACCTAAGCCTGCACCGAAACCGCTAAGCCCGCCGAAGGCGGCACCCATTAAGGCTCCATCTTTTGCACCGCTAAGCACCCCTTTTAATATACCTCCCACGCCTTCTTGGGCGTATCCGGATATTCCTCCGACTATGGCTCCGACCGCAAGTCCTATTAGAAATCCCTTCAGCATATTAGTAAGAATTACTGTACCAATCCCCTGTAAGCCTGGAACAAACAAGCACACAACAGCTACAACCAATTCGATAGCTATAAGTATCTCTTTCCAATGCTCTTTACACCACTCTGCTACCGATTGTACACCATCACAAATGTGTTCAATAACACTTTTTTCGCACTCAGGTTTCAGATAAGAATACTTTGTGTAAAAATCTTCTTTTGATTTTTTTATTTCCTCTTCTGCCGCTGAATCTTTTCTTGATGCAGTCTCAATGAATTCGCTAAGCTTATTATTTAACTTTTTTAAATCTTCGATTTTGGATTTTTCACTTTTTGACGAGGAGCTGATACTATCAACAGTATCCTGCAAATTGCAAGTACTGCTATCAACACCTTGAAGAGTATTTTTCAGTGTTCCAAGCTGAACATCCAAATTACTTGATGATTTTATCAAATTATCTATCAGTCCGCCAACACCGTTTACCTTTTCTTTATATAGTGTTATTGTTGCCATAGGACACCTCCTCTCACATAATAGCTGTCATTTTGCTTTAAATGTATTGCCTCATAATATTCCACAAATCATTTCTTATTCTTTCAAAAGGCTTCATTCAACTTCATTCTCGTGTTATAATCATTATCTCAAATGTAATACTCCGTTAAGTCAGCTCTTCCGGTATACAGCGATTTATATAATTCCAAAACATACTCAGATTTGAAAACTTCCGATTCACCCAATTCTAGCACATTCACGGTATTTTTTACTAACTTGAGCATATTAATAATAGAATTGTCATGATGCAATTCTAAGTAATCTCTCAATTGTTTAAATAGTTTTTTAAAGCATCTAAATTCATATCTATAAAAAACCTCAAAAATTAATAATCTTCCATTAACCAACTATACGATTTTAAAAACTTATCTGGATGTCAGAAAAAGCCACCTGCACCACTAACTTTTTCTTTATGTAATATTATTCATAGAAACACATACTTTTAATTTTATATTACTTACCAGCGTTATATATTATATTAATGCTGCTAACGTTTCCTTTTGGATCGTACACAGATTTAATGTTACCCCAATCAAAAAAAGTTTCTGGGCTTAATCCGTTCTTAGCAAGAATCGCATCATGGAACTGCTTGCGTTTAATTTCTTCCGAAAAAGAAGGATTAATATCAACACAAACCATTGATATCATATACAAAATTTTGTTACGGAAGAATAGACTAGTGATAAAATTGTTTCCACTAATTTGTACAGTTTTATTTAATCTTATAATTCTAACCCCATCTTGCCCTTCAAAAAAAGTAGATTTTTGAAAGTTTTCAAATGTATATCCGGGAGTAAAAATCTCACCGTTAATTTCTATTAATCCAGATTTTAAGTCCATTTTATCCTCACTTCGTCAAATTTATTGTTTCAACAAGCACTAATATACCCTTATCAATTAACTTTTGAACATTTGGCACATAAAATTGCTCTAACCCACCTGTACCAAATTGCGGATTAGCTAGTGCTTGACCATATCCTACGGTTACTGTTTTTGTAAATTTATACCCACTAACTTGTCCTCTAAACCCATAAATTGGATGAGGCTTAACTTGTAAGCCTTCAAATAAGGTAGTAGCATTTCGTCCAGAGTCTTCAATCGCATCTAATGTGGTAAAATATTCTGTGCCATTCGGTTCTCCACGATAAAGTATATCACCTTTATGCATATTAACATCTACATAATCATCTATACCTGGATAATCATCCTTGCCTTGCCAACTTTTAGCGGTTTTGGATGGGCTATTAAATCGAATCCCCCCACTTATACCACCTAAAATGCCACCGCTAACTATCCCCGAAAAACCTGACATAGCAATATCATCTAAGGCACCATTGAGATTTCCGTGTTCTGCGAGATAGTCTATGGTTGTAACACACATATTTGAAACACCGTTTGACAAAGCACCTATTCCGGCTCCTCTGCCAATACTTCCAACCATAGACAATGCCGGTCCTGCTACAAATGTAAGTCCGCCTGTAATTGCTCCGCCAATTGCACCACCTACAGCACCATCAAAAGCTCCACTTTCAAACCCATCAAAAAATGATCCGCCTTGAATGGCACTGTTTATCCCTCCTGAGACACCTCCAATCACTGCTCCTAAAATAGCACCCCAGCAGGCTCCGGCGATAATTGCAGCACCTAAACCTGAACCGACACCTGTACAAAGCAAAACAACTGCAACTGCCACAAGAACTACTGTAGCAATAAATTTCCAATGCTCTTTGCACCACTCAACTGCCGATTGTACACCATCACAAATGTGTTCAATAACACTTTTTTCGCATTCAGGTTTCAGATAAGAATACTTTGTGTAAAAATCTTCTTTTGATTTTTTTATTTCCTCTTCTGCCGCTGAATCTTTTCTTGATGCAGTCTCAATGAATTCGCTAAGCTTATTATTTAACTTTTTTAAATCTTCGATTTTGGATTTTTCACTTTTTGACGAGGAGCTGATACTATCAACAGTATCCTGCAAATTGCAAGTACTGCTATCAACACCTTGAAGAGTATTTTTCAGTGTTCCAAGCTGAACATCCAAATTACTTGATGATTTTATCAAATTATCTATCAGTCCGCCAACACCGTTTACCTTTTCTTT